>JADMIO010634716.1_pt1 | contig 12126 bp, 9 predicted proteins | sample 8958161 | NCBI WGS metagenome assembly JADMIO01 (sample SAMN16585339, study PRJNA669376) | soil metagenome | isolation source: Crop rotation soil | place: USA: Cullars Rotation, Alabama | collected 2011 | reverse complement strand
CGCGACAACTTGTCCACGTGGAATTCTAAGCTTAGGATCCCAATGTGCTGGAAAGGCCGCGACGGGAGCGTGGCTCCGGGGCGCGGGCCTCGATGCCGCGATCGTCGGTGATCGGCTGGTGCGCGCCGATGACAGCGAGCGATCGGCAACCGCCGCGCTGGAAGCGGCGCGAGCAGGCGACATGGCCCCGATGATCGCGCTACTAAAGGGCTAGATGTCGGTCGTCATCGTCGTCGGCGCTCAGTGGGGAGATGAAGGTAAGGGCAAGGTCGTCGATCTATTCACCGAGCGCGCGGATGTGGTCGTGCGCTACGGCGGCGGCGCGAATGCCGGCCACACGCTCGTCATCGACGGGCAAAAGCTCGTCACGCATCTCGTGCCGTCGGGCGTGTGTCATCCGGGCAAGAGCTGCGTGCTCGGCGACGGCATGGTCATCGATCCGCACACGCTGCTCGAAGAAGTCGCGCAGTGCCAGGCGCGCGGCCTGCTCGTGCGCGACGAGCTGCTGATCGGGCTCGGCGCGCACGTCATCCTGCCGTATCACAAGCTCGTCGACGGGCTGCGCGAGGATCACGGCGCCAAGCGCGGCAAGGCGATCGGCACGACCCGGCGCGGCATCGGCCCAGCGTACGAGATGAAAGCCGCGCGACGCGGCATCCGCGTGCGCGACCTCCTGCGCCCCGAGCGGCTCGCGGAGCTCGTCGCGCGCAACCTCGACGATCTCGGCCCGGTGATCGAGCATCTCGGCGGCACGCGGCCGAGCAAGGACGAAGTCGATGGCTGGATCCGCGATGCGGTCGCCGCGGGCGAGCGGCTGCGCAAGCACACCGGCGATGCCGGCCGTCATGTCGCGCGCGCGATCGCGGAGGGCCGTCACGTGCTGTTCGAAGGCGCGCAGGGCTGCCTGCTCGATCTCGATCACGGCACGTATCCGTACGTGACGTCGTCGTCGACGATCGCGGCAGGTGCGTGTCAGAGCGCGGGCATCGGCCCGACGCAGATCGATGCGGTCGTCGGCATCACCAAGGCGTACGCGACGCGCGTCGGCGAGGGACCGTTCCCGACCGAGCTGCACGGCGACGAGGGCGAGCGGCTGCGCAAGGCCGGCGGCGAATACGGCGCGACGACCGGCCGGCCGCGCCGCTGCGGCTGGCTCGATCTGCCGGCGCTGCGCATGGGCGTGCGGCTGTCGGGCATGCAGTCGCTCGCGCTGACCAAGCTCGACGTCCTCGCGGGGATGGCCGAAGTTTATATATGCGTCGCCTATCAGCTCGACGGGCGCGAGCTCGACGAGCCGCCGACCGACCCAGATGATCTCGCACGCGCGCAGCCGGTCTATACGAAGTTCCCGGGATGGGGGCCATTGCCCAGCGATGCGCGGGACGTCACGGATCTACCCGCGCCTGCACGCGCTTACATCGACGCGATCGAGCGCATGGCCGGTGTGCCGTTTTGCCTGGTGTCGGTCGGTCCCGATCGCAGCGAGACGATTCGCCTACACGACCCGTTCGCCTAAGCGTGTCCAACCACCTACTTGTGATACGATTTTTTCTCCAAGCTAATGCGTAGCTGGGGGTCACAGCTGCAGTGCGGCTGCTACGCGGCAATAGGAATCGCCCATGAAGATTGTCTGTGACGCTTGCCAGGCCAAGTACTCGATCTCCGATGACAAGGTTCAAGGCAAGGTCTTTAAGATCCGCTGTAAGAAGTGCAGCAACATCATCGTCGTTCGCGGCGGTGCTGGTGCCGCCGAGCCCGCGCCTGCACCGCAAGAGAAAGACACGCGCGTCTACGACTACGGCTACGAAGGTGGCGGCGGTGGCGAAGCGCCTGCGGCCGAAGATGCGGTCTGGCACCTCGTGATCAATCAGGACCAGGTCGGCCCGATGACGGTCGCCGAGGTCCAGCAGCGGTTTGCTTCGGGCGAGATCGACGCCGAGACGTTCGCGTGGCGCGAAGGCTTTGCGGATTGGCTGCCGCTCGCGCAGGTCGACACGTTTTCGGCACTCGTCGCATCGGGCTCCACCACGACGGCATCGGGCGGCGGTGGCGCCGCCGCGATCGGCGCGATGTTCGGCGGCGGCACCGACGACACCGGCACCACGCGCAGCGATCCGGGCGATCTGTTCGCCGCGGCATCGAGCTCGCACCGCGGTGCTGAAGACGACGGCGGCGACCTGTTCGGCAGCAAGCCCGCTTCGGCGGCGGCGTCGTCGGCGGCGAACACCAAGCTGCGCGGCGAGCGCAACGAGAACTCGGTGCTGTTCTCGCTCAACAACCTCGCGCAGCTCGCGAGCGACAAGCCCGCGATCTCGGCGCCGTCGGCGGCAAGCAGCGGCGGCGGCGGTGGTGGCGCGGGTCACGCGACCGGCGCGGCCGGCGGCGAAGGCTCGGGCCTCATCGACATTCGCTCGATGGCAAGCGCGTACATGGGCGGCGCCGGTGCGGCCGTCGGCAAGCCGGCGACGTCGTCGGCGATCGGCTCGATCGACGATCTGCCGGTGTTCGGCGGCGGCGGGTTCTCCGAGCCCGCGGTGATCGTGCCGTCGGTCAACCGCGCCTCGAACAACAAAGTGCTCTACCTCATGATCGGCGCGGTCAGCCTTCTCGCCGTCGTCGCGATCGTCATGGTCGTGATCCTCATGAAGGGCGGCAACAAGGACTCGAAGCCGACGCAAGTGGCGTCGACCGAGGGCGACACCACGAAGAAGCCGGAAGGCGACACGACCAAGCCGGACGACACGAAGAAGCCGGACGACACCAAGAAGCCGGACACGAACGCGGCGACCGGCTCGGACGCGACCAAGCCGGACGACACCAAGAAGCCGGACGACACCAAGAAGCCGGACGACACCAAGAAGCCGGACGACACCAAGAAGCCGGACGACACCAAGAAGCCGGACGACACCAAGAAGCCGGACGACACCAAGAAGCCGCCGCCGACGGACACGCACCACACGACCACCACGCCGACCGGCGGCACGACCGCGACGGTGCACAACCCGCCGACCGGCGGCACCACGCACACCACGCCGACCGGCGGCACGCACACCTCGCCGACGGGTGGCACGACGACGACGACGACCAAGACGACCGCGACGGCCGCGGACTCGGGCGGCTGCGACGAGGTGTCGTGCGTGCTCAACAACTACGAAGGCACGTGCTGCGCGAAGTTCCGCAGGGGCGGCGCGAGCAAGGCACCGTCCGGTGGCACCGGGCCCAAGCCGACGGGTGGCAGCGACCTGCCGGACGCGCTCGATCGCTCGATGATCTCGTCGGGTATCTCGAACGTGAAGGCGCGCGTCACGTCGTGCGGCGACAAGTCGCCAGCCAAGGGCAAGGTCAAGGTGCACGTGAAGGTCGGCGGTGATGGTCGCGTGTCGAACGTGTCGGTGGAGAGCTCGCCGGATGCGGCGCTCGGCGCGTGCGTCGCGTCGGCGGTGCAGAAGGCGACGTTCGCGAAGACGCAGAACGGTGGCTCGTTCAGCTACCCGTTCGTGTTCTAGCGAAAGTTTCTCCAAGCTCGCGCGCGCTCGCGGGTCACACAGACGATGCGGATCGTCTGCGATGCCTGCCAAGCCAAGTACTCCATCTCCGACGACAAGGTCGTCGGCAAGGTGTTCAAGATTCGCTGCAAGAAGTGCAGCAACGTCATCGTCGTGCGCGGCAACGCGGGCGCGGCGGAAGCGCCGGCGCCGGCACCCGCGCCGCCCGCCGACGAGCCGAGCGATGCGGTGTGGCATCTCGTGATCGATCAGGATCAAGTCGGCCCGCTCGCGATCGCCGACGTGCAACGGCGACTCGCCGCCGGCGAGATCGATGCCGACACGTTCGCGTGGCGCGAAGGCATGAGCGACTGGCTGCCGGTCGCGCAGGTCGGCGAGCTCGCGCCGTTGCTCGGCGAACGCACGACCGTCGGCGCGTCCGATCCGGCGGCCGCACTCGCCGCGGCGCCGCCGCGAGAGGACTCGAGCGACGATCTGTTCGCAGCGGCTGCGCCCGCACGCGGTGGCAACGCGGGCGATCTCGCGGGCGACCTCGGCAGCTACGCGGGTGAAGCCGCGACGATGGCCGGATCGCCGAGCGCGCGACTGCGCGGCGAGCGCAACGAAAGCTCGGTGCTGTTCTCGCTCAACAACCTCGCGCAGATCGCGAACAAGCCGGCGCCGGCGCCGGTCGCGGCGAGCAGCGGCAGTGCGTCCGGACCCGGCATGGAAGGCTCGGGCCTGATCGACATTCGCTCGATGGCGAGCGCGTACATGGGCGCGTCGGGCGCTGCGACGGCGAAGCCGGCGACGAGCGGGTCGATCGGATCGATCGACGATCTGCCGGTGTTCGGCGGTGGCGGGTTCTCCGAGCCCGCGGTGATCGTACCGACGGCACGTCCGGCGAGCAATCAGAAGCTGATGCTGGTCATGATCGCGGCGCTCGGCCTGCTCGCCGTCATCGCGATCGTCATGGTCGTGATCCTGTTGAAGAGCGGCAAGTCGACCGATGCAACGCCCACCGACAAGGTCGCGGCGCTCGGTTCGGACACGTCGGACAAGCTCGCGAAGCAGCCGGACACCAAGCAGCCGGACACCAAGCAGCCGGACGTAAAGCAACCGGACGCCAAGCAACCGGACGAAAAGCAACCGGACGTAAAGCAACCGGACGTAAAGCAACCGGACGTAAAGCAGCCGGACACCAAGCAGCCGGACACGAAACAACCGGACACCAAGCAGCCGGACAAGCTGCCGGCGAAGCACGATCCGCCGAAGCACGTCGATGCGCAGCCCAAGCACGTAGACACGAAGCAGCCCGATCCGCCGAAGCAGAAAGATGCGAAGGACGACTGCGATCAGGTCGCGTGCGTCGTCAACGGCTACGAAGGTGCGTGCTGCCAGAAGTTCCGCACCGGTCAGGCCGCGCCGAAGAAGCCGCCTCCTCCCAGCGATCTGCCCGACTCGCTCGACGTCGGCATGATCCAGGCGGGCATCGGTACGATCAAAGCGCGCGCGATGCAGTGCGGCGACAAGTCACCGGCGCGCGGCAAGGTCAAGGTCCACTTGAAGGTCGAAGGCGACGGTCGTGTCTCGGCGTCGAACGCCGAGAGCGCGCCGGATTCCGCGCTCGGCGCGTGCGTGGTCGCCGCGACGAGCAAGGCGACGTTCGCCAAGACGCAGCACGGGCGCTCGTTCAGTTACGTGTTCACCTTCTAGTTCTCGAAGCAGTAGATGCCCTCGAGCTCGTTGCAGCTGCTTTCGCCGAGGTCGGTCCAGAACTGATCGTGATCCACGGGCGATCCATATTCGCCGTAGACCGGTGGTCCTCCCGGTATCGGCGAAGTGGCCGAACTGGTCGTAGTGTCGTTCGCCTGTCGGGTCGCCCCTAGAGTCTTCACACCATGGCGGCACGCGATCGCATGGCGTTGTATGGTTAACTTGCGAACGGTGTGTCGGGTCCAACCTGCATCGTGCAGGGGATTGCGCAACGCAGAAGCAGCCCACGAGACATGGACGCCACCCAGCTCCAACAACGCCCGGTCGAACAAGTCGTCACGACGCTGCATCTCGAGGTCGTCGATGGGCCCGATCGCGGCAAGCAGGCGACGTCGAACGACGCCTTGTCCGTCGGCACCGCCAAGGACAACGCGCTCGCGATCGGCGACTTCACGGTGTCGCGCTACCACCTCGAGATCAACGTGCGTCCGCACGGCATCGTCGTCACCGATCTCGGCTCGACGAACGGCACGTACGTCGGCGCGGTGCGCATCGAGCGCGCGGTCGTGCCGCCCGGCACGCTGATCAAGCTCGGCGGCACCACGATCCGCATCGACGATGCCGGCAAGAAGACCGTCAAGCTCGACGGCGCAACGCACGAGCTCGCCGGCATGCTCGCGCGGTCGCCGCAGATGCTGCGGCTGTTCTCGGACATCGAGCGCGTCGCGTCGACCCAGACGTCCGTGCTCGTCGTCGGCGAGTCGGGCACGGGCAAGGAGCGCGTCGCCGAGGCGCTGCACGAGCGATCGTCGCGCGCGAAAGAGCCGCTCGTCACGATCGATTGCGGCGCACTCGCGTCGTCGCTGCTCGCGAGCGAGCTGTTCGGCCACGAGCGCGGCGCGTTCACGGGCGCGGATCGCGTGCACGTCGGTGCGTTCGAGCGCGCGGGCGGTGGCACGGTGTTCCTCGACGAGATCGGCGAGCTGCCCGCGGCCGATCAGGCGTCACTGCTCGGCGTGCTCGAGCGCAAGCGGTTTCGTCGCGTCGGTGGCTCGCAGGAGATCGAGCTCGGCGCGCGCGTGATCGCCGCGACCAATCGCGACCTGCGCTCCGAGGTCAACGCGGGCCGGTTCCGCCACGATCTCTATCACCGGCTCGCCGTCGTCGTGCTGCGGCTCGCACCGCTGCGCGATCGCCGCGAAGACATCCCCCTGTTGATCGAGCACTTCTCGAAGGAGCTCGGCGCGGCGGGCCCGCTCGAGAGCGTGTTCGACGCCGAAACGCTCGCGCGGTGGAGCAAGCACCCGTGGCCGGGCAACATCCGCGAGCTGCGCAATGCGGTCGAGGCCGCGCTCGTCGTCGGCGTGAAGCCGCTGACCGGCGAGTTCACCGCGCTCGACTGGGATCCGCAGAGCGGCCAGCAGCGCCCGCTCGGTCCTTACAAGGATGCGCGCGCGCAGGTCGTCGGCGACTTCGAGCGCAATTACCTCACGCGGCTCATGGCCGAGGCCGGCGGCAACGTCTCGCAAGCGGCGCGCACGGCGAAGATGGATCGCTCGCACCTCATCGATCTACTGCGCCGGCACCAGCTGAAGACCTAGCGAGATCAAAGGCGGGCGCCGGTCACGGACGCGCGCACCACCGTGAACGGTCCGTTGATCGGCGTGAACGGTCGCACTTCGACGAGCTGCAGGTTGTTGCTCGACAGCGCGACCGCGAGCCCGAGCATGCTGTCGATCGCGACGAGATCCGGCAGGTGATCGCCGTCGAGGTCGCGCACGACGACCGCGAGATACGGACACGCCGGGCACGAGCCGGCGGGCAGCGGAATCGTCGAGATCGCCGCGTGATCGGTGACGTGCACGCGATACAGCTTGCGCGTCGGGAACGACGCGGCGATGACGTCGCCGCCGCCGTCGATCGGCAGCACGCCCGCCGACCACGATGCGGTGTCGTCGCCACTGCCCGCGTTGCACGACGTCGAGGTGCCGAACAGCGCCGGTGGCTCGCAGTCGATGTTGAACTGCGGCGTGTCGCTGATGCGGCCCGTGGTCGCGCGGTGAATGCGCAGCGAGTTGCCGGCGGCGACGAGGTCGAGCACGCCGTCGCCGTCGAGGTCCGCCCATGCGAAGTTGCGCGTGGCCGGTGCGCCGGTGGTCCCGGCGCCGGTGAACGAGCTCGAGATCGACGCGTCGATCACACGCGTGTGGTCCGGCGCGTCGAGATTGACGAGGAAGTTGTAGCGAGCGCCGGTCGCCGCGACACCGTCGGGATACGCGTCGTGATCGTAGTCGCCCCAGGTCTCGCGCGTCGACTCGCCGGTCGGCAGCTCCCGCGCGCTGCCGGTGTCGAGCTTCAGCACCTCGACTTCCTGATCGGACGAACCGGTGTCCTGCCAGTCGAGCACGGCGGTGTCGCGCAGGTCGCGATCGAAATCGAGTGACGCGAGGTCGTGATAGTCGTGCGCGGGATCGAGCGCGATGTCGAGCTCGCTGCGACCGCCGCTCACGACGAGCGTCGACGGCGCGACGAACCCCGCGAGCCGCGGCTCGGTCTCGCCCGGCGCCGGCGCGAGATACGTCATCAAGCCTTGGCGCTCGCTGTGCGGCGTCGCGGTCCACGTCGCGCCGTCGTAGACGAGCTCCCACAGCTCGGTCTTCGCGCCTTTGGTCGCGGTCAGCGCGATGCGGGTGTCGCACGTGACATCGGGGCAGTTCAGCTGCGCGGTCAGCGCGCACGCTTCGCTCCACCCGGTCGCGCAGCACGCGGGCAGCGCCGCACATACGGTCGCCGCGCAGCCGATCGGCGGTGCAGGCGGCTGACCCGCCGCGCACGGATCGAGCGGCGTCGCGCGCCCGTCGAAGCACGCGCCGGGCGTCGCGCCCGAATGCGGAGCGTAGCGGCGCTCCGTCGGGCACGCGAGGTCGTACAGCGTACACGCGTGATCGACCTCGCAGCGACCGCCGCTGCCGAGGTTACAGTCGCTGTCCTGCGTACACTCGTAATGGTCGTGAAGGCAGGCTGCGAGGACCGCGCCTGCCACGACCAACCAGCGAATCACAACGGATGCTCCAACGTCACCGTGGCGCCTCCGGGCGCCGGGCTCACCTCGAGCGTCGTTTCGACGAAGTGCAGGCGATAGCGCAGCACCGCGGCGCCGATCGCGAGCGCGCCGGCCGCCGCGCAGCCGACGCCGGTCCACCGCAGATTTTGTGCGTGCGACACGCGATGATCGTAGTCGCTGAGCTTGCCGCTGCGATCGTCGACGAGATGTCGGCTGTAAATCACGAGCCCGGCCGATGCGCCGAGCGCGAGCCCGCCGACGACGACGAGCCCGCTATCGTAGAAATCCCACTCGCGATGCGGCGGCGGCTTCGGCGGCAGCGGCTTGGGCCGAGCGAGCTCGGTGCGCGCGGCGCCGAGGGCTTGCTCCGCGAGCGCTTGCTGCTCGCTGCTCGGCGTCGTCGCGAGAAACTTCTCGTAGTAGTCGATCGCCTGTTTGTAATGATGGAGGTTGAATTCGATCTGGCCGAGCGCGAACAGCAGCTCCGGCTTGGGCGCGAGCTTGTACGCGGCGAGGAGCTCCTCGCGCGCCTTGTCGAATTCGCCGTGGTCGTGAAACTCGCGCGCCTTGGCGAGATGGCCTTCGGGGTCCTCGGAGGCTGGCTGTTCGGGCGGCTGCGGCTCGTCGGCGAGCGCGGGCCGCGCCGCGAGGAGCGCGCACAGGATGGCGAAGCGACGCATCACGGCTTCTTGGCGTTCGATCCCATTCCGGAGCCGGCCTTGTCGGTCGGCAGCAGCATCGTCGGCTTCCACTCGACGTTCGGCAGCCGCGTTTGCGCCGCGGAGCCGGCGGCCGATCCGGATGGTTCGGGTGGGGGAGGGGTGGTGATCGCCACGGCGCTCCCCGATCCTGACCCGTCCGGAGGCGACGTGGTTTGGTGGTGCGGTGGTTTCTTGCCCCGGCCGGGGTGCTTCGGTGTGTCGGTCACCACGGTTTCGGCGGCCACCGGCTCGTCGGCGCCGGTGATCGCGTCGATCGTGTCGGGCTTCGCGGGAGTCTCGACGGGCGCGGGCTTGGTCGGCACGGGCGGCGGCGTCGTGTGCATCTCGATCGTCTCGGGCTCCGGAGCCGCATCTCGCGCGGTGAGCTTCCAGCCGATCGCGACGCCGCCGGCGATCGCGACCGCCGTCGCGGGAATCAGCCAGCGCTTGCGGCGCGGCACGACCGCCGTCGTCGATCGGCGCGGGATGATCGGCGCGGCCGGCAGCTCGCCCTCTTCGGCGACGCGCGGATCGCGCGGGCCGAACGTCGGCTCGACCGGCTCGCCATCGGTCGGCAGCCGCTCGATGACCTGGACGAGCGAGCCTTCGTTGGTCGGGAACCGCTCGACGACGGTCGAAGCCGCGATCCACGGTGCATGCTTCGCGCCGACCACCTCTTCGAGCGTTCGCGCGAGCCACCGCGCGCCGACGACGTGACCTTCGGTCGCGGCGAGGGCTTCGAGCGCATCGGCAAAGGCCCGCGCGGTCGCGAACCGTGCGCTCGGATCCTGCGCGAGCGCCATCATGATGATGTCGTCGAGCGCGGGCGAGATCTGCGGATCGACGCGCCGCGGTCGCGTGACCTCGCCCGATAGCACGCGATGCAGCGACGCCACGTCGTTGTCGGCCCAGAACAGCCGCTGCTTCGTGACGAGCTCGTAGAGGATGACGCCGATCGAGAAGATGTCGGCGCGGCGATCGAACGCGTGACCGCGGCACTGTTCGGGCGCCATGTACGTCACGGTGCCGTGCATCGAGCCCGACAGCGTCGCGACGCGCGTTTCCTTCGCGATGCCGAAGTCGGCGAGCTTGACCGCACCGTCGAGACCGAGCAGCACGTTGCCGGGCGACACGTCGCGGTGGACCAGGCCGAGTGGCGCACCTTTCTCGTCGGTGAGCTCGTGCGCGTCGTGCAGCGCACGCGCGACGTCGATGACGATGCCGAGCGCGACCGGCAGCGGCACCTCGCGCACCTGGCCACCGCTCGCATCGGCCTGCATCAACGTGCGCAGCGACGTGCCGTGCACGTATTCGAGCACGAGGTAGTCGTAGTTGTCGTGCATGCCGGCATCGAGCACCGCGACGAGATTCGGATGGCGCAGCCGCCCGCCGATGCGCGCTTCGCGACGCAGCGATGCGGCGACGTTCGGATCGCCGCGCAGGTGCTCGAGCGGCCGCTTCACGACGACGTGGCGCTGGAAGTTGTACGCGCGTTCGATGCGCGCGAGATCGATGCGCGCCGAGCCGCCGGCGCCGATCGCGCGGATCAGCTTGTACGGGCCGACCTGCTCCTTCACTTCGCGCGCGGTCTCGGTCACACGATCCTCGGCACGGGAGTTTCGGACGTCGGCGTGCTCTCCGCGCGCGTCTTGATCACGCGCACGAGGTCGCCGATCGCGGCGCGCGACAGGCTCCACTTGCGGCGATGCGCGAGCTCGTCGAGATCGTCGACGAGCGCACGCGCGGTCTGGTAGCGGCGATTCGGATCGCGTGCGAGGGCGCGCCGCACGATCTGCGCGAGCTCCGGCGGATAACCGGGCCGGCGCTCGGCGGGATCCGGCACGTCTCCGTCGAGGATCTGCCGCATCGCGATCGCGTTGGCGTGCTGCGAGTAGAGGCGCGTGCGCGTGGTGACCTCGAACAACAGGATGCCGAGGCTGAACACGTCGGCGCGGCGATCGATCGGCTCGCCGAGGATCTGCTCGGGCGCCATGTACGGCGCCTTGCCTTTGATCGAGCCCGACACGGTGTGATAGCTGCGCGAGCGCGCCTTCGCGACGCCGAAATCGGCAACCTTGACCTCGCCCTGCGTGCCGAGCAACACGTTCGACGGTGACACGTCGCGATGCACGAGGTTAAGTGCGTTGCCGTCTTCGCCGGTCGCATCGTGCGCCGCTTCGAGGCCGGTCCCGATCTCGGCGATGATCGACACGCCGATGTCGTAGCGCGGCGGCGCGCGCAGATAGCGCAACAACGCGCGCAGGTCGCAGCCGTCGACGTGCTCGCATACGAGAAACGCGCCGCCGTCGAACAGATCGAAGTCGATGATCTGGACGATGTTGCGGTGGTGGAGGCCGGCGGCGATGCGCGCCTCGTCCACGAACATGAGCGCGACGCGCTCGTCCGCGATCAGCTCGGTGCGGATCACCTTGATCACGATCGGCCGCTCGAAGCCGTGCGCGCCGACGATGCGGCCGAGATAGACCTCGCCCATGCCGCCGCGTGCGAGCAGCTGATCGACCTTGTAGCGCCCGAGCTCCGTGAGCACGCTTGGCGATCATGCCACAGGGCTCCCGTCCCCACCTGCAAACGCGGTGTTGCGGCTAGTCCGGCAGGCGGCTAGTCGAGTTGCGTCCGCGATCGAAGGCTCGTCGATCCCCTTGCGATTCGACCGCTTGGATCTGCGCCTCGGTGGCACGGATCGCGCACCATGCATCACTCGTGGCGAGCAACTAGGTTCTGAGGCCCCTGCATCGCAGGCACCTCATCGAGGGCGGCCAGGACGGCCGCCCTCATTTTTTTCGGGTAAAGACACGGCGTGCTGTTCGCCGAGCTCGTCGCCACCAGCGCCGCCGTCACCGAGACGTCGGGACGGCTGAAGAAGATCGAGCTGATCGCGAACTGTCTGCGCCAGATGGCGAGCGACGAACGAGCGATCGGTGCGCGCTATCTCGCCGGTGTGGTGCCGCACAAGACCGGCGTCGGCTACGCGCTCGTCGGAGAAATTCGTCGCGCTGCGGTCGCTGCGGCGGCGCCTTCGTTGCTGCTGACCGAGGTCGATCGCCGGCTCGCGATGATCGCGGAGCTGCGCGGCGCCGGCTCGGCCTTTCCAGCACAGTGGGATCCGAAGCTTGGAATTCACGTGACTTGAAGTCGCGGC
>JADMIO011227383.1_pt1 | contig 12128 bp, 13 predicted proteins | sample 8958161 | NCBI WGS metagenome assembly JADMIO01 (sample SAMN16585339, study PRJNA669376) | soil metagenome | isolation source: Crop rotation soil | place: USA: Cullars Rotation, Alabama | collected 2011 | reverse complement strand
TTTTTGACGATTATAAATTGATTTGTTTAAAATCGTTTGTGTGGATTAATACATTTACCTTGAATATATTAATTTCATCAAATGATTGTTTCTATAGCCAAAAGAGGGCTTTATACCGTTGCGTTCATTGTATTCTTTTTCACGGCCTGTAACTCACCTGGTCAAAAAGATTCATCGCCCGAAAATATTGCTGACAGTACCTGGCTGCTTCCCTTTATTAAACTTGATTCTGTAAACCCTGTTATGCAGCCCGGTGCATTAAGTTTCCGGTGCCCGGTGCAAAACAAAATTGTGCTATGGGAAGCGAAAAATGTTTTTAACCCTGCTATTGTTGTAAAAAACGATACCCTCTTTATGTTGTACAGGGCGCAGGATAGCGCAGGTTGTTCACGCATTGGGATAGCAACAAGCACCGATGGCATTCATTTTAACAGGCATGCTTCACCGGTCATATTCCCTGAGAATGATACCTATAAAAAATACGAATGGCCCGGCGGCTGTGAAGACCCGCGCCTTGTTGAAGACAGTGCGGGTACTTATTATATTACATATACCGGCTATGATGGTAAAATCGCAAGATTGATGGTGGCTACCTCAACCGATCTCTATCACTGGAAAAAGCAAGGGCTGGTTTTCGATGATGAGAAATATAAACCCATGTGGTCAAAGTCAGGTTCAATCATTTCAAATTACATAAATGGGAAAATTGTTGCAGCGAAAATTAATGGCCTGTATTGGATGTATTGGGGCGACAAATATATATGGCTTGCATCCTCCACTGATTTAATTCACTGGTTGCCCATACAACAACAAACACCAGATAAAAACTTTGATTCTGTTTATGCCAGCTACAATATTGCAGATCTGAAAATTGCCCTTCCAACACGTAAAAACAAATTTGATTGCGATCTTGTTGAAAGTGGCCCGCCGGCCATGATCACCGACGAAGGCATATTATTGATTTATAACAGCAGGAATATTCCGGCGATCGGCGACACAAGTTTGCCCGAAGGCACTTATACGGTATCGCAGGTTTTGCTTGATGAAAAACAGCCGGAGAGAATAATCAGCCGGATGAATGATTATTTTCTAAAACCTGAGCAACCTTATGAATTTTCAGGGGAAGTAAATAATGTATGTTTTGCCGAAGGACTTGCATCGTATAAAAATAAATGGTGGCTATATTATGGCACCGCAGATTCAAAAATTGCAGTTGCTGTAAAAAACAAATAAAATGGCATTTAAAGTTGCGATAGATACAAAAGACATTTTCCCCGTGGTTCATTTGGTAAATGAAGCAGAAAAAGTTTCGGCCGAAATCTATACATTCGGCGCTTTACTGAATAGTTTTAAAATAAAAAAACCAATTAATGTCATCGACGGGTTTGCTTCGCCGCAGGATGCACAAGATACTATAACCAGTGGCTTTAAAAGTGCTAAACTAAGCCCGTTTGTTTGCAGGATCGCTAATGGTAAATACAATTTCAGGGAGCATGAATATGTAATTAATAAATTCAATTTAGGAGAGGAAGCTATACATGGTTTATTATTCGACGTGCCTTTTTCGATAATTGATACCGGCGCCGACGACGACTCGGCATTTGTAACACTTCAATATCGCTATACAAAAACAGATGAAGGCTTCCCTTTTGATTATACCTGCGTTGTTGTTTACCGGCTTGAAAAGGACAATCTTCTGTCCATAGAAACAATCGTAAAAAATGGTTGCGACACCGGAATTCCTGTGTGTGACGGCTGGCATCCTTACTTTACCCTCGGGTCAAAGATCGATGAATTGCATTTTCAAATGAATACAATTCAAATGGTCGAGTTTAGTGACAGGCTTGTTCCAACCGGGAGGATTATAGCCTATGATAAATTTCAGCAGCCTGAAATTTTCGGTACTACCATTTTAGATAATTGTTTCCTTTTAAATGACAATAATAAACCGGCCTGTACTTTAAAAAATACACAATCCGGCATGGCACTGACCATCTTACCTGATAAGTCATATCCCTATTTGCAGGTTTATACGCCTGAACACCGCAACAGCATAGCCATAGAAAACTTAAGTGCAGCACCAGATGCCTTCAACAACAAAATGGGCTTAACTATTTTAAATGCAGGGGAAAGCACCACATTTAAAACAAGTTTCAGAGTAAGCTTATAAATGCTCAACAGCAATCACGCTTATTTCAACATTTACATTTTTAGGCAAGCCTTTTACAGCAACCGTTTCCCTTGCAGGAAAATCTCCATCGAAAAAGCCCGCATACACTTCATTTACTTCAGCAAACAAACTCATATCGCTTAAAAAAATCGTTGTTTTTACAACATGCTGAAAAGTAAAATTTGACTCCTTTAAAATAGCATCAAGATTTTTCATTACCTGTTGTGCTTCTTTTGCAGCACCCCCCACTACTAATTCATTTGTTACCGGATCGATAGCCACCTGGCCGCTTATAAACAAAAAGCCATTTGCCTTTACAGCCTGGCTATAAGGCCCGATAGGTGCCGGGGCTTTTTCTGTACGAATGATCTGTTTGGACATAGATAAGTTTATTATTCAAAACAATACAACAAATATAATTGCATGCAGTTATTACGCAGTCATGTTTACGGGCTTCTTGCCGATAGACATTAATTTTGTGCTGAATAAAAATTATGAATATAGCCATACGCGCAACAGAAGAGCAAAAAGAAGAATTAGTTGAAAAAGGTTTTGGCAAATCAGTGAGCGTGCAATGGATCGGAAAAAATGAAAAACTTGCCGGTGTTAATGCCGAGGCTCTTTTTGATTTCATGTTTACTGAACCGGCTGCTGTAAATGATGAATTTGACGATAGCAAACTTGTTTTTATACATTCAGTAAATTATACCTGCAGGGAAATCAATAAAGCCAACTATATAAGACTAAATGCATGGAAAGGCTTTCTCAACCGGCCTGTTATTGAGCTAGCATGTAACCATATCGAATCTCAAAAAAAAGCGGAGGCTATTTTAATCGAACTTGGATGGCAATATGTTTGGGTTGCCGATGACTATGGTTTTGTTGCCGCGCGAATAATAGCGATGATTGTTAACGAAGCTTACTTTGCCCTTGAAGAAAATGTAAGTACTAAACAACAAATTGATATTGCCATGAAGCTAGGTACAAACTACCCGTATGGACCTTTTGAATGGAGTGAAAAGATCGGATTGATCAATATTTCAAACCTGCTTGATAAACTATCCCGGCGTGACCAACGCTACGCAGTTTCAGCCTTACTTGGGCATGAATGTCAACAATTTTAAATATCGATATTGGCAATTATTTTAAATATTAATACTGCGTTTGAAACTGCCTCGGTTATTTTGAGCAACAATAGTGAGATAATGCTCGAAAGCCAAAGCGGCTCACAAAAAGAACATGCTTCCTTTATTGAGCCTGCTATACAAAGCCTTTGCAAAACTTCAGGAACCAACCTAAACCATATTGACGCTATCGCAGTGGTTAACGGCCCAGGTAGCTACACCGGGTTAAGGGTAGGTTTATCTTCCGCAAAAGCATTGTGTTACGCATTAAATAAACCTCTTATTTTATTAAATACGCTCGATGTAATGGCATATGCTTTAAAGCAGCAGTCGCCTGGCGAAAACGAAAACACTATATTCTGCCCTTTAATAGATGCTCGTCGTATGGAAGTATATACAGCATTTTACGATTACCAGCTCAACCGTATCAGCGATTACTCGGCGGAGATTTTAGACGAAAGCTTTCTTGAAAGCTTGGGAAAATTTGATTTTACCGTGGCAGGGGGAAGCGGGAGCCTGAAATTGCAGAAAATCACACATAGTAAAAATATTTTTTATATTAATAAGCTTATACTTTCAGGCCCATTCGTAAATTTGGCATACCAGGCATTTTTGCAAAGAACATTTTCGAATGTTGTTTATAGCGAGCCTTTTTATCTGAAGCCGGTTTATTTTAGAAATAACAACCTATAAAAGAAATAGGCATAATTTTTTATATATCATTTAAATTAATCACTGTTAATATTTGTAAATCATTGCTTTTTTTTATGAATACAACACCCCAACTTCTTGTAATAAATGACAAGGCCACCAGTGAAAATCTTAAGTTAGACTTCCTGCGTCTAAAAAAGGCCGCAATGATATTGCGTGCCTTAAATCATAAATTAAGACAGTTATTATTGAGGTTGATAGATGAACACCAGAAGATTACCGTTACGGAAATTTATGTAAATCTCAGGCTTGAACAATCAGTAGTGTCCCAGCATCTTGCCATATTGAGAAGGGCGGGAATCGTAATAACGCAGCGTGAAGGCAAATTTATTTTTTACTCTTTGAATTATAAACGGCTTAAAGAAATAAATGCCTTTGTAGAACAACTGGTTAGTTAAACTTCATATTGCTTTTTTATACAATCGTATTTTTGCCGAAATTTTTTCTATGTATATAGAGCAGTTGTATACGGGCTGTCTTAGTGAGGCCGCTTATTATATAGAGAGCAATGGTGAAGCAGCCATAATAGATCCTTTGAGAGATATTGAAGAATATATTTCGCTCGCTAAAAAAAGAAATGCAGTAATCAAATATATTTTTGAAACACATTTTCACGCTGATTTTGTAAGTGGCCATATAGACCTAAGCAAAGCCACAGGAGCACCAATAATATATGGCCCGGGAACAGAAACTTCTTTCCCCGTTTACCTGGCAAAAGACAACGAAACGTTTGCCCTCGGCAAAATAGCTATCCAGGTTCTGCATACGCCTGGTCATACTTTGGAAAGTTGCTGTTATCTTTTAAAAAATGAAAACAATAAAGATTACGCAGTTTTCACCGGGGATACTTTGTTTGTGGGTGATGTTGGCCGGCCTGATCTTGCACAAAAAGGAGAGACTTTAACGGCAAATGACCTGGCGGGTATTATGTATGACAGCCTGCAACAAAAAATTATGCCCCTTGCTGATGATGTGATTGTTTACCCGGCGCACGGAGCAGGAAGCAGTTGTGGTAAGAATATAGGTTCTCAAACATCGAGCACTATTGGCAATGAAAAACAGAATAATTATGCGCTGAACGTAAGTAACAGGGAAGAATTTATTTCGGCTGTAACGGAAGGTTTAACAGCACCGCCACAGTACTTCCCGATAAACGCTCAAATAAACAAGGAAGGATACGAAAGCCTTGAGGCGATCCTTGAACAGGCATTAAACCCCTTAAGCATAGAAAAAGTAAAAGAACTGATTAATAAAGATGAAATAACATTGCTTGATACACGCACAACGACAGCATTTACAGAAGGCTTTATTCCTGGTTCAATATTTATTGGTTTGGATGGAAGGTATGCAGAATGGGCAGGAAGTATTTTGCCTTTCGACAGAACCCTGTTAATTATTGCTGAACGAGGCAAGGAAAAAGAAAGTATTATTCGGTTAACCCGCGTTGGCTTTAGCAAGTTTGCAGGATATCTCGACGGAGGGTTTGAAGCATGGAAAAATTCGGGCGAAACGGCAGATATGATCATTAACATAGAACCCGACGAACTTGCCATGGATATTCCATTTGATGATAAACTTGTTATAATAGATGTAAGAAGAGAACCGGAATATGCTGACGGTCACGTAAACAATGCAGTAAATATTCCCTTAAATACACTTGCCGATCCTGCAAGTATGGCTAATATTGAAGACGATCAAAATCTGTATATACACTGTGCCAGCGGGTATAGAAGTATAATTGCCGCTTCCTTATTAAAAAAACAAGGCATCCATAATCTGTATAATGTTTTGGGCGGCTGGAATGAAATAAAACTTGAAGAAAAAATTCAAACTGAAAAAGAATCCAGTGTGCTTAATTAGGGTTTGCTGATTAAGCTTTAATATATTGGTTATCAATGTATTATGGCATAATTTTTGCAGAGCAATTGCAAGCTTTTTTGCAAAAATCCTTTCAAAGCCTTGCACCTGTATGGTAAATTATCAGTCACAAAAGCAACTGCGTTTATTTGAGACGCCCTTTGAGCAGCAACTTGATAAAAGCAATCGTTGGGTACAACTTGCAGATAAACTTCCCTGGGATGACCTGGTAAAAATCTACAATAAAAAATTGCGCGCCGATTTTGGAGCACCCTCTATTGATGGGCGTATGATAATTGCAACCCTTATCATAAAACATAAGCTTAATCTTAGTGACCGGGAAGTAATCGAGATGATCAAGGAAAATATTTACATGCAATATTTTGTAGGCTTGTCATCTTTTACAACAAAGGAGATATTCCATCACACAGAATTTGTGCACATAAGAAAACGCTTGCAGGTGGCGGATTTTAATGAGATGACAGAAGAACTGATGCGTGAAGCCGGCATCTTGCAATCTTTTGAAAAAAGCGACCAGAATGATAATGAAAGTTCGCAGAAGCAAGATGAAGATTGTTCCCCCAATACATCGGAGCAAACACAAACAACAGCAGATGAACAAACAAAATCTCAACAAAATATTGAACAGGCAATACCACACTTTCAGCATGAGCAACAACAATGCAGTGAACAAAATCAAGCTGAAAAGCAAACGGACAATAAAGGGGTGATGCAATTAGATGCAACGGTGGCAGATCAGAAAATAAAATATCCCAATGATGTAGATCTTCTTGACACGGGCAGGCAGGAAACAGACAGATTGATAGCTATTTTATGCGGGCAATATGGATTAAAACGTCCGCGTACTTATCGTAAAGTTGCAAGAATGCAATACCTGAATTTTGCAAAGAAAAAAATTAAAACTGCCAGACAAATAAGAAAAGCAAGGAAACAGCAATTGCAATTTTTAAAAAGAAATTTGAAAAGGTTGGATGAAATAATAGCACAAGTTCAGCAGCAAACCGGCTCTTTACGGTTACCTTTTAAACACAGGGATTTAAGAATATTGTGGGCAATAAGGCTAATGTATGATCAACAACTGCAAATGCATAATGCAAATACCAATCGAACTGATGACAGAATAGTAAGCATTTATCAACCCTACGTACGCCCCATTATGAGAGGCAAAGCCAAACATAAAGTAGAATTTGGGAGTAAGAATGGCATCAGTTTACAATATGGATATGCGTTGTTGGAAAAATTAAGTTGGGATGCATACAATGAATGCAACGATTTAGAACCGGCGGCAAACAATTACAAAAGAAGGCAAGGCTGTTATCCGCACCGGATCATAGCCGATAGCATTTATCATACTAAAGCCAACAAAAAGTTTTGTGAGGATAATCACATACAACTGATTGGAAAAAGATTATCAAAAAGAGCACTGTCAAGGATGAATTCCAAAGAGAAAAAAGAATATCAAAAGCTTCATAACAGCCGCAACCATGTAGAAGGAAAATTTGGTCAGGGTAAAAATGGATACGGGTTAAATGAGATTAAAGCAAAATACGCTAACACATCTGCCAGTTGGATAGCAGCCGTGTACTTTGTAATGAACATCCTGGTATTTGCAGGAAGTTCTTTTTGTCACTTTTTTTATTGCATGTATGATGCCTTAAAGGCTATCACTTTAAAAAGAAAAATACCGCAGCCACTAAGCGACAAATCTATTTTTGCAGTATTGTCTGCAAAAAGAAATTTATACCAGGAACATCTAATGAATTTTAATGTGTTTTACAGCTTTGACTTTTTCAGCAAACCCTAATTAACCTGTAACCCGTGTTAACTTAATCTTCCCCAAGGTTAACCGGGATTTCAATAGTAAAAGTACTTCCCTTACCCAGGGTGCTTTCAGCTTTTACTTTTCCCTTGTGGGCATCAATAACGCTTTTTACATAACTCATCCCGAGGCCAAATCCTTTTACGTTATGTATGTTACCTGTATGTGCCCGGTAAAATTTTTCAAATACGCGTTTTACAGTTTCTTTGCTCATGCCAATACCATTGTCCTGAACCTGTATAATAAAATGTTTAGGCGTTCTGTGTGTTACGAGCTTAATAGCCAGATTTTCTTTTGAATACTTTATTGCATTATCAATAAGATTGGAAAGAATATTAGTAAAATGTACCTCATCCACCTTTATGGTATCATCCATGGCATTTGGCAAAAATTCGATTTTACCCTTTTTTGCCTGTAGCTGCAATTGAAAATTATCAATAATCTGTTCTAACAACCGGTGTACATGTACGGGTGTGAGATTTAACCTGAATTCCTGTTTTTCCATTAATGCTGCCTGCAGAATTGTTTCAACATGCTTATTCATTCTTTTATTCTCATCCTTAATAATATTGTTGAAATATTGCCATTTTGCCTTATCATTTATCACCTTTTCATTCCTGAGTGCATCTACTGCAAGAGAAATCGTTGCCAGCGGAGTCTTGAACTCATGCGTCATATTATTGATGAAATCACTTTTTATCTCACTCATTTTTTTCTGGTTGAGCATAGCTCTCACAGTAATATAAAATGCGGCAATTATTATTACGGTAAACAGAGCAGAAAAAACTATCATCCATGTAAGCGATTGCCAAACCTGTGTTTTAAACTCCGGAATAATAATAAACAAATGCTCATTCGCTAATAACCCTTCAAGATTTGAACCGCTTTCAGGTATAATGGGTATAACCCTCCTCCTAAAATGCAGCGTGTCTGCGGATTCTTTCTCAAAATTAGCGCTCTGCATTTCGAGTACGAAATCGTCTGAATTTGAAGTAACGGCAAATTCAAATCGAACGTTTTCTAATCCTTCTTTCCTAAATGCCTTTGACAGCTTATCATGTATTTCTACGGTTGAATAACGATCCGAGATAGTTGGAGGACGGGCTATATTAAAAGAAAGATTTTCAGGAAACAACTGTAAACCCTGGCGTTTACTTCCCAGCTTCATAACACCTACCATCGCGTGTTTGCTGAGGTCTTCGGCCACATTCAAAGCGGCGTTGTCAACTTTATCAATAAACCTCTCCTGCTGAATAAGCAACTGGTTCTTAAACCAGTTAACCTGGATAATAATTATACCAACCAGCGATAATGAAATCAATACAATTATTATAGGAAAAACTTTCTTCATTGTGAACAAAGATATTTGCTCTGTGAAACCACTGAAATTAATAAAATATCTTTACCAGCAATTTAACTGACATAATTATTCCATGAAAAACCATGTTTCTTTATTTTTTTGTTATATTCAATTATGGAAAAAGTCCAGTCGGGCACGATATTAATAGCCGACCCTTTTCTAAAGGATCCTAATTTTTTGCGCACGGTTATTTTTTTATGTGAGCATAGAGATGAAGGCAGCTTTGGCTTTGTGCTGAACCGGAAGCTGGATTACGTAATCGGCGATCTCGTTAGCGACCTGGATGGTTGCGATTTTCCTGTTTTTTACGGAGGGCCGGTGCAACAAAATACCATGCATTTTCTACATCGTTGCCCGGGCCTGATCACCGGGGGACAAAAAATTACCGGCGAGATTTACTGGGGAGGGGAATTTGATGAAGTGGTGGCATTATTAAAAAAGGGTAAGTTATCAGAAAATGATATTCGCTTGTTCATTGGCTACAGTGGTTGGAGCGAAGGGCAATTGCAGGAAGAATTGAACGAAAAAACCTGGCTTATAACGCATAGCTCTGAGCAGCTAATTTTTCCGGGAGATGCAGATTCAATATGGAAAAATGCGTTAAAGCAATTGGGAGGAAAATATGAGCAATTGATACATTATCCTATAGACCCACAATTAAATTAAATTTTACAGGCATAGGCATCGATAAATAAAAAAACCGCATTGATATATGCGGTCTCTTTATTGAAACATTAAGATCTTTTATTGTTCTGTAACCTGGAACACAATATTTTGCCGCTGCCTGTAAATCACATTTCGGCCATTTTGAATAGCAGGGTTCCATTTTGGGCCTTTTTTAATTACACGTACAGCTTCAGCACCGCAACCATAGCCGGGATCATTAATTGCCTGTACTTCTGAAATACTGCCATCTTTATCCACCCTGAATGAAACGGTAACAGTATACCTTCCCGGAGGCGCGCCGTTGTCTGCTGGCGTTTGAGCATTTAAATTGCGCTCCAGGAATTTATTCCAGTCACCCGGGAATTTAGCTTCTACCTGCACACTGGTAAATTCCTTATCATAATTTTCTTCCTGTACCTTTGGTGCTTCCACTACACCTGTTCCTTTTTCTACGGGTGCTTCAACAACATCTGATTTTATACCTTCCTGGTTAAAGGCCCCAATTTTTGTATCTTCCAGTTTCTCCTGCTCAGGAGGTTTTTCCTCTGGTTTAACTTCTTCATCTTTTACTATTTTCGGTGGAGTAAACTTTGTAACCTCAACCTTTGGTGGCTCTTTTGGAGGTGGCGGAGGCGGAGGTGGTTCATCCTTTTTCTCAGGTTGTTTGATATCTTCCAGTTCCACATCCTGTACGATCATTTCTTTAGGCTTTCCTTCATTAATAGTTTTTGCTATTATAGAACCAACAAATAATAAAATGCATATCGAAAGCATAACGATAAGAGCCGTTATCATCCGCCTGTTGTAAGTTTTGCGCAACTCATATGCTCCATATTCCTTGTTCCTTCCCTCGAAAAGGATATCAAGAAAATCAGCACTCAAAATTTTGTTTGCTTCCATACAATTAAATGTTTTAATACTTAGATGCTAATGCTTCAAAATTCCACAATATTTATTGCCCTGGTGCAGGTGCCGGCGCAGTTCCGCCGCCCTGTGTTCTCTGTATAAGTTGATTTTCTACGTCAGATATATCCACAACTGCGTAACGCTTTACTACATTGATACTCATTTCATCTAAAATATCAATGAAATTTTTGTAATTACTTTCATCGTTGGGCTTAATTACAACCACAAGATTTGTATCCGCTGCCTGCTTTTTTTGTATGATCACATCGCGAACCTCTTTAAAATTAGTTGACTTAAAATTTGAGGCGTCGGGCAAAAGCTCTCCTTCATAGTAAAACACATTATTGTCTTTTCCCAAAAGGAGCGTAAGCGCACCAGACTGTTTGATCTTATTCTGATCTTCCGGGTTCACTTTATCATCTGGCAAAGCCAGGCGCATGGCGGTAGGCTGGCTCATTGTGGTAGTAAAGATGAAAAAAGTGAGGAGCAGGAAACCAAGGTCAACCATTGGAGTAAGGTCAACTCTTGTAGATAATTTTTTTGCTTTTTTAACGCCCGGGCCTTTCTTGTGGTGTCCACCGCCCGAAGTATCCATTTCTGCCATAATACTGAGCTTTTAATTAATAAATTAATTACATTTCTTCTGAAACGCCCTTCATATTTTGCCTGTACAAATCTGTACCCGACGGCACACTAACCGGGTTAGTTACCATTTGAAATTTGAACTGGTCATTCTTTTTAAATGCAGTAAGAATATTTTTAAACACAGGATATTTAGCAACGTTATCGCCCTTCAATATCAGGTTCATTTTTTGCCCCTGGTAAGCACTCACTGCAGCAGCTACCCATTCTATCATCTGGTTATTTGTCGTGTCCAGCGTAGGTATTCCTGGTAAGGCAGCACCCGTTATCTGCTCTGTTGAAAGGCGTGCCTGCGATTTTAACTGCGCAATGGGAACACCGATAAAAGGAGCCTTTACAAGTGCGGCAACTTCACCTGAACTTAAATTCAAATTATGCTGCTGGTTTATATAATTAATCATTGCCTCTTTTTTCTGCCTGTCTTCCCTGCTGTCTCCAACAGATAAAAACACCTTTCCATCCTTGTTTAAGTGCACTAAAACGATGTTTGTTTCGGGCGCAACTTTATTGGCAACCGAACTGGGCGTATTGATTGGCACCGCTTCTGACGGCTTAAATTTAGTTGTTAAAATAAAGAATGAAAGCAGCAAAAATGCTACATCACACATAGCGGTCATATCTATTGCGGTGCTTTTTCTTGCGATTTTTGGCCTGGGCATTGTAATTAGTTTTATTTATAGATGCATAAAATCACTTTTTCCATAACCCTATTTATAATTAGAGGCAAAACTTTGTGTTAGTGTAAATCCTGATTCATCTATACCAAATGTTATTTCATCAATTCTTGTAGTAAATACATTATACATAATGATTGCGATAGCTGAAGTACCGATACCCAATGCTGTATTATAT
>JADMIO011426301.1_pt1 | contig 12129 bp, 13 predicted proteins | sample 8958161 | NCBI WGS metagenome assembly JADMIO01 (sample SAMN16585339, study PRJNA669376) | soil metagenome | isolation source: Crop rotation soil | place: USA: Cullars Rotation, Alabama | collected 2011 | reverse complement strand
TTGCTTCCCTATCATCCATCCTCGTCGGGGCGTGGCTCAGCCTGGTAGAGCGCACGGTTCGGGACCGTGAGGTCGGAGGTTCGAATCCTCTCGCCCCGACCAGTTAAATCAAGCATTTACGGCTACCTGTAAAGGTGGCCGTATTCCATTTGTGGCCAATTTGTGGACACGTTGAAATACCACCTCTTTGGTTTAACCGATTTGCGCGAATGTATTGCTCGGTCGTTTTCCTATCTCTGTGCTCCATGATTGCCTTGATTGTAAAAGCATCGTAACCAGCTAATGCCAGGCGAGTGCAAAAACGTGGCTCGTAAGTCATGCCATTCGAGATGCGTTCAATATTCAACGCCGTAAGCGCCCTGTCTGCGTCCCGCTCCGGGATCGTTATCGGTTCAACTTCTTGCCCGTCAGTCTGAGCTAGAACGAACCATCGCGCCTTATAAACAAAGCAAGTGAACGTGTGTTCTTCGTTGGAATCGTCCTCTCACGGCGTTTGCAAGTGATCGGCATATGCAGAGTGAGCGCCCGTTCCCCTCGTTTCACGAAACGGCCTAAGTCTTTCCACTTAGGAAAGGTGTTAATCGGGCGTGGCTGTAATCCACACTTTAGGTGGACGACTGCGTGGGGGAGTTTTTAGCCAATGTTGAAGTAGCGAAAGGGCCGTGGTCTAATCGAATTGTTCAGCGCAGCCCGATTCAATGGAGGCTTACATGTCTCGAATAATGCTTGGAACTATTTGCGGACTCGTCTACGGCGCCCTCTCTGCTGCTTCAATGATACCGTTGTCCTTCCCTGACAAGACGGCGGCACTGACGGGCGCATTTCTGAACCGCTTCGCGATTGGTTTTGTCATCGGTGCTGCGCGTTTACCAGTGCCACCCTGGGCGCAAGGTCTTGTTTTAGGGATCTTGCTGAGCCTGCCTGATGCGATAATCACCAAAGCGTACGCTCCAATTCTCATCTTGGGTGCGATTGGTGGTCTAGTGATTGGCGTGATTGTCGGAAAGTGGGGCGCGTAGGTAACAATGTGTATCTTCTTTTCAATAAATCGATGGGCGTTGCTGTGATCGCTAAGATTCACGACATCAAGGAGCTTCTTGCCCAAGGTCGCGTCGAACCCGATGCTGTCTTCCCCGAACTCAGGAGGCTGGCAGCGAGCGTCCAATGGCAAACGCGCGAGGTGGCTGCCACGGCGCTGGTCGAGATCGGTAAGCGCCATCCAGTCGCGGTCCTGGGTACTGCGCGACGCTGGGCCAAGGACCATGACACGAATATCCGGCGTGCCGCAAGTGAGGGGCTGCGTGGCATCGTGAAGGTAGATCCGCAAGCCGTCCGGCCTGTGCTTGAAACGCTTCGGACCGACCCAGAATTGTATGTCAAGAAGTCCGTGGCCAATGTGCTTCGCAACGCAAGTGGCAAGCATCCAGAGCTCGTTCTTAGCATCTGCCGGCACTGGTCGCGTTCGAGTAATCCGCACACTGGATGGATCGTGAAGGAGGGGTTGCGAAAGCTTAGGGGCTCACGTCCTCGCGACGTTGCGGCGATCGTGGAGACCCTCGAGCTTAGCGATTTACTCTGGCATGATGGCCACCAGACGTTCGCCGCAACTGTAATTGAGTAGCTCCCACAGTTTCATTTAGCTCCCGCACTACAGGCTCATCGTCGGCCTTATCTCTGCCCGCCCGCCCTTTCCGGGCGCGGCAGTGTGTACCCTTTCGAGCAGATTTTTATATGAGGCAACGAATACCCTTAGGAAGACTTTTTAGTGAGGCAGTTCGATGTGTTGTTTTAGCTTAAGAGGAAACGAGGATCGGCTCCTGCATGGGCGACACGACTCACATGATGCTACGCAAAGAGCCTAACCAACGCACCGACGCGGAAACGCACGGGGCCGAGCGCGGGCTCAACCGGTTCGAGGGGTTCAGCGACGCGGTTTTCGCAATCGCGCTGACCCTGCTGATTGTCGAGATCAAGGTTCCCGGATCTCCTGAGGGCCCGCATGGCTACAGCGATCTTGCGAGCGTCATGGCCGAGCAGTGGCGCGAATATCTCGCGCTGGTTCTCTGCTATATCGGGATCGGCGCCTACTGGTTGCAGCACCATTATTCGGGCCGCATCTACGCGAAGAGTGATCACTGGTTCAGCGCACTCAACCTCCTCTTCCTGCTGGCAATCGTTGTCATTCCTTATCCAATCCGCGTCTGGTGCTTCCACCTCGACACGAGCTTCGAGCCTGTTGCGTCATTGACCCTGGTTGCTGGTCTTGCCCTGACCGCCTGCACGTGGATGGCGAAGTGGTTTTACGGGATGCCAGGCCGCCGGGTGATGGACGAACGGCTCGCGCCCGATTTCCTCCGGCAGATGACGCGTCGCTACGGTATTGCGACGCTGATACAGCTCGCTGCAGTTCCGGTCGTGATCGCGACGCCACGCGTCGGAGTAGCCATCGCGCTGTTGTGCGTGGCCTTCTTCCTGCTGCCGCAGCCGAAGCCGCGCTACAAGTCCGGAGAGGAGCCGAACGAGGCTGAGAAACTGAACGGGTAGCTACGGGTCACCACCGCAGTCAGTCCACAGGTAGTTGAGATCGGCCCTAACTACTTTCATAATACCTTCCGATTCTGGTCGTTAAAGGACTTACCAGGTTGATGAGGTTGATTTGAACGCCCCACTTCCATTCGTCGCAGGAGTTGGTCCAAGTTGCCTGTGGCTTCCAGCAGGCCCATGGAAAACTGTCATCGACTTCTTCAAAGAACAGTATCCGCACGTGCCCGCTACAACGTGGAAGACACGGATGGCGAAGGGCCACGTGATGGATGAAACCGGATGCCGCGTAGACGCAAACACTGCGTTTCGAGCGGGCGCTTGCATTTTCTACTACCGCGAACTGGAATTTGAAAAACCCATACCCTTTACAGAGCAGGTGCTCTATCAGGACGAACACATCCTGGTTGCAGATAAACCTCATTTCCTGCCGGTGATTCCCTCAGGGAGATTTCTCCGTGAAACACTGCTGGTCAGACTGCGAAGACAATGCGCAACCGAAGATCTGGTTCCTATACATCGTCTCGATCGTGAAACTGCCGGGGTAATATTGTTCTCTCTCAACCGGAAAACAAGAGGCCACTACACCTCGCTCTTTCGGAATCGCGAGGTGCGAAAGGTGTATGAGGCTCTGGCGCCAACTCGGAAAGAGTCGAACTTCCCCGCTACTCGGCGCAGTCGCATAGTTCAGGGAGAACCGTTCTTTCGCATGAAGGAAGTCCCGGGCGAGGCAAACTCCGAAACTCACGTCAGCGTCCTTAGCGCCAGCGGAAGTCTCAACCTGTATCAGTTACTTGCCCGCACCGGCAGGAAACACCAACTTCGTCTTCATCTTGCGGCCCTGGGAATCCCTATCATCAACGACAGACTCTATCCAGCGTTGATTACTTCAACCAGTGACGATTTCTCCAAGCCGCTGAAGCTGCTGGCGAAGTCGATTTCGTTTCGCGATCCGTTTAGCGGACGGGAACACTATTTTGAGAGTGGTACAAAACTATGAGCACACCTCTTAACATGCATGCGGCGCGTATGGCGCTTAACCGCGACCCCAACCTCCGTCAATGGGCAGAACAATGGTTAAAGAATAAAGAGCGAAGCGTGACTGCAACCATGAGCGATGAGGAATTTGAAAAGCACTGGCCTTACATTCGGCCGGAGAGAATGCACGAGGGCGCTCTGGAAGCAGTGCTGGCGTACCAGCAACAACATGAAGGTTAGTTCGCCCCAGCGGAACCCGCTTCCATCACAACTATTTCTTTCTGGCAATGAATTGAACTACCCACGCCAAACCGGTATGAAACGTTCCCTCAATAATTTCGCGCTCGATTTCCCGGGCAAAAATTCGCTCACAATTCGGAAATTGCTGTTCCAGGTCTGCGAGGTCCAGCAACATATCAATATCTTTTGGACCACCCGTATTCCGCGAAATCTGTGCTTTTGCATAGGACTCCAGAATAATGACTCCCCCGGGCTTTAGGCTGCGCTCGACTCGGGGATATAACCTGTCTCGCACCTGACTTGGAAGGTGCGCCGAGATCGAAATCACTGAGCCGTAATGATTCTCCGGCGGCTCATATGACGCAAGGTCGGCAACTTCAGTTCGAATCACCAGGCCTCTTGATGCTGCAAGCTTCTGAGCCTTAGCAAGGCCAACGTCTGACTGGTCCACGCCAAGCACATCCAATCCCAGCGAAGCGAGAAAGACAGCGTTCCGGCCTTCTCCTTCTGCCAAAGAAAGCACTGGTGATGTCAGGAGGTTTGTGTTTTGCACGAGGAATGAGTTCGGCTCTGTTCCGTAGGCAAATTCGTTACTTGCGTATCGTTCGTTCCACATATTTTTGCTGCTTCCTAAATGTTGTTGAAAAACCTCTAGCTGCGGAGTGCGCATTCAATCAGGTGCGTTAGGACCTGGCGGGCGCCGAAGAACGCTTCCGCTACTTCACGCGCCGCACGGCAATGGCGATCGTAAGCGGCATCAATCTCTGCCAATTCCGCGAGCGCTTGCTCCATCGTTTCGAAAGCAAACAGGCCTGCGCCTGTCGGTATCCAGTCGGAAAAACCCGTCTGCTGCGTGAGCACGGGGCGGCCCGACGCGAGGTACGCCGCGCTGCGTTCGCTGAACCAGCCACAGCGTGAGGCGACGTAGCCGTGTTTGGCAACGCTCCACTCGGCTTTCGAGTCGCGGATGAATTCCTGGTAGGTCCACGGATCGCGCGTCACCTCTAGTGGATCGAGCAGACGCCAACCTCTGGCGCGCAAGAAATCGCGCGGCGCTGACTCGCTTCCGAGCGCTACCTCAAAGAGCGGCCCCGCCCTCGCTGGCAGGTCAACGAACAATTCGAAAGAGTCCGACTTCATCCCGTAACGACGTCCCTCGTATTCGCGCGGGCGATAGCTGTCCCACTGCATGACGGTGGTCCAACTCCCTTCGCGCCGGCCCGGCGTTACGGCCCACGCATCGAGTTGGACCGGTTGTCGCGTCGGCTGCCACGCGAAGCCGTCCGCAGGCACAAGACAGCCGGCCCGCCCAATATTTTCCGCGAACGTGAAGAACGAGTTGTGCGCGGCCGCCAGCGCGCGGGCCTGCGTGTCTGTTAGGTGACGTATCTGCGTGAAGGCTGGATCCGTATCGACAAAGGCGCGGCATGGTACTTCCGCTAACCATGATCGCAGCGGGTTCACGCCGGACAAGTTGAGCAGCAACTCCGCCGACTCGCATACCTCGTGAACGCGCGACGCGAGCGGACCCATCCAGGTATCGGTGTGTGCATCGTAGTAACACCATAATTCGCCAAGACCAAGGCGTTCAAAGGTACGCGCGGCGAAGCGCAGTCCATAGGACGGGTCTTTATCAACGACGCCGCGCGCCGGGTCATAACACGATGGATAGTCGTCACTGTCCTCGACAAAGTAAACGTCGTGCCCCAGAGCACGCAAGCCCAGGACGTATTGCAGGTGATGCCACGCCAGCCCGCCGATCGGACCACGCACGACGTAGCCGAGAACGACAATACGCAGGCGTTGAGTTTCAGACATCGAACTCCGGAAACATCTTGAAGATGAACTCTTCCTTCCGCCTGACGCTCTCCTTAAGCTCCGGCGTGTAGTACCGCTCCCACTTCTGCTCCGCCTTACGCCCTTTGCCTCGAGGCAGAATCTTTTCCTCGCCGAGGATGAACGAGATGTCTGCGTGCGCATAATCGTTCCGGGCGAGAAAATCGAATAGCCCGCGGTTTAGATCGTCAGTGCGAATGAAGTGCAGGTCGTGCATGTCCGGAACGTGCGTCCCGTTTGCAGTGCAGGCTCCGGCCCTCAACTCCGCGCAAGCTGCGCGCGGATCGCGGAAATAGAACTTCAAGAACTGCTCGGTGATTAGACCTGGAGCATTTTCCGATCCGTTGGCGAGACTGCAAAACGCAGCGTTCGAGAGACGCACGTAAGCTGCGAAGTCGAGGTCGGGGAAGTTCGAGTAGTCGCGGCTGAAGTTGGGAACAGACTTGTAAAACTTAAGGAACTCGCTCCGCTTCCACCAGCCAAACTCATACTGCGAGACGTAAAGATCGAAAGGATTGCGCACGGTGGCGAGAATTTTCTTGCCTCGCTGGTGCTGGGGAATTTCGTTGCAACCACCGTGCTTGTTCGAATTATGGACGAGGGAGCCGTAGCGCGGATGTTTGCTGCTCACCTCACCGAAGACGGCGTTGCGCACGTGTGTCCAACGCGTCCAGCGCAGGCCGTAGAGCCGGAACAACATCGACGTCACAAACGTGCCGCCGGTCTTCGGCTCGTGCACATAAACAAACTTATCGGTGAAGATCATTCTACTTTTTCGGCGTCGTCGCACTCGCAATATTCGAATACGCCGAATTGCCGGACCCGTTGAAAGATCGAACGCGGTACCGGTATGTCGTGTTCTTAGTTAGTCCCGTGTTCGGGAACGACGTGACGTTCGTAGCGACCTCCGCGATCTGGACGAAGTTGGTGCAGGTCGAACCAGTGCGCCTGGCTGGCCACGACCAGATTAGTTCCCCGATCCGTGGAGCGATACAACCTGTTCGTAGCGAAGTAAAACGTGTTCGGATTGCCTGGTCCACCCGGGCCCTGGGCCATCGGCGGAGAGCTAAAGACATCTTCGCCGCACGACTGGATCCCGTTCGCGATCATGCCCGGGCCGCAGCCTAAATAGGTCCAGTCGGCAGGCGTCGGATTGCCAATCGTGGCGCGAGCGAAACCGATTCTCCCTTGCAGGCCGACAGCGGGCCGGTCTTTGAAGTTGAACGGCGCGTGATACATCGTGACGTTAGTCGTATCCGTCGCCGACTGGTCGATCAATACAGTGCTCACATCCTCCTTAGCGACGCGCGTCCAGGTGCGATCACATTTAAACAGCGCCGCGCTGTTGCTTTGCGCACCTGCAAGCGTGAAGTTCTGATCGGTGGGGTGCAAAGCGAGACCGTAGAACTGAGTCGCGCTTAAAGACGCGGTGTTGAGACTGGTCCAGTTTACGCCGCCGTCCAACGACCGGAAGATTCCTCCTTCGTTGCGAACTACCGGAAGATCGTTTGCCACAAAAAGGCACAAAAATACATAAAGAGTTACTCGTCTTTAAAGTTCTAGTTTGTGTTCTTTTGTGTCTGCTTTGCGCTTTTTGTGATCTCCTTAACTGTTCTTCCCTGCTGCTTGTGCATTGTCAGACGTCGTCTCATCCAGACCCGAAATAGACGGAAGGACAAAGCCCTGTTCGACGAGATAGGCGAGGATGAGTTCGGCGTTCTCTTCGGCTGAGCGCGCAACCGTGTCGATAACGATCTCGGGGTTGTGCGGCGGTTCGTACGGATCGTCAATGCCCGTGAAGTTTTTGATCTTGCCTTCGCGCGCCAGGCGGTACATGCCTTTCACGTCGCGTTCTTCACAGACATTGAGCGGCGCGTCGACAAAGATTTCGATGAAGCGATCCGAGCCAACCATCGCGCGGCATTCGTTGCGCGTGGCGCGATACGGACTAACAGCCGCGCCTATCACGCCACCGCCGTGTCGCGCGATCTCAGCGGCAACGAAACCGATGCGCCGAATGTTCGTGTCGCGGTCTTCCTTCGAGAAGCCGAGCCCCTTCGATAAATGTGTGCGCACGACATCGCCGTCGAGCACCGTAACCTGACGCCCGTGTTCGAGCAATCGCGTCGTCAGAATGTCGGCCGTCGTCGACTTTCCCGCGCCCGAGAGGCCGGTGAACCAGAGACAGAAGCCCTGCTGGTGACGTGGCGGATGTGCCGAGGCGAGAATCGATGCCACCTCAGGGCGCGTGAACCAACTCGGGAGCGCTCGTCCGCGTCGCAAGTAGTTCTCGCGCACTTCCGTCCCCGAGATCGAAGCCGTGCGCTTTCCTTCGGGGATGCGCGTTGACTCTTCATAGCGATCCTCTTCGGGGATGTAAAGCAACTCCGAAAACGGCAGCGGCTTTACGCCGACTTCATCGCTATGCTTCGCGACGAGTTCCTGAGCGTCGTATGGACCATAGAACGGACGGTCCTTTGAGTCGCGGCCGGGGCTGGCGTGATCGCGCCCGACGATGAGGTGATTGGCTCCGAAGTTGCGACGGATGATGGCGTGCCAGAGCGCCTCACGCGGTCCGGCCATACGCATCGCCAACGGCAGTAGCGCAAGCATCATTCGGTCGGGATCGTAGTAACGCTCGGCGAGTACGCGGTACGACCTGACGCGAGTGAAGTGGTCTATGTCGCCCGGCTTCGTCAAACCGACCACTGGATGGAGCAGAAGCGCGCCGTCGATCTCGCGCGCGGCGCGTGCCGTCAACTCCTCATGCGCACGGTGCAACGGATTGCGGGTCTGGAAGGCGACAACGTTCGCGCGACCGAGCGCTGCTAGTCGTTCACGCACTTCAATGGGTGAAAGCCGGAGCGTGCGGAAGTCGTAGTAGCGAGGCAACTGCAGGACGCGCATTTCTCCCGAGACGCACAAGTCGCCCCACGAGTTCATTTCAGCGACGAGCGGGTGACGCAGGTCGTTTGTTCCATAAGCGAGGCGAGCCTCGCGTTCGCGGTCCCACTCGAAGACCTCTTCGACGTCCATCACGGCGAGCACGTTGTTGTGTTGGTCGGCAAGGGCCAACTCACCATCGAGTTTGATCCCTGCGTCCTTATTTACAGTCAACGTGACCGGGAGCGGAAAGAGCACGCCCGAACTCAGGCGCATCTCTTCGAGCACGCGATCGTAATCTGCTTGATTCATGAAACTGCTCAGGGGCGAGAAGCCGCCGGCGGCGAGCAGTTCGAGATCGCAAACGTTGCGCGCCGAAAGTTGAACGCGAGGCAGCGAGGCCGCTTTCATGCGCACCTCTTCGCGCTCTTCTTCAGGGACGAGAAGATTCACGAGCTTCCCGCCGTATGGCTTGATCAAAATGTCCTTCTGTTCGCTATTACTCATTGATTATTTCCTTTTCGATAATGTTTCCTACCTGGATTCTTTACTGACCGGGCTGCGCGTGCAGCTTCGGGACTACAGTAACCGTAAATCTCGATGATCTTTCGGGCCCTCGGCACGTCCGGAAGCGGGAACGAGGCGTACTTGGTCTACTCTGTACTTCAATTGTTCAGGTCAAAAATAACCAGACGCTTGTTCTCCAAAACACAGTCGTACTGGGCGCGCAGATGATCGTGTAGCTCGTTGTAGTGGTCCAACCACCAGAAGGCGGGCCAGCCGAATGCGATGTAGCTCGCTCCGTGATCGCGACGCATTCGTTCCAACTCGCCGACGGCCGTCACACCATCTGCCGGCGCGCCCCAGTAGACGCCTTCGCGTTCGAGGAAAGGAAGCGCTCGCCGCCCGCGCGCGAAGTCGCGACCAAAACCCTGTTCATCGACGAGAACGAAGGTCTCACCTTCGGGAATCGTCCGTGAAACGTCCCCTGCCGCTTCGAGCAACAGGTGCATCCACTCATTCACGTGCGGAAAGGGCGCATGTGGCTGTTCCAATCCAAGGAATGGACACAGCTTTTCCCATCCATCACCAGCGCAGATGTCCATCACGAGCAGATCATCCGGCCGCTCGCTAAAGTAAGCGCAGACGTTCGCCACGTGTGTATCGAAGACAAATGAGAAACGTTCGCGGCTATACTCGATCACACCGTACGTGCACGTACTGGCGAACTCGTGGAAGATCTTGAACTCGGGGAAGTTTCCCCACCACTGCATCAGCAACCGCCAGTGGACGTCGCACGAACGCAACCACGCATCCTTCTCGCGCACCGTGAGAATGAATTTGCTTCCCGGAAACGCCCCGTCCAACTGCGCATAAAAGGGAGCGACCGGAATGTCGGTGACGGCCTGGAACTTGTCAAGCAGCGAGAGCCGGTACTGACCCGCGCGCAGCTCCCGCAGTGTTTGCGCATCATGCGGATAGTGCATAGCAGGTATGCCCAGCAGATTCAGCGCCTCCGTCAAGCTGGACGTGCCGGTCTTGCTGAGACCTAATCCGAAGACTTTCTGTTGCGCGGGCAGACGGCTCAACCTATCTTCGCTCCTTCGTAAGAAACTCTTTCAGGCGGGCGCCCACCGCTTCGAGTCCGAAACTTTCTTCGACCCGCGCGCGTGCACGTGCGCCCAACACGCGACACAAATCTTCGTCGTCAATAAGTTTCGCGAGCGCCGTCGCGAAGGCTGTTACGTCCCCGCGCGACACAACTATCCCGCCCGACGCTTCTCCATTTTCGAATAAATCGCTGACACCGGGCGCATCAGCAGCGACAACCGGCAGCCCCGACGCCATCGCTTCCAACGGCGCGACCGCGAACCCTTCATGCCGCGACGGAAACGCGTAAATATCGGCGGCGTGCAGGTAAGTCTGCAAACGCCCGCGGTCGCGAACGTATTCATCAACCCAAACAACTCCACGTTTGCCTTCTATGTAGGCGCGCAACTCCGCGGCCTCGTTGCCGCCGCCGACAAGCACCAGGCGAAGATCGGCGTGGGGCCGTTCGCTATAGATGGGTTGCCACGCGTCGAGGAGCACGTCGAGACCTTTGCGTCGAAAATCCACCCGTCCATGCCACAGAACAACGCGCGCATCATGTGGCAAACCGAGCTCACGCCTCGACGTTGCGCGATCGCCTGGTTGCCACTCGGACAGATCGAGTGGGTTGAAGACATGCGCGATCTTCTCACTCGGCAGCGCGTAACGTTCGCGCAGACGCGCGGTCTCTCCTCCCGCACCAACGAACAATCCGTCTGCACTCTGCACGGTGAGGCGCCGCAACGCGCGTTCGAGTCGCCGGTGCGAAACACCACCGCCTTGAAAGGTTGCGTAGACGCGCCGGCGAGTCAAACGCCCGAGCAACAGACACACGTCGAAACGTGCGTGTTCGTAATCCTGTACGAGCAGTGCGTCGCAACGCTGACGCCGTAACTCGCGCGCGAGCGTGACGATGGGCGTCGAAAGATACGGCATGAGTTCTCGTGCCGCAGACCACCACGCGCGGCGCGCGCGCCCCTCGACGATCCCGACCGCTTCTTCCAGCGTCGCGGCGTAAGGGTTGAGCACGCGGCGACGAAGGGCGCGATACGCGCGCGAAGCGGGGAGCACACACAGGTCTGCGCCAGTCGGGCCGTGGGTGAAACGCATGGTCTCAGCGACCCGTGCCGAAACGCAGAAAAGCACGACGCGTATGCCCACTCGGCGCAGCGCCTCGATGTAGCCGAACATCCAGCCGCCCGTCATCTCGTCACGAAACGATTCGAACGTAACTCCGATGTTGTCCAAATAGTCTTCGAGAAGCTCGCTCCAATCGACGAGCGCGACAGTCAATGCTTCGGGCGCGCGCGCGACCGAAGCAGACGCTAACGACTGTGCGGACATCTCACTCAACTGCATCTTTCTTCTCGCAAAGGGTACCGAAACGGGTGGCCACAGAGGGCCACCCCTACAGTTGTTGCTTGTCTGGCGCCTCCAATGATGTAACCTGTTTGACTACAACTATAGGGGTGGCCCTCCGTGGCCACCCGTTCGCGCAACCAAGCAACTCACGCCGTTCCGCGGAGTTCATCCGCATCATGGCCCACATCGCCGAGCACCAGCCCAACGCCGGACTAAAAGCGAGCTTCAAATCAGCATCGCGCGCGAGTTCAAAAATTCCGCGTACGCCGAAGCCTACTGCGAGCGCCGCGGAATAAGGTAACCACGCTGCGTAAGAGCCCGACCACTTCAATGCATCAGCGTTGTGTCTGCTGGCGCCGAGCCCGCGCGTAACTCCGCGCACATACTCGCGCGACATGCGGCGCGCAGGGATCACATGTTGAAGCCTGCAAGCGGGGTTGTACCAAAGCTCATACATCGATCCGACGCGCAAAGCGATCTCCATGTCTCCGCCCGAGACAAGTCGCCCGCCCTTCCGATCTTCGAGGTATTGCTTGTGTAGCCAACCACATTTCACTAACGCTTCGCGACGCACGATCAGACCCGCGCCTGCGAGCCAGGGCCGGCGGTGTGCGGTTTCGCCGTGATACTTGCACGCGAACGCGTAGCGTCGACTGAGCACGTACGGCGGCGGCGACGTCTCCCAACGCGGGATTATCT
>JADMIO012753018.1_pt1 | contig 12134 bp, 12 predicted proteins | sample 8958161 | NCBI WGS metagenome assembly JADMIO01 (sample SAMN16585339, study PRJNA669376) | soil metagenome | isolation source: Crop rotation soil | place: USA: Cullars Rotation, Alabama | collected 2011 | reverse complement strand
GGCGGAGTTGCTTAATTTGCGAGGAGTTTTTTCGTCTCTTCGGGATTGTGTTGCATGCGGAGACGCCAGAGGAGTTCTTCCGGAAGGACGACGCGAATATTTGAGGGGAGTCGCTCGGCACACCAGGTGACCGGGGTGTAGCCTCGTTCGGCGCCTTGAGCATGGGCGTTTTGTTGGGGAATATTTTCGGCATTTTCATCCGGGCCAGGAGCTTTTTTGAACCATGACCAGGCGTGAGTGATGATCCAATCGTAGCGAGGGGTGGTTGGTTTTTTCTGAATGGTTTGGATGATTTCGCGGGCGACTTTGGCAGGAGTGCCAGAGCGACGACGGTCATTGGAATGTTCCCAGATAGAGTAGCGGGCGGAAAGGACTGGAACTTCATTGCCGAGGCTGTCTTTCACCCAAAAGGAATTACCGGCGCCGGCTTCGTAAGGGGCGTATTGGAAGAGGAGAATGCCGAGGAGATGGTCGGTTTGGCTGGCGAAAACCTGGCAGGCGCGGCGGGTGTCGGGAGAATCGAATTTAGTGACGTTGAAACCGATGATTTGGGTGTGAGATTTTTGCATGAGGTGCCAGGTGCGCCGGGCATGGGTGGCGAGGAGGTCCCAGCGGCTGGAGCGGTTCCGGGCAAAATGATCTGGATAATAGTAGCCGCCGCCCCATTCGATGAAAGAATCGTTTGCGGTTTGAGTTTCGACAGCATAATCGATCGCTTGCGGAGAGAGTTGGGAAAGGTGAGCGAAGCAGGTAGACCAGCCGAAAGGAATTTCACCGCGGTGAGGATTGGCCCAGTAGTTCGGATGATGGAAGAAGTTCCCCTGGAGCCATTGGACGTTGTCGCCGTCGGTGCTGATGAAGCTGACGGCGCTGCGCGAATCATTCCAATCGATTTTTTTTGGGTCGAATATGTGCTGAGGGGGTGGATTGGTGATGGATTCTGAACCTGCCATCAGAACGGGGAGATTCATGCACCAGTCGCTGGCGGTCTGGAACTGGCCGAAGAGGGAGGAGAGATCCGTGGATTCAAATTCGTCACCTCCATTCCAGCCGAGAATGGGGGAGAGGGGCTCGAGCCAGGCCATGACGCTGGAGAGAGGTTCAGAACTGCCGTAGGTGGTGAAGGCGTTTTGCGCAATGGCAAGGGCGCGGGCATGGGGCTTTTTTGGGTCTTGAGTGCAAAGAATGCGGCGATTGAATTGAGCTTTGTAGGTTTCGAAACACCATTGCTGGGATTTGTTGCGGGCGTCGAGAAGCAGGGTCAGGCCGTGGGATTGGGCCTCTTTTTCGAGAGATTCATCGATGAGTATGCCATGTAGAATGGGAGCGAGGCCGGTAGCGACATTGACGGAGCAATCCATTGCCGGGCGGTAGGAATTGAGGGGGCCGGTGGATTTATCGAAGCGATAGAGGATGTAACCTTTGATCAGGTGATTTTTGGCGAAATGTTCGACGAGTTCCCAAGGGAGCAAGGGGCCGGTTTGTTGGATGGTGGGATGTTGAGTGAGGAATTTGGAAAAAAAGATTTCGAGATCGCCACTCGCATTACTGAGCCAGAGCAATTCATCACTGCGATGTTCATTGACGGATTTGGCGGCGAGGCCCGCGATGGATTGAAGCATCATTTGGAATGCGGGTTGCGGAGCGGGAAGCTCGTGCAGATTGGAGGAGCGGACGATTGTGGCGGGAAGAGATTGAGTGGGCCACCAACGGGAATCCGAATCGGCAGCCTGAGAGGGGAGAAGCAGAAGGAGGGGAGCGAGGAAGATTAAGAGAGATCGCGTCCTGAGAGAGCTGTGGCGCAATGAGGAGAAACAATCCATTTCAGGATTTTAGACGGAGGGATAATCAGAGTCGCGTTAAATCAGGCCATGGCGTTTTCCACTGGAGCGGGAGCAGCGGTGGGTGTGGCTGGAATGATTTTGGGAGCGAGGAGCAGGGTGTAATGTTTGCGGCAGGCATAGGCGAGAAATAAATTTGCGAGCAGAATGACGACGCTCATGGCGACGCCCTCGTGAGAAGTAAAGATACTGAAAAACAAAATATTCAAGGTGATGGGGAAAATAACAACGGTGGCGAGAGGGACGAAGCGACCCACGATAAAGGCGATCGAACAAACGAGTTCTGTAATCTTAATGAATTTCAGGAGGTAACCCGAGGCTATGATGCCCTCCATGAAGGTTTTGGTGGGACCCTTCATTTCCTGCGGTGGGACGAGATTAAAAAGGACGACAATGGAGGCAGCGAAAAATAGTAGGCCAAATAAAAGTCGAACGATGATGGTAGCGATTTTCATAGATGTGTTTGGTTATTATTTTTTTGCGGCGGCTTCGGAGATGGATTTGAGGTGCTTGAGGCCCTGGTCGAATGAGGGACCAATCATTTGATCCATACCGATAAAGAGACTCATTGCCTTGGAAATGAAGGTGTGATTACCGGACATTTTCCAACTTACTGTGGTGTTGGTATTTTCAGGTTTGAAAGAGAATTCAGTGTCGGCGGCAGAAGGGAAGGGCTTTAAGAATTCGAGCTTAATTTTAATGAATTCGTTGGTGCGGGTGTCGGTTATGGTCATTCGGCCAGCGCCAACTTTGTTATTACCAGCCCAGGTATAGATTGCTCCGACGCCGTTCGTGGGGCCTTCGTAATTTTGTTGCAGATTTGGGTCGATTTTGACCCAGGGGGACCATGCCTCCCAATTGTGGAAGTTGTTGACCTGCTCGAATGCAATTGAGGGAGTCGAATTGATGGTGGTGCTGCGGACTACCTGGTAAGCAGAGGGCCTGGTGGCCACGACGATTATGAACAGGAGCACGGCCATGGCCATGGCGCCAAGGATCTTGCCGACTATTGGAATCTTCCGAGTGGCTTCGGGATTCATGGGTGCGATTACGGATTGGGTTGCTGCGCCATTATCATCCATCCGACTCCGAAACGATCAGCGACCATGCCGAAGCTCGGGGAGAAAAAAGTTTTGGTGAGTGGCATTTGAACCTGACCGTCTTTGGCGAGCGCGTTATAGAATTTCTGGGCTTCGGCTTCCGATGACACGGTTAAAGCTAAAGAAAAGCCCTGGAAGGCGGGTTTATTGCCGCAGTTTCCATCTGAGGCCATGAGGTTGACGGGGCCGACACGGAAGGTGCAGTGCATGATTTTTTCGCCTGAGCCGGGTGCGCAGCTATTCGGATCAGGACTCTCCTTGTAACGCATGAGCATGAGGATTTCAGCGCCAAGAGCTGTGCGGTAGAATTCGAGAGCTTCCTCGCAACGGCCATCAAAGAAGAGGTAAGGCTGAACGGATTGGATCGGATTATTGTTTGTCATAGCTTTATCAATTTAATTTGAATTCTTCAATGACACGACGAATGGGGGAGCAGAGAGAGGACAACTATTTTGCTTTTTGCCCGAGGGCAGCAGCGCGACGTTTCATTTCTTCGGGAGAAACATCTTCTTTGTGAGTGGCGATGCCCCAGAGATGGCCGAAAGGATCGGTGAAGCTGCCGGAGCGGTCGCCGTAGAATTTGTCTTCGAGGGGATGGAGAACTCTTGCCCCGGCCGCAATGGCTTTGTTGAAGACGGAATCAACGTCCGGAACATAAACGTGAATCATGACCGGAGAGCCCCCGATGGTTTGAGGGCTAAGAGCGCTCATGGAAGCAATTTCGTCGGCCAGCATGAGGGTAGAGCCATTGATGGTGATTTCGGCGTGGCCGACCGCGCCATTTGGGCCAGGGAATCGAAGGCGTTCAACCGCATCGAAGACATTTTTATAGAATTCGATAGCCTGAGCGGCGCCTTTTATAAAAAGGTAAGGGGTTATAGAATGATAACCGTCCGGAATCGCTTTGAGAGATGCAGGCATGATAAAATTCCCTTTTTGCTGAGAGTTGCGCGAAGGGAGGATTTTGCCAAGAGATTTTTCGAGGTATCAGGAATTTGAAAGTCTGGTTACATGCAGCATTCTGACATGTAAAACTCTAAAAATAATTATATTTTCCTCATTAACGGTGTAGAAAATCTTGTAAGGAAAACGACGCATTATGAGACGGCGGAAAATGCGATAATAAAGAGGTTGAGCAAAGGGATTTACCTGCAGGACAGCAACGGATTTGGAAAATTCGTTTAGAAACTCTGAACCAAGCCCGAGGCGCTTTTTGTCATACCATTCTTTTGCGGTCGACAGGTCTGTTTCGGCCGACGGTCGAATTATAATCCACCTATTCACGATCCGCGTCGGAGCGGAGGCGACGCTCTACGTCCGACCATGGGGAACCTACGCCCGGTGATTCGTGAAAGGCTTTCAACTCCGCATCCAGAATGATTTTTTCATGGTGAGATGGTCCGACACCCCTAAGCAAATCGCCCTCTTCCAGCAAGCAGAGTTCTTCGAAGATTTCCCTGCGCTCGTCGGCGTGGAGTTTTGGAAGCTCCCGAAGAATGTCAGATTTACTCACAAGAGAAGTGTATACTGGACGAATGCTGTTTCAACCAAGAGTTCTTAATTATTTACAAAAGGAAGGAGGATCTGCGATGGGCGCTGGCCATCGACGTAGATGTAATTGTGGGCGGTTTGCATGTTTGTAGAGAAGCGGATGGATTCGCCTGTGTTGGGATTAACATCGTAGCCCGGGGAACTGCTGGATGTAACGTGGACTCGGATTTTGTGGCCTTTATTGAAAATGACGCTGGTTGACCACATATCAATTTCCAGGGGATAAATTTTGCCCGGCTTAAGCATGACTTCCTTATTATATCCTTCGCGGTAACGAGCGCGGAGACTGCCTTCGCATAGATTGTAGGAGCGGCCATCCGGATAGACATCACAGAGTGTGACGAAGAAATCGGTGTCGGGAGCATCCGACGAAACCCAAAGTTTTGCTTTGATGCGGCCGGTGACTTCGCGCGGTTCGGTGAGCACATCGGAATCAAAGGAGAAAACGTCGGCGCGGCGTTCGAGATCCTGTTGATCTTTAGGGCCAGCGGGAATTGAGAGTTGAATGCCTCCGACGGTGGGGGCAGGAGTCTCGGGATGATAAGTGTACATGAGCGGCTGGGGAGCGCGCTGGAGGTCTTTGGAGAGCTTGAAGTCGGCGGTAAGATAAAGCTCCCTCGGCTTCACTTTGAAAGGAGGCCAGCTATCAGCGGTGCGCCAGAAATTTCCAGGTGCATTGGTTTCTTTGGTGTCGCCAACCACGTAGTAGAGAACGGCTGGGGTTTTTTCGAGGCCGTTGGTGATGCCGCGGAGTGTGTAATCGAACCATTTCCATGCGTCGTCCAAATCACCTGGAGGATTTTTAGCGTTGGGGAAGACGAGGTCGCCCGCTTTATCTGTAAGCACGGCATGGGTCCATGGCCCGATAATGAGATGCTGTTTTGCGCGAACGGATTTATTTTCGGGTTGAGTTTGGTACCCGACAAAAGCGTCGATCGTTTTTTGGCCGAAGATATCCCAGTAGCCGCCGATGTTCACAGCCGGAGCCAGAACCTTCTTGAAATGGCGCGTGGCATCGCGATCTTTCCAGTAATCATCGTAAAGAGGGTGGGAGAGCCAGAGAGGAAGTGCATTGGAACTCCAACGGTTTTGTTTGAGCCAATCTTCAATCAGGCTTTTGCGAAGAATTCCATTGAGATAGATCACCTCGTAGAGATTGGGAGCGCCGACGATGAGGTATTGGGAATTGATGCGTTCCGGAGCTGAGATGATGGATTGGAATTGATTGATAGCACCCGCAGATGCGCCCCAGGTGCCGATCTGGCCGTTGCACCAGGGTTGAGTGGAAATCCATTTGAGAGTGTCCGCGCCGTCGGACATATCGGTATCGAAGGGCATATTCTCACCTTGAGAGGCGAAGCGGCCACGCGCATCCTGCCCGACAAAGATGTAGCCGTGCCTGATGGCATCCATGCCGACCGAGAAGAGATTGTCTTTATTGTAAGGAGTGCGGCCAAAGATAACAGGGAAAGAGACGTTATTAGTGGGCTTGTAAATGTCGGTGGCGAGTTTGATACCGTCTCTCATCGGGAGCATCAACATGTCCTTCGAGAATCCGGTAAAACAAAGCCCAATAACGAGAATGGCACGCGTCCAATATTTCATGATAACGCCGGAGAAATGGAGCAATTATCCTGCCACGTCAAGAATGATAAAGAGGATGCTTGGGGAAGCGGGTTATTGGCGCAGTCTAAAAAAACGATTTGTTTTGAGTTGAGGCAGGGAGAGGATGACGGGATTTTGCGGGTTGGAAGGCATGTCATCCCATGGGGAGAGAAGATTGGTGGAGGTTTGAAGGGTGCCCGGAGAGGTCCAGGTGAGTTTAACGGCGTTGGTTTGTTCGAGAATGTGGAGAGGCCCAGGGGCTGGAGGGACGTACGACGGGATGATGAGGTTATCGAGGTTGAGCCAGTTTTTGCTGCCGAGAGATGAATTGAAAATTACAGAAATCGTGCTGAGACCGGCGGGAAAATTGGAGTTGAGGGTAACGGTATTATAACTGCTCCAGGAGCTGGTGTTTGGAAAACTCTGATTGGGAAACGAATTTGCTCCATTGATAGAAATTAATCGGGTGGCATTGCCGGCTCCGGCTGCATACCTAAAAACGAGAGAGTAACGACCAGAGGAAGGAAAGTTGACTTTGAAATCAACGGATTGGCCATCACCATTCCAGGCAGCGAGGTAACCCCAGCCGGTAAATGATCCGTAAATATTTTCGAAACCGAGGTGATGGACGGTGGCATCCTCCGCTTCGAAGCGATTGGCTGGAAGCGATGAGCTATCGAAAGGTTCAATCCACTGGGCAAAGCGATTGAGAGCTATGGCAGCCGCGTTTTGTTGAAGCTGATCTACGACCGGTTCAGTTGGGCCTGCCCAATTCACGGCAAAAGTGGTGTTGGCCGAATCGCGGGAAAGGTTCCAAATGGCGTCGGCACTGGATTTGAGAATATTAAAATATTGTGACCTGGATGGATCTTTGGTGAAGAGCCGCAAGAGATAGCGGTAGGCCGGAGCTTTGAACTCGGCGCAATCTCCATTGCAGCCCGCGTTAGATCCGTCGTAAAGGACATTACCAAGAGGAGTGGAGATGATTTCGTTGGCAACCATGAAGCGGGCAAAAACATGGGCGTTGGCCAAATAGGAGGGAATGCCCGTGGCTTCATATAGTTCAACAGCAGCGCCGATCATGAGACCTTCGTTATAAGAAAATTTCCACCAAACCTTTTCTCCGGTTGGAAGGATATGGTCGCAAACCTGGCCAGTGCCGCTATTGAACATTTGAGCAAGCCAGAAGGAATAGACCTGGCGAGAAAATGCCAGGGCGGAATCATCGCCAGTCCGAAGGTAAAGGCGAGCACCGACAAGCGCAGCCCCGGCGTTCGCAGCGGTGGCCTTTTGCGTATGGGCCTTGTCCCACCAGACACCGCCTTTCAGGGCGCCGCAACAGGATGTGTCCCAGCCGGCGCGAATATCGGCAAAGAGAGCCTTTGCCTGGTTTAGGTATTTGGGGTCGGACGTGAGATCATAAGCCCGAAGCAAGGCAGCGGCCATCCAGCATTCGTCGTCGTAAAATCCGGGGAACCAGCCACGTTCATTTTGGCCCTGGTAAAAAGATTCGATAAGGCCGAGGTATTGTTTTTTGCTGGTGCGTTCCACGCCGTCCATAACCGCTTCCCAACCGTGAGCATAGGTCCAATAACCGGTGGTGGAGCCATCATCTGGAAAACTATTTCGGAGGTAAGAACCATTCCAGAATTTAAGGAGGAAACTTTGAAGAGCAGCATCTGCACGGTCCTGGTAAACGGCAGCGGAGGAATGCGGCAGCAAGAGCAGAACCAGGAATATGAAGCAAAGACCTTTCCGCATACAGCGTGCTGATGGGAATGTCTCCCAAAGGAGGAAGTGGGTCAAATAACGCACCTGAATCGTTAGTGCGCGGTGGCAGGCGCGGCTGGATTTTTAAACGGTGGCAAATTGTTCCTTAACCCAGGAGGAAACTTCCAAAACCATTTTCTCGTTGTAAGGTCCGGTGAAAACGTGGTTCGCACCGCGGATTTCGACAAGGGTTTTTGGCTGGTTCGCCTGAGCAAAGATTTCGCGGGATTCGGTTATGGGAACGACATCGTCCTCGGTGCCATGGACCAGAAGCCAAGGGACATGGATTCTTTGGGCGAGTCCGAGAACTGAATTAATTTGAGCGGCATCATCGACAAAGGCCTGCGACAGGGGGCAATTGGGATCATCCCACATAAAGCCTTCGCCGGGTTTTACCATCCCAAATTCGCGCGCAGCGAATTCTTTGGTGTGAACCATTCCCGCGAGCGAGACGAGAAGTTTAATGCGAGGATCGCGAGAGGCGCGAAGGACGCCCACTGCACCGCCCATGCTATGACCGATGTAGCAGATTTTCCGGTTTTGAGTGGCATCGAGAACCGCGCCCAGATCTTCTACTTCCTTGGAGATTGTGCTTTCGCCGAATCGGCCGGCAGAAGCGCCGTTACCCGTAAAAGAAAAGCGGAGTGCTGAGATCCCGGCTTTGGAGAGGCCTTCGGCCAAAGCAACGACGAAAGGGCGATCTTTATTTCCAGTAACGCCATGGCCGATCAGAGCCAGTTCCGGGGCTTCCCCAGCGCCGTGGTGATAAGTGTAATCGATTCGTTCTCCCTTTGGATTTCGGATTTCGGTAACCATATCCTTTGGAAGGGAAGGTAAAGGGAGAGTTTGATTAGATAAAGGCCAAAGGTTTGCTACCCAATGAAATTGATGACGTTCCAGAACTTTAGCACGAGCGTTTCATTCAGAGAGGGGAACTTTTCGAAAGCGGGACCAATTCTGTAATGAGATCAAAGCCGCGGCTACTGTTTAGCGTACTTCAGCCGGGTCTTTTCAGGTAAGGCATCACGGACGGGTTTAGGGCAGGTGTCGAACGCTTCCAACGAAGGACAGAACTCGCAGAGAATAGTGCGGTTTACCACGGTTTTATCTCCTCTCTCTACGAGACTCAAAACATCGCCGTCGAAAATCCAAATTCGAGTTGTCTGCTCGGTAAAGACGAACCAATTCGCGCTTTTCATGGGCATGGAACAGCCATCGGTCACGTCGCCTTCCTGCCAGCTTACCGATACCATCGGGAGGGAATTCGTCGTTTTCGCAGCGTTGATGACCGCATGAAGCTTTGCGTCGCCGAGGCGAAGGGTTCCTTCGGAGCGCAGAAACTGCCTGTTACTTTCGGCTGCGAAAACGAAGCTGCCCACCATGAGCAAAACCAGGCCGATTACTGGAAAAAAGCGGCTAGTTTTCATAGGACGAAGCATTAAACGACTTGAGCAAGGAGGAAAGAAAAAACGGATACCTGACTTGATATTGAAATGGTGCCAGAGGTCGGAATTGAACCGACGACCAAAGGCTTATGAGTCCTCTGCTCTACCCCTGAGCTACTCTGGCATTGGGCACGGGTTTATTTCCAGCAGAGAGGCTGTCGTGTCAAATGGAAATGCTGGAAGGTGAGGCATTATGGAAACAAAAAGCCCCGCGGATTCATCCGCAGGGCTCTTTTGAGATGATCGTTGCAACGTTTCTCAACCATCCCGTCCACAGCCCCATTCCGGGTATCTGCATGACGAAGTGTGATAAGAGTATGTCGCATCCAGATAAAACAGGGTATCAGGTCGGTCCCTGAAGCGAGAGGGTTCAAGCCCCGATAAGAGTGAGTGATCCGTGGCCTGAGATCCCCATACTCTTATTTACCTCAGAAGCAAAAAAATTGCGTACCGCCTACTGTAAACCGCTTAACTCATTCATTTACCACGGAGAGGGCATCGCTTTGAAGCATTTGACCCCTATGGATCATCCGTTAACCTTATGCGAACAAATCCAGAATGATCGCCTGGAAAATTGCTGAATGCATCGCCGCCGAATCCAAAAAGCGTTTACGCTCATCGAATTGTTGGTCGTCATCGCAATCATTGCTATCCTGGCATCAATGCTCCTGCCCGCTTTAAGCAAAGCCAAGGCCAATGCGCAGCGGATCAAGTGCCTGAACAATTTAAAACAAATTGGAGTGGCGACCGCGATTTATGCCGACGAGGCGAATGGGAAACTCCAGATCAATTTTCCGTTGAATAATAAAATTACCTGGGCTGCAAATCTGGCAACGAACCAGAACTTGAAAGCGTACGACATGTTTGTATGTCCAACCTACAAGCCGTTTGCATTTACCAATTGGCAAAAAATTTATGGGATACGGATAGATCCACCTTCGAACTATGTGGCGGGGGCTTTCAATGAGATATTGAAGAAGGATGCTGTGGACCGGCCAGTGGAATATTTGAATGTAGCTGATACGACGAGCCGGGGAAGACAGGGAATCGGGGCTGAACAATTTTATTCCTTTGAGGCAAGCTCCGAAAAACAGGTGCACGGAAGACACTCGGGAAAAGCGAACGGGCTGTTCCTGGATGCGCATGTGGAGACTTGCGGAGAGAAGCGGCTGGAGAACCTGGGCATCAGGGGATTGTTCGGGAACGATACAATCCCGGGTTATTTCTGAAAAAATCAGCAAACATACTTCTGCTGTTTCTGGTTGGGTTGGGTGGGTTTATCGGCTGGCGCTATCTGCACAGAGGCGCACGCATTCCACTTGCACATCGGGAAATCGCGACCCGAATATTGGCGGAATACGCCCGAACAAATCTTCCGGTCACGAAGGTGCTTGTGATATCAAATCCCTTTTCCACGATGAGCGGGAAACCGCCAGAGGTTTATGCATTTGACAAAGCAGGGATAGAAGGTTTGCGGAAAGGCTTCGGAGATAAGATCGAAATCAAAGTAAAATATCCACACCTGAAACCTGCCGCGGTGAGCAATCCGCAGAGCATCGATATCGATCCTGGAACAAAAACGCCCTTGAGTTTTCTGGTGGCGGAGAATTCCTTTGATGAACTTTGTGGGGAAAACAAGGATTGCGAACTTGCAATCAGTTTAATTGGGGTGCCGTTGAATTTAACGAGCAGCGCAGTGTGGAGGAGTGTCGCACCACGATTCGCATTGTTATTGCCGGATTGGAGGATGATCGGGGGCCCGGCGGAAATTCGAAGGGCGTTTGAAAGCGGAAAACTGGTGGCGGCGGTGGTTTCGAAGCCTGGGGGAGTGGCGGAGGACCAGGCAGCGACGGGAGATTATCGAAGTGAATTCCGAATGCGATTTATACTGATCACAAAGAGCAACGTTAACGCGGTCTTAGCAGAAAATCCGCAAGTTTTCGAATAAGAACGGGTGAATATCGGTCCGGAATTTGGAAGCTGACTTTTTCTTGGGTAGGATTGGGAGGTGTTGTAAGGTCGGTTCTTCACGCAAACGATGAGTATTACCTGTAGAATTTTTGGAAGACTGCTTTTGCTGTCCTGTTTTTGTTTGATTTCATTTTGTGCGGACAAGGGGGCAGGGGAGGAGAAGGAAGAGGCATTGCTGAAAGAGGTGCGGGTGCCGGAGGGTTTTAAGGCCACTATTTTTGCGAAGGCGCCAGCGGTGAATTATCCCGTGTTTGTAGCAGCCGCGCCGGACGGGACTGTATATGTCTCATCTGATAAAAATGGTTCATTGGATCGAGCGCCGCATCGTGGACGAGTTTTGCGTGCTCGCGACCTGGATGGAGATGGACGGGCGGACGAGGTGAAAGAATTCGTTCCGGACGTGGATTCACCGCGAGGATTAGTTTGGGATCGAGACCGGCTGTATTTACTTCATCCTCCAAACCTGAGCGCGTTTATTGATAAAGACGGAGATGGAGTGGCGGACGAGGAGAAGGTGCTGGTAAAGGGAATCGCATTTACATTCAAGGACAGACCCGCTGACCACAGTTCAAATGGCATTGAGCTTGGGGTGGATGGCTGGATTTATTGCGCGATTGGGGATTTTGGGTTCATGCATGCTGAAGGAACGGATGGGCGAACGTTGCAATTGCGCGGAGGAGGGGTGGTGCGGGTGCGGCCAGATGGTTCGGGGCTGGAACTTTTTGCGAGGGGCACTCGGAATATATTGGAAGCCGCTGTGAGCCCGCGACTGGATGTTTTTGCACGCGACAATACGAATGACGGAGATGGGTGGGACATTCGGTTTCATCATTTGACCGGGCTGAGGAAAG
>JADMIO012727157.1_pt1 | contig 12135 bp, 10 predicted proteins | sample 8958161 | NCBI WGS metagenome assembly JADMIO01 (sample SAMN16585339, study PRJNA669376) | soil metagenome | isolation source: Crop rotation soil | place: USA: Cullars Rotation, Alabama | collected 2011 | reverse complement strand
CTTTCCCCCGATGACCACCGCCGTCGCGCGCGCCAGCCGCGCGTCTCCCCCACTCGGCGTTTCCACCACTTCGCCTGCGGCCCCCGCGCGCAGCCGCCGGACCACCGAGAGCGGAAACCCGCCGTCGCCGCCGCGCCGGGCGATCACGGCCAGGGCGTCGGCAAACGAGCTCGGATCGGCCACCGTGGGACCCGACGCGATCACGCTGAGGTCGTCGCCCACCACGTCCGACACGGCGAGCGTGAGGGTCCGGCCGCCGCAGGCCGCGGCCAGCAGGCCGCCCTTGATGGCCGACAGGTGCTTGCGCACCGTGTTCAGCTCGTGGATATCGGCGCCGGCCTCGAGCAGCTGGCGAACCGTCTGCTGCTTTTCCTCCAGCGTCACGCCGTCGGCCGGCAGCGACATCAGCGCCGAGCCGCCGCCCGACAGCAGCACGAGCAGCAGTTCGTCGGGTCGGACGCGCGACGCCACGGCGGCCGCACGCCGCGCCCCTTCCACGCTGCCCGCGGTCGGCAGCGGATGGCCGCCGGTGTGCCACTCGGTCCCCGGCGGCGGCGCGGGCGAGCCCGCGGGGCCGATGCCGAGCATCGTGCGCGGCGTCACGCCGTAACTCACGCAGGCGTCGAGCATCACGGACGCGGCCTTGCCGGCGGCGATCACGTGCACCGCCGCGGCGTCGTTGAGCGCGCGCGCAATCGCCGGGTCCACGAGCGCCCGACGCACGAGCGCACCGGCATCGACGGCATCGAGCGCCGCGCGCACGATCTCGTGCAGGTCCGATTTCAGTTGTGGGAGGGAACGGGTCAGGCCGGACAGGTCAGTTGACTTGGCGCGGGTCGGTCCACGCGGACAACCCGGTGACGACGTCGAACTGCCGCAGCAGGCGGCTCACCACCTGGTCGGCGTCGTCGGTGGCGCACAGGCGATCCAGCTGCGCCATCACCTTCGTGAGCGCCTCTTCGACGTCCAGGACCGCGCGCTCGGAGTAGTACTCGCGCTGCTGATCCAGACAGCGCTGGCACTTGATGAACTCTTCGCGATAGAAGCTGGAACGGGAATAACAGGTCGGTTCCCAGAGGGGGACCGAATCGGACAGAAAGCGGGAAACCCGTTGCCGTTGGACTTTCATGCGGCCGATTGGATCCAGTCTAGCCACGGTTCCCGAGGCGTGTCAACGCGGTGTTACCTGGGTCCCTAGACCGCGTGCCGCGAGGCCGCAAAGCCCCCGGCCCCGCCCACCAGCATGCCCCCCGCCACGAGGAGCGCGCAGAACCGCGCAGGCAGGAACTGGGGATCCACACCCTCGAGCGCCGTGGCCAGCTGGGGCCCCCACGAGGCGCTGGCCACCATGAAGCCGCCCCACAGCAGCAGCACGGCGCCCACGGCGCCGATGCCCCCCTGCAGCAGCCCCTCGGCCACGAACGGACCGCGGATGAAGGCCAGCGAGGCGCCGACGAGCTGCATGATCTCAATCTCCTCGCGCCGCGCGTGCAGCCCGAGCCGCACGACCGCCGCCACGGTGACCGCGGCAGCGAGGGCCATCATCAGCGCCAGCACGCCGCCGGCACGCCGCAGCGCCTCGAGTCCGGCGCCCACCTTGGCAAGCCAGGCGCGGTCGTAGCGGATGTCCGCCACGCCGGGAAGCGTGGCGACCTTCTTGAGGAGCGCGTCCGCGCGGCCGTCGCGTTCGGCCGTGCTCTGCATGCGCACCTCGATCGACGCCGGGAACGGATTGTCGCCGATACCCGCGGCGGTGGAGGCGAGCTCGGCGAACTCGGTGCGGAATCGCACCAGCGCCTGCTCCTTCGACACGTACTCGCGGCCTGCCGCGGCGCCGCTCTGATCGACGAACGCCTCGATGACGCCGCGCTGCTCCGACGTGGCGTCGTCGCGCAGGTACACCGAGAATTCCGCGCTCGTGGTCCAGCGCGCGAGCAGCCGCTCCACGTTCCACGTCACGAGCAACAGGCCGCCCAGCACGCTCATCGCCAGCGCGATGGCCACCACCGCGAACAGCGTGGAGCCGCCGCCGCGGCGCAGGCTCGCCCATCCCTGGCGGAACGCGTAGTCGATGGCTCTCACGGCTTCTAGGCCCTCATCCCTTCGGCGACCTCGACGATGCGGCCCTGATCGAGCGTGATGCTGCGGCGGCCCACCAGCCGGATCAGCTCGCGGTCGTGCGTCGCAATCAGCACCGTCGTACCGCCGGCGTTGATCTCGCGGAACAGGTTCATGATTTCGAGCGAGAGGTCGGGGTCGAGGTTGCCGGTGGGCTCGTCGGCCAGCAGCAGCGCCGGGTCGTTCATGAGCGCGCGCGCGATCGAGATGCGCTGCTGCTCACCACCCGACAGCTCCTGCGGGTAGGCGTTCATGCGGTGCTGCAGCCCCACCCACTTCAGCACCTGGAACGCGCGCCGCCGCTGCTGCGCCGGCGACACGCCGATCACCTCGGACACGAACGAGATGTTCTCCAGCACGGTGCGCCGCTGTATCAGCTTGAAGTCCTGAAAGACGAAGCCGATGCCGCGGCGGTATTCCTGGACCTCGCTGCGAGACAGGTTGGCGAGGTTGTGGCCGTTGACGATGATCTCGCCTTCGTTCGGCCGCTCCTTCATGAGCAGCAGGCGCAGCAAGGTGGACTTGCCGGCGCCGCTCGGGCCGGTGAGGAACACGAACTCGCCCTTGCCCACCGTGATCGTCAGATCGCGGAGTGCGTAGAGGCCACGCCCATAGAGCTTCGACAGGCGGTGCGTCGTGATCACGTACCGGGAGTATACAGCCGGCTCAAGGCTCAGGGCTCAAGGCTCAGGCCTGGTCCAGTTCCCGCTTGAGGAGCTCGTTGGCGAGCTTGGGATTCGCCTTGCCGCCGCTCCCCTTCATTACCTGGCCGACCAGGAAGCCGAACGTCTTCTGGCTGCCGGCGCGGTACTGCGCGGCGGCGTCGGCGTTGGCCGCGATCACCGTCCGCACGATGTCGAGCACGGCGGACTCGTCGGAGTTCTGCGCCAGCCCCTCGGCGGCCACGATGTCGGCGGCCGCGCGGCCCGTGTCGTACATCTTCGGAAAGACGTCCTTGGCGATCGCGTTGCTGATGGCGCCCTTCTCCACGAGCGTGATGAGCCCGGCGAGCGCCTCGGGCTTCAACGGCACCTCCGCCACCGGCGTGCCCCGCTCGTTGAGGGTCCGCAGCAGCTCGCCCATCACCCAGTTGCTGGCGGCCTTGGCGTTGCCGGCCGTGGCGGCCACCTGCTCGAAGTAGTCGGCGAGACCCGACTGCGTCAGCACGCCGGCGTCATAGTCGGGGATGCCGTAGCTCGAGACGAAGCGCTTGCGCCGCGCGTCGGGCAGCTCCGGCAGCAGCGCGCGCAGCCGCTCCACGCGGTCGGCCGCGACGACGAGCGGCGGCAGGTCCGGCTCGGGGAAGTAGCGGTAGTCGTGCGCTTCCTCCTTGCTGCGCATCGAATGCGTGCGGCCGGTGCCCGAATCGAACAGGCGCGTCTCCTGCAGCACGCGGCCGCCCTTCGACACGATCTCGATCTGCCGATCGATCTCGTACTCGATCGCCTTCTGCAGGTAGCGGAACGAGTTGACGTTCTTCACCTCGGCCTTGGTGCCGAGCTTCTCCTGGCCTACGGGGCGCACCGACACGTTGGCGTCGCAACGCAGGCTCCCCTCTTCCATGTTGCCGTCGTTGACGCCGATCGACACGAGGATCTCGCGCAGGCGCGTGAAGAACTCCGCGGCCTCGGGCGCCGATCGCATGTCGGGCTCGCTGACGATCTCGATGAGCGGCACGCCGCTGCGGTTGTAGTCCACGTAGGTCTTCGTCTCGGAGTCGCGGAAACCCTCGTGCAGCGACTTGCCCGCGTCCTCCTCCATGTGGATGCGCGTGAGACGGATGAACCGCGGCGCCCCGTCGACGGCAATCTCCAGCCCGCCGCCGAGCGCCAGCGGACGCTCGTACTGCGAGATCTGATAGCCCTTGGGCAGGTCGGGATAGAAGTAGTTCTTGCGCGCGAAGATCGACTCGGCCTGCACGTCGCAGCCGAGCGCCAGCGCCGCCATCACCGCGTAGTCCACGGCCTGGCGGTTGAGGACCGGCAGCGCGCCCGGCTGTCCGAGACAGACCGGGCACACTTCGGAATTCGGCGAGGCGCCGAACGCAGTGCTGCAGCCGCAGAAGATCTTCGTCGCGGTGCGCAGCTGCGCGTGAATCTCGAGGCCGATGACGGCCTCGTACGCGGCGGTCACACCCGCGGGCCGGCCGCCTTCACCTTCGCGTCGACGTCGCCCTCGAAGGTCTTGAAGTTGTCGGCGAACATCTGCGCCAGCTTCCTGGCCTGCTCGTCGTACTTCGCCGCGTCGGACCACGTGCTGCGCGTGTCGAGCACGCTGTCGGGCACGCCCGGCACCGCCGTGGGCACGTCGAGGTTGAACACCGGGTGGTTCGTGTAGCTCGCGTTGTCGAGCTGCCCGGTGAGCGCCGCGGTGATCATCGCGCGCGTGTGCGCGATCTTCATGCGGCTGCCGACGCCGTACGGGCCACCGGTCCAGCCCGTGTTCACGAGCCACACCTTGGCCTTGTGCTTGGCGATCTTCTCGCCGAGCATCTTGGCGTACACGTTCGGGTTGAGCGGCAGGAACGGTGCGCCGAAGCAGGTGCTGAACGTCGCCTTCGGCTCCGTCACGCCCTTCTCGGTGCCAGCCACCTTCGCCGTGTACCCCGAGAGGTAGTGGTACATCGCGGCCTCAGGCGTCAGCCGCGCGATGGGCGGCAGCACCCCGTAGGCGTCGGCCGTCAGCATGACGACGTTCGTCGGGTGCCCGCCAAGCCCGGAGAGCTCCGCGTTGTCGATGAAGGTGATCGGATACGAGCTGCGCGTGTTCTCCGTGAGCGACGCGTCGTCGAGGTCGAGCGTGCGGAGCTCGGGATCGATGACGACGTTCTCGAGGACGGTGCCGAAGCGCCGCGTGGTCTCGTAGATCTGCGGCTCGGCCTCCCGCGACAGCTTGATGACCTTGGCGTAGCAGCCGCCTTCGAAGTTGAAGACGCCCGTGTCGCTCCAGCCGTGCTCGTCGTCACCAATCAGCTGCCGGTGCGGGTCGCTCGACAGCGTCGTCTTGCCGGTGCCCGACAGCCCGAAGAAGAGCGCCGTGTCTCCCTTCTCTCCGATGTTGGCCGAGCAGTGCATCGAGAGCACGCCCTGCAGCGGCAGCGTGTAGTTGAGGATGGAGAAGATCGACTTCTTGATTTCGCCTGCGTAGTGCGTGCCGCCGATGAGGACCATCTTGCGGCCGAAGTGCACCAGGATGAAGCACTCCGTGCGAGTGCCGTGCTTCGCCGGGTCCGCCTTGAATTTCGGAGCATCGATCACCGTGAACTCGGGCCGATGCTCCTTCCGCTTCTGCGGGTCGGTCTCGGGGAGGAACATGTTCCGCGCGAACAGGTTGTGCCACGCGAACTCGTTCACCACGCGGATGGGCATCTTGTACTTCGGGTCGGTGCCGCCCCAGGCGTCCAGGACGAACAGGTCCTTGTCCTGGAGGTAGGCCATCATGTCCTTGTGGAGCGCGTCGAACTTCGCCTCTTCGATCGGCTTGTTCACCGGGCCCCAGTGCACATGCTTCTCGCTCGCGGCTTCCTTCACGACGAACTTGTCGTTCGGCGAGCGGCCGGTATGCGCGCCGGTGCGCGCGACGAGCGGTCCTTCGGCGGCCAGTTGCGCCTCGCCGCGGGCCAGCGCCTGCTCGTACAGGGCGGCGGGACTCAGGTTCCAGTAGACGCGTCCGGAGCGAACGATTCCGAGCGCTTCGAGACCGAACGCCCGCTCGACCTGTGTGGTCATATCTTCTGTATCTCCTACGGTGAGGCCAGGTGAAGCTCCAGATCGTACCGGCCGAGTCGGAAGCAAGTCAACCCGAAGATTCCCTGCCTGCCGGCGCCGGAAGCCCTTCCGGAGTATAGTGATACCAGTGGCGATGACCAGAGTCCCACGCCGCGCCGAACCCAACCCGGCAGGCAGTGCCCCGACCGGCGCCGTCCGTCCGGTCCTGTCGAAAGAGTCGGAAATCGCGGGCGCGATCAAGGCGCTCGTGCTCGCCGGCCAGCGCGATGCCGCGCGCGAGCGCTTCGGCGAGCTGGTAGCCCGGCAGCAGCGGCGCGCCGTTCGTATCGCCTACCAGTACCTGCGCGACGTGCACGACGCCGACGAAGCGGTGCAGGACGCGTTCGTGAAGGTCTTCACCCACATCACGAGCTACCGCGAAGACCTCCCCTTCGAGGTGTGGTTCACGCGCATCCTCGTCAACGGCTGTCTCGACCTGCGCAAGGCGCGCGCGCGCCGGCTGCGGTGGGCGCTGCCGATGTCGAGCCAGACCGATGCTCCCCCGCCGGAGCCAGTGGCGCCCCGCACCAACGCCGAGGCACGCCTCATCTCGGCACAGCGCACGCAGACGATCGGCACGGCCATCGGCCGTTTGCCGAACCGCCAGCGCGAAGTGTTCACGCTCTGCCACATCGCCGAGCAGACGACCGCCGAAGTCAGTCGCGCGCTGGGACTCAGCGAAGCGACGGTGCGTGTGCACCTGTTCCGCGCCGTTCGCAAGCTCCGCGCGCTGCTGCGGGATGAAGAGGCCCTGGCATGACCCGTCATCACCTCACCGACACCGAGCTCCTCGCGCTGCACTTCGACACGCAGCCTGACGGCGACGCGCACACGCACGTGGCGGGCTGCACCACCTGCCAGTCTCGCGGACGCGCGGTGACGGAACTGCTCGACGGCGTCACGCGGGCCACGGCCGACGAAACCGACGCGCTCTTCGGAGCCGATCTGCTGGCGCGGCAGCACTCGCGCATTATGAGCCGCGTGGCGCTGGAGTGCCGCCCGGCGCGCATCATCAGCTTCCCCGCGTCGACACCCGCGCCAGTTCGTCACGCCCGCGGCGGCACGCGGTGGGTGGCAGCCGCGGTGGCGGCCGGTGTGATTCTCGGCATCGTGGGCGAGCAGCTCACCGAGCGCATCGCGCGCAGCGGCCGTCCGCGCCGCGCGTTCCAGCCCGCGGTGGCGCAGGTGGCCCCGCCCGGCGTGGCCATCCGCGCGGTCTCGACCAGCTCGGACGACGATTTCTACGGACAGGTCGAGCTCGCCTTCGGCAGCGCGGCCCCGGCGGCGCTGCGGCCCCTCGACGTGCTCACGCCGCGGGTCACCGACCTGCGTGAGTAGCCCCTCGAGCCCGCTCATCTTCCGCAAAGGTCTCGACCGGAAACACGAGGTCGCGCAGGTTCTCGCCGAGAGCTACCACAGCGAGCTCGTGGCGCGCGTCAAACAGGACGGCTTCCGCTTCGAGTCCGGCCGTCTCACCGTCCATCTCGCGCGTGAGTTCGGCTTCTGCTACGGCGTGGATCGCGCGGTGGACTACGCGTATCAGACGCGCTCGCGCTTCCCCGATCGCACGGTCTATCTGACCGGCGAGATCATCCACAACCCGCACGTCAACGATCGGCTGCGCGAGATGGGCGTGCGCTTCCTGAGCGACGAAGGGATGTCGGTCGATCGGATCACGCCCGACGACGTCGTCATCCTGCCGGCGTTCGGCGTGACGATCGAAGCGCTCGAAGCGTTCGTCGCCAAGGGCTGCACGCTCGTGGACACCACGTGCGGATCGGTGCTGAACGTCTGGAAGAACGTCAAGCGCTACGGCGAAGACGGGCTGACGTCGGTCATTCACGGCAAGTTCTGGCACGAAGAAACGCGCGCCACCGCATCGCAGGCGTCGCGCGGCGGCGGCTCGCACTATCTCGTCGTCCTCAACCGCGAGCAGGCGCTCCAGGCGTGCGACTACATCCGCCACGGCGGCGACCGCGGCGCGTTTCTCCGCACCTTCGAGCACGCCATCTCGCCGGGCTTCGACCCCGACGTGCACCTGCAGCGCGTCGGATGCGCGAATCAGACGACCATGCTGAGCTCGGAGTCGCTGGAGATCGGCGAGCTGTTCCGGGCGGCCATACGGGATCGGTATGGCGACGCGGAGGTCGCCACCCGCTTCCGTGCCTTCGACACGATCTGCAGCGCGACGCAGGACCGGCAGGACGCGGTGCTGGCGCTCCTGGCCGAGCAGCGGCTCGACGTGATGATCGTGCTCGGCGGCTACAACAGCAGCAATACCTTCAACTTGGCGCGGATTTGCGCGGCACGCCTGCCCACATTCCACATCGCCGACCCCACCTCGCTCGTTTCGGTCAACGAAATCCTGCACAAGCCGGTGGACAAATCCAGCGAAACGTCCGCGGCCGACTGGCTGCCGGCCGGCCGTCTGACGGTGGGATTGACCTCGGGTGCCTCGACGCCTGACAACCTGGTCGGGGCCGTCATCCGCCGGCTGGACGAGCTCGCCAACGGCTAGCGAGGCTCCGCCTCGCTAGGGCAGTGTCTACTGGCCCGCCCTTCGGGCGGGCGTGGGGCCGGATGTTAAGCAGGCGTTAAGGCGTCCGCCAGGGGCCGCCCCAGGCCGCGCAAATGTCCGTATGTTCTTGTATCATAGACAGTAAACGCCGTCTGCGCACGAGTCGTAGACGAAGTGTTAGCCATGCCTCTTTCGCTGCACAACTCATCGCTTCGCAGTGCCCTGCTCACGCTCGTCGCGGTGCTCGTGCTCGCCGGTGCGAGCCCGCTCGCGGCGCAGGGCAAGTTCAAGTGGTGGCAATCGGATCGGTACAAGACCGAGCTGATGCTCACCGCGGATCAGAGCAAGCGTCTCGAAGAGATCTTCCAGCAGGCGCTGCCGAAGCTGCGCGCGCAGATGAAGACGCTCGAGACCGCCGAGGCCGAGCTCGAACGTCTCGTGCAGCGGGGCGACGACAGCTCGGTGATGGCGCAGGTGGCGCGAGTGGAGACAGCGCGCGGAGAGCTGAACACCTCGCGCACGATGATGCTGCTCGCGATGCGCAAACTGCTGACGAGCGATCAGTGGATCAAGTTCGGAGCGCTTCACAAGGCGTTGGAGCACGACCGCGAGCAGGCGCTCCAGCGCAGTAATGCGGCGCCGAAGTAGCCGCAGGGCCATGCCCGGCGACCGTCTGAGCGTTACCTCTGCCCGCGGCGGCTTTCCGACCGCGGATTCCCACGAGTAAGGCCGTTACACCATGAAGATCAGCATTCGCATGTTTTCGTGCGCCGCCGCCGTTCTGTGTGCCGCGGTGCCTGCACTGGCCCAGAACAAGCCCGACGAGGCGCGCATTTCCGAACTGGCACGCGACGCGGCGCGCCAGTTCGAAGCGGCGCGCGCCGATGCGCAGACGCGGCCGACCGTTCCGGCCACGACGCCGGGGGCGACCTTCGAGCTCACGCTCGACGAAGCCACGGCGCGCGCGCTCGAGCGCAACCTCGACCTGGCGGTGGAGCGGCTGAACCCGCTGATTCAGGACGCCAACCTCGAGCGGCTCCACGCCGCGTATCGCCCCACGCTGACCTCGCAGGTCGGCCACCTCGCGCGCGTGCAGCCGCCGACCAGCCAGCTGAACGGCGGCACGATCGTCCAGAACGACACCTCAACCTACAACACCGGCCTCACTCAGGCGCTGAAGTGGAGCGGCGGCGACGTCGCGATCAACTTCAACAACAACAAGCAGGTCACCTCGGCCACGTTCTCCAACTTCAACCCGGCCTTCAATTCGAACTTCGGCGCAACGCTCACCCAGCCGCTGCTGCGAGACTTCTGGATCGACGGCACGCGGCAGCAGCTGAAGGTCACCGCCATCAACCGCGAGATCTCCGACATTCAGCTCAAGGGCACGCTCGCGACGACCGTGGCCAACGTGCGGAACGCCTACTGGGAGCTCGTGTTCTCGGTGCAGGCGGTGGACGTCGCCATGGGCTCGCTGGACCTCGCCGACAAGCTGGTGCAGGACAACAAGGCGCGCGTCGAGGTGGGCACGATGGCGCCGCTCGACGTCGTGCAGTCCGAGGCGGAAGCCGCCACACGCCGTCAGGCGCTGGCGCAGGCCGAGGCCACCATGCGGACGGCCGAGCTCTCGCTGAAACGGCTGATCGTCAACGGTACCGACGATCCGCTGTGGCGCGCCACGCTGACGCCGATCGATCGCCCCGAGTTCCGCTCGGAGCCGCTGGACGTCGAGACCGCGGTGCGGACCGCGCTGTCGAGCCGCACCGATCTCGCGCAGGCGCGCAAGACGCTCGACAGCAACGACATCACGATCAAGTTCCTTCGCAACCAGCAGCTGCCGGCTCTCGACGTCCTCGCCAACTACGGCATGGCGGGCCTTGGCGGCACGCAGTACGTCCGCAGCGGCCTCGGCAGCACCCAGGTGCTCGAGACGATTCCCGGCGGCTACGGCAACGCGTGGAGCACGCTGACCGGTCGCGACTATCCGACCTGGAACTTCCAGGTGAACTTCAGTTATCCGCTGGGGGGCAGCGCCGCCGACGCGGTGTACGCGCGCTCGCGCGTGCAGCGCAACCAGACGGCCGCGCAGCTGAAGGCGCTCGAGCTGCAGGTGGCGACCGACGTGACGAACGCGGCGCTGCAGGTCGAGAGCAGCTTGAAGAGCTACGAAGCCGCCACCGTGGCGCGATCGCTCGCCGAAACGCGCCTCTCGGCGGAACAGAGCCGCTTCGAAGTGGGCTTGTCCACCAACTTCTTCGTCGTGCAGGCGCAGCGCGACCTCGCGACCGCGCAGAACAGCGAGCTGCGGGCGCTGCTCAACTACCGGAGAGCCATCGTGGACTTCGGCCGCGTGCAGGAAGCGCCGGCCACGCGAGGCGGCAACGTGATTACCGCGGTCCAGGCTGGCGGAAATTAACCGCGAACCGGCGTCGAGCCGGTTTGCCAGATAGTGCGAGGGTATGAAAAAGGCCGTCATTAGTGTCGTGTTGCTCGCCGTGATCGGTGCCGGCGTGTATGTGTACCGCGGCCGATCGAGCAGCGGCACCGAGCAGGCCGCCGCGGGCGGCGCCGCCGCCGGCGGTGGTCAGCAGGGGCGAGGCGGACGCCGTGGCGGTGGTTTCGGCGGCGGCGGCTTCCCCGGCGGTGGCGGGCAGTTCGGCCGGCCCCCTCTCACCGTGGAAGTCGGCAAGGTCTCGCGCGCGACGATTCAGTCCGAGATCACCGTCGTCGGCAACCTGATCGGGCAGGCCACCGTGTCCGTGGCGCCGCGTGCGGCGGGCCGCGTCGAATCGGTGACCGTGCGGCTCGGCGATCGCGTGGCCCGCGGGCAGCGTCTCGCGAAAATCGAGGACTTCGAGATCCAGGAGCAGGTGAAGCAGGCCGAGGCCGCGCAGCAGGTGTCGGAGGCGACCATCCGGCAGCGCGAAGCGGATCTGAAGCTGGCGCAGACCAACGCCGAGCGCTCGCGCAGCCTCTTCGAACGGCAGCTGCTGCCGAAGCAGACGCTCGACGACAACGAGGCGCGGTACCAATCGGCCATCGCGGCGGTCGACCTGGCGCGCGCCCAGAGCTCGCAGTCGAAAGCGCGGCTCGACGAGCTGCGCATCAACCTCGCCAACACGAACATCATCTCGCCCGTGAACGGCTACGTGTCGAAGCGCACCGTCGATCCGGGCGCGTTCGTGTCGCAGAACGCGCCCGTCGTGGACGTCGTGGACATCTCCACGGTGCGCATGGTGGCGAACGTCGTCGAGAAGGATCTGAAAGAGCTGCAGACCGGCAACGCGACGCGAGTGTCAGTCGACGCGTTTCCCGGCGAAGTCTTCAGCGGCCGCATCGCCCGCGTGTCGCCGGTGCTCGACCCTGCCACCCGCACGGCGCAGATCGAGATCGAGATTCCCAACCCCGCGAGCCGCCTGAAGCCCGGCATGTACGCGCGCGTGAGCGTGACCACGAGCACCAGGAAAGAGGCGCTCGTCGTGCCGGCTACAGCGGTCGTGGACCTCGGCGGCCGCCGCGGCGTCTTCACGCCGCTCAACGACACGGCGGTGTTCCGCGCGCTCGAAGTCGGCACCGAGCAGGGGGCCATCGTCGAAGTGCTCGGCGGCCTGGCCGAAGGCGACACGGTGATCACCACCGGCTCCTCGGCGCTGCGCGACGGCGATCGCATCGTGCCGCCGGGCGGCGCGAACGGCGCGCGCGGGCGGCGCGGGGCGGGTGCCACCGCGGGCG
>JADMIO011837287.1_pt1 | contig 12135 bp, 14 predicted proteins | sample 8958161 | NCBI WGS metagenome assembly JADMIO01 (sample SAMN16585339, study PRJNA669376) | soil metagenome | isolation source: Crop rotation soil | place: USA: Cullars Rotation, Alabama | collected 2011 | reverse complement strand
CTTTCCCTACCGTGCTCGGCAGGCAGACTGAAGTCGAGGAGGACGCCGTCCTCCACAACGCCATCGTCTGGGCCAACAGCCGCATCGGCCGCGAGGCCTCCGTTCGCGACGCCATCGTCGGCCGCAACTGCCACCTGGGACGCAACGTCAGCCTCAACAGCGGCGTAGTCCTTGGCGATCGCACCACGCTGACCGAGTTCAGCCAGGCTTAGTTTGGAACAATTCCCAATGCACATTGCTCAATGCCCAATGACCAATCCGACTTGTGAATTGGGCATTGGGCGTTGGGCATTGTGAATTTGATCCGTCGTGTCTCTATGCAGATCAATCCGTCCATCTTCAAAGCCTACGACATCCGCGGTCTCTACCCGGGTGAGCTGAACGAACAGACAGCCGAAGCGATCGGGCGCGGGTTCGCGGCCTATCTGAAGGCGGGCACCGTGGCGGTGTCGCGCGACATGCGGCTGTCGTCGCCAACGCTCGCGGCCGCGTTCATCGAGGGCGTGCGGACACAGGGCACCAACGTCGTCGACTACGGGATGCTCGGCACCGACCAGCTCTACTTCGCGGTGGTCAACGACAATCTCGAAGGCGGCGCGCAGATCACGGCCTCCCACAATCCGAAGCAGTACAACGGCGTGAAGATGGTGCGGGCCGGAGCACAGCCGCTCAGCGGCGACGCCGGCATCGGCGACATCCGCGACATGCTCTTTCCCCCTGCCTCCGCCATCACCGGCGAAGGGCACGCTGACGACGCGCGACACATTGCCCGCCTATGTCGAAACGGTGATGTCGTTCATCGACCCGTCGGTCATCAAGCCGTTCAAGGTCGTCCTCGACGCCGGCAGCGGCATGGGTGCGCTCGTTGCGCCGCACCTGTTTGCACGGCTGCCGTGCCAGGTGACGACGCTCTGCTTCGAGATCGACGGATCGTTCCCCAACCACGAGTCGAATCCGCTCATCGAAGAGAACCGGCGGGACATCACCGAAGAAGTGATTCGCCAGGGCGCGGATGTCGGGATCGCCTGGGACGGCGACGCCGATCGCTGCTTCTTCATCGACGGCAGCGGGGAGTTCATCTCCGGCGACTTCATCACCGCGCTCCTTGCGGAGGCGTTCCTGCTCAAGCACCCGGGCGCGACGATCATCTACGACCTGCGGGCCAGTCATGCGGTGCGCGACACCGTTGCCAGATACGGAGGACGGGCGCTGATGAACCGGGTCGGCCACGCGTTCATCAAGCAGCGCATGCGGCAGGAGGACGGCATCTTCGCCGGCGAGGTCACCGGCCACTACTACTTCCGCGACTTCTACTACGCCGACAACGGCTTCATTCCGGCGCTGCTGATCCTCGAGTTGATGTCGAAGAAGAACCAGTCGCTGCACCAGCTGCTCAGCGACTACCGTCAGCGGTACTTCATCTCGGGGGAAATCAACACCAAGGTGTCGTCGATGGCGGAGGTGCCGAAGAAGCTGAAGACGCTCGAACAGCGCTATCCCGACGCGACGATCGAGTGGATGGACGGCATCTCGGTGGACTATCCCGACTGGCACTTCAACGTGCGCGGCTCGAATACCGAGCCGCTGCTTCGGCTCAATCTCGAGGCCCATGACCAGGCTGCGATGGAGCGGCATCGCGACGAGGTGCTGGGCATCATCCGGTCGTAGCCAGCTCGGGATTTCCCTCCGGCGCTCCGGCGGGCAGGCGTGGTTCGGGGGCGGCCGCCCCCGGCTTTTCGTTGGTGGTACAATCGCCACTCACCTGCTGCGGGAGTAGTTCAGCGGTAGAACGCAAGCTTCCCAAGCTTGATGTCGCCGGTTCGATCCCGGTCTCCCGCTCCAGCCTCCGCTCATTGTTCACGCGGAGGCGGTCCACCGTAGCCTTGGCGAAGGTGGGCCCGTCTGATTGATCGAGCTAGGGCGAGATGGTCCCGCCGAAGCTGCACAGCAGCGAAGGCGGACCGTAGCCTTGGCGAAGGTGGACCTGTCTCCGCCAGAGTGAGCTACGGCCGGCAAGCCACCAGCCTCCACTCCCCCGGAAATGCGGCTGCAAGTCGATGCGTTCGCCTCCATCAGTGGTGGTAAGTTAGGCGCGTACTCGCGGGTGGCACGGCGCCTGGACACCCGCAGGAGACGCGTCGTGAGCAAACCTCTCCCGCAGCGGGTTGTGTTGGCGACGGTAGGCGCGATCGGCGTCATCGGCGTCCTTTCCGCACAGCAGACTCCCCCACCCACGTTCAGGAGCGGCGTGCGCCTCGTCGAAGTCGACGTCACCGTTCGCGACAAAGACGATCGCTTCATCGAAACGCTCACGAAGGACGACTTCGAAGTCCTCGAAGACGGTGTGCCGCGGGAGATTCAGCAGTCGTGGGTCGTCAACCTTCCCGCCGGGCGGAAGACGGATCCAACTGAGGCCACCGCGAGCCCGCTGGCGCTGGTCGGCTCGGACGCGGGCGTCGGCCGCCTCTACGTGCTCGTGCTCGCCGACGGCGGCCTCGAGCGCGTCAAGACCATCGCGCGCCAGTTCATCACCGCGTCCCTCGGGCTCAATGACCTGATGGCGGTCGTGCACGCGGGCAGTCGCGAGGCCACGCCTTTCCCAGTTGCTTCTCGCTTCTGTGGATCGCTATCGCGGCGGCGGCGGCCCCGAGGCATCGCTCGCGGTACTGAGGGAAGTCGCCGTGAGTTTGAACGCCAGCACCGGCCGTCGCAAGGCAGTGCTGTTCATTGGTGGCGGGTTCAACTTGTGGACGCCAGCCGTCTCTCCAGGCACACCATTGAAGGACACGATGGACGCAGTTGACCAGGGAGTCGCGGCGTACAAACTTACGCGCGTGTTCGAGGATGTGGAGCGAGTCGCCAAGCGCAACAACGTCCGCATCTATCCCATCTCCCCGGCATATGTCGACATTGGAGGCGAGGTCATCCGCACCGGCAATATGGGAGATGGGCCCTCCTCGCTGGGCCTCCTCGCCTACGACACGCATGGCACTGCGGTGTGGAAGATGAGCGACCTGAAGAAGATCGTGCGCGACAACAGTGCCTACTACCTGCTGACGTACGAGTCGGGCGCCGAGGCCGACGGACATCCGCATCCGATCACGGTGCGCCTGCGTAACCGCCCGAAGCTCTCGCTCGAACAGGGCCGCCTCTCTGTCACTGCGCCGACGCCTGACGTCAAGGGACGGGACGTTCGGCGCGAATGCCGAAAGGACTCTCCGCCGAAGCGAAAAGCGCGTTGACGGCGTCAACGCGCACGCAACCGCCTGCCAGCGATCCCGGCATCGAGGTCTTCACCGCTGTCTTCCAGGCATCCGATTTCAACGGTTCGATCCTCATCGGCACGCACGTGCCGGGCGCGTCGCTGCGGCTCGCACCGAACGACACGATCGAACTGTCGTACGTCGCCGTCGATCGCTGGGGCGTGACGCGCGCGGCGCAGCGCCGCGCATTCCACCTGAACCTCGGCGACGAGAACCGCGCACGCGTCGCCGCGACCGGCGTGCGTCTGCTCGGCCGGCTGCAGGTGCCGCGCGGTCAGTACCAGATTCGCGTGGTCGCGCATCAGCCGAACGGCATCACCGCATCCGCCAGCACCGACGTCGAAGTGCCCGACTACGCCGATCAGGCGCTGACCGTCAGCGAGTTCCTCGTCTCCTCGTCGCACGGGCCAACGCTGATGACGCTCGAGGACGACCCGGTGCTGCGCGGCGCGCTGCCGGCGCAACCGATGCCCGCCCGCCGCTTCCGACGCGGCGAGACGCTCACGGTGTTCGCGGAGATCACCGACACTCACTGGATCCTGTCGCAGGAGGTGGGCGTGACGACCACCGTGACGGGCGGCGATGGCCGTGTGGTCTTCCGCGGAGATCAGACGCTGACCGCGGCGAACAAGGGACACTTCTACCTGACGGCAGGCTTACCGCTCGCCACCTTCTCGCCTGGCGACTATCAGCTCATCGTCGAGGCCAACACTCGGAAAGGCATTCCAGCGAACACCAGCCGGCAGATGGCGTTCACCGTGCTGGAGGCGGCGGTGCCGGCGACGAGCGGCCTCGTCGCGAGCGTGGCCGTGAAGGGACAGACGTTCGAGCTCGTCTCGGTGCGGCGATCCGCAGCGCCAGCGTCTTCGTCGCCGGGCGCTCGCGTTCCGCGCGGAGAATTCCGGATGCTCCCCGATGGCCGTGTCGAGGCACGAGGCCAGACGCTCGCGGATCTCGCACGCGTTGCCTACGGATTCGAGCAGGTCGACCCGAGAGGCGGCGTCGTGGACGCGGACCGGTGGATGTGGACCGACCGCTTCGACATCACCGCGGCCGCGGGCCAGCCGTGGACCGCGCCGCCGTCGGGCTCGAAAGTTCCGAACGAGCTGCGGACGATGCTGAAAGCGATGCTCGAGGACCGATTCGGGTTGCAGGCGCGCGTGTCGACGAAGAAGGTGGAGGTCATCGCCCTGCAGCTGGCGAAACCGGGCACGCTGGGTCCCGGTCTCCGTCCCTCGACGGCCAACTGCCATGGCTCGTCGTCCGATGCGCCGACCGATGCAGCAGGCCGGGGCCTCTCGCAGGCTGGCCCGGTCTCCCCGGACCAGCCAACGATGGTGGCACCGGAATGCCGGGTAGTGAACACGCCAGGCGAAATCGACGTCAAGTCCGCGACGATGACCGACGTGGCGGCGCTCGTGTCGCAGAACGACATGTTCAGAGGGCTTGGCCTCTTCATCGATCAGACCGGCCTCTCCGGTCGCTACGACCTGTCTTTCTCGATCCGGAAGAGGGGAACGGGAAGACTACCGCCCGAGATGCTCGCGACGCAGCTCGGTGTAAGGCTGAAAACGACCAGGATGCCGCTGCCCACGCTCACCATCGAGAAGGCGAGCAAGCCGAAAGAGGACTGATCGAGCGCTTCTACAAAGCCCCATTCGGCCGCTGAACGGTGTAGACCTTTTGCGCACTAGGGAATGCCAGAGATCGGCACACGAGTTGCGGACAATCCATCTGGTATGCAGGACCGTCTCTCGCTCGCCGTGCCGGCGTGTCCGAACTGCGGACGAGGTGATGCGGTTTCATTGCACACGACGATGCGCGGTGATGAAGTGGCTCTGAGCTGGTGCTGCCGAGCCTGTTCGCACGAATGGCCCGTTCGAGACAGCGAGCGCATCGAGCGGCGAGTGGGGCCATCTGACCGTCGTGCCCGCACGCGCCGCGAACGGCGTGCCCCGGACGACTGAGGCAATCAACCCTTGTCAGCTCAGCGCCTTACAGGTTGACGAGCTTTACGGAGTACCGAACACCTGCGACACTGGGTAGGTGCGCGTACGCATCGTGAAGACGCTGAGCGGTGTGATCGACGGCCGTGCCCTCAGCACATTCCTCTGCGATTTCGCCTACGACATTCCCTCCCCACTTGCTCTCCAGTTGATCGAGATCGGTGCGGGCGTCGCCGTGCGATCGACGGATCCCGTGATTCCCACGGGTACCGACGATCTGGATCTCGTACGCCTCTCCGGCGGCGTCACCGTTGTCCCGCCAGATCGCGCACCTGACCGCTCGCCGCGACGACGAAAAACCCGGCGTTAGCGTCACATCTCCCCGGCCGGCGCTCACATTTTCAACGAGAAACCCGCCGACACCGAACTGAGCACTGCGGTCGGCGTCTGAACGCCGTCCTCACCCGTGCCGTGTCCGAGGCGATGAAGCCGGATGTCGAAGGTGAACGCGAGGTGGGGTGACATGAACCACCGCGCGCCGCCGCCGATGTTGACGGCGCTCAGCGTGCCGCTCGGGCGCGACGTCGACGCGCCGCTTTCGTCAGTCAGCTCCCCACGCATCGTGGCCACGCCGGCTCCCCCGCTGATGTAGCTCCATCCACGTGAGGTGCCGAAGTTGAGCGACACCTGCGGCGCCACGAATCGCGCGTTCACCCTCGTCTGCCCACCCTGCGTCGCGCGGACGAAGAACACGTCCGCGCCGTAGCCGAGGCGCACGTGGCCGAGACGTCCCGCATAGATGTGAGCGCCGGCGTCGAAGCCGAATCCGCGCGCCGGCACCAGGGCATCGGCCGGGCCGGCAACGGCGGATAGAACGCCGAATCCTTCGGAATCACCGCGGTCGTTCCGCGCGCATCGACGACGATGAGAGGCCAGGGGGGATTGAGTGCGGGCGCGGCACTGGGCTGCTGTGCGGCGGCGGTCGACACGCTTGCGAGCGTCAGCATGACGACTGCGGCCACAACACGGAACCTCACGTCGGTCACATGTTACCCTTCAGACCGCTCCCCTCCAATCGCGATGACGCCACTCATTTCAGCTGACGCAATCCGCGACCGCGTGCGGGCTTTGGCCATCACGATCGGCCGCGACCATCCTGACGGCGTACATCTCGTGTGCGTGCTGAAGGGGGCGTGTATCTTCCTCGCCGATCTGGCGCGGGCGCTGGATGTCGAGGCGACCTTCGACTTCATCGCGCTTTCGAGCTATGGCGCCGGCACCCGGTCGTCGGGACAGGTGCAGCTGCTCAAGGATCTCGACGTCCCGCTCGAAGGCCGGCAGGTCGTCATCGTCGAAGACATCGTCGACACCGGGCTCACGCTGAAGTACCTCCAGGACATCCTGCGCGCACGGGCGCCGCGATCGCTGCGTACGGCGTGCCTGGTCAGCAAGCCATCACATCGCGAAGTTGCCGTCGACGTCGACTACATCGGCTTCACCATCGAGAACCAGTTCGTCGTCGGCTACGGCCTCGATCACGATGGACGGTACCGGCAGTTACCGTACATCGGGGTGCTCGGCGTATGAAAGTTCCGGGATTCGGGGTTCGGGATTCGAACGTCCTGCCTCGCCGAACCAGAACCTTCGAACCTTCGAACCCTCGAACCCTGCTATAGCATCTCCCTCGTGCCGCTGCATCTCGTCGATCACCCCGTCGTTCATGATGCGCTCGCCGAGTTGCGCGACGCGACCACCGGTCCGCGCGCGTTTCGCCGCGCGGCGCGGCGCATCAGCACCGTGCTGGTCGCGGAGGCATTGCGCGATGCGCCGACCATCAGCGGATCGGTCGTCACTCCACTCGGGCCGGCGGTCGCACGCACACTGCTACCGGACATCGTGTTCGTACCGGTGCTGCGGGCTGGTCTCGGCATGCTCGACGCTGCGCTGGATCTGGCGCCCAGCGCGCGTGTGGGTCACATCGGACTCCAGCGGGAGGAAGCGACAGCAATCGCCTCGCAGTACTACTCGCGTCTGCCAGAGCATCTGCACACGTCGTTCGTCGTCCTGCTGGATCCGATGCTGGCGACCGGCGGCAGCGCCGCGGCCGCCATCGATCTGATCAAGGCCACAGGTGCGACTCGCCCGCGCATGGTCTGCATTGTGTCGGCACCCGAGGGTGTCGCGGTGCTCGACGCGCGGCACCCCGACGTCGACATCTACACACCTGTGGTCGACCGCGAATTGAACGCGCGCAAGTTCATCGTTCCCGGCCTCGGCGACTTCGGCGATCGTTTGTACGGGACGGTATAGGTCCACGCGGGCGCGGCTCCGCACCGCAACCGAGCCTCATCAGTGTGTTAGACTGAGCGTTCGCGCCGGGTCGCAATGGCCCGGTCCTGCACTCGGTCGGGCGCGTGGCTCAGCGGTAGAGCATCCGCTTCACACGCGGGGGGTCGGTGGTTCGATTCCACCCGCGCCCACCACTTCCAACTTTCAATTGATCAGCGGGTTAGCGTCCTCGGCGGGATCCGTGTTGCGCGCGGGCGGAAGGTCGATGCTCGGGGCTTGTGCAAGCGGTGTGCAACTGCGGGCGTGCTGGAACCGCCGCATACTCTCCTGAAGCCCGAGGCGGGTGGCGTTCAGGTACGTGCTCGTCTGACTGACGTTGGCGTGCCCCAGCATCTCCTGAACGTGGTGCAAGGGCCACCCCTTCTCCAGCAGCCGGCTCCCGGCTTCGTGTCGAAGGTCGTGGAAGTGCAGATCGATCTGCCGCACCACCACGCGGGACTCCGCTGACAGTCGATTGCTCTTGTCCCAGGCTGGGATGTACCCGTGCGCCTTCAACAGCGCCGTTTCCCACGCCCGTTTGATGTTCAAGACCTGAATGCCCGTCTCGTCGCCAAACACGTACGAGCGCGCGATCTGCGCTGCGCGTTGCTCGTCTGACAGCCGGCGGAACTCCGGCTTGGCGTAGAACGACGTGATGGTGGCGCGCGCCATCTCCAGCACCCCAGCCAGCCGGTCGGAGATCGGGAGGACGCGTGCGGTGCGTGTTTTCGTCGTCTCGGCGCGCACGGTGATCTCTCGGCGTTCGAGATTCACATCCGCCCAGGTCAGTGCCAGCAGTTCGCCGCGACGCATCCCGCTTTCGAGCGCCGCGATGATCAGCCGCTGCAAGTGCGCCCCGGCGACGGCCAGCAGTCGGCTTTCCTCGCCCTCGCGAATGAGCTTGCCCTCGTTCGACAGGAGATCGGGGGCGAGCCGACGCTGTCGTTTCGCGTGTTTCTCGCGCCGGATCGTCTCGGCGTCGGTGATGGGGTTCCGCGCGATGTAGCCCTTCCGCTCGGCCCATCGAAACAGCGCCTTGACCATCTGGACGTATTTGTTCCGCGTCGACGCCGCCCGTCGCTGCTGACGAAGCATCGCGAAGAACAACTCCACCTGATCTGCCGTGATCGCGATGAGCGGCGCATCCCCGAGCTTCCTTTCCCACCGGTTTCTCCCGCCGCTCGAAGTAGATCTCCGCGAATTTCTCCAACGTGATCGGCGCGGCCGGCGGCGGGGATGGCTCTGGTACTTCAGGTACATCCTCAGCCCGGCGGAATGTGCCGGCGCGGATCTCCGTCTTGATGCGCTCCGCTTCCGTCAGCGCAACGGATTTGCTGTCCAGGCGTTTTCCCACTTCGCGATCCAGGCAGAAGCGGTGATGCGTACCCTTCCACTGGAATGAGAGATACCAAGGGTGATCACATTTCGACCATCGCGCGCGGGCGCAGCGACAGCGTTTGAGTACCCCGTGGTGTCGTCGTCGTGACATCTGGGCTCCTTTCTCGCACTCACCCTGAGCGGTGAGCGCGGGCGTTGATCCTACTCGGGTCTGCCGGCGACTCTGTCTACGCCGCCTCCGCCGGGGCCGAGGCTTCGCTTTCCCTTCGATCCACTCGTCCAGCCATTCGACCCGCGTGCGGATTTCCCGTCGCCCTCCGAGCCGTCTGGCCTTCAGCCGCCCCGCCTGAATCTCGCGATACAGCAGCTTGGTGCCTGTCTGGGCGTACTGCGCTGCCTGGGAGATGCGGAGCCAGGGACTCGGGGGAACATCGGCCGTGCGGGGCGCGGAGCCGGTCACGGGGTACCTCTGCGCGCTTCGCATCACCGGCGGGTAGTCGGGTGGATGTGTCGTGTTGTCGGTGCTCATGGTCGTCGCTCACTGTCATGGATCTGGCACGCAAGTCGCGCCGGATCGTGGTTCCGTTTCATCTTTCTGTCTAGGCGCGCTCGATCCAGTCGTCCTCCAGACAGTCGTCCTTCAGGATCGCCGCGCACCCGGCGGGCGTTTCACAATGACTGACCAGCGACCATCCCCGGTCGTACTCGAGGTCCAGCAACTGGATCAGTTCGTCCGGCGTCGTGGCGGTGATGCGCCTCTTTCCCGTCCCTGACGGGCGACTACCGGATGGCTCTGCGTACTCATGACTGCCTCCACGCGAGAGCGCCGGGCACGTCCGGCCAGGCGTCGGTCCCGCTCAGCCTGTGTCATGCGCGGCCCTCCTGTTCCTCGTCGCGCACCATGGCCCAGGTGACGCGCTGGCGCTCACCCGGTTTCAGCAGTCCGACGTAGTCGCCCACCTGCTTCGCGCGCCGCCGAACGTGCTTACGGAAGTTGTGCAGCACGGTGAGAGCGAAATCCACATCCTCACCACTGAGCCGACCGCCGAACGCCAGCCCCGCCACCGCCATCACGATGTCGAAGTCACGGAGGCGCAGACCCAGCGCCTCGGCTGTCTCGACCCGCCATGACGTGCCGAAGATCCACGCGTCCGGCGGCACGCGAAACTGGACCAACGGATCGCAAGCGGGTTCTGCGAGTGCTCCGATCCCTTTGCGCTGACGAAACAGGTCACGTACGTCGAAGGGTGTGTCACTCGCCAGAGGTGTCGTCATGACATGTGCGCGCTGATCGACGAGTGTGCGGATCTCTGGAAGTTGCTCACAGAGATGCCTGACTCCCGTGCGATACACCGCGCGAAAGGCCAGCCCCTGCGACTTCCTCGCCTCCATCGCCAACCCCGTGATCCCAAACGTGACCACTCGCGGGCAGTTCTGGATCTTGACGCGGGGAAAGTCGTCGGATGCCACGTTCGCAGGCGTGACCACACTACTGACCAGCCTGACGAGATCGTGTGACCCATCGACTGCGTCGCCAGGACGAAGACTTACGGAGTCCCCTTGTCCCCTTGTCCCCGCGTCACTTTGTCCCCCTGTACCTTTGTCCCCAACCTTGTCCCCTTGTCCCCGTGTACCCTCCCGGGGCTCACGAAGTACAAGATCAAGATCACGCACCGGGGCGGCAGGGTCAGCCGCGTCCAGGGCATCCTCGGGATCCGCGTCGGTCGTAAGCAGTGACGCCCACCGAGTGAGCACAACACCTCCGTCCACGAACCCACTCGGCTTACTGGCCATGGCGCACCGCCTTCCGAGCACCCGCTGAGCGCGTTTGCCGGCGTGCTGAGGCACGTTCGGTCAGCAGGGTGAGGTAAGCCCCGGATGCGCACATGAATCGCTCTGTCAGGGCGTCCAGGTACGCAGCCGCCGCGGGCTCGGCGATGCTCGCGGGAGTCGGATGGGCGGCGAAGAATTGGTCCATCACATCGCACGCGGAGTGAAATTGTGTGCGCGCGTACTCCAGGCAACGACGTGGGCGAGTCGGTACGTCGTCACGACGGGCGCGAGCGGGGGAACGAGACGGCTTTGGTCGAACGCTTGCTCTGGTCATGATGAGAGTCTCCACGCGGGCCGGTTCGTGGCTCGCTGATCTCATGATCCCGGTGAGCAACCGAAAGACGAAGCCGATGACGGGAGGCAGTGGCATTGACGTTGGTGCGAACGCGAATGGTGTGAACTATTCCGTTGGCGTGGAGGTTTCGTCGATCATCGCCGCCAGCTTTGCACCGCGCCGCGCCTGCTCAATCACCCCCTCGAAAGTGCGGTTAGTCGTCTTCGCCACCACCATCGTTGCCGCGTGCATCGCGGGATTGTCTGGGTGGTGCCGGCATCCCCAAACGGCGTATTTGGCGTCTGTCTGGTCCAACGCGAACTGTGGCGTCTGCAACTCTGTTTGGAGTGTTTGATCGTCGGCGCCCTCATCCATGCGCGCGGCGCAGTGTTCGACCACACCACGCATCCTGAGGTACGCCGCGTATCGCAGGCGGTGCACTTCGAGATCCTTGCGCTCTTTCGGCGGGAGCCTTTTACGGCCGCGAGCCGCGTCGGCGACGGAAGCGAGTACCTTGCGGATCCGCGTGCGGTGGCCCGTGTCTTGTTTCCAGTACTCGACGGCGGCGCGCACGCTGGGGAGCCCGAGTAGCTGCCGTCGTTCTTCCACCGACGATCCTTCCAGCAACTCCAGCCCAAGCTCGCGTACAGTGAGGCCGGGAATGAACGGAGCGAACTCCACCGCAGCCGCCATCAGTTGCTCGAACCCGTCGCCAATCTCCATCAGCGCCGCGAGCGCCGCGAAGTCATGCCTTTCCCGGTGCTTCGAGCCCGTATGTCTGTGCGACAGCTTCAGCCACCCGCCGCGGGGCAACCACTGAGAATCCGACGATCTGATTGCCGATGTACGCCGGCCTGACGGTGATCGGGTTCGTGGGCAGGTTCCGCAGATCAGCGACCAACGCGAACATGTCCGCTCCGGGGCAAACCGCCGGCATTGGCTGGTGCAGCGCCTTCCATTCATCCTCGTTCAGCATGAGCCGGAGCGGCACTGTCACCAGATCGAGCGGTACGGGTGGTGGTGGTACCAGTGGCAGCGATGATGGTGCGGGCGTCACGGGCGCAGCCGGTACCCTCCGGGCTCGCCGTGATGGGCGCGGCTTCGATGCTCGCTTGGATTTGGTGCGCGAACGAGACACCGGAGTACGGGAAAG
>JADMIO010826498.1_pt1 | contig 12136 bp, 5 predicted proteins | sample 8958161 | NCBI WGS metagenome assembly JADMIO01 (sample SAMN16585339, study PRJNA669376) | soil metagenome | isolation source: Crop rotation soil | place: USA: Cullars Rotation, Alabama | collected 2011 | reverse complement strand
CCGCGGTCGCCGACGCCCCCGCCGAAGTCTGGAAGAGGCTCGCCCAGTCGCAGCATCGCATCGGAGCGCTGTACGTAGCGGAGGAAAGCTATCGCAAGGCGCTGGCGCGCTCTCCCGCCGACGTCGAGATCCAGTATGGCCTTGCTGCTCTGCTCGTCGAGATGGGCCGAAGCGGCGACGCCGTGCCTCTTCTCGAAGATCTCGCGAAGGCGGCTCCCTCGGGCCGCGTGCTTCACGCATTGCTGCATGCGCGGCTGCTCGTTTGCGACTGGACCGACTTCACAACGACGCTCGGAGCGCTTCGCGCGCGTATCGCGACCCTTGCCGACCATCCCGGCGACACGCTGATTCCGCTGAACGCACTCGCGCTGCCGCTGTCGCCGGGCGAATTGCTGGCGGTCGCGCATCGCTTCGCCGCGACGTATCGAAATCCGTCTCGTCCGCGGGTTCGTCGTCCCGCGCGGTCGGCCGCGGGCCGGCGCCTCAAGATCGGCTACGTGTCGAGCGACTTTGGAACCCACCCGATCGCATATCTGCTGACCGAACTGTGGGAGCGCCACGATCGCGAGCGCTTCGATGTCTACGCGTATTCGATCGGCCCCGACGAGCCGACCCCGCTGCGCCGCCGTATCGAGCGAGCGTTCGAGCATTTCGTCGACGCGAGCGCGGAATCCGCCGAACGCACGACGCAACGTATCCGCGCCGACGGGATCGATATCCTGATCGATCTCAACGGCTATACGACGGGCAGCCGCGTCGAGATCTTCGTCGCAGGCGCGGCGCCGCTCCAGATGCACTGGCTCGGCTTCCTCGGGACGCAGGCTGCGGAGTGGTTCGACTACGTGATCGCCGATCCCTATGTCGCGCCTGCCGAAGCACAGCCGTTTTTCACCGAGCGCTTCCTTCATCTCGACTGCTATACGCCGAGTGACACGCGCCGCACGGTCGATCGCGAGACGCCGCCCCGCGCGGCTCAGGGCCTGCCCGACGACGCTTTCGTGTTCTGCTGCTTCAACAATGCGTACAAGATCCTGCCTCCGGTGTTCGACGTCTGGATGCACGTTCTCGCCGCCGTTCGAAAGAGCGTGCTGTGGCTTTCGCCGTCGTCGGACGCGGCGCATGCAAACCTGCGCCGTGAAGCGCAGCGGCGCGGCGTCGCTCCCGAGCGTCTGATCTTCGCACCGCGCGTGGACGTCGGCGCTTATCTTGCGCGGCTTTCCCTCGCCGATCTTTTCCTCGATACCTGGCCCTACAACGCCGGCACGACGGCGAACGACGCGCTCTTCGTCGGGCTTCCGCTGCTCACGTGCAGCGGTGACACGCTCGCAAGCCGCGCGGCCGGAAGCCAGTTGCGCGCAATGGACGTTCCGGAGCTGATCACGGGCGATCTCGCGGCGTACGAGCGCAAGGCGATCGAGTTCGCGCGGAGCCCGATCGAGCTCGCGCGGCTGCGACGCAAGCTCGAGACGCAGCGCGAGTCTTCGCTTTTGTTCGATATCGCGCGCTACACGCGCCGCTTCGAAGACGCCCTCGCCGCGGCGTGGGCCGACTACGAGCGTACGTCGGCGACCGCGACATCCTGAATGAAGCGCTGCAGCCGATCGATCGCCGAGCGATCGTCGAACAGCCGACTTCTGCCGGCTTCGATGCGCGCGCGCTGCTCGCGGCGCCACGACGCATCGTTGGCGAGCCTCACGGCAATTCGCACGTAATCGTCGGGATTCGCGGCGATCAGATCGGTCGCGCCGACGACCTGCAGCATGCCCGCAGTCTGTCGACCCCGCATCAGCGCGCCCGGCAGAGTGACGACCGGCAGCCCGCAGGCCAGAGCGTCGAGGCTCGTGTTCCCGCCCGACCAATGCAGCGTGTCGAGCATCGCGTCGCAGACGCGGTTGACACGCAGGTAATCGGGGTGCGAGAGGCTAGGTAAAACGATCGCGCGCTCGCGGATCGCAAGACCGCGCGCTGCGAAGGCGCGTTCGAGCCGACGCATGAAGCGATCGGTGAGCGCGGGATGCCGTCCCTCGAAGAGAACGAGCGTCGCTTCGGGCCCGGCGGCGATCACGGCCGCGAGCAGATCGTCGTTGTCGGGGTGGATCTTGAACAGCGATTGCGGACAGAGAAGGAGCACTCTCCCCTCGGGCAGCGCGAAGCGCGCGCGATCGGTGTCCTCGGGGATTGTCGGCGGCGAGTATTGCGTGCCGATCCCTGGCAGCAGAACGAGCTGCTCGCTGTAATGTGCGGCCGCACCCGGCGGTTCCATCGACGCCGCCGAGAGGTAGTAATCGATCGTCGGATGACCGGTCGTCGTCGGATGCCCCCATGCCGCGCACTGCACCGGCGCGAGACGCAGCGCCGCGAGCGCGAACGACAGCGAGTGCATGCCGAGCTCGAGGTAGACGAGAACATCGAGCGAATCGTCGCGAATCGCCGCGGCGACTTCCGCGACGCGCCAGCGTGGACCGACAAGGTGCCGAAAGTGGTCGACGCCTGCGGCGATCTCGCTGCCGATCGCATCGATGCCCGGATGGAGGTGATACGCGAAAATCTCGAGCTGCGAGCGGTCGAGCGCCGTGATCCAGTGCCGGAAGTACATGCCGACCGTTCCGATCTTGAAAAACGCGGACGCAAAGCCGACGCGGATCCTGCGGCCGGCGACGCTCTTCCGCGGAAGCGCCTGCCGCAGATCGGGCGCCGCGATTTCGATCGAACGCGCGACGAGCGCCGCGTAGCGCTGCTGCAGCGCCTTGTCGTCCTGTCCCTGATAGGGAAGCAGGAAATTGCTCCACTGCCAAAGATCGAGCACCTCCGCGCGCGAATGCCCGCGCGTGCATGGTTCGACGAGGCTCTCGAGCGCCGTCAGCCCGGCGGCGTACGCCGCGCGCGCGGAGGCGACATGCGCAGCGTTGTCGTAGAGCATCGGCAGCGTCAGATGCAGCCCCAGCGCGGAGCGCAGATGCTGCGGATCCGCGGCGAGCGCACGACCGAAGGCGTCTCGCGCTTGGGCAGACTCGCCGCGCTCGGCCAGCACGCTCCCCAGTTGAAACCATTCGTTGGCGGCGGCCGAGAGCTTGAGCGCACGCACGTAGAGCTGCGCCGACTCGTCCAGACGGCTTTGGCGCTGAAGCAGCCCGGCAAGTCCGACGAGCGCTCCCCGCAGGTCGGGACGCAGCCGCAATGCGGTGCGCAGCGATGCTTCGGCCGAAGCCTCGTCGCCGAGATCGCGTTGAAGGAGGCCGAGCGTCGCGTGGCCCATCGCATAGTCCGGCTGTAGCGCGAGCGCTTTGCGAATCGCTTCGACCGCTTCCGCGAGTTCCCCCGTCTTGCGCAGTGCCGAGCCGAGATTGTTCCAGGCACGTACGTAGTCGGGCTTCAGTGCGACGGCCTGGCGCAGGCTCGCGATTGCGCCCGCAATATCGCCCGTGTCGGCGAGGAGTAGCCCGAGATAGGCATGCGCTTCGGCGAAGTCGGCGCGCAGCCGGACGGCGTTGCGCAGGCTCTCGATTGCCGCGCTGACCTGCCCGGCATCCTCCTGCGCTTGTGCCAGTCGAAGTTGCAGTGCGGCGTCGCTCGGCGCAGCGGTCGCGGCGGCCTGCGCGAGCGCGAGCGCGTCGTCAGACATCAGCCGGAAGAAAGGCCGGGAGGACGTCGGGGCAACGCGCCGCAAGCGCCTCGACGTACGCGGCCTCGAGGTGGCGCGCATGCGCTGCCATGTCGACCAGCGGCGAGGCGTCGAGCCCTTTGCGAATCTTCTCGCGCACCGCGGTCATGAAGGCGGGATCGTCGGCGAGTCGCACTGCGATATCGACGTATTCGCGGCCGCTTTGCGCGACAGTCTCCGTGACACCGAGATTCGCGAGAATCGAATACGACGTCCGCTCGCCGTGGCGGCGACCGGCGAGCGTGACGACGGGAACGCCCATGTCGAGCGCCTCGAGCGTCCCATTGACGCCGCCGAACGGCATCGTGTCGAGAACGAAATCGACGACTGCATAGCGCGCCTGGTTCTCCGCATCGTCGCGGCCCTGCGGCAGGAAGAGCAGCCGATCGGCAGCGATTCCAGCGGCGGCCGCGAGCCTCAGATACAGCGCACGTGCGCCCGGGTTAACCGGCGAGAACGCGATCTTCGCGCGGGGCACGCGCTCGAGGACTTCGCTCCAGAGCGCGAGGCAGCGCCGCGACAGCTTGAGGCCGCTGACGAACGCGCCGACGACCACGGTCTCGGCGGGAATGCCGAGCAGCACGCGATGGAACGGATGGTTCTGCGCGATGGGTATGTGGCGATACGGATAGACGCAGCCCCGCATGACGAGCGGTGCCTCGAGCTGGAAGTCGCTGCTTTCCGGCAGATCGGCGCAGCGATCGGTGAGCTTGAAATCGACGGTCGACAGACCGACGACGCCGGCGCTCGCGACATGCGTGATCTGCACGCGCGCCGGCTTGAACGCGAGGATTCCCGGCTTTGCGTCCTTCGTGTGCGTCGCAAGGTCGACGAGGATGTCGAGATCGTCCTTGTCGATACGCATTGCGGCGTTGCGCTCATGATGCGCCGAGACAATATCGAAATGGTCGGCCACATCGCGAAACCGCTCAGTCCACTCGTCGGTTTCCTTCGTAAGCGAATAGATGAAGATCTCGAACCGCGACCTGTCGTGACGGGCGATCGCCTGCCAGATCATCTTGCCCATCACATGATTGCGCAAATCGGCGGACAGATAGCCGATGCGCAGCCGGCCGGGGCGGCGTTTCGGATGGCGCGGCAGCGCCGCGCCGTAAGCGCGCTTCGCGGTCACGTCGTACGTCTGTGCGAGCGTGAGCAGCATCTCCTGCTCGACGTCGAAGTAGAGCAGCAGGTAGAGAAGGACCTCGAGGCAATCCACGAGCAGATCGTCGCCGTCGACGCGAAATCGTTCGTTACGCAGGCCATCGAGGTAGCGCTCGACCTTGTCGAAGTCGCCGAGATACTGGCAGACCTCGAGCGCCTGCACTGCAAGCGCGAGCGCGTCCGGGCAGTTCGCTTCGAAGCGTTCGAAGTTCGCGACCCAGGCGTCGAATTTGCCTGCTGCGAGCAACACTTCTCCGAGATTCTTGTACGCGAGCACGTGGGCCGGATCCGCCTTGAGAACCGTTTCATACGCCTGGATCGCCGCATCCAGCGCATCCTGCTGCTGGAACAGCACGCCGAGGTTATAGTCGGCGGCGACGAGCGAGGGCTTGAACGCGAGCGCCCGCTGGTAGGCGCGCGCCGCATCGTTGAACGAGCGCTTCATCTGCAGCGCGACGCCGTGGTTGTAATGCGTGTCGGCATCGTCCGGAGCAAGCGCGAGCGCGCGCTCGAACGCGGCGGCGGCCTTCGAGCCCCTGCGCAGCTTGAGCAACGCGAGGCCCAGTGCGCGCCACAGCCCGACGGTGTCGGGTGCGCGCGCTAGCCCTTCCTCGCAAAGCGCGACAGCATCGAGCGGTCGGCGCGCAGCGGTTTCCGCGACCGCCGCCGCGATGCGCGCCTCGGCATAGGCAGGCGCTGCGGCGAGTGCCTGCGCAAAATCGGCACGCGCGGCGTTCGCGTCGCCCGTGTCGCGCGCGAGGACGCCGCGCAGATAGTGAGCAGGCGCGAAACGGGGCTGCAGGTCGAGCAGGCGCGAATAGGCGGCAAGCGCGGCGGCGTTTTCGCCGCGCTGGTGCGATCGCACCGCGTCGCTCCACAGTGCGTCGAGCGCTGCCGCATCGAGCGCACAATCGCGGCCGACGTCGTGCCGCTCGTGGTCCGCGACGAGCGCGGCGATCAGTGCTTCCGCGTCCGCGAATAGCCTGTCGACGAGCGGCGGGCGGTTCGCATCTGCAATCGATTCGACACCGTAGATCGCGCGCGCGGGACGGCGCACGAGCAGCGGCGCCGCGGCGCTACCCGCGAGATCCACCAGCACGTCGAAATCGCGCGCAGCGAGTTTCTTGCCGATCGGCGATTCGAGGGTGCACAGCGACTCGGCAACCTCTGGTGCAATCGTTCGCGCCGCGGCCATTACTTCCGGCGTTGCGCGATCGAGCGTTGCGACTGCGACGTCGAAGCGCTCGCGAGACAACCCAGCGATTGCGGCGAGCGCTTTCTGCGCCGCGCTGTCGATAGCGGCGCCGGTGAGCAGCACGAGAATACGCAACCGCCCTCCCGCGCTGCGAATCGGCCAGCCGAGCGGCACGGCGGGATTGAATGTCTCGATGCAAAGCCGCGAGTAGCGCTCGCGCAGCTCGTTGCCGATGGCGATGTCGAAGCGTCCAACGGCCACGGCGATCCGTCGCAGCGCCTCGTGTTCTTCGCGGCGGTAGCTCCGCTCGCGTGCCACGCCGATGAGCGACGCGGACATCACTCCGTCGGCGCCTCCGCTCGCTTCGGCCTCGATGACGAGCGCAAGAAGCAGCGGATGCGCGCGAGCAAGCGTTTCAGCGCGGCGGAGCCGTGCGAGAAGCGCATCGCGTCCCGGAAGATCGGGATGGCGGTCGAGCGCGAGCCCGAGCGAGCGGGCGATCGCCGGCATTTCGAGCCAACGTCGGTCGCGCTCGAGAAGGGGAAGAATGACGGCGCCGTCGACACTGTCCGAGCCCTGCAGCAGCCGCGCGAGCGACGCGATGATCGTCGCGCGCGCATTATGCGGCGCGATGCGAAGGGCCGCGTCGGCGGCGTCCGCAGCTCCTGCGACGTCGCCTGCTTCGAGCAGCGCTTCAGCAAGGGCGAGGTTCGGCGCGAGATGATCGCTGTTCGCCGCCGCTGCATCGCGCCAGGCGGCGATTGCGTCGGGAGCGCGGCCGAGCTGCCACAACACCTCGCCGAGATGAAATGGCGCGTCCGATGGGCGCGGATCGATGCGCTGTGCACGGCGGAAACAAAGCATCGCCTCGATCGCGCGGCCGTTCCACTGGTGGCCGCGGCCGCGCTTCAGCCACTGCCTGTATTCCGGGCTGGACATCACGAAGGACGCCGCTTCACCACGTCGCGAAGTCGTGAAGGTCTCAAGCGCGCCATGCGCCCGGCCAGCGATTGGCTAAGCTTGCGCGCAGCGCGGCGCAACCGCGTCGAGAGTCGGCCATCGACCCACGACCCGTCCGCGAGCGCGGAATGGGGCAGCGCCGGCGGCTCCCAGACGACGTAGCCCAACGCATCGCGCAGGCGCTCGTTTGAAAACGGCGTGCCGGCTTGTGGCGCCGCGCCGCATCCATCGTATTGGGCAAGCGTCCGCTCGGCCATGGCGGCGAGCGTCGGCTGAACGACGGCGCGCGCTCGCTGCGCCGCGGCGGCCAATGCGTCGCCGTTGCCCGGATCGACGAGATCGACGATCCGCGCGAGCATCGCGTCGTCGCTGCGCCACTCCGCATCGGTCCAGAGCCAGCCTGCACCGGTTTGCTGCAGCCGTTCTGCAAGAGCGCCGATCGGCGGCACGATGACAGGAAGTCCTGCCGCCCAGCTTTCGGATAGCGTGAGACTGAACGATTCGGGTCCGGTCGATGGAAACGCGACGAGCTTGACGCGGTAGTGGGCGAGAAGACCCGGCAGCTCGCCGGGCTCGTAACGGCCGTGAATGGTGAATAGCGCATCGTCGCTCTGCCAGGGACCGTTCTCGGCATCGTTGTAGCCGATCAGCACGAATCGTACGCGGAGAGCGTCGCGGCGCACACGTTCCACCATCCGCTCGAGCCTGCGCGATCCCTTGTCCGGCCCGATTGCACCGAGCACCGCCACCGACGGCACGCCGTCGTCCGGCAGAGCGAAAGGCGCAGCGAGCGCAGCGGGCGGTGACGACGACAGCGGCGATGCGGCTGGCGCAACGCGCGATGAGGACGACAGCGGCGATGCGGCTGGCGCAACGCGCGATGAGGACGACAGGGGCAACGCAGCCGCCGTGCCGTGCGGGATGATTGCGACGGGACAGCCCGGGAAGTAGCGCTCGATCATCGCCGCGGCCCACTGCGACGGCGCGACGACGAACGCGCTCTTCGCCAGCAGCGCGCGGTGACGCGCGCGCCACGATCCGATGTCGATGTCGCGAAACGGCGGCTGCGCATCGAGGCAGAGCGTGCACGCCGCCACGTCGGTCACGCCGCCGCAGAACATGCCGTCGGACGTGCGCAACGTGATCGTCGGGCAGGCGAACGAAAAATCGTGGACCGTGTAGCCGTAGCGTAGGTCGAGCGCCTCGAGCGCCGCGATGATGCCGTCGCGGCACTGCGCGATGCTGTGCAGGTGGATGAGATCGATGCGGAATGTGGCAGCAATCGCAGCGAGGAACGCCGGCCATGGCTCGTCGGGCCGGCGGCGAAACTCGAACGCCCGGACGGTGCCGTCGGCCAGCGGCTCCTCGATGCGCCATTCGTCACCCACTGCCGTCGCGATGTAGTGCCTGTAGCGCTCGCCCGCCGCGGCAACCAGAGAGCGGACCTGGCGCCCCGTGCCGCCGCCGCCACCATGGCTCTGCGTCACGTGAAGGACGCCGCGCGCGTGATTCGCGCGCATCCGAAGCTGCGCCAGCGCCGCATCGCGCAGCGGACGAATCGGATCGCGGACGATGAACTCCTCGACGATCTTCGCGTAATGCGGATGACGCTCGAGCAGCAACGCGAGGTTGCGGGCGCCGAGATCGCGCTTCTGCCCTTCGAACGACCGGCCTCCGACGTGCAGGACGTACGCATCGTCGCAGAGCACGCTTCGATAGCCCGCGGCGAGCGCTCGCATGCAGAAGTCGTTCTCCTCGCCGTAGCCCGGGCCGAACGCCGGGTCGAACACCCCTATCGCATCGATCACTGCGCGCTTGATGTAGAAGCAGAAGCCGATGCCCGTCGGAAGCGTCGGATAGGTCGGGACGGCGCTCTGCGCCAGCGCAACGCGGATCCGCTCGGCATCGTCGCCGGTGCCTGGGTCGTTGGCGACGCAGAAGCGCGGGAACGAGCAGATCTCCGCGTTGTTCGAGAACGGGGTAATCGTTCCGATGCCGCTCGACGATTCGGCGCAGCGCGCAAGCGCGCTCAGCCAGCCTCGAGTGACGACCGCATCGGAGTTCAGCAAGACCACGTCGGCGTTCGAGAGCCGCATGCCGCGATTTGCAGTTCGCGGAAACCCGCGGTTGCGCCGGTTGCGCAGCAGCACGACGTGCGGCAATCCGCGCCGCGCAAGCGCGGCGAAATACACCGCGATCGCCGGATCCGGCGATGCATCGTCGATCAACACCAACCGATAGGGACGATCGGTGTGCGCGAGCACGCTGTCGACGCAGCGCTCGAGATCGCGTACGGCGTTATAGACGGGAACGACGACGTCGATGGCCTGCGCAACAGCCCCGACGACCGCTGCGCTCACGTCGGCCACCGAAAGAGCTCAGCTGCGGCGCCGCCCGGCGGGCTACTTCGAGGCGGCTGTGCCGGCTTTGCGGTAGATGTCGGCGTTGATCTTCGTCGTCAACGAGTCGAGCACCGGCTGATTCACCTGCAGCGAGGGGTCCTTGAAGACGGTGTCGAGCATTGCGTTTTTCTGGGCCTTCACGTAGTCGCGCTTGACGTCCGCCAGCGCCTGCTCCTTCACCGCTTCGAACGGTTGCAGTTCGGCGGCCTTCTTTCCGTCGAGACGGATGATGTGGTAACCGAACGATGACAGGATGGGCTCGCTGATCTCGCCGTCCTTGCGCAACGCGACAGCGCCCGCCCAGAACGTGCGATCGACCTGCCGTGCGTTGATCCAGCCTATGCTGCCGCCGTTCGATTTGACGCTCGCGTCCTCGGAATACTGGCGCGCGAGCGCGGTGAAATCCGCGCCGTCGGCGACCGCCATGGCTCGCACTTCCTGGGCGAGCTTGAGCGCCTCCTCCTTGGTGTGCTTGTCGGTCCGCACCAGGATATGCGTGACGCGTATCTGCTCGACCGTCGTGTATTTCGCCTTGTCGATCAGATAGTACTCCCGCGCGCGGCCGAGAAATTCGTCGCGCCGACGCTCGAACGCCGCGTCGGCTTCGCGCTCGAGCTTTTCGTTGAGCGCCATCGCGAGCACACGATCCGTCTGGACGGCGATGCGCACCTGCACGTCGGGATCCTTGTCAAGACCCTGCGCGCGCGCTTGCAGCGCGAGCGTCTTGGTCTCCAGCAGCCCATTCATCACCTTGCTCAAACGCTCGCTGTTCGCGGCGAATTCGCCGCGGATCGCTCCTGGAACATTGGCGAGCTCGGCCTCGAATTCGGCACGCGTGATTTTCACGCGGTCGGACTGCACCAAGACATCGGGCGGGAGGTCCGCGGCCTGCGATATGGCAATCGGGAAAACAGCGAGGCTGAGGAGAGCAGCGGCGATGACGCGCGACATATCGAATCCTGTAAAAAAGACAAAGCCCCGCTTGCGCAGGGCTTTGCCGAACGACGTTTGAAGAACGATTACTTGGCGGTCAGCTTCACATCCAGCGACGTGTCGCCGGTGAGATTGAGGAAGTATTGCGTGTTCGGCGCGAGCTTGAACGTGTTGAAGCTCCACGAGAAGCTCTGGCCCGGCGTGCCCGCTCGGAGGGTGTTGCCCCAGCCGGTACCGAGGGTCGTGTTGCATGGCGTGGTCGAGAAAGCAGCGCCGAATCCGCCACCTGTATAGACGTTTTGGGCGACACCGATGAGGCCGTTCTGCCCGTAACCCCCATTGATGGTACCCGGAGTCGTGAATGTGACGACCAAAATGTCACCGGGCGACAGTCCGACCGACGACTTGAAGATCTGTCCAGAGTTGGGCACGTAGTTCAGATTCATGACGTACGTGGTGTTGAAGCCCGGGCAGCTGATTGCGCCGCCGCCACCACCGCCGCCGCCGCCGCCACCACCCGACAACGTCACGGTCGCGCTCTTGGTCGGACCGGCGCCGTTCGAGTTCGTCGCCGTCACGCTGAACGTCGTGGTCGCGCTGACGCCTTGTATGACTTGCGACTGCGGAGATGCACCTTGGGTGGAAGGAGAAACCGAGCCGCCGCTCCACGCCCAGGTCGTATTACCGTCGGTGTTCGAGGCGCAGGTTGCGGTCAGCGTAACATTCGTCGATCCCGTGATCGTCGATGGGCTCGCCTGCAGGGAGCAGCTCGACGGCGTTCCCGCGCTCTGCACGGGCGGAACGCAAGTCAACGTGGGCGAGGTTGCTGTACCTCCGAGCGTCCAGCTCGCGCAGGTTCCCGCCGGAACATTGAGCGAAATGCCGTCGGCGCGCGCGGGCGTAACGGGAGCAGCCAGCCCGATCAGCGTTGCGGCAACCAGCGCACTGCCCGCGACCACGCTCGGCGTCAATGTGCCCTCGCGCGGCATCTCAGTGGTGTGCAACGACAGTCGGACGGCGCGCGAGACGACACGGTGTAAGCCTTTGACGAGCATCACGAATCTCCTGGAGGTGAACCAAGCGCGCCGTACCCGTCAGGTAGCCCAATGAAATGCGCGCTGTACGAGTGGAACTTAAAGCAATTTATACACCATTGTCATACTCGGCGGCAATACGCTGTCGACGTGTTGCCTACAGGCGGCAGGACGATTCCGACAGACGGCAAAAACCGTTCTTTGACAGCGCGACGGATGCAGTCGTGCGGTCGCCTCGAAAAAAAGGGCGGAACTTTCGTTCCGCCCTCTTCATATCGAGGTCGTCTGCGTTCGTTAGAACGGTCCGAAGATCGACGTGTGCGTCCGGTGCGCGAAGTCTGCGCCGTAGGTCGACTGGACGTTCTTGCCGCCGACGACGATGACGTTGTTGTTGTACCCCTGAACCGCGAAGCCCACGACCGGCAGACCGGCGTACGTCGCACTCCCCGCCGAGAAGAAGCCGTTGATGCCGTTCGTCAGACCCACGACGAACGTCGTGCCGCCGATCAGCTGTGCGCCCGTGTAGATGAAGCGCAGCTGCGCCCAGCCGTTGACGAAGCCCTTCGCGTTGACATCGAGGAAGTTCGAGTTCGTCGAGCCGAGCACGCCTGCCGACTTGAACGTGATGACGTTCGCTTCCCAGCACAGCGCGGCCGTGACACCCGGCTGCGGCGGCGAGAATCCGCCAGGCTGCGTGTTCTTCTTCTCTTCGCGATCCCAGAAGTCGATCGCGATATCGTCGCAGGCGCCCTTGGTGCCGTTGAAGTTGCGTTGGAACGGCGGGATC
>JADMIO011419618.1_pt1 | contig 12141 bp, 4 predicted proteins | sample 8958161 | NCBI WGS metagenome assembly JADMIO01 (sample SAMN16585339, study PRJNA669376) | soil metagenome | isolation source: Crop rotation soil | place: USA: Cullars Rotation, Alabama | collected 2011 | reverse complement strand
CTTCTTGCATCAGAGGCCAGCCTCTGCACTTTTGTAGCCATATCGCAGGGTAAACTGCCACAGGAAAGCTGGTTTGCCCTGGGAAGATTATTGACTAATGCCGGCAAGTCGCCTGTTCTCCTCTCATGGAGCGGCTCCATGTTTGAGTACCTGATGCCACTGCTCGTGATGCCATCGTATGACAATACCCTGCTCTCCCAGACACATAAAAGCGTTGTGGCACGACAAATAGAATACGGCGAAGAAAGAAATGTGCCGTGGGGTATATCGGAATCCGGGTACAATATGGTGGACGCCAACCTCAACTATCAATACCGCGCTTTTGGTGTACCGGGATTAGGACTTAAACGCGGTCTTTCGGAAGACCTGGTAATAGCGCCTTATGCGACCGTAATGGCATTGATGGCAGCTCCCGAGGAAGCATGCCGGAACATGCAGCGATTATCGCAGGAAGGAATAGAAGGCAAATTCGGATTTTATGAGGCTGTTGATTATACGCAATCACGGCTGCCACGCGGACAGAATAAGGCTGTTATACAATCTTTTATGGCGCACCACCAGGGAATGAGCCTGCTTTCTCTTGCCTACCTGCTGCTGGACCAGCCAATGCAACGGCGTTTTGAATCTGAGCTGCAATTCCAGCCCACTATGCTGCTGCTGCAGGAGCGCATTCCAAAGACAACTGCTTTTTATACACACTCTACGGAGATTGCATCCTCTGTAACGTCTATGTCTGGCATGACCGTGATGAGAGTGATCAACACGCCACATACTCCGATACCGGAAATACAACTGCTCTCGAACGGAAGGTATCACCTGATGCTCACCAACGCGGGCGGAGGCTACAGCCGGTGGCGGGACATAGCCGTAACGCGCTGGAGGGAAGACAGCATCTGCGACAACTGGGGCACCTTTTGTTACATCCGCGATATGGAAGACGGTGCTTACTGGTCTAACACATATCAGCCAACCGGAGTTCAGCCCCAGCACTACGAAGTAACATTTACGCAAGGCCGCGCAGAATACCGTCGCAGGGATAACAAGATTGAAACTTATACCGAGGTGGTAGTATCGCCGGAAGACGATATAGAAATGAGGCGGGTACATATTACCAACCGGTCGCGGAAGCGCAGAACAATTGAAATAACGAGTTATACGGAAGTAGTACTGACAAACCCTGCAGCTGATATTATTCACCCGGCATTCAGCAACCTGTTCATCCAAACGGAGATACTAGAACAACGGCATGCCATTATCTGCACCCGTCGCCCGCGGTCGGTTGAAGAGCTGCCTCCATGGATGTGCCACCTGGTAACAGTACATGATGCTAGCATAAAAGAAGTATCCTACGAAACTGACCGTGCAAAATTTATAGGCCGGGGCAACAGTGTCATAAACCCTGCAGCACTGAATACTACCGGTCCCTTATCGGGAGGACAAGGCTCCGTACTGGATCCTATTGTAGCCATAAGATATCTTATAACCATAGAACCGGAAGAAACTGCCCTTGTAGATATTGTGACTGGCATAGGCGACACCCGGGAGATGTGCCAGAGCCTCATTGACAAATACCAGGACAAGCATCATAAAGACCGGGTTTTCGAACTTGCCTGGACGCACAGCCAGGTGGTGCTACGCCAAATAAACGCTACAGAATCGGATGCACAGTTATACGGACGACTTGCCAGCTCGATTGTATATACTAACCCCTCGCTTCGGGGCGATCCGGCTGCTATTATCAAAAACCGCCGGGGACAATCGGGTCTATGGGGATATTCCATATCGGGCGACCTGCCGATTGTTTTGCTGCAAATAGAGAACACCGCGAATATAGAACTGGCGAAGCAATTAGTGCAGGCGCACGCATACTGGCGCCTGAAAGGGCTTGCAGTGGACCTGCTGATACTGAACGAAGATTTTGGCGGTTACCGCCAGGTATTGCAAAACCAGATATTGGGACTGATAGCCGCAGGGAGCGGCGCTGAATTGGCCGATCGTCCCGGCGGCATTTTTGTCCGGGCAGCGGACCAGGTATCCAACGAAGACAGGGTTCTTTTCCAGACCGTGTCAAGAGTAATTATCTCTGACAAGCGGGGTTCTCTTGAAGACCATCTTAACCGGCGCGGTGCGAAGAACGCTATTGCCTATTTCACTCCGGTGCAATCCTATCAAAAATTAAATACTTCCGTAAAGTTGCCCGCCAACCTGGTATTTTTTAACGGATGGGGTGGCTTTTCTCCTGATGGCAAAGAATATGTAATCATAGTAAAACCGGGACAAAGAACACCGGCTCCATGGGTAAATATATTGGCAAACCCCGGCTTCGGATCGGTAATATCAGAATGCGGTCAGTCATATACATGGATAGAGAATGCCCACGAACTGAGACTAACACCATGGGAAAACGATCCTGTATGCGACAAGAGTGGGGAAGCTTTCTATATACGGGATGAGGAAACAGGCTTATTCTGGTCTCCTGCGCCATTGCCTGCCACAGGCTCATCGCCATATATTGTACGGCACGGCTTCGGATATAGTGTTTACGAGCACAGCGAAGACGGAATAGACTCTGAAATGTGTGTTTATGTAGATATTGAATCGCCTGTAAAATTCTTTGTTATTAAGATAAAAAATAATTCGGGCAGGCAGCGCCGTATGTCCGCTACGGGCTATATGGAATGGGTGCTCGGGGATCTGCGACACAAAACCGCGATGCACGTAATTTCGGAGCTGGATACAGGCACAGGCGCCTTTTTTGCCAAAAATGCCTACAACCCTGAGTTTGCAAACAGGGTGGCATTCTTTGACACAGATGAAAGAAACCGAAATTTTACAGGTGACCGGAGTGAATTTATCGGGCGAAACGGAGGACTGGCCAACCCCGATGCAATGTCAAGGACACGCCTGTCGGGAAAAACGGGAGCAGCACTAGACCCATGCGCCGCATGCCAGGTGACGTTTGAATTGACAGAGGAGGAGGAGCGTACTATTGTCTTCAGGCTGGGCGCTGCAGATGCAGGCGAGCTCAATGATCTGCTAACGAAGTTTAAAGGTATCAATGCCGCATTGGCTTCGCTGGATCGCGTAAAAAAATACTGGAGAGATATTACCGATACTATACAGGTGGAAACCCCTGACCTGGCAACCAACGTACTTACGAATGGATGGCTGATATACCAAACAGTGGCATGCCGGTTGTGGGCACGCAGCGGGTATTACCAATCCGGCGGCGCTTTCGGGTTCAGGGACCAGTTGCAGGACGTGCTTGCTGTAATGCATGCCGCACCCTCCCTTGCAAGAAAACAAATATTGCTTTGCGCTTCCCGGCAATTCAGGGAAGGGGATGTGCAGCACTGGTGGCATCCACCCACAGGCCGTGGAGTAAGGACAAGGTGCTCTGACGATATGCTATGGCTGCCTTTTGTAACAGCGGGTTATGTGTCAAGAACCGGAGATACGGGTATATTGGATGAAGACATTACATTCCTGGAAGGAAGGGTGCTCAATGTTGGCGAGATGTCCTATTACGACCTTCCCATATTGTCAGACAGCCGTGCCAGCCTTTATGAGCACTGCGTGAAGGCTATTGAATGCGGACTGAAGTTTGGGCCACATGGACTACCATTAATTGGGTCGGGAGACTGGAATGATGGTATGGACCTCGTAGGAGATAAGGGCATGGGTGAAAGTATCTGGCTGGGATTTTTTCTCTATGATGTGCTTATGCGTTTCTTTAAAATCGCAACCGCGCGATCGGATGACGCATTTGCGGAAAGATGTATTGCGGAGGCAAAGAAACTACAAGCTAATATTGAGAAAAATGGTTGGGATGGCGAATGGTACAGGCGCGCTTATTTTGATGATGGCACGCCGCTGGGATCGTCACAAAATGAGGAATGCCGCATAGATTCTATTTCGCAAAGCTGGGCGGTGATTTCTCATGCAGCCGACCCGAAGCGCGCCTTACAGGGACTGAACGAAGCCGACAAACGGCTGGTGAATGCAAAGGATATGCTCATCCAGCTGTTAGATCCACCATTCGACAAATCAGCTTTGAATCCCGGGTATATTAAGGGTTATGTGCCGGGTATAAGAGAAAACGGCGGTCAATATACTCATGCGGCCACCTGGATGATAATGGCGCAGGCATCGCTGGGCAATGCAAAGCGCGCCTGGGAACTAATGAGCCTCGTAAACCCTGTTAATCATGCTAACACTGCTGAAAAAGCTGCAGTTTATAAAACGGAACCCTATGTGGCTGCTGCTGACGTATATTCCATACTGCAAAACAGTGGCCGCGGTGGCTGGACGTGGTACACCGGATCGGCCGGATGGTTGTATCAACTAATAATAGAATGGTTACTTGGCATCAGGCTTGTAGACAATAAACTGAAATTCTCTCCATGTATTCCTCCCGACTGGAAGTCATTTAAAGTCAGATATAAATTCAGAGATGCAATTTATCACATAACAATATCACATATACAGGAGGAAACGCAAGCTACTCTTATAATAGATGGTATAAAACAGGCAAATCTGACTATTGATCTGTCTTATGATCATTCAGAACATCATGTCCTGTTGTCATTTCCCGCGGGGAAAGTAATGGCGCCCCAGCTTATGGATACGAAATAAGTGGCGCTGCATTTCGATACTCTGTCCGACCATGACATTTCATTTGTTTTGCTTGTAATTTACAGTATAACGCGTTACACATAACAATTTAACCGCATTCAATTGTTGATTATTCTTTCCACAGAACGGAAAATCCATCCATGTATCAGAATATATAATTAATAATACAATTCATAAAATATTGATTTATAGTATGTTAATATTCTGGCCTTAAATTGGCAATATGCCTATCACTAGCATCAAAAGATGATAGGGGTAATAGTTCATTTACAAACATTATGAACAATAAAATAAAAACAAAATGAAAACCATATCCAAGACCATTATTGTAATGGCTGCGTTACTCAGTCTCCCGTCGTGGCTTTTCGGCCAGACAGGCATCACAGGGACTACGTCTGTATGTGTTGGCGCAACAACAGCGCTCACCGACAGTATAGCAGACGGCGTGTGGAGTAGCAGTAATACCCTTGTGGCAACCGTGGGTTCCAATTGCGGTTTGGTTTTGGGAATCAGCCAGGGTACATCGGTCATCTCTTACACAAGCGATGCAGGTATTGCAACTTTGGTGGTATCAGTTAGTCCGACGCCGGTTGCTATAACGGGGCCAACTGACGTGTGTGCGGGGTCTTCGATGATACTGACTAATGTCGGAGGCGGAAAATGGACCAGCAGTAATACTACTACAGCCACAATTGGAGCGACAACAGGCCAGGTAACAGGAAAAACTCCCGGGGTGGTGAGTATTACATATACACTCAACGGCGGATGCACAGCTACTACGAACGTAACTGTGGATGCAGTGCCCGCAGCCATTAGCGGCGCAACAGGTGTGTGTGTAGGATCAACAACAACCCTGAGCGACGCCCCTCCCGGAGGGACATGGAGCAGTGATGCCAACACTATAGCAAGCATTGATGCGAATACGGGCGTGGTAAGTGGTGTTGCAGCGGGAACAGCAAATATCAGTTATGCATTCGGTACAGGGTGCCAGGTTACTAAAAAGATAACAGTTTATTCTTTACCATTGCCTATATCCGGACAGGATAGCGTTTGTACCGGGACGACAATTGCCTTAAGCGATGCCGGAGGAGGCAAGTGGACCATCAGTAATACATCAATTGCTACGATAGCGACAACAGGACTGGTTACCGGAAAATCAGCTGGTACCGCAAATATCACCTATACACTTGCGACAGGATGCATCACTACTACCACTGTTGCCGTAAACCAGGCACCCACCGCTATTACGGGAGCGGCAAGCGTATGCGTCGGATCAACAATAACTGTAAGTGACGCGCCTCCCGGCGGGACCTGGAGCAACGACAACAGCAGTATAGCGACTATTGATACTAATGGACTGGTAACGGGCGTAGCAGCAGGCACTTCCACCATAACCTATGCATTTGCTTCGGGATGTATGGCTACAAAAAAAATAACTATTAATGCGATGCCCAATTCAATAGACGGGCCATCAAGCGTGTGCGTCCTGTCTTCTATCACTTTATCTGATACTTTAACAGGTAAATGGAGCAGCGCCAATGCATCGATAGTTACAGTCAGCCCAAGTAATGGAGTAGTTACAGGCAAGGCTGCAGGCACGGCAGTCATCACTTATGCACTCACCTCCGGCTGTATGGTTACAACGGTAGTAACAGTTAATCCGATGCCGTCACCGATTACCGGTGCCATCGGTATATGCATGGGCGCTACCGCAAGCTATAGCTGCCAGTCGGGATGCGGTTACTGGAGTTCGGGGAATACCAGTGTGGCTGCAGTTTGCTCTTCAGGCGCTTTAACCGGATTGACTGCAGGATCAACGACTCTTAGTTACACACTTTATAGCGGCTGCGGAGTTAGTACTAAAAAAATATCCATTAACCCCCTACCTGGTGAAATTACCGGCCCGGATAATGTTCGCACCGGATCTACAGTGACATTAACCGACGGCGGAACGGGTAAATGGAGCAGCAGCAATAGTGGAGTTGCATCCATTAACGCAACTAAGGGAAAAGTAACCGGTGTTTCTGCAGGAACTGCAATAATATCGTACACTGTCAGCACAGGCTGCATGATTACCAGGAATATAACCGTGAACGATTGCGGATCTGCAGCACCACTTACCAGCAATGAAGATAATAATGACGGCGATGGGGCTACAATATCTTCAGCAGATACTTCCGGAACACCAGCTCCCGGTAAAAATACGATACCAACAACAACATCTAAATTGCAGGTATACCCCAATCCCTGTTCAGGCACTTTTAATCTCCTGGTATCAACCGGCAGTGATTTGCAGGGCATGATCTACGTTACGAACATTATGGGTCAAAAAGTACAGGAACTTCAGGTTACGGGCAATAATGCTACACCTGTGGTAATAAACAGTGGCCAGGGAATATACCTGATTACCGTAATCATAGCCAATGAGCGATTTGAAGAAAAAGTAGTTGTAACCCGGTAGTATTACATACGCGCAACCTAAAGAAGGCGCCATATAAAAGGTACTCTTTTCAACGTCCCAATCAGATTCTTCCAGAAAATGGAAAATTTGATTGGGACGTTTCTTATTTCCCCCTCTTCACAGACAGTTGACGTCGGCTTTCGCATATAAATAGCTGACAATGAATGGCCAATATTGCCGCAAACATCTATTTCATTCCCAATGATTCCATATTTCGGAAAAAATTTCCAATTCGCGGAATAACAACCGCCTCAATGGCATGTAATAGCCTGAATTTCAATATAATGTAGATTTGGCATAATTCTGGTAACATATCATTTACAAATCGTTTGCAAAATGTTTACAATTAAAATTTGCAATCATTAACTAACGTAAATGTGTGATTATGAAAAAGATCTTCAAAGTATTAGCGTCAATAGTAATAGTGTTGTCCTGCACATCGGGCTCTTTTGCACAAAGTAAGATACTGGGTGTACCAAAAGTATGCGTGGGCGCGGCAATTTCACTATATGACACAACAATTGGCGGAGTATGGCTGAGTAGCGATAATACAATTGCTGCCGTGGACTCAATTTCCGGTATTGTTACAGGAATAGATGTAGGTACAGCTACCATATACTATACTACTTCAGCGGGGAGTGTGTTCACAACGGTGACGGTAAACCCGTTGCCATCTTCTATTGATGGGCCGGCCACAGTGTGTGCTAAGTCGACGATAACGCTGAGCGATGCCGGAGGTGGCAAATGGAGTACTGCCAATACCACAGTGGCAAGTATTGCATCTACGGGTGTAGTAACCGGTAAAGTGGCCGGAATAGCAACTATTACTTATACATTGAGTACCGGTTGCCGGACAACGGACACAGTAACGGTGTACCCGCTGCCAACCGCAATTGCGGGTCCCGCAAGTGTTTGCGTCGGATCAGCAATAACATTAAGCGACGGTTTTGCCGGTGGGGAATGGAGTGTGGTAGATACCGGCATAGCAACCATTGCAACCATCGACAGTGTTACAGGACTCGTTTCGGGTATTTCGCCAGGTACTACAGTCGTATCATATACCGCCGCTCCCGGATGCAGTATAACCAAAAAGATAACTGTGAATACTCCGCCGCCAGCCATCACAGGCCCCGATGCGGTCTGCGCGTTATCGTACATAACGCTGACGGACAGTATGACCGGGAAGTGGACCAGCAGTAATGTCGCTGTAGCCGCAGCGAGTGCAAGCAATGGAATGATAAGCGGGAAATCAGCAGGAACAGCAAATATAACATTTGCAATGAGCACAGGGTGTTATGTCACGAAAGCTATAACTGTCAACCCCCTTCCATCGCCGATAAGCGGGCCCATCCACATTTGTCATGGATCCACAGCCGACCTCTCTTACAAAAACGGATGCGGTACATGGAGCTGCAGTAATACCGCCGCGGCGAGTATATGCTCAGGCGGCACTGTTACCGCTTTAGCCGCCGGAGGAGTTACTATCAGTTATACGCTTAGCACAGGCTGTGGAGTATCAACTACGAAAATAACCATCTATCCAAAACCGTCGTGCATCATTGGTATCGACAGTGTCTGCTCCGGTTCCATGATTACACTTAGTGACTGCGGAGGAGGCAAATGGAGCTGCAGCGATACTGCTTTAGCCTCTGTAACTCTCACAAACGGCATAGTAACGGGTAAAGCAGCAGGCACGGTTAATATCTCGTATACACTGAGCTCCGGATGCGCTACAGGCAAAACCATTACTGTAAACAACTGCTCTGCGCCTAAGAGTGGCAGCATTGATCCCTCGACAGCAGACAATAATTCAGCTGACGGCTCACCAGTGACACCTGTAGCCACCCTGCATGTATACCCCAATCCTAATTCCGGTTCATTTAATCTGTTGTTATCGTCAACCGGCGATGAAAGTGGTACTATGTCCATCACCAACATTGTTGGGCAAAAAGTAGTGGAACTTCCGTTGACCAGTAATAACGCTATACCGGTAACGATACCAGCAACACTGGGTTCGGGTGTCTATTTAATCACTGTGGCAACACATAGCGGCACTTACCAGGAAAGAGTGATGATAAATAAGTAACACCATATTTTTCGCTACATCCAACGTTTCCATTTTTCAGTCCCTGCATCAACCTGGTGCGGGGCTGTTTTTTATGGCAACTTGCGAACGCGACATTGTTTGCCCCGAAAGCACAAACAAAATTTGCGTAATTTACACTCAGCATAAATGTGGAGCGCATACATGTGCCTGGTGAACAGCAATATTTTGCATAAGGCTTACTTACTGATATTATTTTGCAACCTGGTAGCGGCGAATTTTGCTCAAGGGCAGGAGACAAATACCGGGGATACCTCCAGGCTTGGCAAGCTGCGTCTTACCCATAACAGGTTTATCAATAATATTTTTCAAACGGCCGTCAATTCCATAAAGAAAACACCTGATGCCGGACCCGACCAAAGCTATCTTAACGGGAAAAGTGAAGACCCTTACCTGCCCTACCAGGGAAAAATAATACGACACATTTACATCCGGACTTTCAATTTTGACCGCTCTTTTACCGATACCGATAAATACGACAACAGTTTTGCGGCGCGCGTGGGCAACCGTTTTCACAGGAGTACCAGGAAATTTGTGATCCGCGATAACCTCTTTATCAAAGAGAACACTCCGTTGAATGCCTACAAAGTAGCGGACAACGAGCGGTATATCCGCTCACTGGGATATATTCAGGACGCACGGATATTTATTGATAGTTGCGCCGGTGGCGATGATTCAGTAGATATTACCGTGTATACGAAAGACCTGTTCAGTATAGCAGGAGGAGCAGCATCTGACGGGCTCAACCATATAAACGCCAATTTGTACGAAGCAAATCTTGCCGGCATGGGGCAGAGAGTAGAGGTAAGCGGCCTGTACGACTATAACAGGAATCCAAACTTCGGGTATGGCGGGTTATACCGGAAAAGCAATGTGCTGCATACGTTTGCGGATGCTACCATGGGATACAGCCTGATGAATGTGAGCCCCTATACGCATGAAGAAGAATCAACCGAATACATCGCGGTCAGCAGGCAACTGGTATCTCCATATTCCAGGTTTGCCGGCGGGCTGATCCTTAGCCATAACGAGTCTTATAATTTATACCATGCCCCTGATAACGTTTTCTACGGGTACAAGTACAACCTATATGATGTGTGGGCAGGATACAATATTGGCATAAAGACGCTGACAGCAACAAACAATACTATCCGTGACCGGAGGTTTCTCGCCTTCAGGTATTATAAACGTGATTTTACCGTGGAACCTGTACAGGTGCAGAGCAGTCCGCTATTTAATCCCGTATTCAATAGCTCTGAAGCAGTGTTGGCCCAGTTCACCTTTTTCAGGCAGGACTATTACAAAACGCAATACATATACGGTTTCGGAACAACGGAAGACCTTCCCTACGGGTACAATGTAGCCGTAACCACCGGGTGGCATAAGCAATGGCATAACCGGCTAAGTCTTGAGCGCCCTTATGCCGGCATTAGTGCATCGGAATATGTTGCTACGGGGAAGGGGGATTTTATCCAGTTTTACCTGCGTACAGGTGGCTTTTTATCCAATAATAAAATACAGGATGGCAGCATGCTGATAGGAGCAACCGCTTACAGCCGTATCTACTTTCTGAATAGTACCAAAATAAGGCAATATATCAATGTGAGTTACACGCACCTATATAACAGGGTGACCTATGCCCCACTCCGCATTGACAATGAATACGGTCCGCGCGGCTTCCTTTCTGACTCTGTTTATGGTGGCAGGCGACTGACGCTGCAACTGGAAACAGCATTCTACCTTAGATTCAAATTATTTGGTTTCCAGTTTGCGCCTTTTCCTTATGGAGACCTGACTCTTATAACGCCTGAGAATGCACCCTATTCAAGCTCCTCACTGTATACGAGCATAGGCGGCGGAGTACGGATGAGAAACGAGAACCTGGTGTTTGAAACGATAGAAATCAGGGCATTCTTTTTCCCGGTGGCGCCTACCAATATGAGAGGCTTTAAAGTTGTGACCAACTCAAACATACGCTTCAGGTACCGAAGCAATTACATTACTGCGCCGGATGTGGTACAGTTGAATAACCAGTGAGGCCATTCTCTCTGCCAACTTCGTCAATTGCCAATCTTTCATTAGAGTGATTTTATAGCAGTACTCGTTATTCTATATATCGTGGTGTATATTTACAACTGCGTAAACACAATGAGCAATGGATCTTAGCCACGAACTACTGATAAAAATGATGCTGTCGATAATAATTGGCGGCGTTATTGGTATCGAGCGGGAGATCAGGAGCAAATCTGCAGGGTTGCGCACCATAATGCTCATATGCCTGGGAGCTACTTTGTTTACGATCTTTTCGCAGATACTTGGCGCTGCAAACTCGCCCGATCGTATAGCATCTAATGTGGTAGTGGGCATTGGCTTCATAGGGGCGGGCGTTGTTTACCGGAATAAGAACAGGGTGAACGGCATAACAACAGCGGCCTCCATATGGCTATCTGCAGCGCTGGGGGTAGGCATTGGATGCGGATATTACTTAGCTGCCTGCATTGGTTGCCTTTTGGTTGTGTCCATCTTATTCATGTTCACATTTTTTGATCATGTGCTTGATAAAATAAACCAGGTAAGAGAATATACTATCACGTTTACGTACGAGGAGCACCAGCATCATAAATACGAACTACTGCTTCACTATTACGGATTGAAAATACTTCAGCGCTCTGAAGTGAAGAAGGGCAATATTATCACGGGTTCCTGGGTGGCGCGCGGCCATGAAAAGAAACATCACGCATTCATAGAGCGGGTGCTTGACGATAGCAGCGTTTCAGAATTTGCTTTTTAACGGGAGTTTCTCTTCGTCCCTCTCGGGAGGAGCGAGTGACCTCGAGTCAGCTGGTTAAAACACGGTTGCGAAGAAATTTGCGTTAGCATTTGATCACGCAACCCACATATTCAACGCGTCTGCTATCTTGCGGTCATTGCTGAGGCGGGG
>JADMIO010809415.1_pt1 | contig 12143 bp, 13 predicted proteins | sample 8958161 | NCBI WGS metagenome assembly JADMIO01 (sample SAMN16585339, study PRJNA669376) | soil metagenome | isolation source: Crop rotation soil | place: USA: Cullars Rotation, Alabama | collected 2011 | reverse complement strand
CTTTCCCCACACACACACACACACATGGACGGCCTTCTCACCATTTCCATTTTGATCCAGAGCCCCGCAGCTCTCAATGAACTCCTCCTTCGGTTTGAGGAGTGTGAGCCCGAGAACCACTTCATCCCCTTCTCGAAAATTCTAGATCTTGGCGAGTACTACGACACCATTGTTCCCACCAACCCAGAGCCTTATTGGATTTCCCCTGATCGGCTGTCCCTCCACGAGTTTTACCGGTGGTACATTGAGAAGGAGGTCACACGCCCTCGCATCCACCCTCTCCTCCGCAGTTTGAATGTTCTACAACGCCGATTCAACGACTTTGTTGACCCCAACGAGATGTTCCTGACCTACGCCAAGATCACTCACGAGAGTGCAGTGGCCTTGTGTCGCTTCCTCTCTCTTCAACTGGAAACCACAATCTTGGCTATCCCACGGCAGGACGACGGTTACATATTGTTTCTAGAGTTTGTGCGGATGATCATTGAAGGCGGGAGTAACCACCCAGTGTTCCATCTCTCCCTCAATGACATCAAGCTAGTGTTTGAGACGTGTGACAGAGACAACAATGGCAAGCTGTCGCTCTACGAATTTGAGGAGGCCGCTCACGTGCTGGACATCAAGCTCAGGTCATTCACAGACGCGAAGCTGGCCGGAAACGGAATGACTTTTAGTGCCTTTGTTGCATGGATTCTGGAACAACATCCAGATATCTTTCCAGATATCCAAATCACCTACCGTCGGAGTTACAACAATTTCGTGCCAAACTTCAACTCGCTGCGGCGAAGATTCAACGAAATGGACGAAATGACCGATGTGCTGACGATACCAAAGGCACAGTTTCTCTTTCGATTTTTCGATTTGGACACCCGCGGGATAGCCGAGGCCCGGTCCCTCCACCAGCAGGAGTTGGATGGCGTGGACGAGGAGAAGCGGGAGCCCTATCAGTTTGAAGATGAACCCGAGGCCTTCGAGTATCTTCTACCGCCACCATTCAAAGATGAGGATGGAGTGGAGCATGAGATTGATGAGCTGTCTTTTCAGCACTTTTGCCACATGACAATTTACCCGAATGACATGTACTTTGAGGTACCACCTACAACCCTCCATGGCCAATCCTCCCCTCCTCCTTGCTCTTTCAATAGCCAATTCCTCCTCCTATTTCTCCATTTAAGTTTATTTGTTTATTCACCTCGAAATAATGTCATTTGTCCAGTGCGAGTCGTTAAATGAGCTGAAGAATCTCTTTGAGGCGATGGAGGAGTCACTCGGAGGGGAGGGTGGGGTCATCACCGAGGCCCTCTACAACCAGTGTACCGAGATATTCTTTCTCACCGAGGAGGAAAAGGCTGATCTTAATATCGTCAATGGCCTTGTTTCATTCAATGAGTTCGTTCGCCAACTGGCATTCGCACCAAAAACAGTGAGTTTTATCCATTCTCGATAGATTGTGTCTGATCCTTCAGGCAGTTTGTTGGGTTTGCACTAAGACAAACAAGGAAGAAAGGGAGGGACTGTATGACACAGTGTGTCGTCTCGTAGATGCTGGGCTGTCGTTTGTCTTTCAAAATTGTGTTTTTAAATTCTCCTAATTTCGTTGGAGGTCCATCCATCCATATCAAAGGAGGAGGGAGCTGTACCGTTAAAATTCCCGAATAAAAGATTGATTCGCTTCTTTGGCCTCCCACTGATCCTCACTATGGAGTCAACAATCAGTCACCTTGAGAATGTAATATTTATTGATGTCTGTATGTGATTGGTTACTCTGTAAAACCATTTGGGCGCGAGCGATGTTTGAGGGTCAAAAACATCAAAATTGGGAGGTAAGCTGGCTTCAGTATTTATTGTCTCAATGCATTTGCTGTCTGAGAGCAACAAGAGGTATTATTAACTGACACTTTGACATACGCACATTCACCCATACACATCCAATCCACACACAGTCTCTTCCAATTCATTTTTTCTTTCCAGGCTGGCTCTTCTTCTTGTCCCCTTCGTCGTCCAGAGAACCACCAAGTCGTTCATGTCGCAGTTTCACATCAGCCATGTCCTCTGGTTGCATTCCCTTTTTTCCTTCCTTTCTTCGTTCCACAATCTGACCTTCCAGCTCGTTATAGATAGCAAAGTCGTCCAGGATTGATGTTTTCACTTGAAATTTGCTGAATATCTGAAGCATTTCCTTGGCTGAATGCAGGGGGATTTCCTGTGTGTCTCTGGAATTGGTCACAGGTTTATCCTCGTTGCTGGGGATAGTGATATGCCGGAACATTCGATTTGGAACATCTTTGAGGAATATCCATTCCACTTTGAACTCTCCTGACCATTTGTCTTGGGCCCACGCACCAAATCTCTTTGAGAAGTCCACCGCTGATGTCATTTGCGCCACTCCACAGAATTGTCCAGAAGCATTCACGCTGAAAAACAGATAGACTGGGCCATTTCGTGCGGTTGCATCCACATGAGCAGCGTTCAATCGCTTATTCCCAGCATCTGTACTGGCCCATACGTTGTACTTGATGGCCTTGTGAACATCGTCTTCGGAGAAGGATTTAATGACGAAGCAGCGGGCATAAGATGGTGTCAGGTCGAACACCTTCTTTGTGGGGGTGAGAACAGGCATAGTGGTAGTCGATGCTGTCGAAGTGGTAGGGGTAGGGGTAGGATTTGGTCCTGGGGCAGAAGTGGCAGTCGGAGGTGTTGGAGGAACCGGCAACTGGGCTGAGGGAACTGATGAGGTGTTAGAGACACTGCCAGCTTCTTCCTTTTTCTTCAGTGCTGCTGCATATGATATTTTGGAAACTGTCGCAGGAGGCGCTCGAGAAGGAGCAGGGGCTTCAGGAGCAGAGATAGTCGTGTTGGCGAGGTCACGAGATACGGTGTCGATTGACAAAGGTGTCATGGCCATTGTTGGGCCAGACGCTGTAGCTGTAGGCTTAGAAAGTGAAGCTGCTGAGAAAGGGACTGATCTTGTCGGGACAGAGGTCGGGGATGTTGCAGGAGATGATGAGAATGGGACAGGGAGGGCTGTGGGAGCAGGCGAAAGGGAAGGAACAGCAGGAATTGAAGTTGAAGGAGCAACAGCTGTTGAAAGAGGAGTTATGGCGAAAGGAGTTGAGGCGACAGGGTTCACAGGGGAAGGAAATGGGGTTGGGGGTGTTTGGGCGGGTTGAGGTCTTTGCAATGCAGGTGTCATATCAGCCATCATCATCGACCGAATTTGAGCAGCACGAAGCTATATGAATCATAAGAAATTAGCTCAGGAGAGAAATGAGTGAGAGGAGCGATTGTGACAAACCTGTGGTTGTGGCTGCGGTTGAGGGACAACGGGCGAGTACATGGGTGGAATGAAAACTTGAGGAGGATAAGTAATAGAAGGTACTTCCATCATGGTTGCTGGGATTGAATGGTGATACATTGGGAAGCCATTCATCGGGGGGAACATTGGCATTTCGTTAGGAAATGCTGCTGAGTGGTTCTGCGCAAGAATTTGATCAAAACATGGTCCAAACAGAATATCACACATATTTGACGAGTGTGGGAACCAGTGAGGTGCAATCTCACCATCATTGTCGCACCAGGAGCCCACGCGGGAAAGCCATTGGCCTCTTCCATCGCAGTCGGAATGTTCGAATAATCAAACCGCCAATAGAATTACCAGAACAGCAAACCAGATCTTGTTTGACTCTTGCACACGCAAGAATGTCATCAACGACGACTCGATCCCGCAACATTTTATCGGAGAGAGCCAACATCCAAGGAGAGATGATCAGATCAATTCCAGCGAAATTTGGACACAAACCACTGGTTTAACCAGACCTTGCCTCGAAGCCGTATTCTTCAAGTTGCTGAGAATTCTCGGAGCAGAAGACACTCTAGGAGTTGACCTCAACTACACAGAGATGGTCTCGATGGTCTCGCTCGGGAGTCGACTCGAAAGCTTTTGTGAGGCGCTGAGAACGGTTTCTCTGGTGAATTCATCGTGGTTTCGAACACAATCGGCGATCTAAAACACGTTACCTACCAAGCCCTTTCCTGACTTTCTGTCCTCAGAAGATGTCCTTGACTAAGAATGTCGTCTGGGTCTGCTTCAGTATCCTCCTTGAGTTTAAATGTCTCTTTCTCGTCTGGGGGCATGGAATTGCTCGGCAAAGTTGAGGAATACTGCCCTTCTGGGTGTAGTTGTCGATTTCCCACCATGATCCCAACTTTGAACCAATGGCTCACTCACTGCTCTTGCCCCATCGAAAGAATGCATCGAAGACCTTGCAACAACCAGACCGTCTTGTTCAGCAATTGATGGATGCGGATATCTTAGTAAATTGTGTGCTTTCGAATAATAAGACTTCCCATATGCAATCGCTGTGCGGCACAAAGAAGGGACAGGCTCTTGAAGAACAAAGTTGTCCATGGCAGGCTTAGGAGTCAACTGGAGAGCAACTTCTTCGAAGTCTTGCTTCGTGGTACTGAGCCAACTCGGTGCCGACTTGCTCGCTCGACTCGAGTCGACTGAGTCGCCAAGTGATCCCAACGCTGCAACTCAGCGACTGATGCAGAGAACATGGATCACCTCAACGTCCTCTCTATTAGGATGGATCAATGTGCAGAATTTTGGAATTTTACTGTAATCATCAATTCCTGTCTTTGCACCATACTCAGTTATCTGAAGTAACTCCTTGAGCCTGAGGAACTCCTCATGCAAGTCCATAAACCCCACCCAATTGTCGTCGTCTCGTCGGTTGTCCAGTGAGAAAATTGAGTACAGTGGCGGAGAACCTCTGGCAATTGTAGTTGACCAATGAGTACGTCGGAAAACGGTCGGAGTATTCCGAAGCGAAGACACGGAGATCTGCCATAGTGACATCTTTAAGTTTGGTAAGATCGAAATGGCGCTTTTCGCGTCGGGTTTTCAATTTGAAGGCTACATAGAGATGAAGAATTATAATTGATAGTTAAGTGTGAATTGGAAATGAGCCTCACGTTCAATTTGTCCATTCAGTCCAGACTTGGGAGCTAATGCTGCGTCGTTCCAAAATCGACCACGCTCTGTCAGCGGGTCCTCGTCGACTTTAGCACAATGGACTAGACTATCTGGCCTCAAAAAATTCTGTGATGGTGTACCAAACAGTTCCAACAGCGCATGCTCTCCGTTCTCCAATTTTAGCAACAGCGCGGTGTGCTTGGCAGCCTGTAAGGACTTGAGCTTTGCTGCGACCTCGAAGACCTTCACAATTTTTTGTTGATCCTTTTGGCAATTCCACGCAATACGAGCATCAGCCACTGGTAAAAGGAGCAAAATGCAAAAGCTCCACGACCGCAGCATTCAATAACTAATCTTTCTGAAATGTTCTAGATGACGACAGGTTCAGGACTAAGTCGTAGCCTGTGCATTGCCATGATAAATTTATTAATAATTAATAATTATTTGGCATTGAATAATGAGGAATCTCGCAATCGAGGATGAATATGCGTTGTGGGCAGCCTTCCAGAAGCACCATTGGTCTTGCCGAGATGGCCACAAAGAAAGCCAAGGTTGTTGTTTCCCTCATATCTTGATCGCCTGAACTGAGAAATGGTTAGGTTGAGGGTACAAATGGCTCAGAAGAAGTAATGGAACAACTCCAAGCAATCCAAGAAGAGCTCGATGAGCTCGGAAACAAGGCACTTGAAGAAATTATGGAAGTGAGAGGCCATCTCGTTTCAATTGATATGGTTTCAATATACTTAATCTACTGCTTGGATGATGTCAGGTTGAAAAGAAGTACAATGCATTGAAAAAGCCAAAATTTGATGTTCGCGGAAAGGCAATCGAGAATATCCCTGGGTTCTGGGCTACTGCGGTCTGTGTACTCGACTCATTGATAAACTATGACTGATTGTATGCTTGATTGGCCCAGATCATGAATCATCCAACTCTTTCTTCAATCGTTTCTGATGGTGACAGACAAGCTCTTCAGTCCTTGCTGAATGTTGCGGTAGAGGATGAGCCAGATCTTCGAAGCGGGTATGGTCTATTATCACAACATTGGCTCATTTTCACCACATGCATTGCAGCTATACTATCACAATGACGTTTGGTCCCAATGCTTACTTCACTAACACCACACTGTCTAAATCGGTTGGCTGATTTTGATACTGGAAGCCCGCTTTTATTTAAAGAGGTGACTTTAGATTAAGTTTGATGAAGAGGGAACTCCTAGTTGCGAATCAACACCAATTGACTGGAAGCAAGGAAAGGTGATTGAATTTCCAGTTCAATCTTGCATTGCTGACAACACCAATCACAGAACCTCACTATTCACGGTGGACACCAAGAGGTCGGCTCAAAGCGTCCTGTCCCTGAAGACTCGTTCTTCTCTCTTTTTGGTTCTTATAAATTATTTTTTGTAAATTCATCCAGCTTACTTTGCTCCTTTTCCAGACAATGAGGAAGTTCAGGCCATGCCCGAGATATTCAAAGAGGAGCTTTGGTCCAATCCTGTGAAATATTACTTGGGGGTACGACGACACTCACCCAATTCCAATATCCATTCAACCTGACAACTGTGATTCAGATCTACAGCGATGATGAAAATGAAGATGATGAAGAGGATGACGAAGAGGATGTTGATGTCGATGACGAGGAAGATATCTCTTGATTTCTCATCTTGTTGTGACCAGGCAATAAATTCACTTTGAAGGCGACTACTGGATCGTTTTTCATTCTTCTGAGGAGGCCCTTAGCCTTTTTTTCATGAATCTGTCTTCCGAGAATATCGAAGTGAAGAAGTCAAGAACAGTGGTTGGAACCAATACAGGAAAAAAAATACTGGTTATAGAAGCGTCAGTTTAATTCGATCCATAGGATCTAAACAAGACTTGTTCAGTACTCTCCTCCAGCACCAGATGGCTCAGCATCGCCGGAAACCTCCTCGTAGTCCTTCTCGAGGGCGGCAACATCCTCGCGGGCCTCAGAGAACTCTCCCTCCTCCATACCCTCACCGACGTACCAGTGGACGAATGCACGCTTGGCGTACATAAGGTCGAACTTGTAGTCAATGGTCTGGAAGACAGTGGCAATGGCGGTGTTGTTGCAAATGTTCAACACTGAGCGGGCGGGCTCAGCCATGTCGGCTCCCTTGGGCACAGAGCTCTTGCAGTGGTTGATACCCTGCTTGAATCCGGTGGGGTTCCAAGAGACGAACTGGACAGTGGACTTGGTCTTGATAGTGGCCACGGCAGAGTTCATGTCCTTGACGACAACATCTCCACGGTAAAGGAGGCAGACGGACATGTAGCGGTGATCAGGTCCGCGGGGATCGGCCTTGACCATGAAGTTGGCGGGCTCGAAAGCAGCGGAGGTGATCTGAGCGGTGGTGTGTTGCTCCTTGCTGGACTTTCCGGCAGACAAGACTGGGGCAAAGGACTGCATCATGAAGTGGATGCGGGGGTAGGGCACCAAGTTGACTTGGAACTCGTTGAGGTCAACGTTCAAGTCACCCTCGAAGCGGAGGGAGGCAGTCAAGGTGGAGACGACCTGGGCGATCAAGCGGTTGAGGTTGGTGTAGGATGGGGATCCAACATCAAGGTTGCGCTTGCAGATGTCGTAGATGGCCTCATTGTCATACATGAAGTCGACATCGGTGTACTCCAACAGTCCGTGGGTGGCCAAGACGGCGTTGTAGGGCTCAACGACGGCGGTGGACACCATGGGGGCGGGGTAGATGGAGAAGGCCAACTTGGGCTTCTTTGGGTAGTCCTGGGCAAGGCGCTCCAAAAGGAGGCAGGCATGTCCGGAACCGGTACCTCCACCAACAGCGTGGTACACGAAGCTGAAAGAAACTAATGTTGAGAAAACTAAAGCATTAAAAAGAGGACAAATTTGCTCACAATCCCTGGAGGCCAGAGCACTGGTCAGCAAGACGGCGGATCTTGTCCAACACAAGGTCGATGATCTCCTTTCCGACGGTGTAGTGACCACGGGCGTAGTTGGAGGCAGCGTCCTCCTTTCCGGAGATGAACGAGTCAGGGTTGAACATCTCACGGTAAGGTCCGGTCTTGACGTCATCAATCACAGATGGCTCAAGATCAGCGAAGACGGCACGAGGAACGTGGGCTCCGCCTCCGGTCTCAGCGAAGAAGGTGTTGAAGGGATCAGTCTCCTCGTCGACAGACTTGTCAGCGGGGCAAGAACCGTCAGGAAGGATTCCGTGCTCAAGGCAGAAAAGCTCCCAGCACTGGTTTCCGAGCTGGACTCCGCACTGGCCAATGTGGATCGAAAGAATTTCACGCGGCATTTGTAATGAATGGGTGAAAATGTGAAATTTTTTCGGTTGCGCGTTGCTTATATATGCTCACGAATGTTCCAGATACAGATTCCATCACGTGATTCGCGAAGTTCTCATAACCGACGATTAATCGGTTGCCGGTTGTTTCTTTGGAATAAATTGTCATGTCTCATGTATGGATATTGTGACAATTTGCAATGAACGTCCATATCATTAGTCATCGATACTGGAAAGTTCTGTTGACACTTCGTTTCGTTTCAACGGTCAACGCGACCGTCTGTTGAAATTCAAGTTCATGATAATGATGCCGAGTTTGCACCTCAAATCTGCTCATCTTCCCGATCAGAGTCTCTCTTGTCATGAGCATTCGATTTTTCAATGCTCCGGAGGCTTTTGAGTCGGTGATTGTTTCAACTTAGAGTCAGCCAACAAAGTTGAGCACTCAAGACAGCATTCCCCAAGCATTGAAATTTCACATGGGTTTGAGTCTCAGTTTCGTTCTAATTGCTCGAGAGATTATTGACGAGGAGTAAGAAGTGACTTTCCCGCCTTCGGAGCATTCGAATATTCGACCAAACGCCAAGCCTGGATGAGGCGAAGCAGTGGCAAAACAGGTCGAGGAGGGGAACGAACACTGAAAGATGACATGTCTGATGATGAAGGAGATGTCAAGGTTGAGACAAAGGTCTCAACTCGTGAGTGGCAATGTGATTTTCAACCCAACCTGATCCATTTTCGGCAGAAAAATTTGCTGGCTTTGAAGCTGCTGATCCTCTTGCAGACAAGGCACGCCTCACAGACCCCATCAAATCCGTTGAGGATAAATGGAAGCTTCTTCCCGCGTTTTTGCAAGTTAGAGGGCTCGTCAAGCAGCACCTTGACTCATACAACTACTTTGTCAACACTGAGATCAAAAAGATAGTTGCAGCAAACAATAAGCTCACAAGCGAATCAGATGCATCCTTCTATTTCAAGTATGTTGCCTTCACATCCTGCTCCCTGTAGTTCACCACTGTCTTTCTCAGGTTTTTGTCGATTCAAGTTGGGAACCCATGTTTTGAAGAGGATCTTGTGAGTCAGCAGATCACACCCCACCATTGTCGCCTGCGTGATTTGACATATGCTGCTCCAATCACTGTTGACGTGGAGTATGTTCGCAATCGTCAGATTGTCACGAGAAGGGTGAGCGTGCTGCGAGTACATCATCTAGCTTGATGACGCCGTTTGTGTGCATGTGTCTGTTGGTCTGTTGGTCTGTCTGTCTGCATGTAGGGGGTTGTTATTGGCCGGATGCCTATAATGTTGCGGTCGTCTAAATGTGTGCTCTACAACAAGACCGAGGCTCAAATGGCGACCATGGGAGAGTGTCCCATTGACCCAGGCGGTTACTTCATTGTCAGGTACCATCGTTTCTCTCTTCTCAATACTTGTAGACTGTTACTCATGTATGTGCTTTTCCAGAGGAACAGAAAAGGTTATTTTGATTCAGGAACAGTTGTCTAAGAATCGAATCATTATCGAGAAGGATTCCAAGGATTGCATTTGTGCCTCAGTCACCAGGTCACCACACATCGCACATTACTAAATATCTCACTGATTGTGAAACAGTTCCACCCACGAGCGCAAGTCTAAGACAACAGTGGTCCTACGGCACCACAAGCTGTATGTTAAGCACAACTCCCTCCATGAAGATGTCAATGTGATCGTCATTCTCAAGGTAAACAAACAGTGCGAGTTGAATATATGACTTACACGCCCGTTATCCATCCGGCAGGGGATGGGGATGGACAGTGACCAGGAGGTGTGTCAGATGATCGCAGGAGGAGATGCACATTTGATGAGTGTCTTGTTTCCATCCCTCTCCGAATGCCACCAACTGGGGGTCCACACCCAACAGCAGGCTCTTGACCACCTCAGTTCTCGGGTTGGTCCATTCTTCATCCTCTCTTCCCTTCTTCTCCATTTTGCTGTTTTACAGGTGAAGGGGAGTCGCAGCAACTTCACTCGAGCATTCAAACAGTCCAAATCAGATGATGCACGGGAGGCACTGGCCACTCTCATTATCTCACACATCCCTGGTAATCAATCTCCGCCCCTCATCCACCACGATCTCACACCCTTCTCCTCACCTCTCCTCCCCTTCCTCCCCTTCCTCCCCTTAGTGATTCGATTTGATTTCTCTCACAAGTCCATCTATCTCTGCCACATGGTCCGGCGAATGCTCCTTGCTGCCGAGGACGAATCCTCAATTGACGACAAGGTCCGTCCCCTTCCGATACCTCCATTGTTGACTTCCCTCAGACTTGCTCATGTAGGACTATTACGGCAACAAGCGTCTCGAATTGGCTGGTCAATTAATGGCTCTCCTATTTGAGGATCTGTTCAAACGGTTTCAAGCTGAGCTGAAGAAACAGGTCCTTTTTGTTCGTTTTTGGTCTAATAATGCCAATCCTCATGTGATCGATCTCTTCAAATATTCCAGATTGATACTTCGTTGTCAAAACAATCCACAGCAGAGACATTTGATGCCTTGCGTTACATCAATCAGGACACGATCTCACATGGGTAACTAACTGGCTCCCCCTATTCCCCCTTCTTCTCTTCCCCCTCTTTCTTTCTCCTTTTTGATCCTGTTCCCCTAGCTGTGCATTTGCAATCTCATCTGGAAACTGGACTCTCAAGCGCTTTAAAATGGATCGAGCAGGCAAGTTGGCTCATTTTAACTCATCTTATTGATTGATGGTGTGGTACTGCAGGAGTGACACACGTGCTGTCACGGCTTTCATTCATTGCCGCCCTTGGTATGATGACAAGGATATCCTCCCAGTTTGAAAAGACACGTAAGGTGAGGATGAACCAAACAAAGCTTATGGAGGCGAAAGTTGCTGGTGAAGGGGCTGATAGGATGAAACATTCGCCTGCTCCCTCCTGTACCCTTGATAACACATCATTCTATCTCTGTCTCCACCAATATACAGGTGTCAGGCCCTCGATCACTGCAACCGTCCCAATGGGGTAACCAATCTCCCATCCCCATCCCCATCCCATACATACCGCATTTGAGACATTGCTTGTCACGCACTAATCACCCTGTACTTACAATTCCTCACAACAACAACAACAGGGATGTTGTGTCCCTCTGACACGCCTGAAGGAGAGGCGTGTGGTCTTGTGAAGAACCTGGCCCTGGCCACACATGTAACAACTGGTAGGGGGATGACTGTCCATGTAATCTGACTCAGTGGCTTAATGATTTTCCTCAGATGATGATGAAGAGCCAATTGCACGTCTTGCTTTCAACTTGGGTGTTGAGGTCTCTCCCTCCTCTCCTCTCCCCTTCCCAAATCATTCGTTGTGACCCCTCCCATTTCTGTTTGTCTACTCGTAGGACACACAGTGCCTCTCTGGGGAAGGATTCAACTCCCCGAATGTCTATGTGGTGTTTCTCAATGGTCTCATCCTTGGCATCCACCGCCACCCTCTAAGATTTGTCGAGAACATTCGAATGCTGAGACGGGGAGGGGTCATTGGTGAATTTGTGTCAATTTATGAGCATGATGGCCAAGTAAGGGGTATCTCATCTCATCACTGACAACGTTCACAAATGGATTCGTTATGTAAATATTTTCAGCGAGCCATCCACATCGCCTCGGATGGAGGGCGATTGTGCCGTCCTCTCATCATTGTAAAGCACGGCATTCCTTTGCTCACATCTCACCACATCCAACAGGTTCGTCACTCTTCTTCTCATCGATGTGTGTTTGTGTGTGTGTGTGTGTGTGTGTGTGTGTGTGATTTTTTCTCATTGTCTCATGCTGTTGCAGTTATCCAATGGGTCTCGGGTGTTCACTGACTTTGTGCGGGCGGGTCTTGGGAAAG
>JADMIO012741772.1_pt1 | contig 12144 bp, 6 predicted proteins | sample 8958161 | NCBI WGS metagenome assembly JADMIO01 (sample SAMN16585339, study PRJNA669376) | soil metagenome | isolation source: Crop rotation soil | place: USA: Cullars Rotation, Alabama | collected 2011 | reverse complement strand
GGCCCTGTGCGCGGCATCGAGCATTCTGCGGCTCGTCTCGATCTGGTTCGCGGCCCAATCGAACGGTGTCCTCAGCTTCGTGCTCACAGGGCTGCTCGTGCGTATAACTTGCTGATAGCGCACCGCGATGGCCGATCGCTCATGAAATCCGTCGCATGTCGTCGTGATGATCCCACTCCAGGGCAAGCGCGCCAGCAACCAGTGGTGGTACGCGAACCCGGCGTCGTATTCCCCAAATAGGCCGCATAATTTCTCGTACTCCTCTGCTTGCTCATCCTCCCCTTCCACACGCCCCTTGATGTGCTCGAGCAGGCCAGGGGCGCTCCATCGCGGAGCGCCTCGTCCATGGGACGGCTTGCAAATACACGGCCTCTTCCGTCCAGGCGGCTCTCGAACGAAGCGCTCGCCGCCATTCGGTCTATCGAGTTCGTCCTTGAAACGACTCAACAGCGGTAGACCGGGGCCATGAGCCCCAGCGGACTCGGACATACCCCATCCGCTGAGCAGTACGCAGATCCTGCCGTCCTTGAACAGGTTCTGCATTATCTGGATCGGTTTTGTTGGATCTCGCTTGCTGACAGGGTGTGTAGGGGCGATGAGCCCGCCCTCGGCGCCAAAACGCAGCAGCTCTCCACAGGGCGGCTCGACGTACTTACGCGAATGGGCGATAATGTCTTCCCTGAGCGAACGGACCACCCCGAGGCGGCGACCTTCCCACAAAACCTCTGACGCAAATTGATGCTCCAGCGGCCGATCATAGCTGGTAACAAATTTCGTCATAATCCCGCGGCGCCGACCGTCTGTCCGATATGTGGCCCATACGTCCGTCGCCAAAGCATGGATCTGCTCACGAAGCTCCTTGCTCGAGCCCCCCGGCCTGCTCGCATCGAAGGCGTCCCATGGATCAGGAGTTGTCCCGCCACACGCGCCGGGCAGATACCTGTCCATCAGCAGGATGCCGAGGAGATCGTGCCCCTCGGCTCTAGACGCCTTCGCCTGCTCCTTGAGCGCCTCGAGCACCCAGCGCCCGCACTGGAGCGACTGGACGACATGCCACCACTCCGGAAGAACCTCTGTGCCATAGAGCTCGCGCGCAACGCGCGACTCCGCGTCGGGTGCGTCATCGATGAGGATGCCGATCTTGTTGTAGGTATCGACGGTCCTCTTCACCTTCGCGCTGATTTCACCAGGATCCTGGGTGACGCCCGAGTGCAGGTCACCCGGCCCCGTCTCGCTCGGACCAGCATTGCTCTTGAGATCACTCAACATGCTGAACCCCTTTCAGAAAATCCCGGTATTCTCGCAGTCGAACTGCCTGCCCGACCAGAGCGCGGAGCTCGTCACATGTTCTCCTTACCCCACTCGATCTCTAGACAGAGAGGCCTGCTTAGTTTTCCTTGCGAGTCCTCTCCGAATATACTCCTTCCTGGATGCATAAGCCGCAGCCGCGGTCGCATTCGTGCGAATTTGACAAGCTCGAATATCAGCTTCAGCCCCATGCCGCTCGAGTCGGATGGGCCGCGGTGAAGACTCATCCGATGGTGCCCGAGCTTCTGAAGTACATGTTTACCGTGATGCCTTACAGAAGATTGGGGGCTGCCCCGATGTGGTCCGAGGGAGCGGGCAACCATGAGCCGCCGAAGTGGAAGAGCGGCTCGAGACCCTGCGCGCGGAGAACCAGAAGCTTCGGTCTGAGAACCAGGAGCTGCGCGCGGAGAACCAGAAGCTTCGGTCTGAGAACCAGGAGCTGCGCGCGGACAACGAGCGGCTACGGGGAGAGAATGCAGACTTGAAGCGGCGCTTGGAGGAGGCGCAACGAGCCGGCAAGCGCCAGGCGGCGCCGTTCCGACGACGCAAGCGCAAGGACAACCCCAAGAAGCCGGGGCGAAAACCCGGGCACCCGCCGGCGCATCGGCCGGTCCCCGATCATGTCGACGCGGAGGTTGACGTGCCGTTGGACGCCTGCCCGCACTGCGGCGGGGAGGTGGACGAGCACGGGACCGACGAGCAGTACGTCGTCGATATCCCGCCCGTCCGGCCGCATGTAACGAAATACGTCAACCACCATGGTCGCTGCAAGCAGTGCGGCCGGCGGGTGGACAGCCGGCATCCGGACCAGACCTCGACCGCGAAGGGTGCGGCGACGGTGGTGCTTGGGCCCCAGGTGTTGGCGGTGAGCATCGACCTCAAGGAGCGGGTCGGCGTACCGTACCGCAAGGTGGTCGAGGTCCTGAGCCTCTGCTTCCACTTCGAGGTCAGCGCAGGGGCGCTGGCCCGCGCCGGACAGCGCATCGCGAAGCAGTGCGAGCCGACCTATGAGGCGCTCCTCGGCTACCTTCGCCACAGCGCCGTGGTGCACGCCGATGAGACGGGCTGGCACATCGCCAACGCGACGAGGAAGGCGTGGCTGTGGGTCTTCGCCACGCCGGAGGGGGTCACGATCTACGCCATTCGGCTCAGCCGCGGCGGCGACGTCCCGAGCGCGATCCTCGGCGAAGCGTTCGGCGGCACCCTAGTGGTCGACGGCTGGAGCGTGTACCCATCGCTCGGTTGTCCGCTCGCCCAGTGCAACGCGCACCTGCTCCGTCGGTGCGTGGAGATGCTCGAGACGCAGGGTGGTGAGGCCGCGCTGTTCCCGCAACAAGTGCAGAACTTGTTGAAGCAGGCCATTGCGCTCGGTCGTGCCCGCGAGCTGACGCTTGAGGTGTGGGGAGAGCGCTTCTGGCAGCGAGCCGTCCTCGACATGGAGAAGCAGCTCGCCGCGCTGCTCGAGCTCGCGCAGAGCGACCCGAACAACGAGCGATTTCGCAAGCACCTGTTGGCGCATCAGCACGAGGTGCTCGTCTTCCTGCACGACCCCGCGATCACGCCCACCAACGGCCTCGCCGAGCGCGAGATCCGGCCAGCCGTCCTCGTACGCAAGGTGTCGGCGGGCAACCGCACGGAGGCCGGCGCGCACGCCCACGAGGTCCTCGCGAGCATCACGCGCACCGCCGAGCGGGGCGGCGTGCGCTTCACCGATCTGCTGCCCGAGTTGCTCCGAGCCCCGGGTCCCATCGTTCTCGCGCCGGAGCGCCTCGGACTGCCCAAGCCCCCCGAGCCACCGACGCGCCCATCCACTCATGCTTCGACCACCCCTGCCCCCTCCACCTCCGAGCTACGACCCCAAGGCCGTCGCGCTCGTCGAGTCGATCGAGCGCACCGTGCAACGGCTCCACCCTGAGCGCCAAGGCGAGCTCATCGCCATTCTCAACGCCATCGAGTGTCACGTCGAAGAGGGCCAGGGCGAGCCTGGTGTACTTCGCCATCTGACGGATGCGCTCGTGGCCATGGCGGCCATCGTGCATCTCGATACGGCTGCGGTCACCTCCATGACCCGGCAACTCGACCAACTGCACGACTGTATTTCTCAACCTCGATGTTGATCGCTTCCGGGGCCTGCCGGTCGCCGTGCGAGCTTCCAGCCCAATCGACGGCGTCCATCAAACGCAGGGGCATGGGTGCTGGGACGGTGCCGGGACGGTAAACATGTACCTTCGGTCAAGACCTCGCGGTTCCACGCCCCGAAATGAAGGCAGGTGGGTGGGGCGACACGGTCGAGATCCGTGCGCGCGCTCGTCCACCATCGCCGCTCCCTTCGTCCTGGGATGTCACCGCGCCCATGTCGCAAGGGTTCCGCCCGGGGCCGCCTCTTCCATTCGAACCCGTCACACCACGTCCACTGCCCTCGAGCCACCTGGCGGACACGGCGCCATTGCCGGCCCGGGCGCTGGGCTTGGATGACAACTCCCATGTCCTTCCGAGCTCTCTTCAGCGGCGGCGGCGCGGTGCCGTGCGCGCGCTGGTTGCGACCCTGTTCTTGTCACTGCTCGTCCTGATCGCCGCAGAACTCTGGGCGTGGCACCGCGCGCCGGCCGCCGCACCAGGGCCGATCCCCGGCGGAGGGTAAGCCCATGGCCGATCTGGCACTCCATATCGACGGCGCTGAGGATGCCGCGTTCCGCGTCCTGCGCTTCGTGCTCCGCGAGCGCATGAACGAGCCTTTTTCTCTTTCGCTCGTTGCCGGATCGCTCCTCCCCGATCTCGATCTGGAGGAGATGATCCTTCGCCCGGCGTCGTTCTCCCTCGCCGCCGGTTGGGCCCATGTCCTCGGCGGAGGGCGCCGCGTCTACACCGGGGTGTGCGCCGCCGTGGAGCAGATCTCCGCGGAGCCTTCGGGCCTCTCGCTCTACGCCCTTCGCCTTTCCCCGCGCCTCGACCTGCTCGCGTTGCGCCGGGACTACCGAATCTTTCAGCAGCTGACCATCCCCGCGATCCTCACGCAGCTCCTGGAGCGGTTCGCCATCCCCGCGGCCTTCCGCCTCGACGCGGGAGTCTTCCCGATCCTCGACTACAAGGTCCAGTACGCCGAGACCGATCTCTCGTTCTTCCGCCGGCTCTGCGAAGAAGCCGGGATCAGCTTCACGATCGCGGACGACGTCGATCGCGGCTCGGTCGTCGCGCTCAGCGATGCCCCGGGCCAGGCCCCTCCGCGAGAGGGCTCGCCGCTGGTGTTCGTGGACAATCCCACGGAGGCAGGGGAGCGTGAGCACGTCACGCGCGTTCGCCTGTCGCGCGAAGCGCGCCCGCTGTCCGTCGCGGTCCGCGACTTCGACTTCCGCAACCCTGCGCTGCCGCTCGACGGCCGCGCGATGGACGCGTCGGATCTGTCCTCCTTGCTGGAGCACTTCCACTTCGATCCCGGAGCGTTCCGCGTCGTCTCCGACGTGCCGAGCTTTACCCCGATCGCGGACCTCCGCGGCACGACGCGGCACGAGCCGCCCGCGGGCGACCGACGCGCCGATCATCTGCTCGCGGGGGAGCACGCCGCCGCGCACAGCGTCACGTTCGAGACCAACGCGCTCGACCTCGCGCCCGGCGCGGTCTTCTCCATCGTCGGCCACCCGCACCCGAGCCTTGGCGATGGACGCCCATTGCTCGTGACCGAGCTGTCGATCCGCGGTGAGCGGGACAAGGAGTGGAGCGCCCGCGGGAAAGCGGTGTTCACGGATCGGCCGTATCGCCCGGCGCGGCGCACTCCGCGTCCGGTCGTCCATGGGTTGCAGAGCGCGATCGTCACCGGGCCCGAGGGCAGCGAGCTCTTCACGGACGAGCATGGCCGCGTCCGGGTCCGCTTCCTCTGGGATCGAGGGCTTGCGGACGACGCGCAAAGTTCTTGCTGGATCCGCGTCAGCCAGGGATGGGCCGGCGCCGGCTTCGGGCTGTGGACGCTCCCGCGCGTCGGGCAGGAGGTGCTGGTAGGCTTTCTCGAAGGCAACCCGGACGAGCCGATCGTCCTCGGTCGGGCCCCGAACGCGCACAACCCGCCGCCGTACGCCCTCCCGGCCCACGCGACCAAGGCCGTATGGCGAAGCCGGAGCACGCCCGGCGCGGACGGGTTCAACGAGATCAGCTTCGAAGATCGCGCTGGCGCGGAGCGCTTCTACGAGCGTGCCCAGCGCGACAAGGAGACGCTGGTCCTGCGGGACGAGTCGCTCACGGTCGGCGGCCACCGTCGCCACGGGGTAGGGGGCGACGAGGACATCGCGATCGGCGGCACGGTGCGCGAGCACATCGGTGGGAACCTGCACGAGACCGTTGAGGGGGAGCGCCGCGATCGCATCGGCGCGGCGCATGCGGCGATCGTCGGCGGAGACCGGCAGGAGCAGATCGGCGGGCGCTGGGCGGTGCAGGCCGATGGGGCGATCCATCTCGTCTCGGACCAGGCGATCGTGATCGAGGCGCCCGACATCACGCTCAAGGGTTCAGGTGGCTTCGTGCGCGTGGGCGCGGGCGGGGTGACGACCAACGGCGGCTGGGCGGCGATCCAGCCGGGAGCCCCGGGCGCTGGCGCAGGGAGCGATCCCGTGGCGCCCGAGCTGCCGGCGATGGTTGGAGGCGATCTCCCGGTCGAGCGGCCTCGCGTGCGGCGGCTGCCGCTGCTGGGGTTTGGGGCGGTGCCCCCTATGACACCGGGAGTCGATCTAGAGAAGGGGGTGATCTGCGACGCGATGTGCACCTGCAAAGATGTGCGCGACGGCACCGACGGGACGGGGCCGAACCGGCAAAACTGCGTTGCCGCAAAGCTCTGGACCTTCGATGATGCCATGAACAACCAGAGCACGATCAAGGCCGAGGTGCCCTACGACATGAGTCAGAACCCACCAGCGCCGATCATGAGCCGCACCAAACCGCGGCCCAAGCGAGCGAACCCGGGCGGAAGCAAGATCCCCGATGTGGTGCTGGTGAAGGATCCGACCAAGCCGCCGACGCAGGACAATATCAAGAAGGTGATCGAGATGAAGTTCCCAGGGGACAAGCGGCCCAGGGAGCAGATCCGCGAGTACGAGAAGATCGCCGGGGGCGCCCCCGTCGAGACGTGGACCCTGGAGACCTGTGGATGTGAGGAGAAGAAGCGCGAGCGGGTTCCGGTCCCTGTACCCATCCCGTCCCCAACGGGCGAGAAGGACAAGGAGCCCAAGCCGATCCCGGTTCCGGTCCCTGTACCTGCACCGACGCCTGCGCCAAGTGGCCGTCCACCGTCCAGCACGGGGGATAAGATCGAGGGTTTGTTGATCGCGCTCTTGATCCTCGGTCTGATCCTGGATGACCTTGTTGGCGGCGCGGCGGACGACTTCGCCATCCCGGCGTTGATCGCGCGGATGCTGCAAAAGCTGGCTTTTTGATGTTCAATCCGTATCGTATTTCATGAGATCCCAATGAATATGCTCGACAGCGATGATGCCAAACTCTCCGAGTTTTTCTGCGTCCGCGACAAGGACGGCCGGCCAGCTCTCCGGATCGGCCTGCTCGCCACGATGTTTATCGCTGAGCCCTGGACGCGACCCGTGCGGGAAGCTGTGGCCGACGTGGCCGAGGAATATATACGGCAATTCCGGGGTCATCTTCGATGGGCGCAGGGCCCGACCGCGCATATCTACCCTATTGACAACGGCAAGGTGCCCTTCCCCCGGAGCTGGCTGCCGCAACACCAGGACGGAGAATCCTGGGAGTTCGGGTTCCATGGAGGCGAGAGTGACGAGGCAGCGAGCGAGTTCCAGGTCAGCGCCTATGGACCCCGCTCCATCGGCGGGGATCCTGGCTATTTCCAGGTATACCTCCCGCTGACGTGGTTCGCGGAGCATCCGGACACGTTTCCCGATCTCGTCCTGACATTCGCCAAACGTCTGCGCCCGCTCAGCGGTTACGCCGGGATCGGCGTCCTCGAATCCATCGACAGCTATGCTCAAGAGGCGTTCCAGTCTACGGTACGGCAAATCGCCGAAAGGTTCCCCGGGCTCGAGATCGAGAGCCCTCCAGTGCACGTGATTCACATCGGCGAGGGGATCAAGGGGGTCAACTGGCTTACTCTTCTCAGCAATCGATGGGTCAGGGAAATCAACGGCATGGATTACCTTCGCGTTCGCCTCGGCGATGAGTTCGAGCTCACCCCGTATGACGGCGGCCTGATGATCCAGGCCGGGCCCAAGCCACAGATCGGCGACGCCCAGGCAGACCGATGGCCCAGGCATTATGTCACGCTCGCCAAGGTGCTGAAGCCTATCCAGATCAAGGAGCATTACGCCTTCCACCACGCGGATCCTCTGGGCTCCAAACGCATGGACATGGAAGCGAGCCTGGCGTGGCTCTTCCGGTTCGATGGGAAATAGCCATGGCACCGATCGCGATACCACCGTTCATCCTCGCGCACCCGTTGTTGGCGTACCCCCTCCTGGTGCTCGCCGCGTGTCTCCTCGGCGCCTGGCTCGGAGCCGTCTACGCTGAGCACCCGCTCCGCGCGTACGATCGGCCACTCCACGCGACCAACGCGGGCAGAGGGGGACCGTTCCGTACCGCCGACACGACCGACGCCCAGCGCGCAGAGCGCGCCAGGCTCGCCTATCCTGCGCGTAGGTACGCGGCGCGGCTGACGGTTCTGCTGCCGCTCTTCTTGGGCCTCGGGACGTTCTGGTTTGCCCGTTCCCTGGGCTCTCCGTCCCTGCGGGTTCGCCTCGCGCTTGCCGGCGCGCTCGCGGCGGCCATCCCATCGCTGTGGGTGCGCTTCAGGATCGAGCGCCGCGCGCTGGGCATGGACATTCGAGCATGGCGCTGGCTCCGGGGCCTCCTGACGCGCTCGCTCCTCGGGAGGCCGTCGCTCATCGCCGCGCTCTTTCTCTGGGGCGTCATGCCGGCGACCTTCGGCTTCGAGGCTTTCGGGTGGCTCTGCGCGAGCATCGTCCTCTACCGTTGGCTCGGGCATGACGGTACGGTGCGCGTCGCCTGCTGGGCGAGGCTCCTCCACCCGGCGTCCGAGCGCCTGCGCGCCGTCGTGAGGGCCGTCTCCGCTCGTGCTGGCAAGATACCGCCGGCGGTCTACGAGCTGTCTTATCCGCGCGCGGAGGCGATCTCGCTGTGGAGCTCGCGGATCATCATCGTCACCGATGAAGCGTTGGCGACGCTCGATGATGAGGAGCTCCGCGCTGTGTGTGCGCACGAACTTGCGTTCCTTTCTCAAACGGGGTTCGAGCATCGCGCTCGCACGATCGTCGGAGTACCATTGTTGATCGTGCTCGCGTTCACGATGACCGAAACCTCATCGACGATGCTCAACCTCGTCGTCATGATAGCGCTGCTGATTTTTCTGATGGTTCTACTGACCATGCGCTACGCGAGGGTGCCCAGCGTCGATGCACGCGCCGTGGAGTTCGTCGAAGACGCACGGCTCTACGCGAAGGCGCTCGCGCGCATGGTTGACGTGAATGTCATGCCGGTGGTGCTGCGAGGACGCGGCCCGACCCCCGATCTGTACGATCGCATGATCGCCGTGGGCTATCCGCCCGTCTACGCTCGACCGCAGCCTCCATCGTTCGCGCGCGCATCGCGGGCATTCTGGCTCGCGGTCGTCGTCGCTGCCGGCTCGGTATGGCTCGCGCAGGCAGTCGCTCCGCCATGGCGATGAGCCGAGGAGGCATACGCGCTCGCCGCCTGGTACAACAGTCACCTGCTCACCGAACATGATCGCGGTCGTCGTTGCAGAATATCAGGGCTTCGCCTCGCCCGGGACCTCCACCGGCAAGAACGGCGCGTGCCCGCCGTACTTCTCGCGGTCGAACTCGGCGATGAACGCCTGCGTCTCCCTGGAGCGCAGAAAGGCGGCGAGCTCCTGCGCCGCCGCGAAGTGCGTGGCGGGCCACCGCTTCGGGTTCGCGACCGCCACCAGGTACGGCCTGCGGAGGCGCGGGTCGTTCTCGATCATCACCTCGATCCCCGGGCCCTGCATCTTGCCGATCTTGAAGGGGATGAACCCCACCAGGCAGTAGGCGTGCTTCTCGGAGGTGAACTCGAGGACGTTCTCCTGATTGGCGTCGTCGGGGAGGCGGAGCGTCGCCTTGTCGTCGAGCGAGAGGTTCGCGTCGCTGAGCACGGCGCGGAGCACCTCGTTGGCGCCGTTGCCGCGGTGGACGACGAACGGGCTCTTGGCCGCGATGATCTTGCGCATGGCCTCCGCCGCGTCCTTCATCCCCCGGACGCCGGCGGGATCGTCCTTGGGGCCGACGATCACGTGGTCGTTGCGCGCCCAGGGCTGAGGGTCGACCGCGTACCCGTCGGCGACCAGGTTCACGATCGTGTCGCTCGCGTGCATGGTGATGAGATCGGCGTCGCCGTGCTCGATCGCCGGGGCGATCATGCGCTTGGTGCCCGAGACCACGACCTCGACCTTGTGCCCGCTCTTCTGCTCGAAGCGCCTGGCGACCTCGGGCCAGAGGCCCGTGGTCATCATCCCGCCGATGATCGCGCAGCGGACCACCTCCTTTGGCTTCGCCGGCTCGCTCCGATGGCAGCCGGTGAGGAGGACGCCGCACCCGATCGCGATCGCCGCGCAGAACCACCGCCTCGTCGCTGCTGCGTTGTCCATGGGCTTCGGAGGCTACACCAGGCTTCGCAGCGCCGGGACGCCGCCTCCGTGTCACACAGATGTAACAACATCGGCGCCACCGCAGCCGCCTAAGATCCCGCGCCGAGGGAGCAGCGAGGATGATGAGACGCGGCAGCGGGTTCACCGTGGCGCTGGCCATGGGCTCCCTGGCGGTAGCGGTCGGCGGATGCAGCTCGGACACGCTCACCTCGGAGAGCTCCTCGAGCTCGTCGAGCTCGTCGAGCTCGGCAAGCTCCGGCGGCGGCATGAGCGGCATGGGCGGCATGGGCGGCATGGGCGGGGCCGCGACCATGAGCTCCGGCGGCGGCATGGGCGGCGCATCCTCGAGCACCGCGTCCGGCGGCGGCATGGGCGGCATGGGCGGCACCTCGAGCAGCATCTCCGGCGGCGGCATGGGCGGCATGAGCGGAGCATCCTCGACCATCGCCACGACTTTCCCCGGCGGCATGGGCGGCATGAGCGGCACATCCTCGAGCATCGCCACGACCTCCGGCGGCGGCATGAGCGGCACGTCCTCGAGCATCGCCACGACCTCCAGCGGTATGGGCGGAGCCGTGTCGTCCAGCGGCTCTGGAGGTCAATGCATGACGCCGCAGGACTGCCCTGGCATGGACACGGCGTGCCAGAAGCGCACGTGCATGGCCGGGCAGTGCGGCGTGAACAACCTGCCCGCGGGCACCGTGTGCAGCGTCGGGAGCGGCAAGCTCTGCGACGGGAACGGCGCGTGCGTCGAGTGCCTCGTGGGGCCCGACTGCGCGAGCGGCGTTTGCGTCCAGCACCAGTGCGCCGCGCCGACCTGCAACGACGGCGTGCAGAACGGCATGGAGACAGGCGTGGACTGCGGCGGGCCGAGCTGCCCCATCTGCCCGACCGTGCTCGCCCTGCTCGGCGGAAGCGCGAACATGGCCGGCATGGCCGGCGGCGAGTTCCACCCCGGCGGGGCGTGGACCGTGACCTCGTTGAACGGCAGGACCGTCGACGGCGTCGCCCTGACGATCACCTCCAAGGGCCAGGGTGTTGGCCTGATGCGCTTCACCCAGATCGGCGCCCCGAACGACAACCACCTGCGCTACGCGACCTGGACCGCCGGCGCCCCGAACGGCGTCTGGGCGCAGTTCCAGGATCTTGGCCCGAACATCACCACCCGCGCCGCGCCGACGATCAGCGCCGCGACCAAGGTGGCCCAGGCCGCGTTCCACGGGCAGGATTTCAAGTTCTACTACGCGTCCTTCGACAACAACACCTGGGCGCCGATCGCCGAGCCGGTGGGCGCCGTGCAGAGCTTTGGCCCGGTGCCGCCGGAGATCGCCGCGCGCGGGAACGACGCCACGCTCGCCTTCATCAACGGGGGATCCGGCAACGACGTCTTTGGCCAGGACCGGAGCAGCGCGGTCTGGGGGCCGGGGCAGGACATCGGGAACAACACCAACTTCAACGTGAGCCCCGCGCTCGTGGCGCTCACCGCCGGACCGGAGCTCCTCGTGGCCTATGCCCGATCCGACAACCAGATCATGTTCGCGACCCGGACGGGCGGCGTCTGGACCGCGCCCGCGCCGATCGCGGGGGCGCTCACCGGCGATCGGGCCTCGCTCGCCGCGCTCCCCAGCGGCAACGCGGCGCTCGCGTTCCGGGGCACCGACACCAACCTCTATGTTGCGCTCTATGCCGGCGGGGTGTGGTCCGGCGTGGTGGCGTTCGCCAACCCCAACGTGAGCGTCCAGTCGCCCCCATCGATCGTGCGCGGCGTGGGCAGCGCGGCGGTGGAGCTCGGCTACGTCGACAACGCTGGCAAGGCGTTCCACAGCCGGTTCATCAACAACGCCTGGACCGCGCCCGTCCAGATCGGCGCGGCAACCACCAACAACCACATCGCCCTGGCCAGCGGCCCCTGATCGATGGACTCGGTTGTCACAAAAGTGTAACAACGTGGCTCGGCTGCATCAGCCGAGATTGATGCGGAGATGGAGGAACGAATGCGCTGGACTCTTGGGATCCTTGTGCTGGCAATGGGCATGATGAGCTGTGGGGGCGAGACCGGGAGCGGGACGACCGGAGCGGGCGGCGAAGGGACCGCGACGTCAGGCGGCGGCCAGGGCCAGGGCGGCATGGCGACCACCGCGAGCGGGATGGGCGGCGCCGGCATGGGCGGCGCTGGCATGGGGGGAAAG
>JADMIO011246977.1_pt1 | contig 12145 bp, 9 predicted proteins | sample 8958161 | NCBI WGS metagenome assembly JADMIO01 (sample SAMN16585339, study PRJNA669376) | soil metagenome | isolation source: Crop rotation soil | place: USA: Cullars Rotation, Alabama | collected 2011 | reverse complement strand
GTCCGCCGGCCGGAGCGTTCGCCGGCGCGCCGCCACGACCACCAGCCGCCGGTGCCGCGCCCTGCTGGCCGCCGCGTGCGACTACCGTCGGTGTCGCGAGCGCGCCGGACACCGAGAGGCCGCCCGGATTGCCGCGTCCGTTCTTCGTCGCCGGGTCTTCCCAGATCGGAAGGCGTCCGCCGTTGCCCATCTTCATCTGATCTTCAGGCCGCACTTCCGCGAGCTGCGCGTCGGTGAAGCCTTCCGTGCTCACGCCGGAGTTGGCCGCCTGCGTGTAGAAGATGCCGGTGTCGGGATCGAAGGACGAGCCCGGCCAGTTCACGCCGCCGCCCGTGTTGCCGATGTTGATCGAACCCTGCGGGCCGCCGGGACGAACGTACGCCGGAGGCACGAACGGCGTCTGCTCCCACCGGTAGTTCTTGAGATTCGCGAGCGCCTGCTGATGCAGCGCGGGCGTGAAGTCGATCACGTCGCTCTCGGCCACGTAGGTGCGCGAGTACGCCGGCGGCTTCGTCACAAACGGCTGCGTCTTCGCGGTCTTCTCGCCGGGAACGTCGGTTTGCGGAACCGGCCGCTCTTCGATCGGCCAGATCGGCTCGCCGGTGATCCGGTCGAACACATACAGCCAACCCTGTTTGGTCGGCTGCGCAACGACCTTGCGCGGACGTCCGTCGATGTTCACGTCCATGAGGAGCGACGCCGACGAGTTGTCGTGATCCCACAGGCCGTGATGGACCATCTGGAAGTGCCACTTGCGAACGCCCGTCTTCAGATCCACCGCGACGAGCGATTCGGCGAAGAGGTTGTTGCCGGGACGGTTGCCGCCGTATTCGTCGATCGTCGGCGTTTCAACCGGCAGATACGCCATATTGAGATCGGGGTCGACGCTGATCTGCGTCCACACGCCCGTGTTGCCGGTCCAGTCCCAGGAATTCTCTTCCCACGTCTCGTGGCCGAACTCGCCGGGGCCGGGCATCGTGTTAAAGCGCCAGATTTGCTTGCCGGTGCGCACGTCGAACGCGCGGGCGAGCCCTTTCGCGTTGTCGGAGTGCGTGTAGCCGATGCCTTCGGCCATCGACGAGCCGATGAGCACCATGTCGCCAACCACGGTCGGCGCCGAGTGCCAGCCGATCTCGCCCTTCGTGAGATCGATCTGCTTCTGCTCGTACTTCAGCGTCTTGGGGTTGAACGCGCCGTAGTTGACGCCGATCTTCAGATCGACGACGCCGTCCTTGCCGAACGCCATGATGGGCGCGCCGGTTTTCGCATTCACCTCGACGAGCTGATAGCCCTGCGTGGTGAAGAGGATGCGTTCGTCACCCTTGCCATCCGTCCAGTAGGCGAGGCCGCGGCCCGACAGCTGGCGCGGCGACCACAGCGCGCGATCGCCTTCGTCGAGCGTGTATTTCCATTTCAGCTCGCCCGTCTTCGCATCGAGCGCGATTGCGGACTTGTGCGATCCGGCGGTCGCGTACACGGTGCCGTGCACTTCGAGCGGCGTCCCTTCGAGCTTGTTCTCGGGGCGCGGACCGAGGCTGTCGGTCTTGAAGTGCCACGCGACTTCCAGCTTGCTGAAGTTGGATGCGTTGATCTGATCGAGCGGCGAACACTTGCAGCCATTCAGCTGCGCGGTGAACGTCGGCCAGTCACCATTCTTGGTACTGGGCATGCCGGCGTTTTGCCCTGTGACGCGCGGCGCGATCCAGACTGCGCCGACCGCCAGCAGGGCGAGCGCCGGTACAAGGCGAAGAACCTTTCGCGACATATGCGCTCCTCTGCGTGAACAAACGACTGGACGAGAAACCCGGCACGGCCGGGGTCCGCAAACGTGGCGAGTCTACACGAACCAGCCCCGCTTGGGGCCCTTCCTTTATAAGCCCCTTGTGGCAAAGGGTGGCGAAAGCCCAGCCATTCCGGTCGAAACAGCCGCGAGTTAGAGTTTTCAGGGTTGTCTGCGGGGTTTGCGGGGTCTACGGTTGACTTTCCGTATCACGCCGATCGTGAGTCCAGCGCGTTCCAGCGTTCGTACGCCTCGAGCAGCTCGCGTTCAATCTCCTCAGCTCTCGCCAGGGTCGCCGCGATCGCGGCGGCGGGCTCCTTGTAGAACTCAGCGTGCGCGATCGTGGCTGCGAGCGCGTCGCGCTCCGCTTCGAGAGCCTCGATCCGGGCAGGCAGCGCATCGAACTCGCGCTGCTCCATGTACGACAGCTTCCCTGCTCCGCCCTTTGTCGAGGAACGGTTCGCACCGTGCGGCGTCGACGCGGGCGTCGCAGAAGCGTTGTCGCGCGCCGCGCGAGGCGCGTCGAGTGGGCCGGGCCACTCGCTGCGCGCAGCCGCTCCCTGACGCACTGCGTCGTCGTATCCCCCGACATATTCCTGCACGCGGCCGTCGCCTTCGAACACCATCGTGCTCGTCACGACGTTATCGAGAAACACCCGATCGTGGCTCACGAGCACCACCGTTCCCGCAAATTCGAGCAGCTGCTTTTCGAGCAGTTCGAGCGTCTCGAGATCGAGATCGTTGGTCGGCTCGTCGAGAACGAGAACGTTCGCGGGGCGCGTGAACAGCCGCGCGAGGAGCAGGCGGTTGCGCTCGCCGCCCGACAGAGAGCGAACCGGCGACTGGGCACGCTCGAGGGGAAAAAGGAAATCGCGCAGGTAGGCGTTCACATGCCGCGGCCGCCCGTTCACGGTCACCCGGTCGTTGCCATCCGCGATCGTGTCGAACACGGTGCGTTCCGGATCGAGCTGCTCACGCTGCTGGTCGTAGTACGCAATGTCGACGTTCGCCCCGCGCCGCACTTCTCCCGCGTCGGGCGGCAGCTCGCCGAGCAGCAGCCGCAGCAGCGTGGTCTTGCCGGATCCGTTCGGACCGATCAGGCCGACCCGGTCGCCCCGCAATATCCGCGTCGAAAAATCACGCACGACCGTCTTTGAGCCGAACGCTTTGCTCACATGCTCAGCCTCGAACACCATGTGCCCGGAGGCCGCCGCCTGCTCGACGCGCAGCCGCACCATCCCCTGCGCATTGCGCCGTGCCGCGCGCTCCTCGCGCATCGCCATCAACGCACGTACGCGCCCTTCGTCGCGCGTCCGCCGTGCTTTCACGCCTCGCCGGAGCCACGCTTCCTCTTCGGCCAGGCGCTTGTCGAATTTGTCCTGCGCCGCTTCCTCGATCGCGAAGCGTTCGTCCCGTTTACGCACGAACGTGGCGTAGTCGCCGGGCCATGACGTCAGCTGCCCGCGATCGATGTCGACGATCCGCGTCGCGACTCGCTGGAGAAACGCGCGATCGTGCGTCACGACGACAACGGCGCCGCTCGATTCGGTGAGAAACGTCTCGAGCCACGCAATCGCCTCGAGATCGAGGTGATTGGTGGGCTCGTCGAGCAGCAGAACGTCGGGCGCGCCGACCAGCGCGCGAGCAAGCAGCACGCGGCGCCTCCAGCCTCCCGATAGCGTGTCCATCGCCGCGTCGGCCGGCAGCTCGAGCCGCGAGAGCACGAATTCGACCCGCTGCTCGATGCGCCAGCCGTCGCGCTCTTCGAGCTCGTGCTGCAGACGGCCGAGACGCTCGAGCGCGGCGGCCGAGGGATCGTGTGAAACGTCCACAGCCGCGTGATGGTACGCGGCGATGAGTTCGCGCAGCTCGCCGAGGCCGTCCGCCACGACATCGAATACGGTGGGGGGACCTGACTCGCCGAAGCGCCGAAGGCGCGAAGGCGGATCCTGCTCCAGGCGGGCGATGCGGACGCCGGGGCTCATCCAGACGTGGCCGCCGTCGGGTGGCTGCTCGCCCGCGATGACGCGCAGCAGCGTCGACTTGCCAGCGCCATTCCGGCCGATCACCGCGACGCGCTCGCCCGCATCGATCTGCAGCGAGGCACGATCGAGCAGCGGCAGATGGCCGAACGCGATGGACACACCGTCCAGGGAAACGAGCGGCACCGCTTACGCCCGCAGGAGCTCGCGCGCGATGACCATGCGCTGAATGTCGCTCGTCCCTTCGCCGATCGTGCAGAGCGGCGCGTCGCGGTAGAACTTCTCCACCGGATAGTCCTTCATGAAGCCGTTGCCGCCGTGGATTTGCACGGCATCCCGCGCCACGTGAATGGCTGTTTCGGAAGCAAACAACTTCGCCATCGACGAAAACCGCGTCGACGGCTTTCCGTCTCGATACGCGGCAGCGGCGCGGTACGTCAGCAGCCGCGCGGCGTCGATGTCGGTCGCCATATCGGCGAGCTTGTGGCGGATCGCCTGAAACTCCGCGATCGGCTTGCCGAATTGATGTCGCTGGCTCGCGTACGTAACAGCGGAATCGAAAGCACCCTGGGCGAGCCCGACCGAGAGCGCGGCAATGGAAATGCGTCCGCCATCAAGCAGCCGCAGCGTATCGACGAACGCCTCATTTTCCTCGCCGAGGCGCTGCGCGTCGGGCACGCGGCAGCCGGTCAACACGATTTCGCTCGTGGCGCTGGCGCGCATGCCGAGCTTCCGCTCCTTGCGTCCCACGGAGAAGCCAGGCGCCGACGTCTCCACAATGAACGCCGACATCCCGTGCGGCTGTGCGGCGCGGTTGGTCACGCACAGCACGACCGCGAGCTGCGCGTACGCGGCGTTCGTGCAGAACACTTTGGACCCGTCGAGCACCCACGTGTCCCCGTCGCGCTTTGCGGTGGTGCGCGCGCTCGCGGCATCGGATCCCGACTGCGATTCCGTCAAGGCCCAGCATCCAATCCACTCCCCGCTCGCAAGTCGCGGCAGGTACCGCCGGCGCTGCTCGTCGGTGCCGCGTGAATACAAATGATTCGCGCACAACGATGTGTGCGCGGCGACGATGAGCGCAACCGACGGATCGACGCGCGCGAGTTCTTCGACGACGATGCAGTAGGAGAGGTAATCGAGACCGGCGCCTCCGAGCTCCTCCGGGAAGATGCACCCCATATAACCGAGTCGGCCGAGCGCCCGTACCGCATCGAGCGGGAATGTCTCGCCCTCGTCCCAGTCCCCGACATGCGGCGCGATTTCCGCGCGAGCGAAGGCCCGCACGCTTTCACGCAGAAGTTGCTGCTCGTCGGTGAAGGTGAAATCCATTGCCTTACACTAGTCCAACATGGCATCGGCCACGCCTGCTCACGGCGTTCACATGCGCGAGGCGCTCTCAGCCCTTCGTGCGCTCGAGCTGCGGTTGCGAGAGGGCGGCGGCGCGGCGCGCGTCGAGCGGCAGCATGCCGCGGGCAAGCTCACGGCGCGGGAACGGCTCGCGCGGCTGCTCGATCCTGATTCGCGATTTCTGGAAATCGGGCTGCTGGCCGCACACGATCGCTACGAGGGCCAGGCGCCCGCCGCCGGCGTCGTGACCGTCGTCGGCCGCGTCGCGTCGCGGCCGATCGTGGTCGTCGCGAACGACGCGACCGTCAAAGCCGGCGCGTGGTGGCCCGAAACGATCCAGAAAATTCTGCGCGCGCAGGAAATCGCGATGCGCAACCGCCTGCCGATCGTGTACCTCGTCGATTCGGCTGGCGTGAACCTGCCGTTACAAGATGAGATCTTTCCGGGGCAACGCGGCGCGGGGCGCATCTTCTACTACAACTCGATCATGCGGCGGCGGCTGAAGATTCCGCAGGCTGCCGCCGTGATGGGGCCCTGCATCGCGGGTGGCGCGTATCTCCCAGCGCTTTCCGATTTCATCGTCATGGTCGACAAGACGAGTTTCATGGGGCTCGGCGGCGCGAACCTCGTGAAAGGCGCGACCGGCCAAACGGTGGATGCCGAAGTGCTCGGCGGCGCGCGCATGCACACGTCCGTGAGCGGCGTCGCGCATCAGCTCGCGGCGAATGACGATGAGTGCCTGAAAATGATCCGCCGCTGGGCGGAAGACGTCGCGCGGCTGCCGCAGGAGCGACCGCACGGCAAAAAGCCGGCGAAGAGCGCAGACGGGCTGCTGAAGGTGTTGCCAGACGATCATCGCCTGCCGTACGACGTCGCGGAGATCATCGATCGGATTTTTGACGACGGTCGCGTCGAAGAGCTTCAAGCAGAGTACGCGCCCGAGCTGCTCTGCGCGCGCGCGCACCTCGATGGGCGCGCCATTGGCGTGATGGCCAACCGCCGCGGCTTCCTGAAAAGCCACGGCGCGCCTCGCATCGGCGGCATCATCTACACGGAATCCGCGCGCAAGGCGGCGTACTTCGTCGAGACGTGCAACCGCGAGGCGCTGCCGCTCGTGTATCTGCAGGACGTTGCCGGATTCATGGTCGGCGTCGAGCAGGAAACGGAAGGCATTATCCGCGCCGGCGCAGAGATGATCGAGGCGATGGCCTGCGCCGACGTGCCGCGCATCGTCGTGACGATCAGCCACGCGAGCGGCGCCGGGTACTACGCGATGTCGGGGCAAGGCTTCGACCCGACGTTTGCCTTCGCGTGGCCGACGGCGCGCATCGGCGTGATGGAAGGCGAATCGGCGGTGATGGCCGTTCACGGCCACGACATCGAACGGTATCAGCGGGACAAGAAAGCGTTGCCCAAAGAGCTCGAGGAGCGGATCGCGCGCACGCGTGCTGACTACGACCGGTGGCTCGACGCGCGCTACGCGGCCGCGCGCGGCCACGTGGACGCCGTGATCGATCCCACCGACACGCGAGACGTGCTCGCGTTCGCGCTCGACGCGGCGTGCGCGGCGGGGCCGCGCCACCGCTGGACGCCCGAGGCGTTGTGATCCGCATCGCAAACGGCCAGGGATTCTGGGGCGACTGGCTCGAAGCGCCGGTGCGCCTCGTCGAAGACGGACCGATCGATTTCCTGACGCTCGACTATCTCGCTGAAGTGACGATGTCGATTCTGCAGAAGCAGAAAGCGCGCGACGGATCGCTCGGCTTCGCTCGGGATTTCCCGCCGCTCATCACACGCATCGCACGGACGATCAAGGATCGCGGCGTCCGCGTGATTGCGAACGCCGGAGGCGTGAATCCGATCGGCTGCGCACGCGAAGTGCGAAGGCTCGCGCCTGCGCTGAAAGTCGCCGTTGTCCTTGGCGATGACCTGCTGCCCCGCCTCGACGCGCTGACCGACGCGGGCTGCGAGTTCAGGAATCTCGACACGAACGAACCGCTCGCGCGGGTGCGGGGCCAGGTGCAGAGCGCCAATGCCTACATCGGCGCGTTCGCGCTCGCTGACGCGCTCGCCACCGGCGCCGACGTCGTCATCTCGGGCCGCGCGGCCGACGCGGCGCTCGGCGTCGCCCCAATGGTGCACACGTTCGGATGGAAAGAGGACGACTGGGATCGTCTCGCGGCGGGAACCGTGGCCGGCCACATCATCGAATGCGGCGCGCAATCGACCGGCGGCAATTGCCAGCGCGACTGGCAAACGATTCCCGACCTCGCCCACATCGGCTATCCGATCGCTGAAGTGGACGCGGACGGCACTGCAACCATTACCAAACATGCCGGCAGCGGCGGCCGCGTCTCGCTGGCCACCGTGAAGGAACAATTGCTGTACGAGATCGGCGATCCGCGCGCGTACACGACGCCGGACTGCGTCGCCGACTTCACGACGATTCATCTCGAAGAAACCGGCGCCAATCGCGTGCGCGTGAGCGGCGTGCGCGGACGTCCGCGCACACCGTTCCTCAAAGTTTCCGCGAGCTACGCCGCCGGATGGAAAGCCATCGGCACACTCACCTACAGCCGCCCAGACGCGCTCGCGAAAGCGCAAGCCGCGGACCACATCGTTCGCACGCGTGTGGAGGAACTCGGCCTCGCGTTCGACGAGATGCATACCGAATTCTTCGGCGTGAACGCGCTGCACGGCCCCTCAACTTCGCTCGGGGCTAGCCGCCCGCCGGCCGATCCCGCCGAAGTGCAATTGCGCATCGGCGTCCGTGGACCCGACCGCGCCGCGGTCGATCGCTTCACGCGCGAAATGATTCCGCTCGTGCTCACTGGCCCACCGACCGCAACCGGGTACGGCGACGGACGTCCCGAGGTCCGCGAGGTCGTCGCGTTCTGGCCCGCGCTCGTGCCGCGCGAGCTCGTGCAGACGCGCGTCGAGGTGGTGGACTGATGAAGGTCCCGCTCTCCCGCATCGCGCACGCGCGGTCTGGCGACAAAGGCGATCTCTCCAACATCGGCGTCATCGCGCTCAGCCCGAACGGCTACGCGGCGCTCGTGCGCGAAGTGACGATTGAGCGCGTCCGCGCGCTCTTCGCGCCTCTTTGCCGCGGACCCATCGAACGCTTCGAGCTGCCGAATCTCGGCGCGCTGAACTTTCTGCTGCACGACGCGCTGGGCGGCGGCGGCACGGTATCGCTCCGGCTCGATGCGCAGGGAAAAACGCTCGGCGCGCTGATGCTGACGCTCGAAATCGACGTCGAGGAATCGGAACTTGCTGACACACACTCGTGACGGACGCGTCGCGCATCTGACGCTCGCGCGTCCGGAGAAACGCAACGCGCTCAGCGCCGCGCTGGCTGGCGCGCTGCTTGATGCGATCCGCGCAGCGGACGCTGATGCCGGCGTCGGCGTGATCCTGCTCGATGCGGAGGGAACGACGTTCTGCGCCGGGATGGACCTCGACGATGCGCCTGCCTCCGATCCGGATGCGCTGAACCGCCTGCACGCGGATCTGTTCGCCGTGCGCAGCACGCTCGTTACGCCGCTCGTCGTCGCGGCCGGCGGCTCGGCGTTCGGCGGCGGGCTTGGGCTCATCGCGAACGCGCACATCGCAATTGCGTCCGACACCGCCAAATTCGGCCTTACCGAACTGCGCGTCGGCATGTGGCCGTTCATGATCTGGCCATCGATGTGCGCGGCGATCGGAGAACGCCGCCTCACCGAGCTCGCGCTCACCACGCGCATCGTCAGCGCCGCGGAAGCGCGCGAGTACGGTCTGATCCACGAAGTGACACCGGCCGACGCGCTTGCCACGCGCGCGATGGCGGTGGCGCAGCACCTCGCGGACGCAAGCGGCGCGACGATCGCGCGAGGGCTTCGCGCGGCAACCCATCCGGCTGAGGCCGCCGCGTTGCGCCGCGAGCAGCTCGCGAGCCCTGATTTTCGCGAGGGGGTGCTCGCCTTCCGCGAAAAACGCTCGCCGCGCTGGCCTTCTCAAGGCCCGAAAAACGGCCGATAAGCCGAAAAATGCCCCAATAAAAGGGCTCACATCAGACGACCGTTTTGCTAGGATCACGCTGTCGTTTTAGCGGCGGAACGAAAGGAGCCGGTATGAAGGGTTCTGGGTTCAGCGGTTGGCGAATCGGCGTGCTGGCGCTGGCCGCACCGATCGCGTTCGGCGCATTCACCTTCGCGGCGGATACAGCGACGACGAGCCGTCCCGTGACGTTCACCAAGGACGTCGCCCCCATCTTCAACGACAAGTGCGTCGCGTGCCATCAGCCGAATTCGATCGCGCCGATGTCGCTCATGACGTATGAAGATTCGCGGCCGTGGGCCCGCTCGATCAAGGAGCGCGTGGGCGCGCGTCAGATGCCGCCGTGGCACATCGACAAAACCGTCGGCATCCAGAAATTCAAGAACGACATGTCGCTCACCGACGATCAGATCGCGACGGTCGTCAGCTGGGTGGATCAGGGCGCGCCGATGGGCGACCCGAAAGACATGCCGAAGATGCGCCCGATCGATACCGACAACGAGTGGCGCGCGGTGAAGGACGGCTTCGGGCCGCCCGACCTGATCGTGAAGTCCGGCGTGTACGACATGCCGGCCCATCACCAGGACGTCTGGTGGCGGCCGATCACGGCGATCCCGATCAGCGAACCGCGCTGGGTGAAGATGGTGGAAGTCCGTCCGTCATCGCTCAAGGCGCGTCAGACGCTGCATCACGCCGTTGAAGGATTGCTGCAGGAAAACGACCCCGACTCGCTCAACCCGGGTATCGCGCGTCCCGCGGGCGGCGCGGCGACGCCTGACGATCCGGTCTCGGCGCGCGCGGGCACGCTCATGGAGTGGGCGATCGGCAAGAGCTACGATCTCTATCGGCCAGAAACCGGCAAGCTCCTTCTCCCGGGTGCGCAGATTACCTGGGACATGCACATCCACGCCGTCGGCGAGGAAACGGCGACCGAGGCGGAAATCGGTCTCTGGTTCTATCCGAAAGGACAGGAGCCGAAGCATCGCACGTATCTCGTGAACTTCCCGGCGCACGGCCGCGGCACGATCGACATCCCGCCGAACTCGATCGAGCAAACCGAAGGCTTCACGGTGCTGACAAAGAACGCGATCCTCGAGAACTTCCAGCCGCACATGCACCTGCGCGGCAAGGCGATGAAGCTCGAAGCGATTCTGCCCGACGGCACGACGCAGGTCGTGAGCTACGTCGGCAACTTCAACTTCAACTGGATGACGAATTACATCTACGCGGATGACGCCGCGCCGGCGTTCCCCGCCGGAACCGTCATCCATGTCACCGCGTGGCACGACAACACGAAGGGGAACAAGAACAACCCCGATCCGAATCAGTGGGTCGGCGGCGGTGATCGCACGGTGGACGAAATGGCCCACGCGTGGGTGAACGTCACCTACCTCTCGGATGAGGAATACGCGCAGTGGAAGAAGGACCACAGCCGCAGCCGTCAGGATTCGCAGCAGCAGCAGTAGGCCGGACCTTGAGGTCCGGCGCATCGCGCATATGAGATCACTCGCTCGAGTTCTCATCGCCGCGGCGCTCGTTTCGACGGGCGCCGCGCTCATCACCGCGCAGCAGCCGCTGCCGGGCGAACCGCAGCATCAGTTCGGTACCAGCATCACGCCGGCGTTCGAGGGCTGGTTCTCCAACAAAGACGGCAGCAAGTCGTTCCTGATCGGGTACTACAACCGCAACCAGAATCAGGAGCTCGACATCCCGATCGGCCCGAACAATCACTTCGAGCCCGGCCCGCAGGATCGCGGGCAGCCGACGCATTTCATGCCGGGCCGCGGCTGGGGCATCTTCAAGATCGACGTGCCGAAGGACTATCCGGCAACGCAGGAATTCACCTGGGTGATCACGGCGAACGGCCAGACGATGCGTGTGCCGTTTCATCTGCACACGGATTATGAAATCGAGCCGCTCGTCGGCATTCAGATGAACACGCCGCCGGTGCTGCGCTTCGAGGAAAACGGTCCCTCGGTACAGGGCCCGATGGATCTCACGGTGCAACGCACGGCAACGGTGAACGCGCCACTCGCGCTGCCGATCTGGCTCGCCGACGATCTGAAAACATCATCAGCGACCTCGACGCCTCCCACCGGACGGGATCCGCTCAACATTGCGTGGTCGAAGTACCGCGGCACCGGCAAGGTGACATTTGATCCGGCGAAGCCGAAGCCGGAAAAGACGTCCGCCGACGGCGCTCCCTACACCGCGAAGGCCACGACGACCGCCAAGTTCGACTCGCCTGGCGACTACATGCTGCAGGTCGTGATCGGCGACTACTCCGGCGTCGGCGGCGGCGGCTTTCAGTGCTGCTGGACGACGGGGTTAGTCAAAGTTTCCGTAAAGTAAAATTCCGGTAGCCTTTCAACGCAGACCTCGCAGACAACGCAGAATCCAATTGATTATCGTTGCAATGCAGCGCACACCGATTGGGGCGCGCCGGGCCTCGACTGCGCCATCCGCATCGCCTGGAGTTGGATGGAGGGAACGCCAGGCAACGACGTCGGCAGTGCCACATCGCATTGCAGAAACGCGCGCAGGCGCGAATCGCTTGCCGCGGCGCGCGTCAACGCGTCGCCATCGCCGGAAAGACGCGGCGCAACGGCGAGCGTTTCTACCGTAGGCTGCGGCGTATCCACTCCGTCCACGAGGACGACGTTCGCTTCGTCGGCGCCAAGCTGCCGGTCGACGATCGTCGTGAGATTCGAAATCACCATCAACTTCTTCGGGCGACCGCTGAATCCGTGTCGATCGACACGGTGACATTGCCGCTCGTCGCGTACGTGTGATTGGTGGTTCGGCCGTTCGTCGTCCTGTAGTTGAAGCCGTTCGTTCCTGGCCCCTCGGCCACGTACCATCCGGGCGCGCCGCGCAGCAAAATGGCGAACTCGAGCACCGGTTGGCGGTCTTCGTCGTGAGCCCACACCGCAGACACAACGGTTGCTGAGACGGCGCGCGAGGTGGTGCTGCCCGCGCCGCTTCCCGTAGACAG
>JADMIO011418089.1_pt1 | contig 12147 bp, 7 predicted proteins | sample 8958161 | NCBI WGS metagenome assembly JADMIO01 (sample SAMN16585339, study PRJNA669376) | soil metagenome | isolation source: Crop rotation soil | place: USA: Cullars Rotation, Alabama | collected 2011 | reverse complement strand
GGGTGCTTTTAAAGCCAAACTTTTCACCCAGCACCCCCTCGGTGGTAAAATTTTGGGCCCTCGCTGTTTGTAAAATTTCAAGTGGGGGGAACATGACCACCTCTGTGAGTCGTCTTAAATTTTTTGTGAGGGGTCCAAAGGGTGGCCTTAAACCATGGCCCCCCTTGCCCATGCCTGCGGGCGCCCATTGTTGAAAGACTCGCACTCAAAAGGGGGATGCCATGGCACCATGGTCCTCCCCCTAAATACGCCCCTGATTGCAAATGTTCAGTGAATTCATGTTGTTGTCGTCGTTGAACGCTGTCTAACTTTATTTGACATTTTCAATAACTTTAGTTGATTCTAATTCGTTTATTTCTTTTATTTTCAGAGTTTTTGTCATTGCTACCATGTCTGGTTAAACAATAAAGATCTATATAATGAAAAGCTTGACACAATTTAATTTTTGCATCGTCTAAAAAGTAAGCTTCGCTTCAAATAAATTCAGTACCCTTAGTATTATAGCATACGACGATTTTTAAACCATAATTCTAATGCACAATTTAAAGAAAATTTCTTGTCCTCGTGTATTGTCACGTACCAGTACAAATAACGTGTCTCTTGGTTTACTGACGACATTTACGATAGGCTAATGAAGTTTTCTAGGAATATTTTTCATAATGCTCGCAAGATTACTGGATTAGTAAGTCGTTAAAGCTCAGTGGAGCATCTGTCGGTTAAATACAGTGCTAGAATTATGACGAGGGTCCGTTCCCCCATTAGCCTCGGCGGCCTTCTTAATAGCTCGTGATTTAGTGATCCAGAGTGGGGGGGGGGGCAGTTAACGTAATTACCCCCAAAAATTAAGGTGAATTTTTGAAATTTGAATAATTTGTGAAATAACATGAGTGCTCATTTTTGGGTTTATAGGCGTTATGCCGTAACGAGATGATTAGCGTCTCTTTGTCTCTGAGGCCTCTACTTTTCTTGTAGGCACACAGGGTAGAGTGAATGCGTTAGGCCTACATCAAAATTATCTACACTTCGTTTATATTCGCCACAAAGCTAGGCCTACTACTTCTAAGTTACAACTTTTCTAAAAAGATATGCTAACTCGTGACTTTAGCCCTCAACCCTAAATCCTAAACCTATATAACAAATCTTACTCGACACAAGAATGTTATTAAAGCGAGAATTAGAAAGAAAACAAAATCAAACGCAAAAATCAACTGGAAACGTTTGAACCTTTTTAGTAATGTTCTGTGCTGCATGCAAGGCTTGAGCAACACGCATGCCACTTCATATAATGTAGTCATCTATGCTGAAACGTGATTTGTTTCTTAAAGTTTAAAGCCACTGTGTCATAAGGAAGACGATTAACGATTTCAAAATACCTAGAATGCTGCAGTGTTTGTGGTCACTAAAACAATTTGAATAGAATTGGTTACATTATTTTGGACCTCACATTTGACTGGTGTTTGAAGAATAAATATAAAGTTCAAGTGTCGATATAATTGATGACCGAACAGGAGTCGGTGGCTGGCCACTTCACGCGCAGATGTCTAGTGAGAGAAAATTCTCATGTAGCTGCTAACAATTCCTGTCAGAGCATAATGGCAAAAATAACAATAACAACAATTATAATTTGCGTAAATAAAAATGGTCCGAGGCAAAAGGCCCAACTTAACGTCAGTTTCGAGGCCCGTAGGCTACGTCGGTGGCTGGTGAGCCCTGTGATTCGAGCCGATCACCAATGGAAACCCGAAGCGGGCGCTCGACCCACTGCGAAACTGGCTCAGCCGTAAATAGCAATTATAATTGTAGCTAGTCTTTTGTTATAAAGCTATAAAGCTAAGTTTAACGGCTGTTTACGTACCTCAAGGATATGGTCAGAGACGGTCCGGTTGGGATTATTTGATATAAAGTTACCACTACTGTCATATCATTATTATAGTCCTAATAGCATAACAGGGCCAGGAAGCATCAGATGCTTGTTTAAGCCTAAGAGCCTACTTATAAATTATATTATACTGACAAGTATTAAGGCTAGACAAGCCTTGAATAATAATATTTGCTACTGGGGGGCAGGGCGGCGAGGGGGCTAAAAAATCCGAAAATACTATCAAATAATTTTAATTTTCAATGATTTTGGAGGTTCAGTCTGTGGTCCCTTAGGCCAAAATCTAGATCTATCAAGGAGACCGGCTGAGGCTACTCATTATGGTGGGGGGCGGGCCTCTCCTGCTTCTTTTGTGAGGCTAAATAATTTAGCCTTAGAGTGAGAAAATGAATTTTAAATCCTCATTGTAGGCCATACTAAATAGATATACCGCCATATTGCATGTCACACTACTTCACCTTTTTGCGCCTCCACGCCATGGAGGATATCGACGCGTTGTAATAGACTGAATGCATTCGATCAATTGTGTGTGTGTGAGATAATACAAGCCAGCAATCAGCTTCCTATTAATTAGTACACGCCTGTCAATTCTTCCACATTGCATTTGCCAATAGAGGCGTTACGGATCGTCTGATGCAAGCGCTAATGCCACTGTCGCAATTCTAGTCTAATTTTGCAATCAATGTTATTAAAAGCGCTGAATCAATCTCCCCACTCGACTATACAAGCATATCGCATCACCTGGTAATGCTTGTCCCGTCTGAGACGTCCCTGATATCATCGTTAGATAATGAAACGGACGTTAAACCACGTTGTATCTTATTGTATTGTTGCTAGGGTCTCATACTAAGTTGCATGGATAACTTAAAAGAGAAGAGATAGGTTATTTAGCCCACCGTCATTTTATTAGAAGTATTTGTTAGGTTAATATTTAATTAAGAAAATCTGCCAATGCTGTAAAATTCACTGCATCAAAATGACTCAAATTGAAGCTTGTTAAAAAATAGTGGCAGCAATCAACTAGCCGTTTGTTTAGCTGCCTGTTTAGCTGCCTGTCTATGTTGTGAATAATCAAGAAGCTAACCCGTTTGAAGATGTGCACGTCTGGCCGTCATAGGGCAATCATGCAACCCGTTACGTGTATGCGCCCAACATATCTATCATATAGCAGGTATCAAATATGGTATTTTACCAGCACCCCGGTTAATTATCACTCCAAGTTGGCATCGAAGCTGCAGTATCGCCTAAAATCTGCCGCTATGCACAGCTGCACAGTGGTCTTTTTAATAATTAATTTTATCCTATCTCAATACCTTCATCTTTTATGATGTATGGTAAAATCTTCCTTCTCTTGTAGCCTCTATGCGTCGACCACTTTTCCGGATTCAGGAAATAATATTTCTTGCAAATTATTGCGAAAGAGCCATAAAAGCAATATTTCTGTACGTAGAGAATTGATTTACTCTATACGCATAAAATTATTATGAGTTTATTGCAAATTACGATATTCCTTCGACAAGTAATCTTAACTACAAATTGTGTATTGAACAGAATTGGTGTATTGGACACAATTTGTGTTTTATACACAATGCTGAGTTCGGCTTAGAATGCTTCTGCACCGAACTAAAGGTGGAGAAATGAAAAGTTCTATATGCAGAGAATGCTAAAGAAACAGCAAAATGCTACGGGTATAAGTTTTGCGTTATTTCTTAGGAAAGGCTCATATCTGGGAAGTATAACACCTCGGCGTTACTGAATCGCACTGTCCAGCTGGGATCATTGTAAAATGAAGGAATAAAATAATAGCAAGATTAACAAAAAAATGGTGTTGACGATGATTCCAGTACTGTTTTAATTATTTGTTTTTTATTGTACAATAATACAAATAGTTACTATTACGCCATGCTCGTTGATTGCAGCTCCTATCGCTCGGGCCGAGATGGAAGAAAGCTGTGTACATTCGTGGCGAAAATTAAAGTCGCACAGAAAGAAACAGCGAAATGCTGAGAAGAGTTTTGCAAATTATTTGTTAAGAAGGGAGCACGACAAGGGAGCGGGTCGGGTCGAGCTGATAATGCGATGGTTAATAGGAAGTCATCGCCATGCTGTACCGCCGTCATTGTATGGCAGCGTGTTTTGTAGTACCCGGTAGTATCGTTATGTCAAGAACGAAAGAAATCAAAAGAAACTGCGTGATGCGAAACTAGATTAAAGGATTTTGCTAATGTCGACGACCATATGGGCTGGGCTTGTTCGTATGAGTCACAAGTCTGGAAGTAAGAGTTAGGATACGTCAAAATAGGCAATGCATGTTTCGTCGAGTAGCCTAACTATAGATCTGAGTGAGACGTAATATTTGAATTTTGGCATGAAACGCAGCATTCGGCACGTGCGTGCAACTAAATCTAAATTATATGCTTCTCTAGAAGACCATGATCACCTGTGTCCAGAGTGGACATTTAGAGGAGAGTGAAAAAAAGCGAAAGAGAGAAACTGAAGGAGAAACAGAGTGACTGAGGGAGGTTGGGAGAGGGAAAGAAAGAGAGAGAGAAGGGGAAAGAGGGAGGGTGGGGAGAAAAAGAGAGGAAGAGAGAGAAGGGTTGAGAGAGATGATAATAAAGAAATATGATACCGATGATGATGATGATGATGCGATTTTCAGGTTATTCAAGTAATCACGCTACGATCACGTTTAACCTTTCTCAGTCGAGCAGCTTTACTCAATCTTTCAGAGTTGAAACTTTAATCTTGAAGTTTAATCGTTCATAAACTTGCTTCATTTATGTAATGTTATGGTTTATGAAGTTATCTATATTATAAGATATAATGACGATATTTGACCTAAATGATTGCTCCCTCATTCATTGGAAAACGTTCTATCCGTTTTATGGAGTAACATATTGTAGAACTATAGTCAGCTATTCATTATGTTGGTCCAGAGAATTTTCTCTCAGATTGATGCTCTCAAGATTTGAATTCAGGAAGCCAAGTTTCATAATAAAGTCATTACATTACCAGTTGAGCTACAAAAACGAGAATTAATGAAACGTGTAGAAAGTACGCAACTTCAAAAAAAAAATTTAAAACATCTATCTCTTAAGTACTCGCCACAAGGCAGGTCAAAGGCACAATTCCTACGCTTACTTTACATTCTCGCTCATTAATGCGCACAATATCGAGCAACCCAACAAGTTGATAAAAAATTATGTCAGTTGCAATAAAAAATTGTAGTATCATAGCTGACTTTCGTTGCCAAGAGTACTTCATTTGTTCAGTTTTAGACGGGTTTATTTTCAAGTTTGTAAGATCCAACACGGGAAGCTGAGCATATGAATGCTGGTTCATAATTTGTAGACGTATGTGAAGCTATACAGTATGTCGTTGACCATAAAACTGATGAATAACACAATGTGAAGCTCTGTATCATTGACCATAAAACTTATGGTATAACATAATGTGAGACTATGTGTCTTTGACCATATAACTAATTGTACAGCATAATGTGAAGCTGTATGAGTCGTTGACTATAGACTTATAACTAATGGTAAAACATAATATAAAGCTATGTATAATATGATCAAAGACACATGTGTCTTGGACCATATAAATGATGGTGTAGCATACTGTGCATAACTATGTGTCGTTAAACATATAACTAATGGTAAAACATAATGTAAAACTGTGTGTCGTTGACCATATAACTGATGATGTGGTATAATGTGAGCAGTTTCCTATGTGAGCTGTCTCTACGGCTCAAGACATATATCACATGTCAGCTCCGTAATGGACTTGTTGTGATATAGCGTGGAAAGAGAGAGGGGGGGGGGAGAGAGAAAGAGAGAGAGAGAGAGAGAGAGAGAGAGAGAGAGAGAGGACGGTAAGAGATTTTACGTAATTTTCATAAATTTTTTTCTTACATGAATTTTGTATGCGAGGATTAGAAGGCGGTCTATAATATTACGGCATCTAATCAAGATGCACATACATCACCGATGTAACATCCCCAAAGTTACAGCCTGCGTGAGTTGGGTGTGCTGTAGTCCTGAGAACGTAATTGTAAGTAGGGTTGTACTGAATATTCGCTTTGTGTTAGCTTCGGGTCGAATAGTGGGCCAAATGTGTATTCCGTATTCGGCTAAATAGTAGCAGTCAGACTTAATGCGAGCAGTGTTCACACGGAATTCGTTCCTGAAATATGCAAATGAGGCGTCTATAACGAGTGGTCTGAAGAGACTCTTGTTAACATACGTTAATATATGATGCGGTTGCAGCCGGGGGTTGCCCACCGTCTAGACTCCGAAGTTCGTTGTTTCATTTCTATTTTTGTTTCCATCTTCTAATTCTAAGTATTAAATTGTGTATATAGTGGTAAGCTAAAACTGTAACTGCCTATATTTGGCATTTCTGATGCTTTCGGTAAAACAATGTTATACACAATTAGTGTTCGTATTTGTATTCAGCCGACTAGTGGTCATATTAATGTAATTCTGCCGAATAGCGATGACGACCTGATCGGTTCGGCTCCAGTAGTAAGTGTCGACTAACTGCATACTGAGGCGGGAGGGCAGAGGAAAGCCACCTCAGAACCTTGGCTTTCCTTTATTGAAGTTTTTCACGCGCGTATATGATACTGACAAAGGTAAAGAATAAATAGATTTGGTTTGTCTGTGGTGTGCTCACAAACAAGTGAGAGCTTAATTTATATTTATTATCACTTATAGGCATTAAAATTGAATCAAGTTCATTCAATGATTGGATCTTTCCTACCTCACTCAGTAGAGGCTTCGACAGAGCCGGGGTAAGACCCGTAGCTGTTAGCCCCTTTCGGGAAGTCGAAAGAACAGTAAAACCATCTCTTGCATTGCCCGTCTTATCATCTAGGTCTCGTTCTTGTTTCTACAGGCCTTTTTGGATTAGCATGACTCTGTCAAGCTCTACTGCTAAACTGTATAAACTTTGGCAGATCGCTATGGCTCAGACGGTAAGCGCGCATGGTAACGTACGAAGTTTAAAACGATAGACCGTGAGATGCATTGAGGTCCGCGGGTTCGAATTCCGGTCGAACCGATCGGAAAGTAATACCTCGGACACACGGGGAGTACTCCCGGACACATGACCCGTAAAATGGATTATTGCTTAAACTGTCTCACGATTTAAACATAATATTACGGAGTTAAAAGTAGGGTTGTACCGAATATTCGCTTCGGATCCGAATACTTTAGTTCGACCGCACAGTAGAGGACCGATTACGCACAATTGTCTAGTGAAATTGGTTTCTGCATACGCGGTTGCAAGGCTGCTATAGCGGGTGAACTGGATACTCTCTCATTGACATAATTAGAGAGTCACTCGAATTGTAATAAAAATAATAATAATGAAGTAATGCCTCTGATAGAGCCAGGTTGCTGGCCGCTTCTGCCACGAGAAGCGGAGACTGGTTAAATGCCTTGCCGATAGCCTCGTGCGGGCTGTTTCTCAAGGACGAAGCTATCAGAGTGGCGGTCGGGTTAAACCTAGGGTCGAAAAACTTGTGAACCACACTTATGCCCCTGCGGGGCGCGAGTTGACGTCCTGGGTCTCCATGCTCTATCATGCAGGCGTTGTTCGGGCAGAACCAGCAGCCATCACAATTTTGAACGATATCATCTGGCTTGCCCTCTCTCGCGCGGGTGTCCCCTCACTTAAGGCACCGGTCGGCTGACCCTGGTGCTTTGGAGCTCTGGCAAATGTGCAGTCTGGGATGTCACAGTTATTGACACTATGGCAAATTCATACCTTAACTCCACGTCCACCACTGCGGGCGGAGCTGCTGACATTGCCGCTGCAAGGAAGGCCGACAGTTATCAAGAGCTGGCCCGGGGCTACGAGGTCATTCCGGTAGCCACTGCGACTATTGGCCCGATGAACCCAGCAGGAGCCGACTTCATTAACGGCATTGGCAGGCTAGTCACAGCTCTTACTGGCGATCGGAGGGAGACCTCTTTTCTTTGGCAGAGGCTTTCGGTTTTGTTGCAGAGGTTCAACGCCGTTTGCTTCCGTGGCTCTTTTATCCTTGATGATCTCGAGTAGCCGAGCGGCGATTCAACACGTTCTTTTGATTGAATCGTTTTTATCAAACCCTTAGGGCTTTACACCCGGGGTAAAAAAAATAAAAATAAAAATAAAAATGAAGTAATTGTATTTTTCTGTTAGCTTTTAATTTTGTATTAAAATTACAGTACTGAAGCTTTTACTTACTTCTGAAACTTTGAATATTGTCCGCAGGCCTACTTTATACACTATTCGTATCCGTAGCAAGCCGAATTGTTGATCTAATCGATCAATCAGTTTAACGTCGATTTCTCAAGTCGACTTCCCGATGAAATCCAATAGTGACGGTCCGCGGACAGTTCTTTCATTTACGTAGACGACCCTTTCTTTAATGGTCGTGGGAGAAACCTGAAAAAGCTAGAGAAATTCCTAGCTCTACTAACTTAACCCTAGAGTGCTAAAAAATATTTGATACAATTGACGCCAAGTGAGGTCGGAAACGATCCAAGTAATATTTGTGCTCTTCATCGATATGTCTTATTACAATTTACTAAACTAAATGCAATTATAACACTTTCAGTAATGTAGTTGACCATAGGTACTGCATTTCAATTAAAAATACTACGATGATGAAGACTTAACGTCCGTTTTTGTACCAAATGGCGATGTCAGGGACTGCAAAAACGAACAGCATGACTGAATAGTTTTCTTTACTGTTTACAACTAAATTACAATTTCATAGCATATTGGACTACTCGTTGCCTTACCAATTACAAAATACTGCAATTAATGAAGATTTGAAGGCCGCTTTTTCGCTCCAAGGAGATGTCAAGGACAGCTCAAACTAAATATTTCTCACTTGAAATTATAAATAAGTGAATTTTTATCGTGTATTTGGCTACGCGCTGCTTTTTCAATTACAAAATACAATGGTAATGAAGTTTAACGTCCGTTGCCTAATCCGTAGGCTATGCACAGGACGGCCCAATCCGACAATATAATTAAATGATTTTCGTTTGTAATTAACCAAGATATAAAACTAAATAACAGTTACTTATATTTCTAAACATTTGAGCAATATATTTGTAATATATTGATTTACGAATATAAGTTTTTCGTTGAAAGTTTACTGTAGACATAGCTTAAGGGTTTTACGTAGGAGTCCATTATCGCGTTTCTGCATTATCGACAGTGCGGAAATCAAGGCACGCAGTTATTTCAGTTAATCTTGTGATGTTCCTGGCAAACACTGCGATCACATGTGACAGTAGTATTGATATAACTGTAGTCCTTATTTCTCAGTAAGTGGAAGTAGCGTGCACATTTTCTAGCCAGCTCTTCTGACAACACACAGGGCTGCAGCTGGTAAACAGTCGAGCAATCCAATAAGCTCTCTTCAACGCTGCAGTAGGTAGAATCTGCGCTTGTGTTTTGTTCTTACAGTTTCTCATATGTGTCTAGTTTTGAAATTTTTCGAAAAGGGTGATTCCTCACGAACAACTATGGAATCTACTTATGGCTATCAACATTTCTTTTAGCGCATGGAGTTGAAACAGCTGTGCCATGTTTGACGCTGGCTGCTGCAGATCTTCCAGATGGCTATTTAGTCGGTTGCTGATGCCGTGTTCGGTACGCTAGGTAATGTCAGATTGTCACTAGCACCATTTATGCTGGTGCCGATTAGCTTTTCCAGCGAATTACTATTTTATTGGAGAGACACTTGGGCTTTAGCCCGGGCTCGCCGTGATCGCCGTGATCGCCGTGTCGACATTCAGCCTACATCATCTTTATCTAGCTATATGAGCTGGCTCGTAGTCTTCTTCATTGGAATGTTCGGCATTTTCTTCTGAAGCTAACTCCAAGCCACTTTTCTTATCTTCTTCAAGGATGCGGAACACGTCTGAAGTTCTATTGGCCTACAAATCGTGTTGACTACGCGGAGCTATTGTTAATAGTAAGAGGACATTAGGACACGTGTGGTTCTGAGGCTCTAGACTATTTGTCAATACGAGATGATTAGCACAAGCTTTTTTGTCTGCGATATCGCTCCTTGTGGTCTTATCCCATTGGGATCGCTTTAACCCTCAATGCTATTTTCTCTTAGCGTCGCCATCTGGTGACCATAAGTTTCGAAAAAAGTTAGCAGTTGTGTAGGACAATCATTTTTACGAAAAGTCACAAAAGTCCAGATTTTTATCTCTAACCGATTTTCCCCAGGATACATTTAAAATTTGCTCCGGGGTCGTTTTCGACCCCACTGGCATTCTAGGGTTAAACTCTGAAAATAAGCGTCTACACTTTTCGGCAAAACAGTACAATTGACAATGAATTAGCATGACTGGTGTAACGAGCATTTAATATAGGATTATGTAAGACATTATTCAACGAGTAAGCTGTTCCATATCAGTCGAATTTATAATTCAAGCGAATCCTCCCATATCGTTTTATAATAAGTGAGAACTCAGTTTAGCATTGATAGTGGTGGTCTGTGCTAGATGTCGAGTGTCTGGCATTAAGCCCATGAGGCGACGGGTCTTAGCCAAAAGTCGTAAATTCATTTTGACACCGTTCCAGTGCTGAGGCCTATGGATACGGCACGTGGGCTTTAGATTGACAATGTATACCATATATGATATTGAAGAAAATCGAAGCTCTGCGATTGGTCGCAGCGCTTCCGTTTTATTCAAAAGTTCAGAAGATTTAATTTAATAGAAATATATGTTAGTACTGTGGAAAATCATATTAACTTTTAAGAAAATTTCGTGTCCTAAACTTTGTATCAAATAATTAGGCAGGTCTACGCCCAGTTGTACGTCTACCTTAAAGTTATTTCAGCTAGAAACGTTGCTTTTTATCGTTCGATTTCTCCACAATACCAAATTTAATATGCATTCTCAATAAATGCGACTGGACTTGCAGAAAATCCGTAGATTCACTGTGTCACTGCTCCAGTGCTAAAGCCTATGCACACGGGACTTTCACAAGATGGCGTGACGGCATCACCTTGTGCTGCTGGCTTTCTAAGTAAAACATATGACGCGTGAAACTGAGAGACGTGAACTCAAAAGCGCTAGCTCTCAACCAAGTGTTCTTCCAAAACAGATGATGCGAATCGTACAGTTATATTTCTATCAACTCCTCTAGCTAACAGAAGGTCCAATAAAAAAATTTAACTGGATCACTGCAGTCTTAGCTGTTCTGCCAATTATTGAGTAAACCCTTGCATAAAAATAAATTTCCTTAAACCTCTTAAATAAATTTAACTCTTCGATTTTTTAATTCTAATTCTATAGACATGTTTAGTAGGTCAAAAATCGATATAAAATTTTTTAGGATATTAGGCTTTATTTTTAGTAATTTTGGTGTGATAAATTTGCGCCGATTTTCAAAATTTTGGGCCGAACATAGCGTTCTAGCAAAACGTCATTCCTCATCATCGCAAAAGAAGCCAATTTAACATTTAATAAACTTGTCTATTGAAAAAGAAAAAGCGCGAACTGACATTTTTGACAATTTTGTGAGAATTTTCGATATTAAAGCTTGCACTGACGCATTAAAAGGGAAGCCTAGCTAATGGATATGTGCTGTATACTGCAATGTACTGGATCATATATCATCCTCTACGTTTATAGCACCATTTACGACCAAATCTGTCGCATCTGTCGCTCGCCATTTAGATTTTTATCACAACTTGCATGACGCTAAGTCACCCCGCCAGCGAAGAATCTTTATGGGAACAATTTAAAAGAAAATGGTGCCTCCCTATATTAAAATGAGTTACAACTTTATCGCTTTTTCGTAAATTATTTATATAAATAATGCTCTATCGTATACAAGTCCAAGAAACAATTTCCAGTAACAGCCTGTTATTTTTCTCTTTGATGGATCAGACAAACAATGGACCTTTACCGCACTTTCGTAAAATACATTTAATTAGACAGGAGGACATTTGGTTTCTAAGATAGTTTCCCGTTGCATTTCCCAACAGTTGCTTTTACTGTCGCCTCCTACGAAGAAGTACAATTTCCGTGCTAAATATAATAGTGTATGATGATCATTGCACTATACTATGATGATCATTATTGTATTTTATTGTATTATATTATATTTGTCACAGGTGGTATCAGTTCTCTCGGTATTTTTTATTATCATCTCAGTCCAAACATTCTGCCTCAAGACTCATTGCATTATATATCTAGTATTGCACTGTGTTGTTTTGTAGGCAGTGCTCGAATTAC
>JADMIO010690556.1_pt1 | contig 12148 bp, 6 predicted proteins | sample 8958161 | NCBI WGS metagenome assembly JADMIO01 (sample SAMN16585339, study PRJNA669376) | soil metagenome | isolation source: Crop rotation soil | place: USA: Cullars Rotation, Alabama | collected 2011 | reverse complement strand
CTTCATCTCGCCCAGCTCCTTCTTGATCAGCGCGAGGAGCTTGGCTTCGGATTCGAGAATTCCCCGGAGCTCTTCGATCAGCTTCATCAGTTCGACATATTCCGCCTCAATCTTCCCCCGCTCCAATCCGGTAAGCTGATACAGCCGCAACTCCAGAATGGCGTCCGTCTGCCGTTCCGAGAGCGGATACTTGGCCATCAACTTTCCCTTGGCCTCTTCACGATTGGCGGAAGCGCGGATGATTTTGACGAAATCGTCGAGGTTATCGAGGGCGATGATGTAGCCCTCCAAGATGTGCGCGCGATCCTCGGCCTCCCGGAGCCGGAATTTCGTGCGCCGGGTCACGACATCGCGGCGGTGCTCGATGTAGCACTCGATCAGCTCCTTGATGTTCATCTGCTTGGGCCGCTTCTTGTCGAGGGCCAGCAGCGTGACGCCGAACGAGGATTCGAGGGCGGTCTTCTGGAAAAGCTGGTTGATCACCACCTTCGCCTGCTCGCCGCGCTTCAGCTCGATCACGATGCGCGTATTTTCATCGGATTCGTCGCGCAGGTCGCGGATGCCGTCGATTTCCTTCTCACCCACCAGCTCCGCGATGCGCGTGACCAGCGTATTGCGGTTCACGTTGTACGGGATCTCCGTGATCACGATCTGCTCCATCCCGCCCTTGAGTTCCTCGGTGTGGGCCTTGCCGCGCGTGCGGACGATCCCCTTGCCGGTTTTCAGGTAACTGAGAATGCCCTCGCGACCGGAGATGATTCCGCCCGTCGGATAATCCGGGCCTTTGACGATGTTGCACAGCTCATCGAGCGAGATGCGCGGGTGGTCGATGATGGCGATGGTCGCATCGATGATCTCGTCCAGGTTGTGCGGCGGAATATTGGTCGTCATGCCAACGGCAATACCCGTCGAGCCGTTCATCAGCAGATTCGGCAGCGCGGCCGGCAGCACGGTGGGCTCGGTGGTCGACTCCTTGTAGTTGGGAACGAAATCGACCGTATCCTCCTCGATGTCCTTCAACAGATCCTCGGCGATCGCATTGAGCCGCGCCTCGGTATAACGGTAAGCCGCGGGTGGATCGCCATCGACCGATCCGAAGTTGCCCTGCGGATCGATCAGCGGATAACGCATGACCCAGGGCTGCGCCATGCGGACCAGCGTATCGTAGACGGACGAGTCGCCGTGCGGGTGGTAGTTCTTCAGCACTTCGCCGACGACGCCGGCGCATTTGTCAAACGCCCGGTTGTGCAGCAGACCTTCGCGCAACATGGCATAAAGCACGCGGCGTTGCACCGGCTTCAAGCCATCGCGGGCATCCGGCAGCGCGCGAGAGATGATGACCGACATCGAATACTCGATGTAGGCCGTCTGCATGATGTCGGTTATATTGGCGGACGAAAGTTTCTCGGAGGCGGTGTACATTCAGGACAGAGTCAGGATGGAAGACGGGAAGGATTCAGGAGGAGACCAAGCGCGGCGGGTTCTGCTGGCTCCTGACGGCCGGGTTCGCGGGTCCTTCCGCTCACACATCCAGGAATTGCACGTTCAGGGCGTTGTCTTCGATGAACTGGCGGCGGGGCGGGACTTCGTCGCCCATGAGCAGGGTGAACAGCGCGTCTGCCTTGGCGGCGTCCTCGATGTTCACTTTCAGCAGCCGGCGTTTTTCCGGGTCCATCGTGGTTTCGAAAAGCTGCTTCGGGTTCATTTCCCCAAGGCCCTTGTAGCGTTGGATGCTCAGCCCCTTGCGGCCGTTGGCGCGGATTTGAGCGATGATGTCGAGCGGGCCGTTCAGCTCGGTCTTCGCCTCGCTCTTTTGGCCCGGGTTCTCGGTGATCGTGAATTGCGGTCCGGTCGCGACGCTGAATTTCGCGATATCGAGGCCGGTCGCGGCAATCGCCTTCAACAGCTTCGCCATCTCGGTGCTCTCGAAAATTTCGTGGATCGTAATCCGCTTGGTGACCGCGCTGGGTTTTCGATCCGCGAACGGCGCGCCGCTGTTTGCCGCGTTCTCCGCCTGCTCGGTCAAGTCGGCGTTGAGTCCGTGCTCCTGCAGAAATTTCGCGCGCGCATGTTCGTCGAAAAGAAACTCGTGGCCCTCCTTGTTCCCTTCGCGAATCCGCGCCACGTAACGCGGCAGGGCCTGGGTCGCCGGATCGTGCGCGTGAAGGTATTCCGCCAGGCCGGCGCCGTAACGCGTGACGCCCGCGCCGAGTTTTTCGAGCGCGGCCAGGTTCTCCACGATCTTGTCCACCTGTGCCGGCGCGAAAACGTGGTTGTCCGCCAGTCGCGTGAGGACCACATCCTCGGAGCCCAGCTCGAGCAGGATGCGATTGAGCTGCTCGTCGTTGTCGACGTACTGCTCCCGTTTCTTGCGCTTGATCTTGTAGAGTGGAGGCTGGGCGATGAAGACGTAGCCGCGCTCGACCAGGCCCTTCATCTGACGATAGATGAACGTCAGCAGCAGCGTGCGGATGTGCGACCCATCGACATCGGCATCGGTCATGATGATGATCTTGTGATACCGGGCCTTGGCCGCGTTAAAGCCACCGACCGACTCGTCGCCCTCGCCGATCCCCGTACCACAGGCGGTGATGAGCGTGCGGATTTCCTCGTTGGCGAGCACCTTGTCGAGTCGTGCCTTCTCCGTGTTGATTAACTTGCCGCGCAGCGGAAGAATCGCCTGAAAGCGTCGATCGCGACCCTGCTTGGCGGAACCGCCGGCGGAATCTCCCTCGACAATGTACAACTCCGTCAGCGCGGGATCGCGTTCGGAGCAATCCGCCAGCTTGCCGGGCAAACCACCGCCGGAAAGCGCGCCTTTGCGGACGGTTTCGCGCGCCTTGCGGGCCGCTTCGCGGGCGCGGGCGGCGTTCAGCGATTTGTCCACGATCCGCTTGGCGACCGAAGGGTTGGCGCCGAAATAGAACATCAGGCCTTCGTAGGAGACCGAGCCGACGATGCTTTCGACCTCCGGCGATAGCAGCTTCACCTTGGTCTGCGACTCGAACTTCGGATCGCTGTGCTTGATCGAAATCACCGCGGCGAGCCCTTCCCGGACATCATCACCCGTGATCTGCGGATCCTTGTCCTTGAGCAGATTGTTCGCCTTGGCGTGCTGGTTGATCGCGCGCGTCAGGGCGCTGCGGAAACCGGAAAGATGCGTGCCGCCATCCGGGTTGTGGATGGTATTGGTATAGCAAAGCACCTGGTCGTTGTACGTGTCGTTATACTGCAGGACGACCTGGACGTGAATCTCGACTTCCTTGTCGTCGGTCTTGACCCGGGACTCTTTTGCAATGCTCACCGGCTTGGGATGCAACGGCGTCTTGCCCTGATTAAGCTGCTTCACGAACTCTTCGACGCCATCCTTGTAATAATAGGTCTCGGGCTTCGGCTCTGCCGGGCGCTCATCGGTGAAAACAATCTCGAGCCCCGAGTTGAGGAATGCCAGTTCGCGCAACCGCTGGCTGATCCGTCCTCCCTGGAAAACCGTCGTCTCCTTGAAGATTTCCGGGTCGGGTTTGAAGGTGATGAGCGTACCCGTCCCACGCGCCTTGCCGATGACCTCGAGCTTTTTCACCGTCTTGCCGCGCTCGAACTTCATGTGATGGACCTTCGCGTCGCGCGAGACCTCCACTTCGAACCACTCGGACACGGCGTTGACGCACTTGGCGCCCACGCCGTGCGTCCCACCCGAGAATTTATATCCGCCCTGACCGTATTTGCCGCCGGAGTGCAGCGTCGTCAGCACCATCTCGACGCCCGGAATCTTGTACTGCGGATGGATGTCGACCGGGATGCCGCGACCATTATCGCGAATGCTGATCGAACCATCGACATGGATGTTCACCTCAATCCGCGTGCAGTAGCCGGCGAGATGTTCGTCCACCGAATTATCGAGCACTTCGGAAACGCAATGATGCAGCGCCCGCTCGTCGGTGCCGCCGATGTACATGCCCGGCTTCTTGCGGACGGCTTCGAGCCCCTCGAGCTTGCCAAGTTTCGATGCATCGTAAGCGTCCGCACCGGCTTGTTGTCTGGCGGCGTCTTGAGGAGCGGGAGAGTCGGACATGAAAAGGGTTTCGAGCGAGTTTTGAGAGGGAAAATGAAAGGAAAAAAATCTCGCGAAACCGCCGCGGTGGCGAGGGTTTTTTTGGGAAAAAAGAGCCTAAAAACCTCCATTCTTTCGCGATTAAAGGCTTGCGGTCCGCAGGGGGTGAGGGGACGGCGGGGAAGCGGCTCGGCCGCATCGAAAACCTGGCCACGCGATGCCAGCAAAATAGGGGAAATCGACCGCTATGGACGGCGCAAATCGGCGGTGTTGGAGGGTCAGGATGCGTGGGGCCAAGACTTTCGTTTGACCGTGGTCGCGCCGCACAACACACTGTTGCGGCATGCTGAACCCGCTGATTCAAGGCCTCCTCATTCTGCAAGATCGCGATGTGAAGAGGCTTGGGGTGGAAGCCCAGCTGAAAGCGATTCCGGGCGATATTGCGCGGGTGGAACAGAGGATTGCGGCGGAAAAGGCCGCGATCGATGCCGCCCGGACGGAAATGCGCGATCTCGAGGCGAAAAAGAAGGTATTGGAGACTGAGATTGGCTCCGCCGAGGACAAAATGGGGCGATACAAGACCCAGCAGCTCTCGGTGCGCAAAAACGACGAATATCAGGCGCTTGGTCACGAAATTGCGACGACCCAGGCTCAGATCAGCGAGCTGGAAGGCAAGGAGCTCGAACTGATGTATGCGATCGACGAAGCCAAAAGGAAGTTCGCTGCCGCCGAGGCCGAGTTGAAGGCCAATATCTCCGGGCACGAGACTCGGATCAAAACGCTGCGTGAACGGGCCGCAAGTCTGACGGATGAGCTGAAATCCGTGCAGGCCGAGGTCGCGGCCGCGCGAACGCCCATCGGCGAATCACGGCTGCGGGTATATGACCGAGTCGCCGCCCGGAATATGCCGGCCGTGGTCGCGATTCACGGCGGCAAGTGTGGCGGATGCCACCTCAAGGTTTCCAGCGAGGTTGAATCGGCGGCACGAGGGAAGACGCTCGACGCGGTAACGCCCCTGCCGACCTGCGACCAGTGCGGCCGAATTGTCTATTGGGAGGCGTAACGCCGGGGAACGGCGAAGTCATCCTGTCCACCGCCTCTCCCGGTCCGGCCGGCGCTTGCAATTGTCTGGCCCCATGGCAGCTATCTGGTGAGCCGCGATCGCTCGCGGTTTATTTTAGCTTCGGGGCCAGGTCGTCGCTCCGAGTTCTTTGATCCCAAGGCGCGGGTAACGCCGGGCCCGTTTTAGAAAGTTCGGAGAGGAAAGTCCGGACACCACAGAGCAGGATGCCGCACGAGCCTCACCGCAAGTGCGGGCGGCGCGCGTCAAGGCGCGTTGACGGACAGTGTCACAGAAAACAGACAGCCGGTTCGGCTCGCCGCCAGGCAGGTCGACCCGGTGATGGTGAAAAGGTGGAGTAAGAGCCCACCGCGTCTCCGCGCGAGCGGGACGGCACGAAAAACCCCTTCCGGTGCAAGGCAAAATAGGTGGCTGGGCTGCTCGTCCCATAGCCACGGGTATGCCGCATTCGTGCGGCCGCGGGCGAAAGCCCGTCGCCGCCGAACACACTCGCGAGGGTGTGAGAGAAATGACGACCGAAGCGCCGCAAGGCGTGGAACAGAATCCGGCTTACCGGCCCCGAAGCTAATTTTTTTCCCAGATGAATCATTGCGCGCTGCTGTGCGGAGCGGCGTGCCCGTCCTCCCAACCCACTCGTACCATGATACCCCGTTGGTTCCTGTTCATTGCCGCCGCCGCGCTCGTCCCGGTGTCGTGCTTGTTTTCCCAGCCGCCCTCGCGGAAGGGTGGACCCGGCGGACCGGGCGGGCCCTCGCGTGAGGCGGAGGCGCTCGCGGAACCGTTTCGCGGGATTACGACCCACGGCAACGTGCAATCGGGATTGTTCACGATTCGCTCCACCGGGGTGTCCACCGAGCCGGTGCGGAAGGCGGCGGCGGCTTTTCTCGCCGCGTTGACGCTGGAGCAGCGCAACAAGACCACCTTTCCGGTCGACGATCCGGAGTGGCGGAAGTGGATGAACGTCCACCGCTACAACCGCCAGGGCGTTAGCTTCGAGGAAATGACCGACGCGCAGCGCGAGATGGCGTTTGGCTTGTTGCGGGCGTCGTTGAGCGCAAAAGGGCTCAAACTTTCGCAGGACATCATGAAGCTGAACTACACCCTCGGCGAATTGAACCACGACAATTTCACCGAGTATGGACAATGGCTTTACCATATCACCGTGATGGGCGAACCGTCCGCGGATCAGCCGTGGGGCTGGCAGATCGACGGACATCATCTCATCATCAATTATTTCGTGCTGCGCGATCAGGTCGTGATGTCGCCGGCGTTTTATGGATCGGAGCCGGTGGTGGCGCGCTCCGGCAAATTCCAGGGCATTTCCATTCTGCAGGATGAGCAGAACCGCGGGCTGGCGATGCTACGTTCGTTGAACGAGGCCCAGCGAAAAAAGGCGGTGCTCGAAACGAGCAAGACCGGAAACAACAATCTCACCGAAGCTTTCAAGGACAACGTCGTCCTGGATTACGCGGGCATCGCTGGCGCGGACCTCACCGCCGCGCAGCGCACGGGACTGCTCGAGCTGGTTGGCCTGTACGTGAACAATATGGACGAGGGTCACGCCAAGGTGAAGATGGACGAGGTGCGGGCCCATCTCGACCAGACCTGCTTCGCGTGGATCGGCGGGAGCGCGGACGACAGCGTATACTATTACCGGATTCACAGCCCGGTCGTGTTGATCGAATTCGATCATCAGCGGCCGGCGAATACGCGCCACCTGGCGAAGGATCCGCAGCAACCGATTCGTGACCACATTCACGTCGTGGTGCGGACGCCCAATGGCAACGATTACGGCAAGGACCTGCTGCGGCAGCATTACGCGCAATCCAGCCATTGAGGGAAAGCGATGAACTGGCTGACGTGGTCGTTGCTGTCGGCGCTCTTCGCCGGCGCCACGGCGGTTTTGGCGAAGATCGGGGTCGCCGGCGTGAACTCCCACCTCGCCACGGCCGTGCGAACCCTGGTGGTGCTGGGGTTTGCGTGGCTGATTGTTTTCCGCGTCGCCTCGCCCGGTGAGATGTTCGTCTGGCCCCGCCGCACGTGGCTGTTTCTGGTGCTCTCGGGGCTGGCCACCGGCCTTTCGTGGCTCTGCTATTTCCGGGCGCTGCAATTGGGCGAGGCCGCCAAGGTGGCTCCGATCGACAAGCTCAGCGTGGTGTTTGTCCTGCTCTTCGCGGCCCTGTTTCTGCATGAGCCCCTGACCTGGAAAACCGCCGTCGGCGGGGTCCTGATCACGGGCGGCGCGGTCTTACTGGCATGGAAGTGAAAACCCTTGACTCTCCCGGACACGTTTGAGTTTTTGACCGACTCGAATCTCCGCTCCCTCATGGCAAACACCAAATCCGCTATCAAAGCCGCGCGCAAAGCCGTGCGCCTGACCGAACGTAACCGCGGGGTGAAGACCCGGTTGAAGACTTTGCGCAAGCAGCTCGACGCGCTGATCGCGAAAAAGGACGCCGAAGCCAGCAAGACCGCCGCGGTGGAATACGTTTCCGCCATGGACAAGGCGGTGAAGTCCGGCGTCGTGCACAAGAACGCGGCCTCCCGCGCGAAGTCGCACGCCGCAAAAGTGTTCGCGACGAAGTAAGCTCCCGCCTCGTTTTCTCCGGCCCCGCCTGCCCAGCGCACGCGGGGTTTTTTGTGTCCGGAAATCTGCGGCGCCAGCCTTGCGCGGCGTCAAGACGCGCTTTCATCATCCGGGCCGATGCCGTCTGCGCCCGTCCTTCGCCGTCATTTTCTGAGTTGGGCCCGGCCGTGGCTGCCGCAGGTGAGCGCGTGGCTCGCCGCTGACTGGAATGGAACGGGTCCGTTGGATTTGTCCCACGTGCTCGCGGTCGTGCCGACGCGTCAGTCCGGCCGCCGGCTGCGCGCAGCGCTGGCCCAGCACGCGGAACGGAAGGGCGCGGCGGTCTTTGCTCCCCGTGTCATGACTCCAGATACGCTGGTTGCGCCTGAAGCCCGCGCGGATGTCGCGTCACGCCCCGAGTCGCTGCTGGCCTGGACCCGGGTCTTCCGGGAGCTCGATCTCGACACCTTCCGGGCGGTGTTTCCGCTCGATCCGCCGGTCCGGAATTTTTCCTGGGCGCTGCGTCTGGCGGGCGATTTTGCCCGCCTGCAGTCGGCGCTGGCGAACGGGGGCTGGCGGTTGGGCGACATTCCGGCGATCGTGGGGCCAGATTTCGTCGAAGCCGAGCGATGGCAGCAAATCGCCGAACTCGGCGGACGGCATGATTCCCTGCTCGCGCAACAAGGACTGCGGGAACCGCACGGGGCGCGAATCGAACTGGCCCGCAGCCCATCCCTCGACGCGAAGTACCAGCGCATCGTCGTCCTGGCCGTACCCGATCTTGCGCCCCTGGTACTCACGCGTTTGGCGACGCTGGCCAAATCGCGGAGCGTGGACGTGGTCGTATTCGCCCCGGAAAACGAAGCCGCTGCATTCGATGCCGCCGGTCGTCCGGTTCCGGCCGCGTGGGGAAAGCGTGAATTGGTGCTGCCGGACTTCGACGCGCGGACACATCTGTGTGCCGATCCCGCGGAGCAAGGCGCGCGGGTGGCCCAACTTGCCGCCCGCTATTCAATCCCGGCTGGAGTTCTGGCGCTCGGGGTGGCGGATCCGGAAATCACCCGCCTGCTGGCGAGCGAGCTCGATCGCTTGGATCGAGCGAACTATGACCCGAAAGGAAGGCCGATGCGGCACGAGGCGCTCTATGTGTTGCTGGCCAATCTGGCGGCGCTGGCGCGCGACCCCGAGTTTGCCGCGGTCGAGGCGTTGGCCCGCTGTCCGGATTTCCTCGCCTGTCTGCAGACGAAGTGGGGACCCGGGTTTTCCTGCGCGACGTGGCTCGAGGGGCTGGACGATTTGCGCGCGCGTCACCTGCCGGCGGACCTGGTGGCAGCCCAGCAGCACGCGCGGTCCCAGTCCGCCTGTGCCATGGTAACGCAAGGGCTCGAGACGATGGCGCAGATTCGCGCGCTGCTCACGTCGGGCGGTTTCGCCGCGGGGACCATCGCGGCGTTGCGGGACATTTTTGGGCCGCGGCAGCTGGATCTTTCGGATGAAGCCGACGTGCGCTGGCAGGCCGCGGCAACGGCGTGGATGGAAGTCGTGCGGGACTGTGCCGCGGCCGAAAAGCGCTTTGGGTCTCTCGGCAGCGCGGAATCATGGGATCTGGCGCTCCGCTTGTTTGGTGAAACCACGGTCCCAGCGAATGAGAAACCGGCCGGCGCGCTCGAGTTGCAGGGCTGGCTGGAGCTGCTCTGGGAGGAGGCGCCCCATCTGGCGGTCGCCGGGCTGAATGACGGAAGGGTGCCCGAAGCCGTGCCCGAGGACGGCTTTCTGCCCGCGAGCCTGCGCCAGCGCCTCGGGTTGGAAACGAATGAGACGCGTGACGCGCGTGACGCGTATATCCTGCAGGCGATCGCCGCGGGCCGCGCGCATGGCGGGCGAATCGACTTCTTCTTCGGCAAGACTTCAGCGGTCGGCGATCCTTTGAAACCGTCCCGTTTGCTGCTGCGTTGCGCCGATCGCGAATTGCCCAACCGGGTGGCCTGGCTGTTCCGGGAACCGGCACTTGCGCCCGCCACGCCGCCGTGGACGCGCGCGTGGAAACTGCAGCCGCGGGTGGCGCCGCCGCCGGCCCGCGTAGCAGTCACGGCATTACGGCGGTACCTGGCCTGCCCGTTTCGATTCTATCTGCGCCATGTCCTCGGCATGGACCGCGTCGATCCCTTGAAGAGCGAGCTGGACGCATTCGACTTCGGCACGCTCTGTCACGCGGCCCTGGAACAGATTGGCCTCGATCCCGGACTGCGTGACTGCGCCGACCCCGCCGTGCTGTGCGCCGGGCTGTGGCATCACCTGGAGCGGGCGGTGCGGGTCCGTTATGGCGAAAATCTCTCGCTGCCATTGCTCGTGCAAGTGGAGTCGGCACGCCAGCGATTGGGGAAAGTCGCCGAACGGCAGGCGGCGGAACGCGCCGCGGGGTGGCAAATCATCGAGGTCGAGCGACCGTTCGAGCTCGAAGTCGCCGGATTGCTGGTCCGCGGGCGGATCGATCGCATCGACCGGCACGACACCACGGGGGTCATCCGCGTCCTCGATTACAAGACCTCGGATCTGCCGGTCACGCCCGCCGCCGCGCACTTCCGGGTCGCGCGGCCGGCCGAGCCGCTGGCGGAGTGGGCGAGGTTTGATTTTCAGGGTCGGCCGCGGACCTGGATGGATCTGCAGCTGCCCATTTATCTCCGGGCGTTGCGCCCGGCCTATTCCGGCCCGCTGGTCGGCGGCTACTTCAATCTGCCGAAAGCGGCGGGTGAAACCGTGCTCGCGTTGTGGGAGGAGTATTCGCGGGAACTGCAGGAAGCGGCCATGCGGTGCGCCGAGGGCGCGTGCGCGGCCATTCGGGCCGGAGAATTCTGGCCACCGAGTGAAACGATTCGGGCGGAGCGCGATGAATGGGCGGGGCTGTTTCACCATGGCAGCGCGGCAAGCGTCGAGTGGCCGACCCGATGAAAGCTCCCGCGCACACGATGATCCTGGCCTCCGCGGGGTCGGGGAAAACCTATGCGTTGACCAACCGGTTCGTGGCTTTGCTGGCGCGCGGGGCGCCGCCGGAACGGATCGTGGCGCTGACGTTCACGCGCAAGGCGGCGGGCGAATTTTTCGACGAGATTCTCAACAAGCTTGCGCGGGCCGCCGCGAGTGCCCCGACCGCCGCGGCGCTGGCGCGCGAGCTCGACGCCCCCCACCTGAGCCCGCCGGATTTTCTGCGGCTGCTCCGCGCGGTGGTCGACGCGATGCACCGGCTTCGGCTCGGGACGCTCGACAGCTTCTTCGCGCGCATTGCGCGGGTTTTCCCCCTCGAGCTCGGGCTCGCGGGTGAATTCGAAATCCTGGAGGAGCACGCGGCACGGCTCGAACGACAGCGGGTGCTGCGCCGGATGTTCACCCGCACGGGAGAACTCGACGCCGCGCAAAAGGAATTCATCGAGGCGTTCAAACGCGCGACATTCGGAGCGGAGGAAAAGCAGCTCGGCGCCAAGCTCGATGATTTTCTCGATGCGCATCAGGAACAGTTCCTCGAAGCGCCCGACGCCGCCTGCTGGGGCAACCCGGCGCGCATCTGGCCACGGGGAAACCCGTGGATCGATGCGCGCATCGATCGCCCGGCCGCCATCCGGACGCTGGCCGAATGGGTTGCCACCGTCGGCATCGGCGAAAAACAACGCGAGCGGTGGATGAGCTTTATCGACGCGCTCGACGCGTGGAGTCCTGGCATAGAGCCGGTCCGGGCCTTGGAATATGTGTTGGAGAAGGCGTTGGCGGCCTGGAGCGAGCTGGCGGGCGGCCGCGCGGTGTTGAAATTCGACCATCAGAAACAACCCCTCAGTCCCGCGGCGTGTGCCGCGCTCGCCGATCTCACCCGGCACGTCATCGGGGGGGAATTGCTGCGCCGGGTGGCAACCACCCGCGGGATCCATGAGGTACTCCGCGGTTACGAGGTGGTTTATCATGACGCCGTGCGCCGTGCCGGCAAACTCACCTTCGGCGACGTCCAGCGGCTGCTGGTGCCGGCGGGCGACGGCACCGGCGCGCTGACGCGCGGGGCGGCGGAATCAGGCCGGTTGTTCGTGGACTACCGCCTGGACGCCGAGATCGATCACTGGCTGCTCGACGAGTTTCAGGACACGAGTTACGGCCAGTGGAGCGTCTTGCGCAATCTGATCGATGAAGTCGTGCAGGATCCGGCGGGGACACGCAGTTTTTTCTGCGTGGGCGATGTGAAGCAGGCGATCTTCACGTGGCGCGAAGGCGATCCCCGACTGTTCGGCGAAATCTTCCATCGTTACAATGCGATCGCCGCCGGTACGGTGGCCGCGCGGCATCTGGTCGAATCGTGGCGTTCAGGCCCGCATCTGATCGAGATGGTCAACACCGTGTTTGGCGCCGCGGCGGTGCTGACGGCGTTGTTTCCCGGGGCCGCCGCCGACGCGTGGAATGAAACCTGGCGGGG
>JADMIO010023079.1_pt1 | contig 12148 bp, 16 predicted proteins | sample 8958161 | NCBI WGS metagenome assembly JADMIO01 (sample SAMN16585339, study PRJNA669376) | soil metagenome | isolation source: Crop rotation soil | place: USA: Cullars Rotation, Alabama | collected 2011 | reverse complement strand
CGACTTCAAGTCACGTGAATTCCAAGCTTCGGATCCCACTGTGCTGGAAAGGCGCAAGAAATCCCGCTTCCTCTCCTTCAAGCAGGAAGTTCTTCAAAAGTGCCGCAATTCGAGTCGGCGCGCCCGAACCGAGCGCCTGGCGGGCGTCGCGCAGCGGGGGCAAGAAAACGTATCGGACGAGATCGGTTGCGCCGCGCTCTGGCTCCGCCGTGTCGAAGCGACCTGCCCACAGCGATACTCGGCCGCGCACTTTGACGGTTCCGCATTGATACCGGAGGCCCCAGGTCGCCAAGTCAGTAGTCGGATCAGGCACCGCGCTGATCAACAGGCCCTTGAGCGTGTCGCTGAGACCACGGAATGCGCCCTCGATCGTGAAGGACGGGTCGGGGCTTCCACGACGCAGGTCTTCGTCCTCGGCGTAACGTTCACGCCGTCCGCTCAGGGGAAGCGTTAGCAGGCGGATCGCGTCGACGATATTCGACTTGCCGCCATTGTTTTCTCCCACGAGGACGGTCATGTCCTTGCGGAACTGGACCGTCACATCGGCACACGAACGAAACCGCTGGATCTTGAGCGTGTCGAGATGCATCGGAAGGGACCAAACTCTAAGTGTTACCGGTCAGCTGTTTTTTGGACGTTACGCGATACGGGAAACGCTCCGCGAGAATCTCGGACAATCGCGTAAGCCGGTCGGCCGACTCGAAAACGTGGTAGGTGATGTGCCTGGTAATGCTGGGGGTCTTTCGCTTGTAGGTCGAGAAATCTGTCTCGGTGTCGTACGTGAGCGTGTTTTCGAATGATCCAGGCCTCGCGGAAGGTAGCTGTTTCTGCAAACGCTTCATGCCACCAGAGCCGAGCGAGAGCACAAGAACGTCCTCGTCGATCTCATCGGGCCTGTCGCTGAAGAAATTAAACCCATCGCCATGGTACGGTGGGAATGCAAGCCACGGATAGTATGTTTGGCGCAGATTCGGCGGCACAGCCAACACGGTTTGACAAAACACGAACTTAAATCTTCGGCCGACTCGCTTCGTCGCAACAAACGCACCGTGGCGCATCGATGAATGGATCGAGAATGCTCGGGTCGAAAGGTTCTCACCCTGCCTGCTGCGAAGATCGAGCTCCCTGTACCGCGCCCGCTTGAAATGAGACCAAGCTGTATCAAACAGCGCCCGGCCTTTATCGACGGTGGAAAGCCGTTCGAACGCTGAGCGGCGTTCCTTAGCGGCTTGACTCGCGACCCTGCTCCGCACGAGCGGGGCGATCACCTTCGTAACACGTCGCGTCAATCGTCCCAAGAATACGCTGTAGTTCGGCGATGACCACGCGATGATGTTGCGCATCTTGAGGTCGAAATGGACAAGGCAGTTGCCGTTCGGGTCGTCGTCGCGTTCCCTGAAGTGGTCACTCCTGGCCGTGAAGATGACCGGTATCGCCCGCTGAGCGTAGCCGGCCTCGAAGTAGACGGACGGCCGCGCGTAAGTGAGGTCGGCTATGACCAAGTCGGCGGCCTCGATCTCCGAGATGATTCTTGTATCTATGTTGTCGTTGTGCTCTATGCGATCGACGCGCTGTGCATTGACTCCAAGAGGGCCGAGAGTCTTTCTCAAAGCCCTGAAAATGGCATCGGTGTCTTTTCGACCAAACGCCATCGCGACGAAGCAGCGCAGCTTTGCGGGCATGGTCAGCTCGCGGCGGGCGGGCTGAGGTTTTTCTCAACCTCTGCGAGTGTGATCATCATCATCATCGGATCGACCGGACACTCGTGGAATCCGGCACGCACATAGAAACGCTTCGCGTCGTCTGACATCGCATGCAGCAGCACCGCGCGAATGCCAGCAATTTCAGCGGCAGCGATGGTGCGGAGTAGCGCGTCTTTGAGAAGCGCGGAACCAAGACCTTGTTTCTGGTGGGCAGAATCGACGGCCAAACGCGCCAGCACCATCACCGGAATTGGGTCCGGCATGTTGCGCCTCGTTTTGGCGGATACGTCCTTGTGAGCCACTGCGCCGTTCGCCAGCCCATAGAAGGCGACCACACGTCCCCCAGCCGTCACAACGTAGGTCCGTGAGGTGCCCAGCGCCTCATTCGCGAGCGCTCGGCGTTTCAGCCAGTTGTCGAGTTCAGGCGTACCGGAGTCGAAAGCGCTAACGTCGTGCTCGGCTGTCAGGTGCTCTGGAGCGCTGAATCCTTCCGCACTCATCGCTCCCAGGGGGCTTTTCTGGAGAGAAGTGCCCGCAGGCGCGGGTTCTCGGCGGGAGACGCATCCAGGGCAGCGTTGAACTTCGCGAACGCATCCGTGTCCAGCTGAAAATACCGCTGGTCGAGAAGTACAGTTGTCGCTTCACGGGTTGCTGCGTCCAGAACGAACTGCGTACGGTCCTTCCCGGCAGCTTCAGCGGCTCGATCGATGAGCGTGCGTCGCTCTTCCTCAATGCGGATGTTGATGGTTCGTGTCCGCGCGGCGGTTGAAGTGGCTGCCATGGTTTGCTCCCTAAGCAACGCCCATGTGTAGACGTCGATGTCCCAACTGTAGCGCGTCGTATACACGTTGTCAACACGACACCTGTCGAGGTAGTTGCGGAAATCGTCCAGCACGGCGGCTGCACCTGCAACCCACTACTGGTCAACTACTTAGCCTGACGGAGCAGGGCAATTCTGTAAGTGACTGATTTTATTCACTTTATTGGCGTGGCTCGCCGCACTGGACGATTTCGGCGCCTACCTCATCCGCGAGGCCGCGTAAACTGGTTTGTTCTTGACAGATTCGCCAGAGTTTCGCCAACGGAGCCAATCGAACCACCGCAGCTGGTGACGCCTTGACCTCTCGCTTCGGCGGCCCAACATCGTGTGGTCCGGGACCCGAGTAAATCGATCGGCCTCCTGCGACTCCCGTCCCACAACCCGGCCGCATGACCGCCCGGCCGACTATCGTTCCGACCAACGGACCTCGGCGCGGTCGTGCGCCTGGAGGCGAGGATGAATTAGCCGGACCACGGGCGGTACCACGCGAAGAGGGGAAAAACCGTGTCCGGGATCAAACGCGCTGTTTCACGAACGCCTCTTGCCTGTGCGTCTCGAATTGGGAATTCTCGCGCCGAATCCTGGATCCGGCAACCTTGCTCGTCGCCCGACGTCTGACCTACGCTGACCCGCACAGGAGGAACCTCTTGCTCGCCCTGCTTCACCTGGCTGTCGTGATCGCGAAGCTCTGTGACTCCGGGGGTGTGCGAGTGGTGATGGCAGAGAATCTCCTGCTCAAGCATCAACTGATCGTCCTGCGCCGTGCTCGCAAGCGGGCGCCGAACCTGAGGTCGAGCGACCGGCTGTTGTGCGGATTCTGGTCGATCTTCCTCAGGCCAGAACGCATTCGAAAGGCTGCCATCGCCCTCCAGCCCTCGACACTCCTGGCGTTTCATCAAGCCTTGGTCCGTTGCAAGTACCGCCGGCTGTTTTCATCGACGCCGCGCCCCAAGACGCCCGGACCGAAGGGGCCGAGTCACGCGCTCATCCAGGCCATCGTCGAACTCAAGTCACGCAATCCTCGGTTCGGCTGCCCACGGATCGCGCTGATCATCTCCCAGACGTTCGGCGTCGACATCGACAAGAACGTCGTATCCCGCGTGTTTCGAAACAGTATCGCCCCGCCCCGAGGGAATCCGAACCCTCATGGTTGTCGTTTATCGGACACACGAGAGACAGCGTGTGGACCGTTGACCTCTTTCGATGCGAGTCCATCGTGCTCCGGAGCTACTGGGTACTCGTGGTCATGGACCAGCCCTTGATGATTGCGTTCACGAGCGCCGTGGCGCGTTCACGGTGATGAAGGCAATCCAGCGGTCGTGCTCGCGGCGGACACCAGACTCAATGGCGTCAAGGGCAGGCCCGAATAGCGGCCTACCTGCCACATTCGCCAACTGCAAGACTGCAACGGTCAGTAAGGCTCTTCTCGTGATTCCGGCACTCATGAGACGGCTGACGGCTGGGTGCAGAGAGGCGGTGGCAACTCCTATTCCAGACAACCAGGCCGCGACGTCGTGGTTGGCGCCAATATGATCCGCTTGGTCTTCGAACAGATGCCATAGGTGATGGCCATAAGAACGAGGGTCAACCCGTGTTCTCAAACCATTCATAATGGCAACGATCCAAGCGCGTAGCTCATGTTGGAGCTGGCTCTTCCGAAATTCACCGATGACATCGGATATCGAATAGTTGCTGGCAATGCGACCCGTCAATTCCTGCGCCAACTTCACATCCTCGACTCCGATCCCGTCCCCGATAGTAGGCGCTGCGCCAATTCGAGGTGCGAGTGCAGATCCGTTTGACTCGGTCGCCTGATCGAGAAGGCCGTAAATGCCCTCTTGGCCTGGCGGCACGACCAGTCCGCTGAGTTGTAGCGTCCGACGCACCCAAATGTCGCCAGAGACTTCATAAATGACCCCACGGACTGTGTCGTCGAGATCTCGATTGGATTCGCTCGGAGCCGCGAACTTCGCTGGCAGGCCACCATCAGCCTTGAGTAATGTCACCTTCTTGCGAAGAACGTCGAAGACATCAGGATGTCGTTGGTCGAGGCTCTGCCCAGAGGCTATCGCTTGATCGAGTTGGGCGTCGTCAAGGAGTCGGGCGTGCTTCGCCATCACGGTGTCGAATTTTCCCGACCACGAAAAATGAGCAGACCGAACCGGGTCGATGATCTCAAGCTCTCGTGCCCGATCTCTGCGCCAGTCCTCAGAAAAGAAACGTGGTCGCCCAACGGGAACCAGCCAGCCTTCCCGCACTAGCCTTTCGACCGTGTCTTCTCGAACAACGGGCATACCGTGGGCGCCGCTAGCCTTAGTCACTTGGTGGGGGCTGGGTGAGCTGATGAAGATCTGGTCGTACAGCAGTAACCACCCCTCGAGATGTGAGTAGCTGAAAACAGGGTGATAGTTCGGATCGAGGAATACTGTGAGTGGAATGGCGCTCGGCGTAGGCATGGTGCTCCTCGGCTCCATGTTATGTCGAAGGAACCCGAGCTGCGGATCGCTATGGCCTGCGTTACAACGCTGTTGACGGAGTGCTTGGCGCCAATCTTCGAAGCCGCGCTCTCGATCGCGACCGTAGCAGTACGCGAATTCGTGGCCAGCAGTCGGGGTCGGAGCGAACTTAAGAGCTCAATTTTTGTTCAATCTTGAGTACCGAAGTTGTCTCGACGTCTCCGTCTCTTTGAGCGACAGTCCGACCCAGTGGGCATCCGTCAGACGCGATCACCTTCACGGACATTCCCGTCACCAAAGTGGAGAGCTATATTTGATCTGTGTCGTGATTCACGCCACAGAGCCGGGTTTCTTCAGCTCACCGGCGCTACCCTCGACTGTGAACCGACCCGGACGGACGCGCTCGACGGTCACGCGAACCTCGTCGATCAGGTCGCTGAGGACAGGATCTCCAAGTAGCCGAAGAGCGCCTTCGAATCGTCCCCCGTCTCTTTGAGTGCCAGTTCGCCTCGTTCTTGATGAAGAGGTAGAGCCGTTCAGCGCTACCGCCCTGACGCCGAACGTAACGCTCGATAGTTTCGCTGTTACGGATCGGCGTCAGCGACCGGGGCCACATATCGCGGAACCCTTAAAGGCACCCCGTGCGTACCAGAAGCGCGCATTGCCCTCCTCGCGCTGGACTTCTTGGGTGCGCCGCTACCGCGCCACCACCGCCCCGAGTCTTCTTAGTTCTCTTTCGCACGAGTGCGTGCGGCGGATCGTCCAGCATTCTTGTACGTGACTAGTCGGGACGTGGCGCGTTGATCGCGTATCCAAGGAATCGCATCTGTGTCATAGTCCTGCTCCTTCATGACGGACCATCTGAAGCCGCGATCTTCCTCTAATTTTTGACTGCCGTCGTTTTCGGGGGCGACGTCAGGATCAACCAACGTCAGGCCGTCCCGCCCTAAAGGGACTAGATAGAGAAGATCCTCCGCATGCGTGGCCGGTCGCGGTCCCGAAGATGGCCCACGACTGGTGTAGCATCTCGCGATGACGGTCCACCCAGAACTGGGCGTGAGGGGCTTATTCATCATCCTGCTTTAGCGATGCCTAGCCAGACTATTAATGTCTTTGTGTCTTACAGCCACGCGGACGCGTCGCTAGTTGCGCCCGTCGTGCAGGTGCTTCGCGTCAACAAGTCACTCGTTTTCCAAGACGCTGACGGAATTGAGCCAGGGACGAAGTGGCGAGACGCGATTGCCAACGCCTTATCCAAATCGAATCTGGTGGTCGTGTTCTGGTGTCACCACGCCTGTCGATCGAACGAGGTGTCGTCGGAGTGGAAAGCGGCTATCGAGCAAGGAAAGGACTTACTTCCACTGCTGCTCGATAAAACACCTCTGCCTTCGGAGTTGAGCGCCTTCCAATGGATCGATTTTCGAGGAACAGTCGGATCGAATCATGAGGCCGAACCGCTCTCTGGAGAGGCTCCGAAATCCGAGTCGTCACCACGTCAACTGCCACCCGACGTACTTCTGTGCCCGTCGCCCCCGACGGATTCACGCCCTACGGCTCCAAAACGGCGCGTGAGTTGGCTGGTTCTCGCTGGCGTCGCGGCCGCCGCAGCTATGATTCTACCGATTCTCTGGATCATCACACAGCGTCTTTCCTACTCAGAGACCGCCAGTAATTGGATGGCTCTTCTTCTTGTGGTCTTCACAGCGGTAGGTGCCTCGCTCTTTTGGTTGCAACGGCACCGCGGGCGACCTGAACCACCTGACGACTGTGAAGACGAGATATCGGGTCCCCTCGATACTTCTTGGGACCGGTTGGGGACTTATAAGATGGCCATGCGCCTTGAGGCGGAGATCTTTCGACGCGCAGAGGGACGACCACCGAGAGCCTGACCGATGGCGCAATCGTTATTTCATACAGTCGCAAGGATCGCACGCTCGTGCGAGGTCTGGTAACTCCTGAAGGTCAGCCTAATGGGGCTCAATGAAGCGGTGTTCTGGGACGAAGATTTAGAGCCAAGCGAACCTGGCTCGAACAGATGTGGTCGTACATTGATCGGGCTTCCCAACTCTTCGTCCTATGGTGCCAATATTCGGCAGCCTCACCTGAGGTATGGAGATGCCAACCGCTGAGTTGTCCTATACTCGCGCCAAAAGAAGAACGCGCCGAGGAAATTCAGGACGAGGCCATCGTCTGCAAGCACTGCGGACGCGACTTGTCGCCGCCATCTCTGTCTCCCGCGCCTGAGAAACAATCAAGCGTCGAGCAACTGGGGCAAGGGCTTGATGATTGTGATCTGCGGGTCCTCGTGCTGGGCGTAATCGGCAACATGCTCGGACGCTGAGGTCTGGGCCCTATCGCCTAAGGGCGTGAAGCTCCCGTGTCATGCCCCCGGTCTGCACTGCTCGGTCGTCGGCTCGTCGGGCGGCGTCTGGCAGATCATTTTTCCAATAGAGGTTCGCGAGTTCGATTCCAGCCATTCCGGCCCCAGCCTTCTCGGCGCGCTCCAGGAGTTCCTGAGCAATCAGTTCGTCACCGGCCAACGCATTCCATTCCCCAAGAGTTCGAAGCGCTTGGCCGTCGGAGGGCGCGGTTTGCAGCACCCTGCTCGCTTGATTCGTGGAGCGGCTGCGGCGGCAGGGGCCAGTGCAGTGTTGCTACGAAGCGGGCCCATGTGGGTTCGAGCTGCAGCGCGCGCTGGCCGCACGGCGGATCCCGTGTGACGTCATTGCCCCGGCGCTGATTCCCCGACGCGCCGGCGATCGCGTCAAAACGGATCGGCGCGATGCCGGGCAGCTGGCGGTCCTGTATCGCGCCGGCGCGTTGAACCCGATCCACATTCCCAGCGAGCACGAGGAAGCCGCCCGCGATTTGTTGCGCTGTCGCGAAGCGATTCGCGCCGACCTGCTCCGGGCGCGTCATCGGTTGTCGAAATTCCTTCTGCGGCATGGCCGCCGATTTACCGGCACGAAGAAGGCGTGGTCAAAACCGCACGACGCCTGGCTCCGCGCGCAGACTTGGCCGATCGCCGCCCTCGACCAGACGCACCGCGCGTATCTGCGCGCCGTCGACGAAGCCCTCGCCCGTCTGCGCGATGTCGAGACCGACCTGCGGGCGCTCCTCACCCTCGAGCCGTTGCAGCCGCGCGTGCAACGGCTGCGCTGCTTCCGGGGCATCGACGACCTCACCGCCCTGACGATTGCGGCCGAACTCGGGGATCCGCGGCGCTTTGCCAGCGCGCCAAGCACCATGGCCTTTGTCGGCCTGGTGCCCGCTGAGCACTCGAGCGGCGCGAAACGCGCCCGAGGTGGCATCACGAAAACGGGCAACGGGCATCTGCGGCGCGTCCTGGTTGAATCGGCCTGGCATTATCGACACCGCCCGTTTGTGAGTACCGCGCTCCGTACGCGCCAACACGGCGCGCCGCCGGACGTCATTGCGCGGGCCTGGACGGCGCAACACCGCTTACATCGCCGCTACCAGCGCTTAGCCGCCCGTGGCAAACCGAAGCCGCAGATCGTCACCGCCGTCGCCCGCGAACTCACCGGCTTTGTCTGGGCCGCGCTGACCCAGTGATCTGATCGGCCGATGTCGAAAGGAGAATCCTCGCGCGCTCTATGCGATAGATGACTTCGGTCTCGAACTCGCGTTCCTGGACAGAGGCAGCTCCCGACGAATCATGGTCATGCGGTACCAACCCGCGAATATCAGAGTGATTCATCGTCGTTGTCCTCGGCCGATCAGATGACCGGATCAGCGGTTCGGAGCCCGTGGAAATGTCGGCCGCGCTGCGGCCTTGGACGCGCGCACAGAACGCGCGCGCCCACATTTCCACAAGGCCCTCTCATTAAGGGATTGACTAACGGTCTTTCCGTATCAGAACGCATGCTTGATCACCGATGTCCGGCAGTCAGAGACCATCGTCGAGGGCGTCGAGGTGATGTCGTCCTGCTTGATGTGCCAGCCTATATGATTGAGAACGCTCTGCACACCGGCCTGAAGGTCGGCTGCCGTGTCATCGTCCACCACGCCGAGATCGACAAGCTGGGTGTCGGGATCGACGTCGCCCGTCGGCGCCTTCGGCGTGTTTGCGACCACGATCGTGTCCACGCGCTCCGGGGTCAGTTCCGGACGCGCGGCCAGCGGATGCAGCTTTGCCTTCTTCTTTATTGCCTTCTTGACCTTTCGGGAGCCTCCGTTGCAGCTGGCAGACGCGTGCCGTGCGTATAGACGGACACAGCAGGCGCATTCCTGGGGACGCGCTGATTATTGCCGTTGTCTATAACCGTTGGCGAGACGAAAGTAGAACAGGCCAGGTTATTGGCTTGTCGGTGGCGAATTGCCGTGGTGCGGCGAAGACGCTTGATTACACGCGCGACGGCGACCGTCATTTCAACCCAAGCCCGTCCCGACGAGCGCCAGTCGGAGACACGAACAAGCCCTCCGCTCAATCGGTCGTCCTCTCGCACAGTGCGGGCGCTCGCTGAGCCACCGCCGCGCACGGGTCATGCGGCAATCGGCGTGTGATACAGCCCGCGACAGTGGGACCACCAGCGGTACCCCTTAACACTCGCTCGAGCGCCCCAATCGCCCCGACGCGGGTCCGGTGTCAGCCCGCCCAGCCCCGCGTGCGCGCGATGACCGTTAAAGTACTCTTGGAAATCCAGGAGCTTGCCCTCAAGATCAGCGGCCGTCCAGAACAGCATCCGGTCGAGACATTCGCGGCGAATCGTACCGATGAGGCGTTCGACGAAGGGAGTTCCCGCGACTGTTTGAGAGCTGCGAGCAGCGCGGCGTCACGCACAGTCACCACGCCACCGAGCAGGTCCGAATGCCCACCGATGAATTTCGTGACCGACTGCACGGCCACGTCGGCCCCCATCGTCAGCGGACGCTGATTGAGCGGTGTGGCGAAGGTGTTGTCGACGCCTAGAATCGCGCCGGCAAAAACCGGGTCGGTTCTGGTCGATCGACCGTCCCTAGGAAGAGACAAATGTTCCGCGCCTTTCGCGAAGAAGCCGGCGCTTTTTAGGATCTCCCGCTCAAGTCGGAGCTGACGACCAAACAGGCGAAGCCCGGCGCAGGCTTTGTCGATCCGCTCACACAACTCGCAATCCGGACCCACACCGGTCAATCCTGGGCACGAACGGAGTTTTCGGTAGGGACAGTGTCGGCTGCAGGCCGGGGCGTCCAAGGCGGGCGGTCCGGCCTTCAATCCAGCCCGCAAGTCCACCACGTTCGTGTTCTGAGATAGGACACCAGGCCGATTGCAGCTCAAATATTATTCAGCTGGCTCTGGCAGATTGACTTTGGTGGGCACGGGCGTATTATGGGCCCTTCCGAGGTGCACGATGGCCATAGTTTACGTGGTGATTCCGATCGAGATCGGCCGCGGCAGCGATGTTCACGTCACCGATGAAGTGCGGGTTCTGCACCCGGGCGATGAGGTTGGTCACCAAGTCGTCGATGCCTCGGTGAAGCCCGACGTCAACGACTCCCCGATGCAGCGTACCGCCGAGTCGGAATACGGCTCGTTGCTGTGGGTCGAGAAGCTCCCTTATCACCTGCCCGATGATTTCGGCAAGAAGTGGACGGCGCCGGCGATTCATCACTGCAAGGAGATGCAGCGGCTCGGCGCAAGCCGTCGGCAGCAAAACCACGCAGCATTCTGGACGCTCTTGTTAGGCTTGCCGTCGAGCCTTCCCAAACTCATTTCGATTCCTGCCGCTTCATTCTTGGCCTTCAAGCTTCTGCCTCTGCTCTACACGGGTTTCGTTTACCACGTTCTGCCGACGATTCGCGAAGTGCTGCGGATCATCGTTCCTTTGGTTGTGCTCGCTGTCCTAGTAACTAACTTGGCAGCGATAGCTACTGCTATCGACGGGACGTTAGCACCTACAGTATTGAGTCCAATAGCTGCCGTGACTTTGTCCAAGTTCTTGGCAGCTCTATATCCATTGGGACCATTTGGCCAACATTGCATAGACCTTGTTAGTCTTGGTGTTGCATCTCTAGCCTTGGCTCATTGGATTAACCGTGGAATACGGAACGTGCCCGACACACTCCCGTTTAGCGCCATACGCACTACACTTACGTTCGGCGACACTTCGTTTTTGAGGTCCCTAATCCAGCAATCGTGATTGTGTACGTAACTGTCGGCACGCGCTGACTATGTACCTTGCCGTGAGGGAGGTTGACGCTTTGTCCCCGTGGCTGATGATCTGGTTTCCTGTTGCGGACCGCAGGGTTCGTTCTGCGAGTTATCGCGCGCAGCGAAACAGTCTCGCCACGGGCGCGCCAGCCGTTTGATTTCCCAGAGTCTCAGAGTCTCCAACACTATTTAGCTGTTCCGCCCGACTTCTTTCGACGCGTTGCCGAAGGTGCTTCGCGCTCAAAATGCAATGTAAGCTGGCCTTCTGGCGCCTAACTTGCGAATTGCCACGCCTCCTTTCCGGTTCTTCTTGCCCTGACGTCAGCCCTCTGCCAGCATCGCGGCCTCTCGTTCTCCGATGTCCAACATCACCCGAAACTTGCATTACGTACCGCAAGCCATCCTGAGGCGATGGTCCGGCGACGGACATCGTGTCTGGACCTACCGGCTGCTGGTGCCCGTTGTGTTCGACTCGGTGGCCGACCTGACGGTCATAGCCGCCAATCACAAACTCCTGCCCGCGGTTGACCTCGGTGGACACTCAAATCCCGCAATTAATCGACACCTCAAACCCCGCAATCAACTGACGGCGGCCGAGACGTTGACGAGGACGACGGACCTGGTGTCCTTCGCCCGGATGAGCAACGTCTTGGAGCAGACCAAACAGCAGCAGGTGCTCGCGCTCGGCCGACTTGGATTTGAAATAACCTCTTGAGATCTGACCCTCTTTCCGAAGAGGTTGCTGCCGGTTAATCCTGTGGGCGGCGCGTTCTGTGCGCCGTCCAAGTCCCTGTGGGAAACGTGCTTTCCGTTTTCCATAGGGACGGCAGGATTCACCGGCCGCGTTTGTCTTCAAGCAGGAGCAGAGATGGCCGACATCACGATTCCGCCGCTATTTCGTGCGCGGGTCAAGCAACGACTGAAGGTCTTGGCGTACGTCGAGGAGTACGCGGTCCGGCCGGCGGCCCGGCATTTCGCCCTCAACCGCATTACCGTTCGCACATGGCGGGATCGGTACCGC
>JADMIO012791525.1_pt1 | contig 12149 bp, 11 predicted proteins | sample 8958161 | NCBI WGS metagenome assembly JADMIO01 (sample SAMN16585339, study PRJNA669376) | soil metagenome | isolation source: Crop rotation soil | place: USA: Cullars Rotation, Alabama | collected 2011 | reverse complement strand
TCTCGCCGAACTGGGCCATCGAGACTTTCGCCACGCGTGATTCAACCAGTGCCTCGAACTCTCGTCGGTCGGCGACGTTGGAGAAAGCGAAGTGAGGAAATTCGGCCATTCGCTCCACCGTCCTGGTGTCCCTGGCCGCCATCGCCTCGACGAATCGGCCGGCGGCGTGCTTCGCCTGGCGGTCTGGTGTGAGCCACGACACGGTTAGTTCGGCGCGGGTGAGGACGAGCGTCGTCTCATGGTCCTTCCACCAGCTCTCCCACTCCGCGCGACACCGCGCCCGACTGACCGCCTGCTCAAGCGGCGGCTCATCGCTCCCAGGCATTCTGTCGCCTAGCAGGGACAGGGGCCGTTCTTTCCCGGCGACGGCCACGAGAAGACTCCAGGCCTCCTCCGCCACGTCGAGTGGGGCCTCCGTGAGCATGGGCAGCAGGGTGGGGACAGCCTTCACGTCGCCGCTCGCGATCAACCCATTCGCCGCCCGCAACCGCACTCTCACCTTCCGGTCGGTCCGGAGCAGTTTCCACACCAGATCGCGCTGGGGCCTCCCTCCGGCACACCCGACAACAAGTGCCGCCGCGCCACGCCGCGCGCTTTTCGGATCGTTCAATCCCTTGAGCAGTGCCTCCTCCGCTTCACCGGCCTTCATCCCGACCTCGAAAAGCGTGACGTGGATTTCCACTTCAAGCTCGGCATCATGGACAGAGGGGAGCATCCGCAACAGCACGGCACATGTCCCCGCGGGCCGGGAGTTGCGCAGGAGTCGTATCGCCGCGGCTTCGACCTCGCGGGAAGCCATCTTGTCGAGGACCGCCAGGCACTCCGCGACAAGGCGACGGACCTCGAGGTCCTTGTGTTGCTGTACCTTCACGAGGAAGGGTCGGGCTAGCACGCCGACGCGGATCAGTTCATCCACGGCATTGCGCCGCTCGCGGAACTTACGCCTTGCCAGTTGCGCGATTAACGCCTCGATGCGTGGCACATCGAGCCGGTCCGGGTCGCGCTGAGCGAGAAATGCAAGCAGGCGGGCGTCGTCCCTGGGTATGTCGGCGCGGCGCAAGAGGGCCTCATCCGCAGCAAGGCCACGATCGGCGAGGGGCGTCCCGGCACGACGACCCAGAACACCGCGATGTGGCGTGGTCTCGTCCGCCGCCAGGCAAACGTCGGCGGAGTGCGGGCATCGGGCAAGGGCAATCCCCAGCATCGCGAAGAGGAGGCGCCAGCGAGTCATGATGGACCTCCGCGAGACGAGGTCGGAGAACCTCCGTAGCATAGATCGGGGCACGCCGTAGGCCAACTGCAATCCGCCCCGGACGGAAGGATTCGTCGTGAGCATCTCGCCAATTGTCATGACGCACACGGCCAGCGACGGCTATCGCTGGCACTACCGCTTCTATCCGCCGACGGGCCAACCGCGACCGGCCCGCATCGTCTACCTGCACGGCATCCAGAGTCACGGCGGCTGGTATGAAGGCTCCTGCGTGCACCTCGCCGCCGCCGGCTTCCCGGTCTACTTCCTCGACCGCCGTGGCTCCGGCCTCAACGAGCAGGACCGCGGCGACACACCGAGCTTCCGCCGTCTTCTCGACGACATCGCGGAGTTTCTCCATGCACTGAAACAGGAGAAGGGAGAGGCGAAAACACTCCTAATGGCGGTGTCATGGGGCGGGAAGCTGGCGGTGGCACTGCAAAGACGTCATCCAGGATTGGTCGATGGCCTCGCCCTTCTCTGCCCCGGTTTCTTTCCGAAGGTGCGGCCGCCATTTGGACAGCGCCTGCGGATTCTGCTCGCACGGCTCTTCCGACCGCGCCGTCTCTTCTCCATCCCACTCAACGACCCCGAGCTGTTCACCGCGACGTCGCGCTGGCTCGACTTCCTGCGTCGCGATCCTCTATCGCTGCACAGGGCGACGGCCCGTTTTCTCGTCGAGAGTGTTCGCCTCGACGCCTATCTTCGCTTCACGCCCAAGCACGTCCGCGTCCCGGTGCTGCTCCTGCTGGCGGGGCAAGACCGCATTATCAACAACGAACGAACCGCCGACTATGTGAGGCGATTCGCGACGACAGGCATCACCATCATTGAGTATCCGCAGGCACACCACACGCTGGAGTTTGAAGACGATCCGTCGCGCGTCCTCGACAACCTGAGTTCCTGGGCGCGGCGGCAACTCAGACCGGATTCATGAGCGCCGCACTGTCGAACCGAAGATCGCGACTTTGCCTGCGGCAGCGGCAGCGCTTTTCCTCCGGCGCGGTTCGGGATGGCCGTGGCCTGGGAGGAGCTATCGGGGGCCTTGCCCGGCTTTCCAGGCTTCAGTGCGATGGTGCGAGCGTCGAAGACCAGGGTGGCCCAGTGGCGAGTGGAGGTGTACTTCTTCCCGGCAAGCTCGCCCGCCTCCTTGACCGTGTGGCCGATGCGAATACCGTACAGACCCGCGGCCAGCTTGCTGTCGTCCAGTTTGAAGCCGCCGTCGTCGTCTGTGGTCGCGTCGATCCTCTTCCCGCCCGGTGGGACGATGAACACCTTGGCCTTCGGCAACGGCTTCCCTTTCCACAGCACCCGCAGCGAACCGGGAGTGTCAGTCAAGGCGATGTCGAGATCGAGCCTGGCGCTCAGGTCGCGCTGCGCCTTCTTGAGCTCATCGGGCCGGGCGCCAGTGAAGGTCTTGGCATAGTAAGTGAGCAGCGCCGGCTCTGCCTGGCCGCGCTGGAAGATGCCGTAGCGACAGGTGGCGAAGTAAACGGGCGGACGCCCCTCGACGCCAGCGAGGACGTAGACATCGTCCTTCCTCTGAAACTTGACCGGAGCGATGGCGCCGCGCTCACCCACCGAGAACACCTGCGTCTGCTTGATGCGATCGAGCAGGTCGGGGTTCTCGTCGGGGGCCAGGGTGTCGCTGAAGACCATGCGGACGGTGCCCTTGTCGGGGTCGGGCACCAGCCAGACGAAATGCGCCCGGACCGGCGCGACGGTCAGGGTCAGCAGGCACAGGATCAGAGTTGCTCTCATGCGTGTAATCTCCTCGGGAATGAAGGGTCAGGGACGGCCCCACGGGTTCTGTTGGTTCTTTTGATACTGCTCGAGGGCCTGGTCTGGCCCATGCTCGACCTCGGGCGGCAGCGGTCTGGTCGCCGTCGTCTCGCCGGACTCGTCGTCTTTCCTCTCTCGATTGCACCCCACAAAAAGTGTGACGATGAGCAGCAGCAGGATTCGCTTCCACATGTTGTATTCTCCCGCGATAATCAGTTGATGCGGACACCGGAGCGCGTTCAGAAGCTCCCCGGAATCACCTCGTCGCCGGAGCGCGTGCCGAGGGCCTGGTAGGTGAAGAGGTCAATGGTATTGCTGACGAAACGGACGGAGCCATCGACCAGCAGGAAGTTGCAGCCGCCGGTATGGTCGCTGCGGAAGGTCTGGAGGCGGTCGAGCAGCGGTGTCGTCGGCAGGATGCTGTTCATCATGACCTTCGTGCTGCCGAAACTGTAGCTGGTGTAGCCATACGCCCAGCTGGTGTTGCCGCCGCGCGGCTTGCCGGCATAGGGACCGCTTGAGAAGAGGTAGTCCTTCAGCTGATAGCCCATCTCGCCGACCAGGAAGGTGGTCGAGGTTCCGTCGGTGATGTCGGGGAAGCGCTTGCCCGAGTCGATGAGAATGGGGTTGCCGGTGGTGTTGCTGCGAACGATGGCGCCGTTGTCCGGCGGCGGCGACCAGGCGTCGTTGCTGCCGATGCAGGCAGCGTAGCTGGCGTAGTGCGTGCTGTAGGCGCTCGTCGAGATCGGCGGCGGGCCCATCGACGGGCAGATGTAGATTTTGATGGGCAGCATCGTCACCGTGTTGTTGGGCGGCGCGGCCGGCGACAGGTTGACGTCGTAGACCCGGCGAATGTTGTCCTGCTCGACAAAGGGCAGGATGAGCGTGAAGCAGCTGTTGAACGTTGGCGAGTTGGCGGTCGGGAAACGCTCGAAACTACCGTGATAGTTGTGCAGGGCGATGCCGATCTGCTTGAGATTGTTTTGACAGGTGGCGCGGTTGGCTGCCTCGCGGACCTTTTGCACGGCCGGCAGCATCATGCCCATTAGGATGGCAATTATGGCGATGACGACCAACAGCTCGATCAGCGTGAATGCGGAACGAGGAACACGACGACCACGACGCATGGAATGGACCTCCCCTGAGAAACAGGAATCGTTGGGAGGTGCGTTGCGTGACGGAAGTGGGAAGCCCCACGGCGGAAGCGAAGCAGCCTCAATTTACTGAGATAGAATCTCAACAAGGAACAATCCTATTGCGACACGACCAAGCGTCAAGAAAAAAAGGGAGATCGCCTACGGCCCTTCGGCTAAGCGGAGGGAGATCAGCCATCGTGGCGAGGGAATAGGGGTAATGTGGCTGCGCGCAGGTCAGGACGCTTGTGTCACGCTCCTGGCACGGTTAGACTGCAAAGAAGGTATCCACTTCCCGCCCGTGCTGGCGTGAGCCATGATCGACCCCAAACGCGCCGCGGTTCGCCCGCGCATCCTATCACCGGAAACCGGCGAACCTCTGCTGCTGGAAGAGGAGGTTCTTGCGCTGCTCGAAGCGGGCGTGACGGGCCCCGTTGCCCTGATCGGACCTCCCGGCTCCGGCAAGTCCGCAGCCATGCGGCACCTGGCGGCCGTGCTGCCAAAAGAGAGCCGAGTCGGGCTGCTTGATGAGAAGGACCCACTTCCAGTCTATCCATGGGTGGCCGTTCCCCACCTAGTCGTATTCACGGCAACGACTCCCCCCGACTGGCGCTGCCGGGCAACCTTCCGGCTCGCTCCGTGGAATCAGGACGACGTGATTGAATACCTACTCGCCGTCCACCCGCAACGAGCCGCCGCTGTGATGACACGCATCCGCTCCGGAAAGTGGGGGCGGCTCGGCGGCAACCCGGAACTCTGGCAGCTCGTGCTGGAGCAAATGGCCAGGGATGACTCGATTGCGGACTTTCGACACGCTCTGGAAGCCTTCCTGAAAAGCCACGCGCACAGGCGAAAGCGGGGCCGCCTTGGCTGCGCCTGTCTGGCGAGCCTCACCGAGAAGCAATTCGATCTGGCCACCGCCCTGCGCGACTGCCGGGTTGCCTACACGGTGCGGCGTGTCTTGCACCATCCCCCGGTGCTTCTTCTGCTGGCGGCAGAACACCTTGCCCTGTCGTTGAGCACGGGCACGAAATGGGATCATCTACGGGCAACCCTGGCCCGCGATCTCGTGCGGACGACGGCAGAACTGCTCGCGGCGGACAGCGCGGTCCTGGCAGCCTTGCGCAGCATCGTCAGGGACGATCCCAGGGCCCAGCCGATGGCGGCAAGCCTTCTCCACGCCGCCGATCCGAACTGGCGCCCCGACGCCGAACAGCCGCCATCGCTCGCGGGGGCCTATCTTGACGGCGCGAACTGGCCCGGCATTCGGTTGTTGGGTGCCACCCTCATGGGCGCCGACCTGAGCGGCGCCAACCTGCAGAAAGCGGACCTGACCGCGGCGAAAGTCATGGGGGCCGACCTGGAGGGTGCCGACCTCCGCGAGAGCGTTCTCTCCGAATGCAATGCGACAGAAGCGCGCATGCGGCGCGCCCGCCTGAGCAAGGTCATCGCGACCGGGGCCTTCTTCACGTCTACCGAGCTCGAGGACGCCGAACTCGAGGACGCTCACCTGGTGCGGGCGAGTCTCGGTTGCGCGAACCTCACCAGGGCCGATCTGCGGGGTGTCGATCTGACGCAAGCCATTCTGCTCGGAGCGAAGATCGAGGAGGCCTGTTTCGCCGGGGCAACGTTACGTGAGGCCGACCTGTCGGGACTGAAACTGCGCGAGGCCGACTTCTCAGGGGCTGACCTCGGTGCGGCGAGGATGCTCGGCTGCGACCTCGAAGGCATGCGGTTGCCAGGCTGCAATTTCGAGAAGGCCAACCTGCACGGCGCGCTGTTGACCGGCTCCGGGATGCAGGTGGCGAACTTCGCGGGCGCAGACTTGCGCAATGCGGGACTCGCCGACGTGGACTGGGAGGGCGTCGACCTGCGCGGCGCCAATCTGTCGGGCGCCTCGTTCCACGGCGGCTCCAGTCGCAGCGGCCTGGTCGGCAGTCCCATCGCCAGCGAGGGCAGCCGCACCGGTTTCTACACGGACGAATACGACGAGCAAACCTACAAAGCTCCCGAGGAGATTCGCAAGGCCAACCTGTGCCACGCCGACCTGCGCGGCGCCGTGCTGGACAACGTCGATTTCTACCTCGTGGACCTCCGCGGCGCCCGCTTCGACTCGGAGCAGGAACCGTACTTCCGCCGCTGCGGCGCCATCCTCGAAGCCCGCGTCTGAATTCTCTTTCTCCCCTCTCCCCCGCTTCGGGGGAGAGGGAAGAAGATCAGCATGCAAGGACTCCAACATGGCCGACGACAAACTGGCTCCTCCCGACGCCAAGACGCTCGACAACTTCCTTCGCGCCGAGGCGAAGCGACTGCACGCCAAGGACACTCCGCCGGCCACCCGCAAGGAATGGGAGGATCGCCGGGCTATCCTCATCAAGCGGATGCGCGAGGCGATGGGACCGGTCCCCGACAAGGACTGTCCGCTCGAGCCGCGCATCCTCGGCACCCTCAAACGCGAAGGCTACCGGATCGAGAAGGTGATCTTCCAGAGCCGGCCCGACGTCTGGGTGACGGCCAGCGCCTACGTCCCGGCGAACATCAACGGTAAGGTGCCCGCGGTGCTCGCCGTTCACGGCCACTGGGCGGGAGCACGACGCGACCCCGTGGTGCAGGCGCGCTGCCTCGGCCTGGTGAAGCTCGGCTTCTTCGTCCTGGCGGTCGATGCCTTCGGCGCGGGGGAACGCTACACGAAACCTGCGAAGGGCAGCTATCACGGCGCTCTTTACGGCAGCACGCTCTGGCCGACGGGTCACACACTTCTCGGGATGCAGGTCCACGACAACCGCCGGGCCGTCGACTATCTCTGCACGCGCCCGGAAGTCGATGCGAAGAAGCTCGGCATCACCGGAGCATCCGGCGGCGGCAATCAGACAATGTACGCCGGTGCCCTCGATGAGCGCTTCGGCGCGGTCGTGCCGGTCTGCTCGGTCGGCACCTACCAGGCGTATCTGCACGCGGCCTGCTGTGTCTGCGAGGTGCTGCCGGGGGCACTGCGCTTCGCCGAGGAGGGCGACGTGCTGGCCCTGGTTGCGCCGCGCGCCCTGATGCTGATCAATGCCACGCAGGACGGGTTCCAGTTCTCCGTCGGCGAGGCGAAGAAGAGTCTGGCGCGCGCCGAACCGGTCTTCAAGCTGTACGGGGCGACCGAGAAGACGAAGCACGCCATCTTCGAGTCGCCGCACGCCTACAACCAGGCGATGCGCGAGACGATGTACGGCTGGATGACGCGCTGGCTCAAGGGCGAGGGCAAGGGCGAGCCGATCCCCGAGCCGGCGCACAAGGTCGACACATGGGAGGACCTGGCGTGTTTCCCCGACCCGGAGAAGGACCGGCCGAAGGGCTTCCTGTTGCTGCCGCAGTTCGCCAGCCGCGAAGGGCGGGCGTTGGTCAAGAAGCACGACATTCGGCCGCAACACATCGAAGACTGGGAAGCGCGGGCGATGCTGATGCGATCCACGCTGAAGAAGACCGTTTTCCAGGAGTCCCCTTCGCTTCCGCCGCCGAGAGCGGAATCACTGCTCACGGATACCATCGGGGGGACGGATCGGACGGATTTTGTTCTCCAGACCGAACCCGGCCTCCCTGTGGCAGTTCTTTTGTGGCGAACCATGTTCAAGGTCGAACGAATCCCCGCGTGCCTCCTTCTTCACCTGGAAGGGAGAGAGCAGGCGGAGAAATCACCGATCGCTCGATCACTGATCGAGCAGAAGTGGCTCGTGGTTGCTCCCGAACTCCGCGGAACGGGGACGACAAAGCCCGCAGGCGACGCCATCGTAGGAGCGCCGGACCACAACAGTACGGAACATGCTCTCTGGAGGGGGCGGCCGCTGCTTGGACAGTGGGTATTCGACGTCCAGCGCATCCTTGAATGGCTGCCAACCCTGAAAGACCAGAACGTCGATCTCAAACGAGTCGCCGTCATTGGGCTCGGTCAGGCCGGCATCATCGCCCTCGCCGCCGGGGCGCTCCTCGATAGTCGCATTTCCTCGGTGGCTGCCCTCGATTTGCCAGTGAGCTACGTCACCGATCAGCCCTACCCCGCCGGAACCCGCATGGGCCTGCTCACGCCCGGCATCCTCCGCGTCGGCGACATCCCGCACTTGGCCGCGCTGGCCTGTCCCCGCAAGCTTCAGATCATCGGCGGTGTCAAGCCGCAGGGCGGCAAGGCCGATGCGAAGGAACTTGCCAACGCCTTCGCCTTCACGAAGGCCGTCTATCAGCTCTACAAGCAGACGGGCCGCTTCACGCTCGTCGAGACCGCGAAACCTGAGGACATCATCAAGGCGTTATGATCCGCGAACGTCCTCGATTCTGTTCGCTCCGTGGCGGACAGGACACCCTGACGCACTTCCTGCTTTCGTCGGGCATGGCCCAAGGGACGATAGGGAGGCATTCCCAGGGCCGGCGACCATCCCGCCTTCCTCACCTTGCACCGCCCGAGGTCCCTCATGAAGCCCAGGGCCCACGTCTTTCGCGCCCCCACCGTCCTCGTCGTCGATCCCGAGCCGTCCTTCCGCATGCTCGCCGCCATGCTGCTGCGCGTCGAAGGCTGCCGCGTCCTGGCGGCTACCTCGCCCGAGGAGGCGGGCCAGCTCATCCGCCAGCGCCCCGTCGTCGTCGACGTGCTGCTCATCAACGGAGACCAGCCATGCGGCTTCGATCCGGCCGAGAGGTTTCGGGAGCGGTGGCCTCGGCTGAATGTCCTCTATTCCTTCCGGCACGCTGACGACAACCCCATCGCCCGCGGCGTGCTGCCAGCAAACGCGACCACTCTCTACAAGCCCGACAGCCTCAATAGCCTGTGCAACCTGGTGCGACAGTGGTACATAGCCAGAGAGGACATCCTGTGTGACCGTCTCGGCGTCTGCCCGTTCTCCGGTTGAGCTATCCCAGCCCAGCGCAACCAGCGCCCATGCTCGTTGCGCGCCAGCAAGCACCTCCTCAATGCCTTTTCGAGCCGTGGTCAGGCTCATCCGAACGGCAATTTCGATGAAGAAAGCACGTCCGTCCGCGCAAACTTTCCGAAGTCTTCCGTCTTCTGGGCGAAGGGAATCAGAAATCAAGGAAATGGAAGCTCAGCCCACATCAAATGGAAAGGTCAGCCCCATGAAGCGGATCGCGATTGCCTTTATCCTCGGTCTTGGATTCGTCGCCAGCACCGGCACCGCCAGCGCCGAGCCGTTCGAAGCCCCCTACCATCAGTGCTCGGAGCGGGGCTGCAAGCAGGGAAGTCGGGTCTACTACAAACAGGGTGTGAGATACTCCCGCAGCCGCTATCGCACGGTCTACGTTCGGCCGGTCAAGCGGACGTCCTACAGGTCGGTCGGCGTCCTCCCCGCGAACGGGAGCCCCAACGTCAATCCGAACGTTGGCCCGAATCCCGGCCCGAACTTCAGCCCGAATCCGGCTCCCAATGCCAACCCGAACCCCGGCCCGAATTTCAGCCCGAATCCTGGCCCCAACGCTGACCCAAACCCTGGTCCGAACTTCAGCCCGAACCTCGGCCCGAATCCAGGTCCGAATCCCGGCCCGAATCCTGGTCCGAACCCGGGTCCCAACAGCAACCCGCAGCCCAACGGCTTCGTGCGGTGAGCTGACGATAGACCCGACTCCACGGCCCCCTCTCGTAGGGGGCCGTTCTCATTTCCACGCCCCGCGCTTCGAGAACTCCCACTGGTAGACTCCGGACAGCGATTGATAGGATGTCCCTTTGTCCCACGGAGTCCTCTCGATGTCCCACGCCGACCGCTGGATTGCCGACCGCATGCGTCACATTGAATCGTCGGGCATCCGCCGCATGTTCGACCTGGCGCGCACCATCAAGAACCCCGTCAACCTCAGCATCGGCCTTCCCGACTTCGATGTCCCCTTGCCGGTCAAGGAGGCGGCCAAGGCCGCCATTGACGCCGGCCACAACGCCTACACGCCCACCCAGGGCATCGCCGAGCTGCGCACCCGCCTCGCCGCAGACGTCAAGAGGCAGCTGCCGCACGCCAACCGCGAGTTGTTCATCACCAGCGGCACCAGCGGCGGCATCGTCCTGGCCCTCTGCTGCGTCGTCAACCCCGGTGATGAGGTGATCGTCGCCGACCCCTATTTCGTCATCTATCCGCACATCGTCACCCTGGCCGGCGGCAACACGGTCCTGGTCGATACCTATCCCGACTTCGACATCGACCCGGATCGCTTCAAGAAAGCGATAACGCCGCGCACCAAGGTGATCATCGTCAACAGCCCCGCCAATCCGACCGGCCGCGTTTACGGCCGGGATCGGCTGCGCGACCTCGCCCGGCTGGCGCAGGAGCGCGGCATCCTACTGATGAGCGACGAGATGTACCGGTCGTTCTGTTACGACGAGCCGTTCACCAGCCCGGCGGAATTCAACGAGGACGTGCTGGTTTTCGACGGCTTCTCGAAGTCGCACGGCATGACCGGTTGGCGCCTCGCTTACTGTCATGGTCCGCGCCGCGTCATTGCCGAGATGATCAAGCTGCAGCAGTTCAGCTTCGTCTGCGCTCCCAGCATGGTGCAGCATGCCGGCGTCGTCGCCTGCGATGTCGACATGACGAAACAGATGGACGAATACCGCAAGAAGCGCGACCGGGTCTATGAGGGACTGAAGGACCGCTACGAGCTGGTGAAGTCGGAGGGAGCGTTCTACCTATTTCCGAAGGCGCCGTGGGGCAGCGCCACCGAGTTCGTTACGGAGTGCATCGCCAATGAGCTGCTGGTGATTCCGGGGAACGTCTTCAGCACCAGAGACACACATTTCCGCCTTAGCTACGCGGCCAACGACCGAACGCTGGAGCGCGGTGTCGAGATCCTGAATCGCCTTGCGAAGCGCGGCGGCGGGGGTGGATAATAGGCGCGGAGAACTAGACGATGGCACCCAACGCTATTTTGGAAACGATCCGGCATAAGCCGGTTGAACCGTTCCGCCTGTGGTTGTCGGATGGCACACATCACGACGTTTACAGTCCAGACCTGATCATGGTCGGAGTGTCAACCGTGATCCTGGGGCTGACGAAGTATGCAGGCGACGAGCTGTTCGAACGGACGGCCCGGCTTGACATCCGGCACATCACCAAGCTGGAGCCGTTGCCTATGACCGCGCCGCCGGCTTCCGATCAGGGCAATGGTCAGGCGGGTTGAGCGTTCTGGGAGGGCTTGACGGCTGGCGGCGCGCCCCTATCATGAGCTTTTTGCAGTACGACCTCGATTGCACGAGAAGGACCATGTCCACGACATTGCGGAAGCCTGCGGAGGTGAAGCATCGCTGGTACGTCATCGACGCGACCGACAAGGTGGTCGGCCGGCTGGCGGTGCAGATTGCCAACGTCCTGCGCGGCAAGCATCGGCCCGACTACACGCCGCACATCGACACCGGCGACTTCGTCATCGTCATCAATGCCGACAAGATTCGCTTCACCGGCAAGAAGCTCGACACGCAGACCTATCACTGGTACACGCGCCATCCCGGCGGCTACAAGACGGTGACGGCGCGCGAGTGGATGGACAGGCACCCCGAGCGCATCCTGCAAAAGGCGGTCGAGCGCATGGTGCCACGCAACCGTCTCGGCCGGCAGCAGATGACCAAGCTGAAGATCTATGCCGGGTCGTCGCACCCGCACCAGGCGCAACAGCCTGAAGAACTCAAGCTCGACTAAACCCTACCCCCCTCGCCCCCGCTTCGGGGGAGAGGGGTTAGGGGTGAGGGGGTCTTGGCACAAACAGCCCCCTCACCCCCAACCCCTCTCCCCCGAAGCGGGGGCGAGGGGAGAAACACCAGAGGCATGACCCGTGGCTGAAGCGAAGACCAAGAAGACGTTTTACCTCGGCACCGGGCGCCGCAAGACAGCGGTGGCCCGTGTCCGCATGGCTGAGGGGACCGGCCAGGTCGTCATCAACGAAAAGCCGGTCGAGGTCTACTTCACCGAGGAGAAGGACCGCAACGCCGTCTACGGCCCCCTGAAGATGACGGAGAT
>JADMIO011124234.1_pt1 | contig 12149 bp, 11 predicted proteins | sample 8958161 | NCBI WGS metagenome assembly JADMIO01 (sample SAMN16585339, study PRJNA669376) | soil metagenome | isolation source: Crop rotation soil | place: USA: Cullars Rotation, Alabama | collected 2011 | reverse complement strand
GTCGCATTCGCCACCACGCGCACGAGCTTCTCCGCCTTGTCCGTCAGGACATAGTTGCGTCCCTTCAGAACGAGCAGTTCGTCTCCGAAATGAGCCCGCAGCCGGGACAAGGAGTGGCTCAGCGCGGGTTGGCCCACGCCGAGTCGCCTGGCAGCCCGCGTCACGCTCTTTTCGCGCAAGAGTGCGTCGAGCGCGGCGAGCAGGTTCGCGTCGATGCCAGACAATTTCATCGGGCAGACCATACCACCGATGTGGTCGTCGCGTACGGGACCTCCGAGCCGAATCGGCACGCCGCATGCCTGGCATGCTTGCAATCGATGCGATCGGCAATCATCGTGCCGTTGGTGGGGCCGGCGCCCTGACCCCACGGACGAGACATCCATGGCTCGTCGAGCCTGCTCAATGGTGACGCGTGCCCTGGAACGCTCGAACAGCCGGCCTCGGGCGAAGCTCTCTGCGAGATCCACCGTGGCGACGAAGAACACGAACGCATTGTGGATGACCATGCCCGGCATGCCAAGTATCGATTGGCTGGCGCCGGATTTCGTTCTTAGAGTCCCGCTACGATGATGGCGAGATCGCGGCATGCCGCCGCCATTTTCGCTGCTCGAAAACGATGCGCCAGGAGCTCGCACCATGAGCCTTCGCCCGCTACAAAACCGTGTCGTCGTCGCGCGTGTCAAAGAAGAGACGATGAGCAAGGGCGGGATCGTCATCCCGGACACCGCCAAAGAGAAGCCCGTCGAGGGGAAGATCCTCGCCGTGGGCAACGGCAAGGTGCTCGAGGATGGCACCGTGAGAAAGCTCGACGTCAAGGCGGGTGACACCGTCCTGTTCGGCAAATACGCGGGCACCGAGGTCAAGATCGACGGCGAAGACCGTCTCATCCTGCGAGAAGACGACATCCTGGCCGTGATCGAGAAGTAACCCGCCGCCCAACCCGCTACGAATTTTCGAGGACCTTACCCCATGGCAGCCAAAGAAATTGTCTACACGAACCAAGCACGCCGTCTCATTCTGTCGGGTGTCAATGCACTCGCCAATGCCGTCAAAGTCACCCTCGGCCCGAGAGGGCGCAACGTGGTCCTCGAGAAGAGCTACGGCGCGCCGACGATCACCAAGGACGGCGTCACAGTCGCCAAGGAGATCGAACTCGAGAACAAGTTCGAGAACATGGGCGCGCAGATGGTCAAGGAGGTCGCTTCGAAGACCTCCGACGTCGCGGGCGACGGCACGACCACGGCGACGGTTCTCGCGCAAGCCATCTATCGCGAGGGCTCGAAGCTCGTCGCGGCCGGACACAACCCGATGGACATCAAACGCGGAATCGACAAGGGCGTCGAAGCGGTCGTCGAAGCGCTGAAGAAGAGCGCCAAGCAGACGAAGGATCCCAAAGAGATCACCCAGGTCGGTACCATCAGCGCCAACGGCGACGAGACGGTAGGCAAGCTGCTCGCCGAGGCGATGGAGAAGGTCGGCAAGGAAGGCGTCGTCACCGTCGAAGAGGCCAAGACCGCCGAAACGACGCTCGAAGTCGTCGAGGGAATGCAATTCGATCGCGGCTATCTCTCGCCGTACTTCGTCACCGATCCGGAGCGCATGGAAGCCATCCTCGAAGATGCCTACATCCTATTGTCGGAAAAGAAGATTTCCAACATGAAGGATCTTTTGCCCATTCTCGAGGCGATCGCCAAGCAGCAGAAGCCGCTCCTCATCGTCACCGAGGACCTCGAAGGCGAGGCGCTGGCGACGCTGGTCGTCAACAAACTCCGCGGCACGCTACAGTGCGCCGCCGTCAAGGCGCCCGGTTTCGGCGATCGGCGGACGGAAATGCTCAAGGACCTCGCCGTCCTCACCGGCGGCCAAGTCATTGCCGAGGAGCTCGGGCTCAAACTCGAGAACATCAGCCTCGGCGATCTCGGCCGGGCCAAGCGTATCGCGATCGACAAGGACACGACGACGATCGTCGGCGGCGAGGGCAAGAAGGACCAGATCAAGGGGCGCATCGCCGAGATTCGCACCCATCTCGAAAACACGACGTCCGACTACGACCGCGACAAGCTCCAGGAACGCCTCGCCAAGTTGGTCGGCGGCGTCGCTGTCGTGAAGGTCGGTGCCGCCACCGAGACCGAAATGAAGGAGAAGAAGGCACGCGTCGAAGACGCTCTTCACGCCACCCGTGCCGCCGTCGAAGAAGGCATCGTTGCCGGCGGAGGCGTGGCATTCATTCGAGCCCAGAAGGCGCTCGACAAGCTCGAGGTCAGCGAAGAGCAAAAGCCTGGCGTCGACATCGTTCGCCGCGCCGTCGAGGAGCCCATGCGCCAGATCGTACAGAATGCCGGCGAGGAAGGCTCCATCGTCGTCAACAAAGTTCGTGAGAGCAAAGGCAGCTACGGATTCAACGCGGCGACGGGCGAATACGGGGATCTCTTGGAGCAAGGGGTCATCGACCCCGTCAAGGTGGTGCGCACCGCTCTCCAGAACGCCGCGAGCATCGCGGGCCTCATGTTGACGACGGAAGCCCTCATCGCCGAGAGGCCCCGACCCAAGGGCGCCGAGCAGATGCCGCAGGCGGACCACGGCGACTTCTGAGCGCGGCCACGGGGGGACCCCCCATCAGAGTGGAACCGCAAAACGATCGCGAACGAAGTGAGCGCACGCGGTCCGCAGCTCGTAAAGCCGAGTCGACTGGGTGCAGCGGAGACACGTTACTTTTCCGACCTTCGTTGGGACGGCGCGCTGGACGACCAACTCGCCGGGACCTGCAATCGCGTGAACACAAACGATATAGCCCGGCAGTGAATCGCCCGCGTGCAAACACTGGACGAGCGGGTAGTCCGAGGAGATGACACAAGCGCAAAGCTCGCCGTCGGTGAGCTTGTCGAGTGATTTCATTCACGCTGACCGTGCCATGCGCCGACGAGCATCGCAACTGCTATCGTCAAAGCAGACGTCGGCTGCACATTCCTCGCGTTGCGCCCAAGGATTTCCGCTCCGCAGGAACAAGCCGCCTTCGCGACGATTGACGATCGTCGTCAAGATTCTCCGCAAGTCGCCTTGTCATTCGTGGGCACGTGCACATGATACGACATTATCGACATTCACTGGTGCCCGGCCTTGCAACGACGACCCGGGGTCAGCGGAGGAGGGGTACCATGATCAAGCATCTGATCACCGCGACGTCATTTGCGCTCGGCGGAGCGGGCGTCGCCCTCGTTGTAGTTCTCAGCACCAATCCCATGGCATTCACACATCCCATCGCGCAGCCCCCGATCGTCGCAGTCGCTGACGCGCCTGCGGCTCCGCTGGTGACCGAGGCCGAGCGCAAGACGGTCGTCCTTGCCGAGGTTCGGATCACGGCGTCGACCCCGCGAGCGCCCATACAGAATGTTCTGCCACTCCGGCTCGAACCATGCTCGGAGTGGGACGACGTCGGTGCGATGTTCATCGATCCCGCAGGTGCTACTGGCGTGCGGCGGGCTCTGCGGCCCGCCGGCGACGAGGGCCGACGTCAGAGTCATGGGCCGCGAATGATGGCCATGGCCGATGGAAAGTTCACCTTGACGAGCGAGGGCGGGGCGTTTGCGAACATACGCCGAACCTCGACCGTGGAAAGCGAGCAATTGCTCGATCAGGCGGCGGGATTCGCGCGCGGCGGCGACTACCTCGGGGCGCAGGCGCGGGCGCGCTTCGCAGAGCAACGGTTTCTCACGGCCGCTGCGTCGCTGCCGGCCGACGACGCCTGGCTGATCGACATGCAGGCTCACGTCGACTTCCGGATCCGGCACTACGACGCGCTCGTTCGGGAATGGCGAATGGTCGTCGCGGCGCGCCATGCCACGTATGTGGCTCGCGAGCGACAGGCCATTGGCGCTGACAATCAGAACGTCGCCCGTCCAGTCGGTCGACCTGGAAGGTGACCCCCGCCCTTGGGGCAAGCGGCGATGAGGTGACCATCAAAACACGAACCTCGGTGGGATCGAACGAGTAGAACAGCCACAGATTGAAAGACGGCACCCGACGGACCCACGCCCGAAGACGTGGCGGAATGACCGTCTCGAAATCGCCGCGTCCGGGCAGCTCGTCCTGCGACAAGCTCTTGACGATCGCGCCGAGCGCCGGACGTGCGCGCTCGAGCCGCAGCCGTCGGAACGTCCGCAGGTATCCCGGAGTCAGCCGGACGATTCTGGCCAAGGGTTGCCCTCGCCCGTTTCGAGCCAGCGCATGTGGTGCGCGGCCACGTCGTCGGGCAACAGCTCGTCCAACTCGGCAAGTTCCTCTGTCGAAAGATCCCCCTCGTAGCGATAGAGGCGCCGTTGAGGCATGGCTGACGGTGCCGGAGACATTACCCAACCATACCTCAGCCGAGTCGATCGGGCTCGTTTTTGGCACCATGGGCCTGGCCGCCGAGCCGCGAATTGGCAAGCCGCCGTTTCCACCCAGTTACCACTCGCGACGTGATTTTGGGTCCTTTCCGTCGCGCCGCGTAACGCGCGAAAATCCGAACTCGCCTTGCCTTCCCAGGAACCGCGCGTGATCGGCCGCCTTTTTGAAAGCGGTGTTTCAGTTCCTCTCGCCCCGACTCTAAGCAGCTTCGCTGCTCCATTCTCGAGGCTTCTGCCAACCTGTACTCCGTCCACTTGTTCCTGCGATCGCGCGCCGCGTATCCGCGAGACGGCTCGCCGACGTGGTTCCGCGCGAAGGGCACCGCGTTTGCATTCGCCGATGAGCTTTCCGTTTCGGCAGCCACGGGCTTCACGATCCGACGACGACAACTCATCAGCTGGCGGCGGATCAGACGAACGTCCTAGATTCCTTCCTTTCGGCTCCGAGCCGCTCAGCGGAGAGGCACCCGAACGCGACGAGCGTCCCCTGGCGTTCTTAAGGCCGATACCGTGGAAGAGGGACCCGGTGCTTGCTATCGGTCGAGCGCCGGCCGGATCGTACGACGAGCTGCGCGCCCTCCGCTGACTCGGCCCTCGAAGCCCCATGCCATCCATTCGGACCCAGACGCGCGACGGCGTCGCCTACGCCGTTGCTTTGGCCCCGCTGCTGATGTTCATCGGATGCGGTCAAAGCGCCGACGATCGGCCCGCCAAGTGGTCGTACATTTCCACCACCGTCATCCAGCCCAACTGTGCGACGGCCAACTGCCACGCGACCATCACCGCGCGCTCGGCCGTCGATCTCTCGAAGATCAAAGACGGATACGAAGTCCTGGTCGGCGGACACTTCGTGAATCCTGACGATCCTCCAAACTCTCCGCTCGTCCTGCTCCTGCGGGGCATCGGCAACCGGCGGATGCCCCCGGACTTCGCGCTGCCCGACGTGGACATCGAGCTCATCGAACGCTGGATTGCAGCGCGTGCTCCTTACGACGGCCCGGGCACCCCCTCTGTGGCGCAACCATGATACGTCGGGCGCTTCTAACGCTGGCCGCTTGGCTCGTCGTTCTGTGCGCCTTCTCGCGCAAGGCCGGGGCCTACCCCCAGTTCCAGTTCACGAGCGGGAACCAGCGCTGCGTCGATTGCCACTTCGCGCCCGCCGGCGGAGGTCTCATCAATCCCTGGGGTCGGCAAGAAGCAGGCAATACGATCAGCATGATGGGTGACGGCCGGTTCTTGCACGGTCTGTGGACACCTCCGCCCTGGCTCGCGCTCGGCGGCGATTTTCGGGACGCGTTCATACGCAGCGATGTCGGTGGCGCCGCGTCCCCGGAATATGTCGCATTCCCGATGATGGCCGAGCTCTATGTTCGGGGAGAGCTCCCGAACACGGGTCTTTCGCTGTATGTGACGGGCGGGTATCGCGGCAACGTGCGCTCGGAGGACACGACCGGGCTCACTCGGCACATCGAAGCTTTCATCTCGCGCGAGCACTACCTGATGTGGAAGCCGGGCGCGAGCTCCACGCCCTACCTGCGGGCGGGGCGCTTCTATTCGCCCTACGGCCTTCGTCTCGTCGAGCACCTCTACTATGTTCGTCGATACAATCGATACAATCTGTACGAAGAAACCTACAACGTGTCCGGCGGATACCTGGACCAAGATTGGGAAGTTCACGCCACCGCGTTCACGTCACCTCCCGACACCTTTCCCGCGGCCCTGGCAAGTTCCGGAGTGCATGGTTCAGGCGCGACTGTTTACGGCGAGAAACGCTTCGCCGCCATGGTCGCGCTCGGGCTCCAGGGCAGGGTCACGGCGAGCGACGAGCAGACGTTTTCTCAGGGAGGCGGCATCGGCAAGCTCTGGATCGAGCAGGCCAAGCTGTTGTTCATGGGCGAGCTGGATCTGGGGCACCGCGCGGTGAAGAACGGTGGGGAATCGGCGACGCAGCTCGTGAGCTACTTGGGAGCGACGGTCGTGCCGTTTCGAGGCCTCATGGCAGGCGTGGCCCACGAGCGCTACCAGGAGGATCTCCACATCTCGCGCGCCGTGCGCAACGCCTTCGATCTGCAGGTTCACTTCTTCCCCGTCGCGCACATCGAGTTCATGGCGCTCGGGCGCTACCAGCTCGTGGGGTCGGGGTCGTCCGACGGGCAACCTTCGACGCTCGCCATGCTTCAGTTTCACTATTACCTGTAACCCGAACGCCGATCACCGAGAGCCATGAGCGAAGCGACTGCTGCGATCCTTTCCTCGAGTTGCTGGCGCCGAGCAGGTTCGGCGGTCGCGCTGGCGATGGCATCCATGCTCGGAGGTTCGGCATGCGGACCCGACGTGTCGGCGAATCCGAGCTACGAGAGTGACGTGAAGCCCATCCTGGCCGCGCGCTGCCTGCGCTGTCATTCACCGCAATATTTCGCATCGAGCAACACGGATCCGTACGACTTCACGACCTACGCCACCGCGAGCATGTACGCGCCCCGAATGCCCGATGCGATCAAGCGCGACAACCAGCGTATGCCTCTCGGGGCGCGTCCCCTCGACGACTGGCAGATCGAAACCATCGAGAACTGGGCCCGAAAAACGCCACCGAACCCCTGAGAGAAAATGCGCCCTCGCCTACGAGCTGCGCGCGGAAGCGCACGCTCGAGAAGGCTTGCGTGGCCGACGACCACCGCTCGCTCACGGTCCGCGCAAGATCGTCCCCGAATTGCCGACCGCAAAAACCTCCCCCGACGCCGCAGCCCACACGGCGTTGAGCGATGGCGTGACCACCGGCGTCGGCTCGACGGTCCACCCCAAGCCGTCGTAAAACATCACAACGCTGTGCGCGGGATCGGTCGCGGATGTCGTCGACCCAACGAGGAAAACGCGGTTCGCCGCGGTGCCGGCGATGGCTTGCGCGGTGCCTCTCAGCCCGGTGGTGAGGTTCGCGAAGCCGCCCGAGCCGGTCCATTGGCGAACCGAGTTGGACGGGAGCATCACGAAGATCGACGTGAGGCTCGCCACATAGAGCGACTCACTGGAACCGATGACCGGATTGCTGACCTCGTCGAACGTGGTGCCGTTGAACCGAACCGTGCCCGATCCGCCGGCGAGTACGACATCGGTCGGTGAAAAAACGTGAATGCCGCACGTGTAAGGAGACTCGCCGTAGTAGGAAAATGGATGAGCCTGCGTCCCCAGCTTGGTGACCACGCCGTTTTGCACGCGGTAAAGCTCGGCGGTGGTCGCATGCAATCCCCACACGAATGCGTCGCCCGGTCCGTAGGCGAATACGCAAGCCGGCAGGTCGTGGAACGACGCGCTGCCGACCGGCAAGGATGCGACGAGGCTCCACTGCGCGCCGTCGTAGTGAATCAGCTTGCCGTCGGCGAGCGCGAACACGTTGTCGATGGCGGTGCCGTGGATGGAGAAGATGCGCTGCGTGGTGGCTTCGGCCGGAGTCGGTCGGGCTTGCCAAATGCTTCCGTTGAAGTAAAGGGCGGTGCCCTGGTCGCCGCCTGCCCACACGGCGTTCGCGCTCGAGCCCCACACCGAGAACAAATGAATGTTGGTATTGCTCGTCATGAAGTGCCAGCCCGAGTCGACGCATCGGCCGCCGCTGCACCCGGCGGAGCAGGTCACGAAATGCGGGAGGTAGCTGCACGTCCCGCTGGAGCAGCTTCCCAGCGCGTCGAAGATCTTCGCCGTATGGTCGTCTTGGCACGTCGAAGGCGGCGGGCTGGCGCAAGGTTTCGGCGCGCCGACGCACACGCCGGCGCTGCACATGTCGCCGTCGGTGCACGCGTTGTCGTCGTTGCAGAGGGCGCCGTCCTGGTACGGATAGGTGCAGCTTCCCGCGCGGCACGTGCCAGTCGCCTGGAAGCAATTGGACGGAGGCGAATTGCACACGATCCCGGCGCACGCATCGGTGCGGCACGCGTTGTTCGCGCAACCCGCTGCGCCGCAGTCGACGGTCTTCTTCGTGTAGACGCAACGACCCTCGTTGCAAACGCCTGAGCCGTCGTAGGTGACGAGCTGGGTCGCGCCGACGCATACTGCGCCCGGCGGCGTCGTGCAGGGCATTGGAACGCCTGCGCATTTGCCGGCCGAGCAGGTGTCGACCACCGTGCAGGCGTTTCCGTCGTCGCAGCTCGCCCCTTCGACGAACGAGTACTCGCACCTTCCCTCGACGCAGCGACCGACCGTGGCGTGGCAATCGGTTGGCGGGCTCGTGCACGGTCCGCACGCGGGGGTCGCTTCGGCTTCGACGTCTTTTGCGCCCGCGTCGGTTTCGCCGCCGGCCGGGTGGCCCGCGTCGCTGCCATCCACCGAGCGATCCGGCTGCTCGCCGTCCCGAGCGCGCTCGGATGCGGCGTCGTCCGCGGGACCATCGGGAGGAACGCTCGGCGAATCGATCGACGACTCCGCATCGGGTGAAGGTCGATCGGTGGATATGTCGGTCGTGACGTCGGCGAGAACGGAGCCTTGGTCGTCCTGTTCCCCGGCGGCGTCGGCCTGCACCGGGCGATCAGCTTCGCCGTCCGCCGCGCGCGAATCGGGGGAAGCATCTCGGTTGCCTTGTGTTCCGTCGGTTGACGCGTCGGCACCAGATCCCGCGTCTTGCGCGTCCGGCGTGCTCGCTTCGCGCTCGTAGCGGGGGTTCTCGGTATCTGGCGCGCCGTCGCCGCAAGCGGTCGCGAAAAGCACCGACGCGATGACCAGGTGCCATTTCTTCATTGCACGTATCTCCCAGGGCACGCCGATCGAGCGCATCTTCGCTTGGATTCCAAAGTAGACCGGCCACCAAGCCGTCGCCCAATGGGCCCCGAAAATCAAGGGCTCGCGCTTAACGGCTCCGGGCGCTCAGAGGCACGGAGCGCCAATCCAATACGAAGGCCGAGGATCGGCACCCCGACGGGTGTGATGAGCGTGTCTTTCCGCGAGACCACGCAGGGGATCGGGGTCAACTCCACATCGGCGCCGTGAGACGCCTACTATCGAACGTTCGGCCCCGAGAGGTGCGCGAGGCGTTCCCTTACGGTCGCAGGAGCGCTACGCCGCAAGCCACCATCAAGGCTCCGGCCACGCGCCGAGGCGTCACTGGCTCGTGAGGCATGCCGAAGAGTCCGAGATGATCGATGGTCATGGCCGCAATGCTTTGCCCGAGGACCATCAGCGCCATCGCGCGAGCCCCGCCAATCCTCGGAAAGGCGACCGCCATGCATACGATGATCGCGAAACCACAAAGGCCGCCGATGTACAGGGGCCACGAAGCGCCCTCGGGATAGAACGTCGTACGAGCTCCCATCACGGCCCAGAGCACCACCGCCCCCGCCATCACGACCGTCGTGCTGACGAGTAGCGCACTTCCCAGGCCGATTCGCGCCGCGAGGCCCGAGTTGGTGGCGGCCTGCGTCGCGGCGGCGATACCCGCGGCGAGCGCGAGCGTGCTCATGACGATGCGCATCATCATCGAGGGGCTCGCGGCTGGGACGCGGTCATCGCGCTTTGGTCTCGATGAGGAAGCGCGCGAGAAGGTTCGCCGCCACCCGCCGTCGGTAGGCTGCCGTCGAGCGAAGATCGTCGATGGGCCGGATCTCGTCCATGAGCATGCGTTGTGCTTCGGCGAGCGAGCCCCCAGAGGCGAGGAGATCTTCCGTCCTCCGGGCGCGGAGCACCGTGGCCCCCACGCTTCCGAGCGCGATCCGCGGCCGTGGCGCGCGCACGGCCGCGAATACGACTTTGGAAATCGCCTGCGCGGCCCTCGTCCCCACCTTGCGGAACCACTGGCGGCCGCGCACGAGTGGCACCTCGATGGCGCGAATGAGCTCGTCCGGGCGCATGACGGATTGGCGATATCCCGTGTAGAACTCCCCGAAGGGAACCTTGCGCGTTTCGGCGTGACTCTCGAGCACGACGGTCGCATCCATCGCCAAGAGCACCGGAAGCGAATCGCCCGCGGGCGATGCATTCGCCACGTTGCCCCCGATGGTCGCACGGTTCTGGATCTGCAGGCCGCCGATCTCGCGGGCGGCCGCGGCCAACATGGGAAAATGCCGCTCGACGGGAGGCGAACCTACGATGTCGGTGAACGTCGCGAGCGCTCCTATCGTCAACGCCGAACCGCGCATCTCGATCTTGGCGAGCTCGCGCAGACCCCAGAGATTGAGAAAGCGCCGACGGGCTTCCGTTCCGGCATTGAGCGACACGAAGACGTCGGTACCGCCCGCCAGAGGCACGAGCGGCCCCTCGTCGCGGAGCATCGACAGCGCCTCGCGCACGGTGCGCGGTTCGAGAAGCTCGAGCTCGGCGAGGGCGGTTCTCATGCTCTGCGGATCGCCCGATAAATAGCCGTGTAACCGGTGCAGCGGCACAAGTTGCCCGCGAGCCCCACCCGAATCTCCGCGAGCGAGGGCTTTTTCCCCAAAGGCAGGGCCGCCATGATCATACCGGGCGTGCAGATGCCGCACTGGGCGCCACCCTGTTCGACGAACTGTCGCTGGAGGGGATGTCGGCCGCCGAGCCCCTCGATCGTGAGGACCTCCGCGCCTCGCACGTGCGCAAAAGGCACGAGGCACGAATTGACCGGCATTCCACAGACGAGCACGGTACAAGCGCCGCACTCTCCCTCGCCGCATCCTTCCTTGGTACCCGTGAGCCCGCATTCCTCACGCAGCACGTCGAGGAGCCGCTTCATCGGTGGCGCCGTCACGTCTTTGCGCTTGCCATTCAGCTTGAAACGCACTTTGCCTCCGAGATCTTCTCGGCCGTCGCCGGAATCGATCGCACGTCGAGCCCCGCATGTCGGATGGCGTTGACGATGGCGGGGGCGGGCCCGTCGATGGGGAGCTCGCCCAAGCCCTTGGCCCCGAAGGGACCATGTCGGTACGGCTGCTCCAGGATCACCACGTCGATGCGAGGCGTGTCGAGCGTCGTGGGGATGAGGTAGTTCGTGAGCTGCGAATTCTCCATTCGGCCACCCTTCATCACGACCTCTTCCAGCAGCGCGTAGCCGACACCCTGGGCCGTCGCTCCTTCGATTTGCCCGGCCGCCAAGATCGGGTGGATGGCTTTGCCGATCTCCTGCACCGCGGTGAGGCGAACCGGTCGCGCCTCGTAGGTGTCGGGGTCGATCTCGATCTCCGCCACGTTGCATCCCCAGGCGTACGTCCCGTAGGCGTCGCCTCGGTAGTGCTCCTCGTCCCAGTGCATGGCGTGCGGCTTCTCGTACGACTTCGTGATCGTGAGCGGCCCGTGCCTCTCGAGGTATTCGGCGGGTGAGAGCTCACCTAGGCTCTGCTTCATCTCGAGGGCGCACTGCTCGAGGATCTTGCCCACGATCATGCAGGTTCGCGACGCGACCGTCGGCCCGCTGTCGGGCACGTTGGCCGTGTCGGCCTCGGAGACCTCCACTCGCTCGAAGGGAATACCGAGCGTGTCGGCCACGATCTGCGCGTGCATCGTGCGTGTGCCTTGACCGATTTCCGTGCTCGCCACGCGGATGCGCGCGCCGTCTTTCAGCAGATCGAGCGAGGCTTGCGAGGCGAGCCGCTCTTCGCCGGAGCCGGTGAATCCCGACCCGTGAAAGTAAAGGGCGAGCCCGATACCGCGCCCTTTGCCTCGGAGGGCACGGCGGCGGGCGTGGAAGTCGGTGCGGCGAACGGCTTCGCGCAGCACCTTGCGTGCGCTCGCGTCGCTCCCGAGCCTTTGCCCCGTAGCCGTGGTGTCGCCCGGGCCGAGGCAGTTGATCTCGCGCAAGCGAACGGGATCGATGCCGAG
>JADMIO011430639.1_pt1 | contig 12150 bp, 8 predicted proteins | sample 8958161 | NCBI WGS metagenome assembly JADMIO01 (sample SAMN16585339, study PRJNA669376) | soil metagenome | isolation source: Crop rotation soil | place: USA: Cullars Rotation, Alabama | collected 2011 | reverse complement strand
GCCGGAGAGGCTGGAGCCGATCTGGGTCGCGAGCCGGATGCGCTGACCTTCGCCGCCCGACAACGTGGCGCTGGTGCGATCGAGCGTCAGGTAGTCGAGGCCCACGTGCACGAGGAAACCGAGCCGCTCGCGGATTTCCTTGAGCAGAAGACGCGCGATGCCGAGCTCCTGCGGCGTCAGCTCGATGGTGGTGAAGAACTGCAGCGCCTCGGCGACGGAAAGTCTCAACACCTCGGCGATCGTCAACCCGCTGACCTTCACCGCGAGGCTTTCCGGACGGAGGCGCGCGCCGCCGCAAGCCGTGCATGGGCGCGCGCTCATCAAGCTCTCCATCTCGTCCTTCAGCCAGGGCGACTCGGTCGACTGGTAGCGCCGCTCGAAAAAGGCGACCAGCCCCTCCCAGGCGCGCGCGAACGTCTGGCGCTTGCCCTCGCGCTGAAACTCGATCTCGATCTCCTTGCCGGCGGTACCGCCGAGCACTACCTTGCGCGCCGCCGCCGAGAGCTCGCACCACGGCGTGTTCACGTCGAATCGGTAGCGCTGGGCGAGCGCCGCGAACACGCTGCCGAGCTGCGCCGCGGTCTTGCGGTCGACCGCCGCGACCGCGCCGTTCGCGAGGCTCTTCCGCACGTCCGGGATGAGCAGATCGGGGTCGAAGTAGCGGTTGACGCCGAGCCCGTTGCAGGCCGGACACGCGCCTTGCGGACTGTTGAACGAGAACATCCGCGGGCTGAGCTCGGGCAGCGACGTTCCGCACTCGATGCACGCGAAGCGCCGGCTGAAGAGCAGCTCCTCGGCGGCGGCGCCGCCTTCTCCGAGACGCTCGACCCGCACGACGTCGTCGCCGCGCGCGAACGCCGTCTCCAGGGAGTCGGCGAGCCGCTTCTCGAGCCCGGGACGCACGGTCAGGCGGTCGACGAGCACCTCGATCGTGTGCGCGACCGTCTTGACGAGCACGATGTCGTCCGCGAGCTCGCGGAGCTCGCCGTCGACGCGCACGCGCACGAAGCCCGCCTGCCGGAGCTCCTGCAGCTCGCGGCGGTGCTCGCCCTTCCGTGCGCGCACGACCGGCGCGTACAGGTTGAGCCGTGTCTTCTCCGGCAAGGCCAGCAGGCGGTCGACGACCTGCTGCACGGTCTGCGAGCTGATAGGCCGTCCGCACTGCGGGCAATGAGCTCGGCCGGCCCGCGCGAACAGCAACCGCAAGTAGTCGTGGATCTCGGTGACGGTCGCGACCGTCGAGCGTGGGTTCTTGCTGGCGTTCTTCTGCTCGATCGCGATCGCCGGCGAGAGCCCTTCGATCGCGTCGACGTCGGGCTTCTCCATCTGCTCGAGGAACTGCCGCGCGTACGCCGACAGCGACTCGACGTAGCGCCGCTGGCCCTCGGCGTAGAGCGTGTCGAAGGCGAGCGACGACTTACCCGAGCCCGAGAGCCCCGTTATGACGACCAGCCGCTCGCGCGGGATCTCGACGTCGATGTTCTGGAGGTTGTGCTCCCGCGCCCCGCGGACGACGATGCGGTCGGGCATCGGTCTGATCTAGCAGGGCACCGCCGGCAGCGCGACCGTCAGGGCGGCAGGAAGCCGTAGTCGCCGAGGATCTTCGCACCCGCGGCGGAGCGCACGAACTCGATGAAGGCGCGCGTGTCGTCGCGATGTTGCGCACCCGCGACGGTCGCGATCGGGTACTCCGCCACGACGTTGTGCGCCGCCGCCAGGCCGACGCCTTCGACCTCGTCGGCGGCGGCGCGCACGTCGGTCGCGTAGACCACGCCCGCATCGGCCTCGCCGAGCTGGACCTTGCTGACCACTGCTTTGACGTCGAGCTCGCGGCTGCCGGCGGGAGGCGCCACGCGGGCCTTCTCGAAGGCCTGCAACGCGTAGCGCCCCGCGGGAACGGTCTCGCCGCAGAGCACGACGACGAGGCCGGGCCGCGCCAGATCGGCGAGCCCCGCGATGCGCTCGGGATTGCCCTTGGCGACCACGATCTGCAGCACGTTGCGGGCGAAGGTCACCGGCGCGCTCGCGAGCGCCCGTTCCTCGCTGAGCCGCTGCATGTTGGCGACGTCGGCCGACGCGAACACGTCCGCCGGGGCGCCGTCGAGAATCTGGCGCACCAAGGTCGGCGACCCGGCGAAGTTGAAGGTGACCTTGGCCGGCGGATGCTGCGCCTCGAACGCCGCCCCAACCGCACGGAAAGCGGCGGTCAGCGACGCAGCGGCGAAGACGTCGACCTCCTGCGCCGGCGCCGCGGCGGCGCAGGCGAGCAGCGTGAAAGCCGTCGCGGCCGTGCGCAGAAGCGCGCGCCGCACTCAGAACTCCAGCTGGACGCGGCTCAGCACCGCGTTGTTGGAATGCTTCTCCGGATTCGGACTCTCGCCGCCGCCGGCGTCGCCGTAGAGACCGTAGACGTAGTTGAGCGAGAAGCGCAGGACCTCGTTCGGATACCAGTTGAGACCGGCGACGAACGCGTCGTAGCGGTTCTCGACCGGATCCGAGTCGGGCCCGTCCGCGCCGTGCCGCAGACGGAACGCCTCCCAACGGAGCGCCGTCTCGAAAGCGCCCCATCCGACCTTGCCGTCGCTCCAGATGGGCCGCGCCGGTCGGACGCGAGAGTTGAACGGCTTGGTCTCGCCCGTGACGAGCCACGTGAAATCGACGTAGCCGCCGTCCGTGTCGAGATCGGGCGCGTCGCTGCCGTCGGTCGCGATGCCGCGCCGCTCTTCCTCGGTATGGATGTACTCGCCGACCATGCTGAACGGGCCGTCGAGCCAGGCGAGATGGCCGCCCGCGCGAAGACGCGGCCCACGCCGCGCGACCGCCGGATAGAAGTTGAAGAACGGGTCGCTGGTGCCCGCGATGCTGTTGCGGACGTTGACGATCGTACCGTCCGCTTGGCGCGTCGTCTCGCGGCCCTGATAGCCGTAGGTCACCGCCCCACCCGCGTTCAATCCGCGCAGATGGTCGGGTCCGTTCTTCACGAACGGCGCCAGCACCACGCGCACCACGACGTCCTTGTCGCTGTCGATGTCGCTGCGGTTCTGTCCGCTGCCGTTCATGCCGGCGAGCTGGTACTGCACGGCGCCGTCGAGCAACTGGCCGTACGCCATGATCCCGATGTCGCGGAGCGGGTTGAAGGTGCCGGTGACGACGGCCGCGCGCTCGACGAAGTTGGTGTAGCGCTTCGAGAGCAGTCCCTCGTAGCTGAACGGGATCTTGAACTGGCCGACCTGGAAGTTGAAGGCGGGGGTCGGCGTGACGGCGAGGTAGGCGTCACGGAGACCGTTGCTGCCGACCGCGAACTCGTTCTGGATGCGCAGCTTGAAGTACTTGTAGAGCGTCGCGTCGAGCGTGACGCGGGCGCGGTCGATGGTCTGCGTGTTGTTCTGCGTGGTGTCGGGCTCGTAGAAGAGGAAGTTGCTGGCGACCCAGCCGCCGACCTTCAAGCTCCAGTTGCCGTCGGCGGTGCGGACGAAGAAACCCTCGTTGTAGCCGAACTGCGGAGCGGTCGGCACTGTCGGCGCCGGCGCCGCGGCGGCGGTCGTCGGGGGCGGCGCGGCGGCGGGCGGCGCCGGCGCTGCGACAACCACCGGCGCCGCGGGCGCGGGAGCCGTCACGACGAGCGGTTTGCCGTTCAGCCGCGCCGCTTCCGCGTCGCTCAACACGCCCTTCCCACGCAGCATGTCGATCAGATCCTCGCGCTGCGCGGGACGGAGCGGCGCGCGGCGAACGCGTGCCGCCTCCGCCGCGTTGATGACGCCTTTCCGGCTCAGCAGATCGAGCAGATCGTCCTCGGCGGCCGCGGCTCGGAAGGCTCCGGCCAGCAACAACCCCACCGCCATCGCCGCCGACAGGCATTCTCTCATCGTGACCCTCTCTTCCGCGGACCGGGAACCTCGACGACCACGTTCGTCGCCTTGACCGCCGCGATCGCACGCATGCCCGGTGCCAAGCCGAGCTCGTCGGCCGCCTCGCGCGTCATCAGCGCCACGACGCGATGCGGACCCGAGTGGATCTCGACGTGCGCCACGACTTTGTCCTTCACGACGCGCGTCACGACTCCGGGAAAGCGATTGCGCGCCGATTGCGCGACGACGACGTCGTCCGACGGGGACTCGAGATTGGCCCTCAGGAACCGTGCGAGCTCGACCCCGTCGATCGCGCGATGACCGGCGGCGGTCCGTCGGATCCGCAACCGGCCGGCGTCGGCCAAGCGACGCACGGTGTCGGGGCTGGTGCCGAGCAAACCGGCAACTTCGCCGATGCGAAAAGAAGGGGCCCGAGGCATCGCGGCCGAGCTACTCGCATATGCACGATAGTATTTCAATATTCCTCGCAAATACGGCTACCGGCGCGCGCGCGCGCGACGATTGCCCTGCGGGGACGGGTCTGCCAGTCTGAACGCCGTTCGGGCTCGCAGCGTGCGCGTCCGCAATCGATGACCTCCTTGATCCACGGTCCATTGCCGCTCTTTCTCGTGCAGGCGGTTCTGATCATCGCCGCCTCGCGGACGATCGGTGTGATGACCCGGCGCGCGCGCCAGCCGATGGTGATCGCCGAGATCGTCGCCGGCATTCTGCTCGGGCCGTCGCTGCTGGGTTGGCTCTGGCCCGACCTCGAAGCGACGCTGTTCCCCGCCTCGGGCATGCCGCTGCTCAGCTTGCTGAGCCAGATCGGCCTCATCCTCTTCATGTTCCTGGTCGGACTCGAGTTCGACGTCAAACTGCTGCGCGGTCGCGGCCACACCGCGGTTGCCATCAGCCACACGAGCATCGTCGTACCGTTCGTGCTCGGCCTGCTGTTCGCGACGCGCGTCTACGAGTCACTCGCGCCGGCGGGAGTGCCGTTCGTCTCGTTCGCGCTCTTCATGGGCGTGGCGATGAGCATCACGGCGTTCCCAGTGCTCGCGCGCATCCTCGTCGAGCGGCGCTTGCTGCGGACGCGCGTCGGAGCGGTGGCGATCACCTGCGCCGCCGTCGACGACGTGACCGCATGGTGCATCCTCGCCTTCATCGTGTCCGTGGCGCGCGCCACGAGCCCGACGGATGCCGTCCGCACCACGCTCCTCGCGCTCGCGTTCATCGTCCTGATGTTGAAGCTCGTGCGGCCGCTCGTGAACCGTTTGGCGGCGCGCAGCGCCAACAAGGAGGGGCTCAGCCAAAACCTCGTCGCGGTGACGCTCGTCCTCTTGATGCTGTCGAGCTGGATGACCGAGCTGATCGGTATCCACGCCCTCTTCGGCGCTTTCATCTTCGGCGCCGTCGTGCCGAAGCAGAACGGCTTCGCGCAGCTCCTCGCCGACAAGCTCGAGGACCTGGTCGTCGTGCTCCTGCTGCCGCTCTTTTTCGCGTACAGCGGGCTCCGCACCGAGATCGGGCTCCTCGATTCGGCGCACGCGTGGATGATCTGCGCCGTCATCATCGCGCTCGGCTGCATCGGGAAGTTCGGCGGCAGCGCGGTCGCCGCGCGGCTCACGGGGCTCGGGTGGCGTGAGTCCGCGGCGCTCGGCGTGCTGATGAACACGCGCGGTCTGATGGAGCTCATCGTCCTCAACATCGGTCTCGATCTCGGCGTGATCTCGCCGGCCCTCTTCACGATGATGGTGCTGATGGCGCTCGTGACGACGTTCCTCACGACGCCGCTCGTCGCCCGGCTCTACCCGACCGCGGCGGCGGTGGACGACGACACCGTCGACACGCCGCTCATCGAGCCCGTCGGCGGCTTTACGGTGTTGATGTGCGTCGCCTACGACCGCTCCGGGCCCGGCATGGTGACGGTCGCGGGCGCGCTCACGGGCGGTACGGACGACGCGCACAAGCTCTACGCGCTCCGCCTCGTCGCGCCGAACGACCGCGCGTCGTTCGTGCTCGCGAACCAGGTGCCGCCGAGCGAGGCCCTCGCGCTGACTCCGCTGCTCGAGCGCGCCGACGCCCTCGACCTCACGGTGCGTCCGCTGTCCTTCGTGTCGCCGCAGCCGGCGATCGACATCTGCAACGTCGCCGCGGTGAAGCGCGCCGACCTCGTCATGATGGGCTGGCACAAGCCCGTGCTTGGCCGTCGCGTCCTCACCGGCACGGTGCACGACGTCATGCAGCGGGCGGAGACCAGCGTCGCCGTGCTCGTCGACCGCGGGCTCGGCTGGGTGAGTCGCGTCCTCGTGCCGTACCTCGGCAGCGTGCACGATCGCGGCGCCCTGCAGCTCGCGGCTCGACTCGCGCAGCACGCGGCGGCACGGGTCACCATCCTGCAGGTCGTGAACCCCGACCCGACGCGGCCCGCTTCGCTCGTCGCCGACGACGCCGTCCGCGAGGTCGCCGATACGGAGCTGCCGCCGGGTGGCGGCCGCATCGACGTGAAGCTCGTCGAGCACACCCAACCCGCGCACGCCGTGCTCGAAGAGGCGGAGCAGGGCTACGACCTCGTGGTGATCGGCGTCGGATCGGAGTGGGGACTCGAGCACCGAACGTTCGGGATGGCGTCCGAGGTGATCATCCGCGACTCCCCGGCGTCGCTCTTGATCGTGCGCCAGTACGAGCCGGCGCTCGCCGCGGCAGCGGCTATGCCGGCGGCGGCAGATCCAGCATCGCCGCGAGCATCGTCGTCGCCGGGTTGACGCGCTCGAAGCCCGATCCCGGCCGCATGATGCCGTACTCCGTCATCATGTCGCCGATGCGGATCAGGACGAGGGCGAAGCGGAACGCGGCCCACACCTCGTAGTAGAAGAGATCCTCTACGCGGCGGCCGACGCAATCCTCGTAGAGGCCGACGACCTCCGCGCGGGACGGGAAGCCGGGTAGCGGCCCTGCACCGACACCCTCGGTGTGGTAGCGGTCGAGCACGAGCCACCAGGCGAGATCGACCTCGCCCGGACCGAGCGTCACCATCTCCCAGTCGAGGACGGCGACGGGTGCGAAGTCGCGGAAGATCATGTTCCCGATGCGCGCGTCGCCCCAGGTGAGCACGGCCGGCGGCTCCGTCGCGGGACGCCGCGCTTCGAGCCAGGCGAGCGCCGCCTCGGCGATCGGCATCGCGCGCCCGGCCGCGGCCCAGCGCAGCATCATCGCGTAGTAGCCGAGCTGCTGTGTGAACGGCGTCGCGCCGTACTCCGGCCGCGCCAGGACCTCGAATCCGAGCGCGCGCCAATCGAGCCGGTGCAGCTCGGCGAGCACGGTGAGCGCCGAGCGCGCGAGCCGGCCTTGGTCCGCCGGCGCCGCGTCGAAGAGCCAGCCGCCGGTCGTGAACGGCGGATGGTCCGGCGGGATCATGCCGTCGACGCGATCCATCACGTAGAACGCCTGCCCGAGCACCGACGCGTCGTCTTCGTACCAGCGGACGCGCGGCACGGGGATGCGCGTCGACCGTCCGAGGATCTCCATCGTGCGGAACTGACGGTGCAGGTCGTACTCGGGAAAGATCGCGTAGGCGGTCGGCCGCACGCGCGCTACCAGAGGAGCGTCGACGACGGCGCCGTTCTCGCGCCATCCGGCATCGATCAGCAGCGTCTCGTTCGAGAAGCCGCTGCCGCTCGGCAACGTGATGTCGCCGACCGCGACGTCGGTCGCACCGGGCAGCTTCCGCCGCAGCCAGGCGGTGAGCTGCGTGCGGGTCGCGTCGACGTCGCGGGCCTGTGGGATCGGCATGGCGCCCGTCCATAGCGCGGTTGACACCGGATTCCCACGACGACTACGAGGCCGCCATGCTCTCCCGGATGGACGACTACCCGCTCCACCAGATCGCCGACGTCATCCGCAACGTCGGCACCAGCGACCGCAATTTCTACGACCGCTACTACTTCAACCTGCACGGCTCGAGCGACGAGCTCTTCCTGGTGATGGGCATGGGCCAGTACCCGAACCTCGGGGTGCAGGACGCTTTTGCGGTCGCGCGCCGCGGCGACTCGCACCACGTCGTGCGCGCCTCGCGCGCGCTCGGCGACCGCATGGATACCACCGTCGGACCCTTCCGCGTCGAGGTCATCGAAGGCCTCCGCCGGGTGCGCGTCATCCTCGAACCGACCGAGCACACGCTCGCGTTCGACTTGACGTGGGAGGGCGCCATCCCGGCATTCGAAGAGCCGCAGCACTTCATCCGGAAGCACGGGCGAGTCCTTTTCGACAGCAAGCGCTTCGCGCAGACCGGCTGTTGGCGCGGCACGCTGACCATCGGCGGCGAGACCTTCACCGCCACGCCCGACCGCTGGTGGGGCACGCGTGATCGCTCCTGGGGCGTGCGGCCGGTCGGCGAGGCCGAGCACCCGGGGATCCGTCAGGGCGAAGGCCAGATGACCGGCATGTGGAACTACTCGCCGATGCAGTTTCCCGACTACTCGATCCTCTACATCCTGAACGAGACCGACGACGGCGAGCGGCTGCTCGAAGAGGCGGTGCGCATCTGGAGCGACCCCACGCGTCCGCCGCAGCAGCTCGGCCGGCCCGAGCACCGTCACGTTCTGACGCCGGGCACGCGCATGATCGAGTCGTCGGTGCTTTCATTCCCGCACGCGCCCGGCGGCGCGTTCGACGTGCGCGCGACGCTCCTGACGTCGTGCTTCATCACGATCGGCACCGGCTACGGGATGGAGCCCGACTGGCGGCACGGCATGTGGCAGGGGCCGCTGGTCGTGCAGGGCTTCGTGAAACCGGTCGCGGAGATCGCGTCCTTCGGCGAGTACGGCGTGGTCGACCACGTAGCGCGTTTCGAGACCAGCGACGGCACCGTCGGCTACGGCCTCCACGAGCACGGTTTCTTCGGCCGCTTCGCGAAGTACGGGGTGCATTGATTTCGGCCCCGTGCGCTTCGGCGCTTCGCGCCGAATGCTCCGAATAACCGGCCTAGGCGGCCGACAGCAGCAGTCGAAACGCGGCGCCGCCGAGGGCGGAGGTCCCAACCTGGAGGTCGCCGTCGTGGAGGCGGGCGACCATGCGGGCGATCGGCAATCCGAGGCCGACGCCGCCTGGGGCGCGTGCCCCGTCGAGGCGTACGAAGCGCTCGAAAACCTGCTCACGATCGCGGGCGGGAATGCCGGGGCCGGAATCCTCGACGACGACGACCGCGCCGCCGTCCCGCGCCTCCACGCCGACCCGGATGGTGGCGCCGCGATCGGTGTGGGCGATCGCATTCTCCAGTAGGTTCACGACCGCGCGCTCGACGAGCTCGCGATCGACGCTGAGCGCCATCACCGACGGCGCGACGACGAGTTGCTTCTCGAGTCGCTCCGCCGCCGGCGCGTAGAGCTCGACGAGGTCGTTCACGAGCGCGCCGAGGTCGACCGTGTCGCGCACCACACGTAGCCGGCCGTCCTCGCCTTTGGCGAGGAGGAGCAGTTGCTCGATCGTCCGGCGCATGGATTCCGCCGTCGTCTGGATGCCGGCGAGCGCGTCGTCCTTCGCCGCCGCGTCGTCGGTGGTCGTGAGCGCGACCTCGGCGGTATTCAGCACACGGTTCACGGGCGTCCGCAGCTCGTGAGCGACGTCGGCGCTGAATCCCGAGAGACGCCCGAACGCCCACTCGAGCCGCGCCAACACCTCGTTGGTGGCGACGGCGAGCGCGTCGACGTCGTCGGAGGTGCCGCGCACGGGCACCCGCGCGCCGAGCCGGCGCGGATCGATCGCATGGATGGCCGCGGTGGTGTCGCGCAGCGGTTGGAGCGCGCGGCGCGCGCTCATCATGCCGAGGCCGATCGAGCCGAGCAGGCCCACCAGCACGACGATCGCCGCGCGCGTCGTCAGCTCCTCGCGCTCGCGAACGAAATGACGGAGGGGTATCGCCGTGGAGACCCGGACCCCGCCGCTCTCCTGCCGGTCGCGGACGAGGTATTGGCCGTCGCGGGCGCGGAACGCGGCGCGCAGTGACGCCGTTCGCCAGATCGCGGCGTCGCTCGGCCACGCGCCGCCCGCGATCCCGTGCCCACCCGCATCGTCGACGACGCGATACGCGACACCGGACAAGAGCGCGCCGGCGTCGACGTTCTGCCGGTACGCACGGCCGACCATCTCGACGACGCGGTCCGCGGCCGCCACCTGCTCTTCCAATGCCTCCGTGACGGCGTGCGCGAGCAGGCCGCAGAGCAGCAACGACGTGAACGCCGCCGTGACTCCGGCGATCACCAGCGCCAACCGGACATCGACACGAGCGAGAGCCCGCGCGGCGGCCGCCTTGTGCTCACTCACCGAGCGCATAGCCGATCCCGCGCACGGTGCGGATCGCACCGCCTGCGCCCGCGAGCTCGAGCTTCCGGCGAAGACGTCCGACGTGGACGTCGACGACGTTCGTACCCGGGTCGAAGCGATAGCCCCAGACCGCCGCCAGCAGGTCGCGACGCGTGACGGTGCTGCCGTTCTGCTCGGCGAGGGCCAGCAACAGGTCGAACTCGACGCGCGTCAGATCGAGACGGCGGAGATCCACCGTCGCGTGTCGGTGCAACGGGTCGAGGTCGATGCCGGCGACGGACACGGTCTCGACGCGACGCGCCGGCCGGCGGAGCAACGCACGCAAGCGCGCCAGCAACTCGGCAAACGCGAACGGCTTCACCAGATAGTCGTCGGCGCCGCGCTCGAGACCGTCGACGCGGTCGTCGACGCCGTCGCGCGCCGTCAGCATGAGCACGGGGACGTCGCCGCCGTCGGCGCGCAGGCGCCGGAGCACGTCGTACCCGCTGCCGCCCGGAACCATGACGTCGAGGACCGCCGCCCCGAAACGGGTCGTCGTCACGTGTCGCAGCGCCTCGGCGCAAGTCGCGACCCAGGTGACCGTGAAGCCGCCGTGCGCCAGGCCCGCGCGCAACGCATCCGCGGTCGCCACGTCGTCTTCCAGTAAGAGCACGTGCACCAGACGGCATCGTAGCCGGCGTCGCCGGCAATCGAAAAGGGGGTGCCGAGATGACAAGTGCGTCATCTTCGGCGAACCGTGTTGTCCTCCCTGCGATCGTCCCGCACCGTGGCGGCATGCCGACGTGGCGGTGGGCGACGCGTCTTCTCGTAGTGCTTGGGACTCTCTTAGCGAGCGCCTGTCAGCACATTCCGCCGCGGCCGCTGTCGCCGGAACGCACGGCCGACGCGCTCGAGGCGCGGCGGCTGGACGCTCCCGGGTTGGCACGCTTCCTCGAAGCCGCGGTCGGCCACGCGCCGCCCGTGTGGCCGCTCCGGCAGTGGGACCTCGCCACGCTGACGTTGGCCGCGCTCTACTTCCAGCCCGCGCTCGACGTCGCGCGCGCGCACGCCGCGACGGCCGGGGCGGCGGTGGAGACCGCCGCCGCGCGGCCGAATCCGACGCTGTCGATCACGCCGGAGTACAGCACGAACGCGATGAGCGCGGTCTCTCCCTGGCTGGCCGCCGTGCACCTCGATTGGACGATCGAGACGGCAGGCAAGCGCGGCTGGAGAATGGAGCGCGCGACGGCGGACGCCGATGCGGCGGAGACGGCGATCGTCGCCGAGGCGTGGCGCGTGCGCCGACGCCTGGCTTCGGACTCGCTGGCGCTCGCGACGGCGCAACGCCGCACCGCGCTGCTGGCCGAGCAAGTCGATGCCGCGAACCATCTGGTCGCGCTCACCGAGGCCCGCGTGCGGGCGGGCGCCGCCGCCGCGCCGGATCTGGCGGCGATTCGCTTCGCCTCGCTGCAGGCGTCGACGGAGGAGGCCGGAGCGCGCGCCCAGATCGCCGACGCCGAGGCCCGGGTGGCGGCGGCGATCGGCGTTCCGAGCCGCGCGCTCGCGGGGCTGGCGCTGCCGGCGGGTCTCGACGCCGAGGAGCGCGACGCTCTTCAGGCCGCCGACCCGGGGTCGGCACGACGCCGCGCGCTCCTGCAGCGCGCCGACGTGCAGCAAGCGCTGGCCGGCTACGCCGCCGCCGAAGCCGTCCTCGGCCTCGAGCTCGCCCGCCAATACCCCGACGTGCACCTCGGCCCCGGCTACCAATTCGACCAAGGCCAGAACAAATGGAGCGTCGGCCTCAACATCGACTTGCCGATCTTGAACCGCAACGAAGGCCCGATCGCCGAAGCCGCGGCGGCGCGCGACGAGGCGGCGGCGCGACTCGTCGCCGCGCAGGCGACGGCGATCGGCGACGTCGAGCAAGCGCTGGCGCGACGCGATGCGGAGCACGATCGGATCGAACGGCTCCGTGTGGCGCTCGGCGATCGCGTCGCCAACG
>JADMIO011057208.1_pt1 | contig 12150 bp, 8 predicted proteins | sample 8958161 | NCBI WGS metagenome assembly JADMIO01 (sample SAMN16585339, study PRJNA669376) | soil metagenome | isolation source: Crop rotation soil | place: USA: Cullars Rotation, Alabama | collected 2011 | reverse complement strand
CCTCTCCATTTGGAGAAAGGCCGTTCCGCCACCGGTTTTCGTTCGGCTTTCATTCGGGGTGAGGTTAATTTCCATTACGTTTTCTTATGTGAAGTGATGAACAATTCCTTTTCCGTAAAAAATTCCAGAACTATTCAATTAAAGATATTAAAAGAAAATATCAGCATTGCATGAGTATGTGCCGTTAGCCAACGTAACTCCTTCCTTCGGTGGTTTTGCAAGATCTGTTGGGCTGGCAAAAATTCATAGCAACGGACAGCCTGATGCTGCTTTTGGTGTGGGCGGAGTTGATACTTCACTGGCCAGCGGAGAATTCCAGGGATGCAACGACATGGCCTTAGGTGCGGAAAATAAAATTGTTATTGCCGGGTATCGCTATGCAGGTGAAGTTTCTTCTTACCTCACTGCCCGTTATACCAATTCTGCGGTGAAAATTGCCGGAAGTGAATCGCAAAACACACTGAATAATTTATCTGTATTTCCTAACCCTTTAACGAATGATTTCATGACCATTCAATTTGATCTTATGAATGAGTCGGCACTTAAGCTGGAAATATTTGACCTGGGAGGAAAATTGGTTAGTTCCCGGGACGAGGGTTTTCTTTCAAAAGGAAATCATAGCCTGTACTTATCGATAGCCGGACTTGAAACGGGAAACTATATTATGAGACTGAAGAGCGGAGTAACTTCACAGACCATCAAAATTCAGAAGGCAGAATAATTAATGTTTAAAGAAATTTAGACACGCGCACTACCATGCAAAGTCATAAAAAAACTCACCACCATGCCTCAAAAGACACGGGTGGTGAATTTTTATGCAATACTATCAGGTATAGATTGTATATCTAAGCTACATCACCATAAATTTCCCCTTAGTAATCAAATACTCTTTGCTCTTAACTGAGTAATAATAAACTCCTGAAGGAAGATTACCTCTCTTAAAAAGAAATACGGATTCCTTACTACCCGTTGCTTTCATCTTTAAATAAGACGGAGAAATGCCTTTACCGGAGGCGGTAAAAATTTCAAGAGCTAGCTCATCATTTTTGTTAGCTGTTGCAATGGTAAAGAATGCTTCGGTGGTAACCGGGTCAGGAGAAATCAGAACGTTTACCTGCTTTGAAATTTCACTCACCTGTGTGGCGACAGAGGAAGTATCCGGGGTATACTCATAAAGATCTGCTGTCACATTGAAATAATTATCGAAGCCTGTTCCAACGTATCCATGGTTGACCGTTCCAAATCCAATTGCATTGGTCTTCCCGGGACCGGGAATAGATGCACGTGTAGTCCATGTGTCGGATTCAGGGTCGTATTCAAGCAGGTCATTACTGTTATTAAAATTTACCTCGCCGGTGCAAATGTATCCTTTGTTATAAACAGCAAAGCAGGTGGCATTGCTGCGAAGAAAGATACCTGCATTTGCTTTTTGCGACCACGTATTGGTGAGCGTGTCATAACAATAAAAATCATTCAGTGAAAAACAATTTAAATAATCACAGGTATCTCCTGTACCGAGGTATCCTTTTCCTCCAATTGCAAACCCGATAGCACTGCTTCGCTGGGGGCCCGGAACATTTGCCTTTTGTGTCCACGTATTTGCAATGGGGTCAAATTGCCAGAAATCATTCAGAGATACGAAAGAATCAGAGGTGTATCCTGTGCCGAGGTATCCCTTCTTCCCGATGGCAAAAGCTACGGCATAATTGCGTTCTATTGCCGGAAGATCCGTTTTTTGGGTCCATGTATTCAGCAATGTATCATATTCCCAAATATCTTTTTTCTTCCCTGAATTACCGGCTCCTGTTAGGGCATATCCCTTGTCACCTATAGCAAAGGCCACTGCCCCTGAGCGTACTCCTCCTCCTAAGTCAGCCCGTTGAGTCCATGAATCGGCAGACGGATCGTACTCCCAGAAATCGTCCAGGGATCCTCCGGCAGTAAAATTAAGTCCGCCTCCAATATATCCCTTATCACCAATTGCAAATGCAAATGCAGCTGCTCGTGGAATAGCCGGAAGCGAACTTTTTTGTGTCCATGAATCAGGAGCCTGAGCCATGACCCGAAAGAAGAAGGTATTGAGCACCACCGCGAAAAGGATGCTTTTAATGAGCGCATTGGCATGGTATGCTTGTGTGAGATACCTGGATTTAAAAGCACTGCGTAATTTTTTTTCCATTATAGCTTTTTTAAAACTTGCGAAAAAGATGAATCTAAACTTACTCAACAATTTATGAATGGGATAATCTCCTCGGCCTCTTAATTTCTAAGGAAATCTCAAATCCAATGCCGTTCCCGGAAAATAAGCTTTGTCATTCATAATCTGAAGCGACATAGATATCCGGGAGTGTTAAATTTTCTGATAAAATTCGTGCCTCCTCTATGGTCTTTGCAGCTATCTTAAGTTTTTGCTTCGTGCGAATGCGTGTAATTCCGTGGCATTCATTTTTTTGCCTGCAAAAAACGATACAATAAAAAAACCACCGTGCCCTTCCCGGGCACAGTGGCAAATTTTAATTTAAACGTACTTCTTTTTATCTGACCCCGATCGACCTGATCATGGCATCAACTTGCGCCAGCACTTGCTGGTATTGAACATCAGCAGCACCCTTGATTTTCTTCACATCGGTTTTCTGGGCGAAAGTGATGAAGCCATCTTTATTCTCAATAATGGTACAGCCCTCAAGCTGGTCTTTCGTCTTCATCCATTGATCGCCGGTAACCTTTGTTACAGAGAAGAGAAATGCAGCCGCTTCATTGCCGGTCTTCAGGCTGAAAATGCTTTGGTTCTCGTAGTCGGTCCTTACAATCTGTGATTCTATGGCGGCAGGGATGTAAACAGTAAGGTCCAAATGAGACATTCTCATCGCGCCCACTGCAGCAAGCAGGTCAGTATTTGCAGAGGTTGCTGAAGAAAAAGAATCTTGTGCAAAAGCAGCACTTAAGGGCATTGCGATTACAAGGAAGAGAGAAGCGAAGTAGTTATTAATTTTTTTCATTGCGGTTTTAATTTTAATTGTTTAGGATTTTTTTGTGGTGCAAAAGTATCCCGGCATACAGCTCAAAAAATACCGCACTTGCGGTAATTTGATTTTCAATCATTGAACGCTGATCCATCCTGCCAAACAAAAGAGAAGAAGCCTGCAGTGCTTCTTCTCTCAGGGGTATTTGGCTGTTATTGATTATCCTCTTCCCGGAAATTTCTCAGCAATGAAAACCAGGAAATGGTTTTGGAGGAAATAAAAGTCGTCGGTAATCCTGAAAGGTTTCAGTGCCTCAGCAATAGTGTTTTCAACCACTTCCCTGCTATTGTTATTCAGTGCAGCGGCAGCCGGACCCGTTCCCATGAAGCTCTTTATTCCGTCTTCGAGGCTGGAATAAAGAAACGGACATGCAACACGTGCCCTGAAGGAAACTTTCATGCTGATTTTGGCGCACTCGCTGTCAATTCTTCCATCTTCAGAGAGGGCAAAGGGGCCAGGCGTTCCGGGTGGCGGTGGCGGCAAAAGTGAACCTATTGATTTAAGCACAGTGGTTGCTTCACTCATTTCGGGCTTGTCCCAGATACCAATAACAAGGCGGCCGCCTGGCTTCAATACCCTGTTTACCTCCTTCAGTGCATTCTGGAAGCTTGCTGCATACTGAAAAGAATTGAAGCCGGTAACAACATCGAAGCGATCGTTGGTGAAGGGTAGTGATTCGAGGTCCTCTTCAAGGAAACTGATCTCCGGGTTGCGCTTTCTTGCAACTTCAAGCAGTCCCGGTGCAGCATCCACACCAATTACCTGTGCACCAGTTTTAAAAGCCAGTTTGCTGAACAGGCCCGCACCACAGCCGGCATCAAGTACTAAATGTTCATCATTTAACTGAAGCTGGTCAAGAACTTTTTTGTACATCGGCATGAACCATGGTTCAAAATGCTGTGACCAGTATTCGGGTGCTATGCTCCATAGCTTTCCCTGGATTGTTTTTGAGCTCATTGAATTTAGTTTTTTTAAGGTTTAGATTTTTGTTGTTGTGTTGAAGAACCCACGCACTTGTGACTGGTGCTTTGGTTACTTGATTTTTGCCTTCGCCTACCTGGTGATGATCATTGGTTTTGTGTCAACCCTTTCTCCATCTACAATCAATGTATTCTGATAGGTGCCAGAAGTGAGGTCTTCTGCGTGAATGATCAATCCACCCTGGCCTGCCTGAAGAATGGAGTAGGTTTTCACTACATTTCCTTTCATGTCAGAAATCTGCAGCGTTGCAGTACCGGTACCCTGGGGAATGTTATATCGAATAATAGTTTGATCGTTGAAGGGATTGGGCATATTCTGTTCGAGAGAAGCAACATTGCCGATGGACATTGCCCCACCTGTGTTGCCTGTGGTGCCTGACACATCCATCTTCGACTTCAGCTCATCGATCTGCTTTTGCAGGTCATCGTTCTGCTTCGAAAGTTCCTGGACAGCTTTTACAAGCGGAACAACAAATTCAGCATAGCGCAAACCATAGAGGTCATTTTCATTCTTAGGCTTGTCAACACCGCTGAAATCATAACCGGTTTCATTAGCTGCTGTCTCCACTTCCTGTGCAATAAAGCCGGAGTAGATGATTTTTTCTTTATCTGAAACTGCAGCTTTGAGTTTTTCATTCGTATCCCTTCCACGCTTCTCGTTCAGCCTTTCGCTCAAACCATTTACATCAAGGTTGTAAGTTACCGGGCGCAGCTTGTTGATGAATTCAAGCCCTTTTACATCCTCCCTCACATTCTTCTTATATCGTCCATCACTGATGTTGGTCCAGTTAGTATAACCACCGATTGAGACGGTTGCAGAATTACCAATGCGTGCCTGGCTGGATCCGGTAACCGTTGTTGCCTGGCCCAGGGCAACGGTATTGTAGTAACCTGAATAGTTTGCATCTGCGTCTGCTCCAATGATGGTGTTGTTCCAACCCATGGCATATTTAGCGCCGGCAGCAGTTCCCACTGCAGTGTTCCACATTGCATCCGTGTTTTTCCCCAGTGCATCGAAACCTACAGCGGTGTTATAAGTGCCGGTAGTATTATTAAACAGCGCTTCATACCCGATTGCAGAATTGCCATATCCGGTGGTATTAGACACCAGGGATGTTGAGCCGATGGCGGTGTTGGCTGCACCAATGGTATTCCAGTACATGGAAACGTTTCCTATAGCAGTATTTTCCGTACCGCTGGAATTTAAGGTAAGTGCACCGTAGCCATTCGCCACATTCTTATATCCTGAAGTGTTTGCTGAAAGAGTCCAGGCACCGGTGGCAGTATTGTCGGAGCCGTAGGTGTTCGACATCAGGGAAGAGGTGCCAACACCAACATTGCTTTCTCCCCACATGGTATTGTTCCCGGCTTGTCTGCCCAGGAAGTTGTTCGTGTAATAATTAGTAATCCAGCGCTCACCGTCCATATAAACATCTCCATTGAGGTACAGATCTTTCCAGGAGTTTGTGGATGCCCCGAGGTCATAAGTGTAGCTGCCCTGGGGCTGCAAGTTTGCATTTAGTGCGGTAGGTGCTGTGAGATTGCTGAGGTTTTTATTAGCACCATTGCTCATTCCAAACCAACCAAAGCCATTGTGATAGTAAAAGCCGGGATCATTGTCTGTCTGGTAAATAAGAAGGCCTGTTGCAGGAGCTGATATGGCATCACGCTGTGCTTTGGTCATGCGCGGCGTAAGCACCCCTTTCGTGGTGCTTTTCATCTCAAGAATAGCAGATGGAGCGGGTGTTTTGGTGCCAATGCCTGCGCTTCCATTATTTGGAAATGAATTTTGAGCCAGTGCTGTGCTTAAGGGTACAATAACAGTTAACAAAAGAAAGGTGAAGTAATTTTTAATCGTTTTCATTTTTGCGGTTTTGATTTTAATGGTTCAGGATTTTGTTTTTGATGCCGCAAAAGTATTTGGATGGTGTAGCTGAAAAATACCGCACTTGCAGTAATTTGAGGTTGATTGATTCAGTGCATACCGTAATTCTCCGATTAAAGCCGCGGACTGAATCATTCCGTGGGAAACAATAACTAATTACCTATTGATCAATTGAACAAATAAGTGGCGAATGATAAAATTCAATGATCCTTCTGAGGCAAGAATATTCAGCTACGGCACTATATGGGATGGAACACCTGAAGAAATGAAATCAGCTATGCCAAATCAGCCGACACATCTATTTCGCAACCATTACCGGGAGAAGAAGAGACAATAAAGCTACCATTAAACTGGCGGATACGGTATTCGAGGTTGCTCAGGCCATTTCCCAGCAAAGATTTATCATTCATGTTAAAACCTTTCCCGTCGTCTTTGATCGTCAGGTCAAAATGGTGATCATCCGTCCTGAACCTGACCATGATGTTCTTTGCATCTGAATGCTTGACAGAGTTGTTCAGTGCTTCTTTCAACACCAGGAAGATGGTACGCTTGCATTCCGGGTTCAGGTTGTGGTTGATTACTTCAGCAGGAAAATCAATACTGAAATGTATCCCTGTATCCTGCAAAAAAGAATGTACATAGCTCCGCATATAGGCGATGAGGCTTTCCAGGGTATCCTGCTTCGGATTCACCGACCAAACAATCTCGCTTAGCGACGTATTCACTTCACGAGCGTAGCTGGAGATTTTTTCGAGGGACTGTTTAGTTCCGTTAGCATTTGTGCCTGGCTCGGCAGTTAAAAGGTCACTGAGGAGAGCAATTTTTGTGAGGTTGCTTCCTATTTCATCATGTATATCCCGTGAAATACGCAGCCGCACATTTTCCTGCTCCTTCTGTTTTTCAGTTGCAATCAGCTGGTCCTGTGTTTGCCTCAGCTCTGTGAGCGATCCTGCGAGCTGCTCACTCAATTTCTTGTTCTTTTGGTAACGGTTATAGATGATGAACAGGAAAAGCAGCAACAACAATCCTCCACCCGTCAGAAAATAGCGGATCGTTTTTTCTTTCTCTGATTTTTCCGCCTGGATCTGCCTGTCTTTCTCCAGCAGGTCAATTTTCCGTTGTTTCGAAACTGCCTCAAATTTTGCATTCAGCTCCGTAACCCTTTGTATGTTCAGCGAATCGAGGTATTGGTTCTGCGCTACAAGATATTTACGGAGGTAGTCATAAGCCTTTTTAAAATCGCCTTTCTCAGAATAGCACTTGCTCAGCCCTTCATAAGACAAACGCATAACATCATTTGCAGCTGCAGCTTCTCCCATTTTCTCCGCAGTCAGGTAACAATACAGGGAGGAATCGATCATCTTTTTTGAAAAATAAGTGAGCCCGAGGGCGTTCCAAAGGTCAGCGGCATCTGCATTATTGCCTCTTGCATTAAAAGCATTAAGACTCTGGCGCAGGTAAGGCAGTGCGGCATCATAATTTTTTGTATCAATCTCAATTAATCCTTTCACCCCGTACATCAGCGATTGTGTATAGATGTCACCGGCTTTTCCGGCCATGATCAACGCACTGTCTACATACATTCCTGCAGAATCCAATACATTCAGCGATTTGTAAACGTTAGCCAGGCTGCTGTAGGCCAGGCCAAGATCACCGGTATCCTTCAGGTTATAGCTGACTTGCAGGCTCATGCGGTAGTACCGGATCGCTTCGCGCTTTCTCATCTGGCCCGAATGGATGTTGCCGATGTTGTTCAGCAATGTTGCCAGTCGTGAGGAATCCTTTATTTCTTCTGAAAGTGAAACTCCCTGCTGAAAGTATTGGATCGCTGAATCGAAGCTTGCCAGCATCCATCCCGTATTTCCCAACCCGATGCAGGCCTTTATGGCTAATGTTTTGTTATTGATCTCCTTCGCAATTGCCTCACAGTCCTTAAAAAAGACTTCCGCTTTTTTTAGTTCGCCTTTGCGGAATGTTCCAGCGCCAAGCACATAATCAGCGTTGGCAATCCCTGCCTTGTAATCGATTTTTTTTGAAAGCTCCATCAATTGTGTTCCATACAGTATAGCTGAATCCGGTGACGAATTCACATAGGAGAATCCCAGATCATACAAGGCATTGGCCTGGTTTGTATCCGGTTTCGATTGTTGAATCGCTCCAAGCAGGCTGTCACGATAGGCTTTCTGTCCGTAAAGATTTACGGAGACAAATACAGACATTAAACCCGGCAGGAAAAAAGTTTTGAAATTCATTTATGTTATTGATGGAAGGATCAGATGTTGCGCGGAAAAACTTTATTGATGGCCTCTGTTTTGGAAGTTACCTGCAGCTTTTCGTAGATGTTCCGGATGTGGGTTCGCACCGTTTGCGGGCTGATGATGAGCTTCTCTCCTATTTCTTTATACACCAGTCCTTGCGCCAGCCAGTGAATGATTTCCTTTTCGCGGGTGGAAAGCTCATTTACCGAAGCGGTTGTTTTCTTATCGGACTGGAATGATCCAACAACCAGCCTTGCAATTTGCATGCTCATGGGTGATCCGCCCACGCTGATCTGCCTGATGGCTTCCAGCAGCTCTGCAGGTTTCGATGACTTCAGCAAATAACCTGTTGCTCCGGCGCAGAGTGCCTGGAAAATGTATTCGTGATTTTCAAAGGAAGTCGAAATGAGGAACTGAACTTCACTGCGTAAGTGCTTCGTTTCGGAAACACATTCAATACCTGATTTGCCCGGCATGTTGATGTCCATGATCACCACATCCACATCCAGCGTTTTGAAATCGTTGATGAAGGCGCGTCCGTTTGAAAAGGTCTTCGTTACCTTCATATCCTCTTGCTTGTCAATGAGCTGCTCAAGCAGGTTTCTGAGTTCTTTGTCGTCCTCAACAATAACCACTTTTATTTTGTCATCCATGGTGCAAAATTAGGAGCAAGCGGATCAATAAAATTACCTCATCTGCGGTATATTCAGGTAGTCTTGAATATGACTAAATGTCTGAAGCTGGAATTTTTAATATTTAAACGCAGCGAGCGCAAAGAAATACGCAAGGGATTGTGCTAACGATTCAGCATCACTTTTCTTACCATCACTTTACCTCCTGCAGATACCCGGATCATGTAGCATCCGCTGACAGCATCATCCAGATCAAATGGTGCAGTAAAGACTTCTGAACTGATCTTCGATTGCTGCGACAACATCTCTCTTCCATATAAATCATAAACTTCAAGACGTATATTCTCTCCGTTCATTCTATAAATGATCACCTCGCCACTTCCTGTCTCGTTATTAAAAAGCAATTGCATTGACTGACCTGATAAATCAGGAACTTCAGTGAGATCAACATAAGATATAAGTGAAATGGAAGTGCAACCCGCGCTGTCTTTGATCTCTACGTAATAAAAACCAGTCTGCTGTACTACGTACTCCTGGTTTGTTGCTCCCGGAATGATCACACTGTTGAAATACCATTGATAAGTTACGGCCGGCGTGGAAACAAGCGTATCTCCATTTATACTGATCACAGGAACAGGAGGTGTTGGATGAACCGTGATATACAACACCGCAACCGAAGAATCGATACCACCGGCATCATACACAACAAGTGTTACCGCAAATACTCCGGAGTCGTTGTAGCAGATATTCGTTGGATTTTGCAGCGTGGAAGCAGCGGGTGTAGCTCCATCGAAGGACCAGTGCCATGCCGAAGCATTTAGCGACTGATCAATGAAATCAATACAGGCCTTCTCGCAGATTCCCGTTGCCGACGGACTGAATGATGCTGTAACTGAAAGAATGCTTCCTTCGCAGGCATTGATGAGTGTATCCGTTACACCTGTATAAACTTCGCTGCTGAATTCGGAAGTGTTGTTGCTTGCATCGGTTGCAGTAGCAACTACGTATCCACCGAAAGTTCCTGATAATGTCCAGCTGCCGGCTGCATCTGCAGTAGCACTCCCAAGGAAATCGGCTCCCTGGTTGCCGGGTGTTCCCGCGCATTGTCCCGTGTTGGTGCTTTGGCTCTTGAAGACCTGTATTGCAGCATTGGGGATGGAAGATCCGGAGACGGAAGTTGCACTTGCACCCGTAATCACTGGTGAAGAAATATTATTGTTTGCATTATCGAGGTTGATTCCGCCATAGCTGTTGCAGAGGTAGCTGTTGCCGCTCAGTAAATTCTGTGACGAAAGGTTTATTATGTTGACTCCGTAATATTGGTTGCCTGCTATCTTATTAAAATCGGAAGGACTTGTTCCGCCAATTATATTAACCTGTGAACCATCTTCAATGATAATACCATTATAGAAATTCCCCTGGCAGGCATTGTCCAGTGGCCCGAGGATATTTCCTTTGATCACATTTCCTGAAGAGGCTGTTATATGGATTCCATCATAGCTGTTGCAGGAAATGTGGTTATTGAAAACCTGGTTGTTATTTGCGCCGTTGCTGAAGCTGATGCCATCGTAACCATTGCCCATGCACGTGCTGCCTGCTGCATCAGTTCCTATTTTGTTATAAGAGATCATTCCATCGTGTGCCGCATTGAGGTCAATTCCGAAATAGCCGTTTGAGCGAATGATATTTCCTTTGCCTCCTGTCCCGATCATAAAGTTATTCGCTGACGATCCATTGAGGTAGATGCCACGATAAGGAAAGTTCGCAATCTCCACTCCGTAAACTGCACAGTTCACAGCAGTAATTTCCAGGCCATTTCCGCTTCCAAGTCCCGTTCCATCGAGCATGATCACCGGCGAACCAGCATAACCCGGGGCAGTGGTTGCATCAATGGTGATCGACTGAATTAACTCAGGCAATAGTGCGGCAGATGAGCTGATGTTAATCGTTCCCGCAACACTGAAATTGATCGTATGCGGCCCAGCCGAGAAATTAGCCTGGGTGATACAAAATAAAAGTGTACCGCTTGTTCCCGCTCCCGAATTTGTGCTTCCGAGTGAGTTTACATCATATACTGTTGCGAAACTGTTATTGATAAGAAAAGAAAAAATTACAATGGTTGTGAGCAGGGTTTGTTTCATCATGAGGGTAGAATTGGCTTGTTAAATATATGCAAAGCTTACTAAGAAGCTGTTTTGAATTGAGTGAAGTATCAGTTGGTTGAACTGTTCCTGCCAAGCCTTTCGGCAGGCTGCTAATGACACGTAGCCCTACACATTGTTTTTCAGGCACTTCCAAAAGTCCTCAACAAACCTTCGACTGTGCCTTCGCGTAGCTTCGGCGCAGCAAGGCAGGCTCAGGCTGACATCTTCTTTGGTGCGGAAAGAAAATGCTAGTAATAAGTGTCATTGCCAAAGAACCGATTAAAAATAGTTTGTGCTCAGGGTGAACATAAACCCTCTATTCAATTTTCATTACTTCCCTCTTGAAATAAGCATACTGTCCAAATAAGCCTTCAACCCTCAATTGCAAAAAGTATACACCAGCAGGCAACTGGCGCATGCTGATCGTTTTAGTGAAAGATGAGGAAAGATTTTTTTCACCGGAAAAATAAACCTGTTGTCCAAGCATATTCATTACCTCTATATCCAGCACATTCATGTTTTCCAGGGTAATCAATTCAATATTTAAATCGCCTGATAACGGATTCGGGAACAGTGTGAAAGCAGTATTGCTGCTCAACGCTTCTTCACCGGTTAGAACGATGCTTGCATAATTCACACATCCATTGGAATCAAAGGCAAAGACCGTATAAACTCCGGGCTGGGAATAAGTATAACTCTGCTGGGTGGCACCGGGAATATCTACATTGTTCAGCTGCCACTGGTATAATGAGGCGGGGCTGCATGTAAGCACATTTCCATTCTGTGTGATAACCGGAGCCGGTGGCGTTTCATGAACGGTTATATAGCCTGGCAATGTGAGTGTGTCATTGCCGGAAGAATTAGAAGTAACCAATGTAACATCATATTGCCCGGGGAAATTATAACAGATCTGCTGAGGATTTTGGTCTGTCGATGATGACGGCGCTCCACCGGGAAAACTCCATAGCCAGGATGTCGGATCATTGGTCGACTGATCAAAGAAATCCATACAGAACTTTTTGCAAACGGAAGTGTCGGACGCAAAGAAGCTGCTTTGTGGTGCACCCGTACTTATATAAAATCCCGCAACATCAGGCAGGCCAAGCTGTGCCATCCTGGGCGAGAGGTCAAACCCGTTATCCACGTAGTTACACCCAAGACCATTAACATCAGGATCATTGATTACGCCGAGCCAGTTGGATAGATACCTGGCCATATAGATCTTTCC
>JADMIO010866745.1_pt1 | contig 12151 bp, 6 predicted proteins | sample 8958161 | NCBI WGS metagenome assembly JADMIO01 (sample SAMN16585339, study PRJNA669376) | soil metagenome | isolation source: Crop rotation soil | place: USA: Cullars Rotation, Alabama | collected 2011 | reverse complement strand
TAGACCGGTCGACCATGGAACTGTTTGAAAATTGAGTATGGTGTCCCCCGATCCCCCGAAATACACACCGATTCGTTCGAGGCATTCGCTTATACAGCCTAAGGGTTTATGAATGATCCGAATTTCAGTGGCAAAACTGTTGTTATTCGGGGCTCTGCTGAGTCGGTTAATTTTTGGCGCCGACGAGACTCAGTTTACCCTTCAGGAATCTTTGAATCTCCTTCAGTATTCGGTTGAAGAGACACGCTACACGCGTGTGCATAAGCTCTTCCTATCTGCTAATGTAAGACTTCGAGAATATCTGTGGAAATTGATCAAAGATAAGGATCAAAAAGCGAAATGGGATGTTGCAATTAACTGCGTGGGACTGATTGGACCGGAACAGGACGTCCAGGAGTTGACCAAGCTTATTCGCGACCTAATCCACACACCTGATGTGAACCAAAATATAAGCCCGGTTGGATTTGCTGCTCTTGCGCAAATGAGTAAGCGAGGTTTTGTAAATGCGCGAGATGAATTAGACAAAATGTGTCAGCCTAGCTATTGGGAAGAGTTGCGCCGGGCGAATGGCGTGGTGGATCCACAATTTGAGTCGCCATTCTCCATCGCACGCACGGTATTGTTTGAACGGTGCAGAGTGCAAGAGCCAAATTTTGATCAGGTCGCCGATCGGTTTCTGTCAAAAATGGCGGATCAGAAGTCACGTAAAGCACTTGAAGATACCTTAAAGAGTTTAGAGGTTGAAGCCTTGCACCGTCTCTATCCAGAGAAATACGGAATTAATTATACAGCGACACACGTGGACGGGGATGGTGGTGAACAGAATGTACGCACCAGTTTGGAAATCGCTAACGCGCTGGAAAAGTATAGCCAATGCAAGCGCTATATTATGAACCGCGATCTTGCCAGCACCGCTCAGATGTTGAGTATTGCCAAGTTTCCCGAACTGGCCAATACTATCCAATCCGAGCAGAGAACATTGCAAATTGCGGAATTGCTCCGGCGGCGCCCTTATAGCGATCGAATTGAGCAAATCCGTGATATTCTGGAGGCGTTTTCGCAGAATGATCAATTGTGTGCAGGTCAAACTCAAATTCTCACGACTGAAAAAGAGCAAAGCCGCATATTGAGTAAATATTCTGCAACTCGAAAGATGTACTTGACGCCAATTGTCGGATCTGAAGGTTTGGCAAAGAAATTCTTTCCGAAGATGATTGGTCCTACCATTTCACCTAGAGGCGAACTGGTCATCTGCATAGTGAATGAAGGGCGCGCTTGGTACTGGGTTCCTTTCGGATGGCAATTGGAATGACAATAAATTCGTGAAACTCCGGAAACTCCGGGACCGACGGCCTGGAACGACGCCTTCACCTTCAGGGCCCGATCGGGGGACACCATACCGAATTTATTTGCAATTGACTAAAGGAGTAATCAAACATAGATTACGTGTATGGCCCGACTTGCACGCGTGGTGGTGCCTCAGTATCCTCATCATGTGACGCAACGAGCGGCGATCGGAAAATAGGGACAGTCACCTATTTCAGAAATAAGAAATAGGGGAAATCGGGACAGTCACCCTTTCGCCCCTTCACTTCGGCGTGCATCGGAAACAAATCCCCGCACTTCATCAAATCCCCGTCACCATCCAGCACCCCTCACTCGCCACAAAAAAAAGCCGCCGGTCGCCCGGCGGCTTTTTTGCCCTGAGATTGGAGGCCGGATTGAAAACTCAACCCGATTTCTCAGTGCGGCCCAGCTCGCTTACTCACCACTCGCCAGCTTCGGCGACGGAACGGGTGCCGCCGAGTGCGCCATCGGAGGCGAGGAGATTTCTCCCGCTCCGGCCGAGTACGCTTCTTCGCCGTGGCAGGTGATGTCCAGACCCTGCAGTTCGCCTTCTTCCGCGACTCGCAGACCCACCAGCGCGTCCACAACTTTCAGGATCACAAACGTGCCAACCAGCGAGAGCACAATCGTCAACCCCGCCGCCATCGCCTGGTTCACCAGCTGGCCGCCGCCGCCTTCAAGGCTCACCGGCTTGTCGCCCACCTTGAACGTGTCGAGGATCGCCTTGTTCACGCTGCCGCTGGCGAACACACCCGTCAGCAGCGCGCCCAGCGTTCCACCGACACCGTGCACGCCGAACGCGTCGAGGCTGTCGTCGTAGCCCAGAATGATCTTTAGCTTCGTCACCGCGAGGTAGCACACCACGCCCGCGGCCAGACCGATGATCAACGCGCTCGGAATCGTGACGAATCCAGACGCCGGCGTGATCGCCACCAGGCCCGCGACCAGTCCGGAGATCGTGCCCAGCGCGCTCGGCTTGCCGCGTTGAATCCATTCCATTCCCGCCCACGCCAGAGCCGCTGCCGCCGCCGCGAAGTGCGTCGCCGCAAACGCGCTCGCCGCCAGGTCGTTTGCCGCCAGCGCGCTGCCCGCGTTGAACCCGAACCAGCCCACCCACAGCAGCGCAGCGCCCACCACGCTCAGCACGAGGTTGTGCGGCGTCGGCGGATTCTGCGGATAACCAATGCGCTTGCCCAGCACGATCGCACAGACCAGCGCGGAGAATCCGGCGCTGATGTGCACCACGGTTCCGCCGGCGAAATCAAGCGCTGGGATCGAACCGCCGGAAGCCCAGTTGAACAACCCGCCCTTGCCCCAGACCATGTGCGCCAGAGGGAAATAAATCAGCGTCGACCACAGAATCGTGAACAGCACCATCGCGCTGAACTTGATGCGCTCGGCATACGCGCCGCTGATCAGCGCCGGAGTGATGATCGCGAACATCAATTGAAAAAGCATGAACGTCTGGTGCGGAATCGTCGCCGCATAATCCCCGTTCGGCGTTCCGCCGACGCCCTTCAACATCAGGAATTCTGAAAAGCTTCCGAAGTACGCATTGCCGCCACCGAACGCCAGGCTGTAGCCGTACACCACCCAGATCACCGAAATCAGGCCCATCAAAAAGACGCTGTGCATGATCGTCGAGAGCACATTCTTCTGCCGCACCAGCCCGCCATAAAACAGCGCCAGCCCCGGCGCAGTCATCATCAGCACCAGCGCTGTGCTGACCAGCATCCACGCATTGTCTCCTGTGTCCACTTTTGGCGGTTCAGCCGCATGCGCTCCCAGCGTCAGCGTTGCCAGGCCGGCGAACAGCGCCAGAAGCAACCCGGGCTTCTTCAATCCTTTCATCATTCTTCCTCCTAAAAATGTGGGCCGTGCGCCTGGCGCACTTTCAATAATCCGTCTTCGATTCGTCGAAGTCTAGCCGACAAGTACAAACGCCATACCATTGTCCGATGCGGGACTCTTAAATGTCCCGAGGGTGTCTATCCGCCTTGTCCAGAATGCCAATATGGCAGCGCAAGCGACAACAAAATCGATGCAAATCGAAAGCATAGTGTTCAAGATTGAACACCAAGTGCTGTTTTTTATCCACCCAACAGTGTCCGCCTAGGACCGGTTTCCAACCCGTCCCAGAGCCGTCTTTCGACCCACGAAATGACGCATAGTTTTCACCATTTGCTTAGCACGCGTCAATTTCTCCGCTACAATCCAGCCGAAGATTTCCATTCCAAATATCTCCGAGCGATGCCGAAATTTATCCACGCGGCCGACCTGCATCTTGACAGTCCACTCACCGGCCTCTCCCGCTACGCTGGCGCCCCCGAGGAGGAAATCCGCGGGGCCACGCGCGCGGCATTGCGCAACCTCGTCGCGCTTGCCGCTGAGGAGCGCGTCGATTTCGTGCTCATCGCCGGCGACATTTACGACGGTGACTGGCGCGATTTCAACACCGGCCTCTATTTCGTTGCGCAGATGGGACGCCTGCACGATCTCAAAATTCCCGTCGTGATGATCAAAGGAAATCACGATGCTGTCAGCCAGATCGCGAAATCACTTCGCCTCCCGCCGAACGTTACTTGGCTTTCACACAAAAAACCTGAAACCAAAATCCTCGACGATTTCGGCATCGCAATCCATGGCCAGAGCTATGAAAACCGCGCCGTCGATTTCGACATGACCGGCAATTACCCCGCCGCGGAGAAGAGTCTCTTCAACATTGGCCTGCTTCACACGCTCGCCGAAGGCCAGGAGGGCCACGATCGTTACGCCCCGTGTACGCTCGACGGCCTCCGCGCGAAACAATACGACTACTGGGCTCTCGGCCACGTTCACACGCGCGCCTTGCTGAGCCCACGCGATCCCGTCATTCTTTTCCCCGGCAACACGCAGGGCCGCCATGCCCGCGAGACCGGATCAAAAGGCTGCACCATCGTCACCTGCGACGGCCCGCGCATTCTCGAGCTCAAGCACCGCGATCTGCATGTCGTTCAATGGGAGCTCATCGCCATCGATGCCGGCCGCGCCTCCAGCGACACGGATGTCCTCACGCTTGTCAGCGATGCCCTGCGCGCAAAGCTCGCTTCGTGTGACGGAAGATTGCTGGCCGCCCGCATCGAAGTCTACGGACCGACGCGCGCGCACGCCGCGCTGCACGCCGACACTGAGCAATTCGTCAACGAAATTCGTTCCGCCGCCAACGGCCTCGGCGCGCAAATCTGGATTGAGAAAGTCAAACTCCTCACCCGCCCCGCCGCGACAGCGTCTACCGCGCCGGTGGACGGAACGCCGCTCGGCAGCCTGCTGCGCGCCATCGAAGAAAGTCCCTCAGCCGCGCTCTTCGATGAAGCTTCACTCGAAGAAATCCGGGCGCTTCAGGAAAAACTTCCACGCGAATTGACTGCCGGTCCCGAGCAGCTCAACCTGTGCGACGCTCAACAACTCGCCGCTCTGGTCGATGGCGGCCGCGCCCTGCTGCTTTCAAAGATCCGCAATGCCGCCGCGGGAGCCGCGACGTGAGACTCAACGAGCTGCAGCTCCTCAAGTTCGGCGCCTTCGAAGGCCAGGTCCTGCGCTTCGCCGGAGTCGCTCCCGGCCTGCACGTCGTCTTCGGGCAGAACGAAGCCGGCAAGAGCACCGCACTGCGCGCGCTCAAGGCCCTGCTCTTCGGCATTCCGCGCCAATCTCGCGACGGATTCCTTCACGGCAGCGACGTCCTCAGCGTCGGCGCCGTGATGCGCTTCGCCGGCGGCCACGAATTTGAAATCCAGCGCTGGAAACGCGCTCCCACCCTGCGCGGCAAAGACGGCCGCCCCGCCGACGCCGCCCCCCTCGATGCCTGCACCGGCAGCATGGACCTCGCTGATTTCGAGCGCTTCTTCGGCATCGATTATGACGAGCTCCTCGCCGGCAGCCGCATGTTGTTGAGCGAAAAAAATGACTTGAGCACCAGCATCTTTTCCGCGGGTCTCGGCGCATTGGACGTGCGCGGCATCCTGAAAGAGCTGGATGAGCAGGCGCGCAACCTTTTCAAAAAACGCGCCCGCGGCCCGGCCATCAATGCCGCGCTCGCCGAATATGACGATGCCCAGCGCGCGCTGAAGGACTCATCGCTTTCCGCGCGCATGTTCGAACAGAAAGAAGAGGAGTTGGAAATCGCGAATTCCAGGCTCGAAGAACTCCGCCGCACCGCGAACGCTTTCCAGGTGAAAAAAGCAAAACTCGAGCGCATCCGCCGCACGCGCGGCAATGTCGCCGAGCTTCGCAACCTCGAAGCGGAACTGTCAGCTCTTGGCAATGTTGTGCAACTTCCGGAAGGCTTCATCGCTCAGCGCAAAGAGCACACCGAATTGCTCCGCCGCCTGAGCGCCGAAGTCGGTGAACGCTTGCGCGAGATTGCCGGGCTTGACGAGGAACTTTCCCAGCTGCGAATTCCCGATGCCCTCCTCGCGGAAGAATCCGCCGTCACCGCGCTGCATACCGAGCTCAAAAGTTATTGCGATGCCAGGCGCGATCTCCCCGCATGCGCCGCTGAAGCAGATCAGCATCGCGAGGCTGCGGCGGTGCTGCTCAAGACCCTCCGCCCAGGCGCCGCGCTCGCTGACGCCGAATCGCTTCGACTCCGCCAGGACCAGCTCGTCCGCATTCAGGCTTGCTGTAAAGAAGAACCCGCCTTGCGGAGCAAACTCGAATCGCTCGCCGAATCCCTTGGGGCTCTAAAAGAGAAATTCATGGAGCACCGCGGCAAGCTCGAGAAGCTTCAGCCACCCCGCTCCATCGAGCATCTTAAATCTTTGATCAAGGGCATCGAAAAAAAGGGGGCTCTCGAAGCCCAGCTCGCCGAACGGCGCGAAGCCTGTGCCGCCGCGCGCGAGGATTCCGAATGTGCTATGAAGCGCCTCCCGCGCTGGGCCGGCACGCTTGCGCAGCTCGCCGAGCTGAAAGTCCCCAGCGCCGAATCCATTAATGACCACGAACAGCGCCTGCAACGCGCACAAGCCGCCGGCGAAAAACTCGACACAAAAATCGAAGGACAGGATTCTCTCATTCGCACCGCGCGCGAAGAAATCGCGCGCCTGCTCAAGGAGAGCGGCGATCTTCCCACCGCCGTCGATCTCCGCGCCGCCCGCGAGCGTCGCGAACAAGGCTGGTCCCTGATCCGGCGCGCCTGGCTCGAGCACGAAGACGTCAGCGCCGATTCGCAATCCTTCGCGCCCGCCACGCCGCTCCAGGACGCCTATGCTCAATCCGTGCAGCGCGCCGATGAAATCGCCGACCGCCGCTTCGCCGACGCCAGTGCCGTCGCCAAGCACGAGCAATGCCTTGAACGCATCGCGAGCGCCAACGGCGAACGAGCCGGCCTGATTCTAAAACGCGATGCTCTTGCAAACGAAATTCACGCGCTGGAAGAGCGCTGGCAGAATCTCTGGACCGCGCTCGGCATTGAGCCCGGCACAGCCGCAGTCATGCGCGACTGGCTCGCGCGCCAGAACAAAATCATCGAAGCCTTAAATTCCCTGCGCGAAGACGAGCGCGAATGCGAGCGCCTCGAAAGTCAGATTTCGGATTGTCGCGCGCGGCTCGTCGCTGCGCTCGTTGAATGCAACGAAGAAGTGCATAGGTCTGCTTCTCTGGAACAAGTCCTCGTCCAGGCGCACGAGTATTGCAAGCGCCAGGAAAAGCTTTTTGCCCAGCGCGAAAAAATCGAAGAGGCAGCCGCCGAAGCAGAAAAAGATTTGAAAAAGAAAACCTCCGAGCATTCCGCCGAGGGCAAATGGAAGGAATGGCAGGAGAAGTGGCGCGCCGCGGTGATCGCCCTGAATCTTTCCGCGGATGCCGGCGTTCACGAAGCCGAGCAGGCGCTGGAATGCCTGCGCGCGCTCTTCGACAAACTCGACAAGCTCCCCGAGCTTGACCGCCGCATCAAATCCATGCAGGCCGTCGTCGACAGTTTCGAGCGGCGCGCCGCTGCGCTGACTCAACAGCTCTACCCCGGCCTCGCCCGCCTCAGCCCCGACGCCGCCGCCGCCGAATTGAATTTGCGTCTGAAGAAAGCCCTCGCGGACAAGCAGCGGCGCGCCGGCATTGCGGACCGGCGCGTAGACGCCGAAAATAAAAATTCGCGCGCAAACACAACAATGGCGGAGCTCCGCGCCAGGCTCGAGGAGGCCTGCAAAATCGCCGGATGCACGGATGCCGCCGATCTTGCCGCCGCGGAAGAACGCTTCACCCGCCACATCGCTCTGCAGGAAAAAATCGCCGCCGCGAAGGCCAGCATCCTTCGTTCCGGCGACGGCTTAAGCCTCGACCAGCTTCTCGCCGAGCTCGCCGCCGTTCACCCGGACGCAGTCGAAGCCGAAATGAGCCAGGTGGACGGCGAATTGGCCGCTCTTGAAACAGAAATCAGCCGCGCGCACGATGCCCGCAGCGCCGTCAAAACCCAGCGCGACGCCATGGACGGCGGCGAGCGCGCCGCCGGTGCGCTCGAACAGGCTCAGCGCATCGCCGCGCAGGTCCGCGACCAGGCCGAGCAGTACGTCCGCCTCCGCGCCGCCTCAGCTTTGCTGCAGCGAGAAATCGAGCGCTTCAACACTCAGAATCAAACGCCGCTGCTGCGCCACGCCAGCGCCATCTTCTCAATTCTGACCGGCAAGACTTTCAGCGGTCTGCGCGCCGAGAGCAACGAGGCAGGCGAGCATCAGCTTGCGGGCTTGCGCGACGGCCGCGCGCCTGTGAGTGTCGATTGCATGAGCGACGGAACGCGCGACCAGCTTTATCTCGCGCTGCGCCTCGGCCACCTGAAATTGTTCCTCGAAAAGGAGCACATCGACGCGCCTCCATTTGTGGTCGATGACGTGCTTGTGAATTTCGACGACAAACGCTGCACCGCCGCGTTCAAAGTGCTTCACGATTTGGCCCCGCGCATCCAGGTCATCGTTTTCACGCATCATCGTCATCTGCTCGAGCTCGCCCAGTCCGCCGCCCCCGCAGGCGTGTGGAAATGCGAATCCCAACAAGGCCTGGAGGTTCATTCCCATCTGCCTGCTTCCGCGTAGTCGACTGCGCGTCTTGTCCTTTCAAACTTTGCGTCTTTGCGCGAATCAGTCTTTCCATTAGCCTTGAATTCTTCACATGCCCCAGCGTATCTACCACTTCTACAGCACCGTCCTCTGCAGCGAGCCGGGCGCGCGAAATCCGTGGACAGACACTCAGGACCTTTACGCTGTTGACGAGGACGGCAGCAACCGCGCGCTGATCGCCACCGACGTCGTCGGCATGGAAGTGCTCTTCTCCGCCGACGGCCAAAGCATTGCATTCGAATCCACTGCGAAGGACGCCAAATACCGCTCCTTCGCCTGCTGCAGCCTCGACGGCAGCAACCGCCGCGACATCCCGTTCAAAGAATTTCTCACCTACGGACAGCGCTCGTACGACGGCCGGTACATCGTTTATGGCACGACCGAAGACATCTATGTTCTCAAAGCGAACGGCGAATTGCACAAACGCCTGCTTTTGAAGAATTGCCAGAATCCTCATTTTCTCGCCGACGGCCGTCTCGGCTTTTGTACTTGGTCCAACCCCGGCACTACGACACGACTGCGCCGGGCGTATTACACCGTCTCGATGGACAACCCCGACGCGCCGCCGAAGCAACTCTCGCCGCGCGGCTTTGACCTGAGCGCCTGCACCGCATCGCCCGATGGCCGCTACGTCGTTTTCGAAATGAGCACCTGGCGCGGTCTGTACGTTATGGCCATCGACGGCCGCAAAGTCTGGGAGCTCACGCCCGGTCCGCTGTTTTTCTGCTGCGCCGCCTGGTCGCCGGATGGCTCCAAACTGGTGGCGAGCCTCGCCGAAAATCAAAAAGATTTCGGCACGTACGTGATCGATCTCAAGACCGGCAGGCGCACCCTGATCGCGCTCGAGCAGGGCTACCTGAACAAAGTCTGGATGCCCGACGGCAAGAACATCCTGACGTTCTGGTCGGGCTACAGAGATCCGCACAAACGCGTCCACAGCGGCAAGGACATTTATATGTTCGCCGCTGACGGCAGCAGTGAGCGGCGCATTACAACCGGCGATCGCAGCGCCTACCCGATGCTCATTCCAAGCGGCCCGCCGATCGCCGGCCCCACGCTCGATTTTTCCTGGGCAAGAGTGGTCTTCGACCAGGCCACCCGCGAAGCCGCGCGCGGCGCCTGTGATCCCAGCGTCGTCGCCCGCTGGGCACTGCTCGATGCCGACCCGTCAAAAAAGCCGCCCTTCACCGTCTGGGTCGGTTTGCAATCGACCGCCGATCACAGCATGAGCGAAACGCTGATCGAAAATTGCACGCATATTCCGAACGCGCTCGCGAAACTCGAAGAGTTTTTGAAAGAGCGAAACCTCTGGGCCGCTGAAGATTTCACGCTCATCTACCCGCGCTACAACTGCGGTGACGATCTGGAAACCACGATGAACTATCTCGCCGGCATCGTTCTCGAAGCCGCCGAAAAGCGAAATTGGTATTTCGCGAGAGAAATTCCCAAACCGTAAATTTGCGCCGCCCGTAAATTGTGTGCAATTTTATGAGAGCGCATTTCATTTTTGTGTGGACAAAGATGCGCCGCGCCGGGCATGCTGGATCGAGGCGCTCGAGCAAAGCCGTATTGATAGGAAATACGGCGTGCGAGAGCAACGAAGAGCCAGCGTGCCCGCCGCAAGCAGATTTGTCTACACAGAAATGAAATGTGCTCTAATAACTGTCCGTCTCATACGGTGAGCATTCAAACGAGGAACGCCACGTGGACCTCACGCTGATCGTCACCGAAGACTGCAACCTCCGCTGCAGGTATTGCTATCAGAAAAATTTCTACGGCACCGCCATGCCGCTTGAGACGGCGCGAATCGCCGTCGACAAATCTCTGCATGAGGGCCCGCTCTCCTTGACCTTCTTCGGCGGTGAACCGCTGCTTCAATCAGAAATTATTTTTGAGACGCTCAAGTACGCCCGCCGCCGCGAACGCGAACTCCAAATTCCTGTCACCGCCAAAGTCCCCACCAACGGTCTGCTGCTCAATGAGAATCTGATCGAGGAAGCGGGCAGCCACGGCCTGTTCATTTCGCTGAGCTTCGACGGCATCCGCCAGGCGCAGGACTCCGGCCGTGTGCGCCGCGACGGCGCCGGCAGCTTCGATGCCGTCGTGCGATCGCTGCGCATGCTCGCCGCCGCCGGCCGCCCCTTCAGTGTCTACTCGGTGATCACGCCGCAGAATGTCCGCTGGTTCGCCGAGTCCCGCGAATTCCTCCACGAGCAGGGCGCGCGCATTTTCGTCAGCGCCATCGACTACACGGCGAACTGGACCGGCGACGCCATCGCCGAGCTCAACGCGCAGTACCGCCTCGTCGCCCGCTTCTACCGCAACCTCCTCAAGCGCCGCGAACACTTTCACCTCGAGCCCTTCGACTCGCGCATCTCCCAGCACACCCGCCCGAAAGACTGGAAGCGCTGCTGCCCCGGCGTGACTCAAATCACCGTCGGTCCCGACGGCACGCTCTACGGCTGCGTCGAATATTTTTACCGCCGCTTGAATTCCATCGGCCACGTCAGCAGTTGGCTCGACGCCAAAGCCGTGCGCGCAATGTCGCTCGAACGCGGCGGCCTGCCGGACGAATGCCAGGAGTGCGGAATCAACGAGCGCTGCAACAACAACTGCGCCTGCGTCAACCTGCGCACGACCGGCAAAGCCAACGTCCCCCCGCTCTCGCTGTGTCTCACCGAGCAGAACACGCTTTTCACCATCGACGCGATCGCCGCCGCGCTCTTCCGCGAGAAGGCGCCCGAATTCCTGCTGCGCCAATACAGCGCAAGCTACCACATGCTCACGAGTGTCGAAAAAATGCTGGAACAAATGGAGGCTGGCCATGCACACGCTACGGCAAGTTAAACGCGATTACGACCCCGGCTATCCCCGCTCGCTCACCCAGGCCGAAATCCTCGAGCTGCTCCGCCCCGGCCTCTTCGCGCGCTTCTCGTCGAAGACCATGCTCGCCGGCGCCATGCTGGCCGGCGCCGCGCTGCCCGGATGCGGCGCGGAAAAAATCACGCTCAACGAACACGCTCCCGCCAAACCCGTCCCCAAACACGCCACGACCGGCACCGACGCGGCGCTCAAAGCCAAGGTCGATCAGCTCGTGACCGAGCTCCTCGGTTCCGCAAAAGAGGGGCACTGGGGCAAGCACACGTCGCTGCGCTTGAGCCGCGACCTCGCCAACAACCCGCCGATCAAGTACCCGTCGATCCCGATCAGCTACGGCAATTCGTACGTGGGGCTCTTCGACACCGAAGCCGCAAAACAGGCCACGTTCAAATTATTTTCGCTCTACGGCATCGAAATGAAATCGAACGTTCCCGTCGAAGGGAAAGGGTTTCTGTTCGAAGCGGATGGCTACGACGAAAAGTCCGGCATCGGATTCAAGATCGTCATGCCCGAAGAAGGCGCGCGCCGCGGCGCGGACAAACCACAGGCCGCCGAAAAGCATCTCGACATGGGCGAGATCAAGATGCTCGACAATGCGATCAAGCTCGATCAGCTTCACCTCTTCGTCGCCGGAGCGGGCGGCTTTCCGAACATGGACGGCGACCTCTACACGCCCATGGAGTATTACCTCGCGTCCGTCGTCGATTACCTCAACTGGATTCACGGCGACAAGCAGATCGAGCTGACGCGCGTGCTCGGCAAACTGCCCGGCGGCCACACCGATAAATCCTGGCGCGAACTGCCGCCGCTGCCCGGCTGCGACTTCGAAAATGCCGGCGACG
>JADMIO010001442.1_pt1 | contig 12152 bp, 9 predicted proteins | sample 8958161 | NCBI WGS metagenome assembly JADMIO01 (sample SAMN16585339, study PRJNA669376) | soil metagenome | isolation source: Crop rotation soil | place: USA: Cullars Rotation, Alabama | collected 2011 | reverse complement strand
GCTGATGGCAGCCGTTTTGCGCGACGAATTCGGCGTGCCGGTGCGCTGGGTCGAAGGGGAGTCTGACAATACCGCGCAAAATGCCCAATTTTCGGCGCGCATGCTGCGACCGGCCGGGGTTCGGCGTATTATTCTTGTCACCGATGCAATTCACATGGCCCGTGCCCACAGGGCTTTTACAGCTGCCGGACTGGAAGTGGTCGCGGCACCGACGGGCTTTTACAGCACGGAACGCGAAACGGCGGTCGACTGGGTGCCGTCAGCCGGGTCGCTGCATTTGAGTGCCTATGCCGTGCACGAATGGCTGGGCCGGATCTGGTATGCCTTGCGCCGGAGTGTCTCGTCCGAAGTTTGATCTGGCATGCTTGTGGGGTGTACCCTGGCTCGGTATGATGGGTTCAATCAACTCTTTTCAGGAGGATAACCATGACAACGACGACAAACGCAACCAGCTTCAAAACAGTCCGCAGCGATTTCAAGACGCTGGTGCGCGATGCCCAGCAAATGTTACGCGAAGCTACCGCCAGCACTGGCGAACGCGCTGAAGAATTACGGGTGAAGGGATTGGACATGCTCGATACCGCCATGAACAAGGCGCAGGAATTGCAAACCGCAGCAGTGCAAACCGGCAAGGAAATCGCCGAAACCACCGATACTTTCGTTCAGGAAAATCCCTGGAAGGCAGTCGCCATTGCCGCCGGCGCCGGCATCCTGATCGGCATGCTGATCGCCCGCCGCTGATCCATGACACCAATTCCGGAGACGCAAGCGCCCGAAGAGCGCGCCGGTCTGATCGCCGGCATCGGCGGGCTGGCGCGCAACACGCTGGGCCTGCTGCTGTGCCGGCTGGAGCTGGCAGCGCTGGAGCTGGCGGAAGTGCGTACTGCCGCCTTGAAGCTGGCGCTGGTGTTTGCCATCGGCGTGCTCGCTGCGTGGTTTGCCCTGGCCGGCTGGTCGGCGTTGATCGTGGTGCTGACCTGGGATAGCCTGGGTTGGAAAATCATCGCTATCCTTGCTGCCTTGTTTACACTGCTGGCGGCTGGCATGGTCTGGTATGCGCGCGGCTTGCTGGCGCAAGGTAAATTGTCCCTGCCAGCCACCATGGCTGAATTGCGCAATGACCGCGACGCCTTCACGCAGGAGGAGGCATGAGCCGGCAGCCGGGTTCCACGCCACTTTCTTTGGCAGACCGCAAGAAGCAATTGATCGCCGAAGGGCAGATGTACCGTTTCGGCATTGCCGAGGCGCGCGAGGAAATTGCCGCCAGCTTGCAGATGGATACGCTGGCGCGCAAGGCATTGCGCGGTGTGGCCAGTGGCGCGGCCAGCATGCTGGCAGGTAAAGTTGGCAAGGGGAGCCTGTCGGCTTTGTTGCCGCTGGCAGTCAGCGGCATCGGTGCGCTGGTCAGGAAGGTCAAGTCCGGTTCCGCCTCCAGCTCCGCGGCCGGGGCATCATCTAAACTGCCAGTGCGCAAATTGCTGATTGCTGGCGCCATCGGTCTGGTGGGGGCGGTCGTGGCACGCCGGAAATTGAAGCAGCGGCATCAGGAAGAACCCTCCGAAGAATGAGCCGCCGCCAATAAAAAGCCGACCCGAGGGTCGGCTTTTTTATTGCAGCGATTACTTACTTGGCAGAAGCGGCTGCCGATGCGGCGGCTGGCGCAGCCTTGACTTCCGGCTCCTTGAACTTGCCGCCCGACTGGTTGGCCATAAAGACCACGGCGCGCGCTACTTCGATATCGTCCAGATCCGGGTTGCCGCCCTTGGCCGGCATGGCGCGCAAGCCCTTGATGGCATGCTCCACCACCGTGCTGTAACCTTGGGCGATACGGCCAGCCCAGGCGCCGGCATCGCCGACTTTCGGTGCGCCGGCAGCGCCGCTGCCATGGCAGGCGAGGCAGGTTGTCTTGTACACGGCTTCGCCGCTTTGCAATTCCTTCGGAGCGTTGGCGTCCAGGAATTTGTAGCCCTGATCGGCCACCGGCTGGATGCGCGCGACCGTGGCGGCGGTGATTTCTTCCTTGGTCAAGCCTTCGCTTTCCTGCTTGTCACTGGCGACATACTGCACCAGCAGAATGATGCAGATGATCGGCACGATAAAAGAGGCAGCCACCACAGCAATCAACTGCTTGGGGGTCTTGATCATGGATTCGTGTTCGTTATGTGCGTCGCTCATTATTCCCTCGATACGATTTTCAAAGCGGTAGGCGGTTGCTGGTATGCCAAGGCGCAACGATTCGCCAAACCCTTGATTATAGACGTAAAGCGGCCGATTTGGAACGGATGGGAGGGAGCTTGCATGGACGGCATGGCGGAAAACCGGTATCCTTCATGCCTCTTCAGCACTTCCCCAACGCGGCTGTAGCTCAGTGGATAGAGTATTGGCCTCCGAAGCCAAGGGTCGTGGGTTCGATCCCCGCCAGCCGCGCCACCCCTCAAACATCCAATTTCCCCTGTTGCGCCGGGAGCCATAATTCTGTCGTTTGGCAAGGACATGCTTCCTTTATCGGGCGGTAAATATCTGGATTTTCAATCTTTCACGTATTCTCTGTACTGTTCTTTCGTGAAGTCGGCATAAAAACAGGCGGACATTGTCCGCCTGTTTTTTTACTACATTACTGCCTTACTTCTTGAGTACTTCCATAACGACACCAGTCGGCGCTGCTGCATAGTGATCGAACTGCATCGAGAACTGTGCGCGTCCCGAGGTCAGGGCGCGCAGGCTGCCGATATAGCCGAACATTTCCTTCAGCGGGACATGGGCTTGGATTGCGGAGCCGCTGTTGCGCTGTTCCTGTGACCGCACCTGTCCGCGCCGCCGGTTCAGGTCGCCGATGCAATCGCCGACATGGTCGGTGGGCGTCAGCACTTCCACCGCCATCACCGGTTCCAGCAGGACCGGCGCCGCTTTCGCCGCCGCTTCGCGGAAGGCGGCAGCCGCAGCCAGCTCGAACGCCATGGTCGACGAATCGCGCTCGTGATAACTGCCATCGACCAGCGTCGCCTTGAAGTCGACCGTCGGGAAGCCGCCCAGCACGCCTGCCCTGGCCGCGTGGCGAATGCCGGCCTCGACGCCGGGGATGAACTCGCGCGGAATCGCGCCGCCCGTCACCAGGTTCTCGAACTGGAAGCCTTCGCCGGCTGCCAGAGGCGTCAGCCGAAGTTTCACTTCCGCGAACTGGCCGGGACCACCGCTCTGTTTCTTGTGCACGTAATGCACTTCAACCGGCTGTCCGATCGTTTCGCGGTAAGCGACTTGCGGCTTGCCGGTCATGACATCGACTGCATGGATCGTCCGCAGATTTTCCAGCGTGACTTCCAGCTGCAGTTCACCCATGCCCGACAGGATCGTCTGCCCCGAATCGGGATCCTGCCTGACATGCAGGCTGGGGTCCTCGCGCAAGATGGCTTGCAAAGCCTTGGACAGGTTTTGCTGATCCGCTTGCGTTTTCGGTTCAATGGCAATGTCGATCACCGGTTCCGGCACGCTGATCTGTTCCAGCACCAGCGGATGCGCCGGGTCGCACAGCGTGTGGCCCGTGACGGTTTCCTTGAGGCCGACGATGGCGACGATATCGCCTGCCTCGGCATGGTCGCGCTCCTGCTTCTTGTCGGCATGCATTTCATACAGCCGCGCGATGCGTTCTTTCTTGCCGGTGGTGGCATTGAGAACGACATCACCCGGCTGCAGCCGGCCCTGGTACACGCGCACGAACGTCAGCGCGCCATGGTCATTGCTAACCAGCTTGAAGGCCAGCGCCGCCAGGGGTGCTTCCGCTTCCGCTTGCAGCGTGACCTCGCCCGCCTGCGTGGTACCCGGCGCCGGCAGATAGTCGACGATCGCATCGAGCAAGGGTTCGACGCCCTTGTTCTTGAACGCCGAACCGGTCAGCACCGGCACGAAGGCGCCGCTTGCCGTGCCCTTGCGGATGCAGGCGCGCAGCACGTCATCGTCCGGCATGCGTCCTTCCAGATACCAGGTCAAGGCCTGTTCATCTTGCTCAACCGCGTTTTCGATCAGGCGCAGGCGATAAGCGTCGGCCTGTTCCCGGAGCGCTTCGGGTATGGCTTCGATGCGATAGTGTTCCTCCGCATTGTCCGAAGGCCATATCACGGCTTGCAGGCGCAGCAGATCGATCACCCCGCGGAATTCGCCTTCGGCGCCAATCGGCAGTTGCAGCACCAGCGGCTTGACGCCCAGGCGTTCCTCGATCATGCCGACGACACGATGGAAATCGGCGCCGGTGCGATCGAGCTTGTTGATGAAGCACAGTCTGGGCACGCCGTATTTGTCGGCCAGCCGCCAGTTGGTTTCGGTTTGCGGCTCGACCCCGGCCACGCCATCGAACAGCACAACGGCGCCGTCGAGCACGCGCAGCGAGCGGTTCACTTCGACATTGAAGTCGATGTGTCCGGGTGTATCGATGATGTTGATCTGGCAGTCATGCCAGAACACCGTGGTCGCCGCGCTGTTGATCGTGATGCCGCGCTGCCGCTCCTGGGGATCGAAATCCATGGCGGTCGTGCCCTGGTCGACGTCGCCCAGGCGGTGGGTCTGGCCGGTGTAGAACAGGATGCGTTCAGTCGTGGTTGTCTTGCCTGCATCGACGTGCGCGATGATGCCGATATTTCTGAGTTTTTTGTTTCGCATAATTACCACCTGTAAGTGCGAATCCCGTAAGCCATAGTGTGCCGGAATTCGCTGGAATTGCTGAAAGGTCGAGGACAGCCTTTCAGGCGGCAAACGCGATGAAAGACTATCCGGCTTCTTGCAGCGTGGTTCCGCTATCGATCGGGTTGTCGAGAGCGGCTGCCGCAGACGTGCCAGAACAAGGGCGCAAGTTTCCCCATGCCTGGCTGGCAAAAATTGTTGCGATCAATTTGTCATAGGTACGCATATACAAGCCCTGAAAATCAAAAACCCCGGTGAGCGACTCGACCGGGGTTTGATGACAGATCCGGAAAGGCGCTCGCGAGCCTTCCGAATCAAATCGAAAGGCTAGGAAAAATGTATCGTCATGCGATTGCTGAAACGCACGCGCAAGAGCGCGGGCAATTCAATCGCAGCATTCGTCAAATAGATGTTGATGTCGTTCATTCGGAAACCGGGTGCAAAAATCTGCTGCAAAAAATTCACTGCCAATATTTTCCATCTTATATGGGATGGCATGCAAGTTATTCAATGCATGGGCGGTGAATTTGACAACAATGAAGAGCGTAATGCTTGCTGTCAGGCATCGTGCTGGGCTTGAATCCCGCGCTCCCATCTCTATCTAATGCGCTACAATGAAAGCCTGTTTTGGGGACGACCTGGTTTCGACAGGGGTTGCAAAGCAGCGCAGGGCATACCGAGGGCTGGTCACCTCGTAAATCCAACCGGAAAAGTAATAACTGCTAACGATAACTCGTACGCACTAGCCGCTTAATACCGGTTAGCTCCACAGCGTCTCTTCCCTGGGGCGTGCTGGTAAAACAGTAGTGGAGTCATTCACAGGGAATCGCTTTTGGCCGGGTCACTTGGTCGAAAGTTAAACAATAGGTGACTCGCCTGGCCGCAGCGTGCGCGTCCGCGTCGTCCGGGTTAAAACAAATGGCAGCGCTAAGTATGTAGAACTGTCTGTAGAGTGCTTCTGGACGCGGGTTCGATTCCCGCCGTCTCCACCATCACATACAACCGTAGACAATTAAATACGGTTTGAAATCAACGCCTTACAGGATGGCATCTTGTAAGGCGTTGTCTATTGTGGGCTGAAAAATGCCCCAAATTTGCCCCAAAATTCCCCAGTTTTGCCCCAAATTAATTGGCAATATCCGGCCAATGGTGGTCGGTTACAACTTATCCCAAAGTGGAAGGTCGCGATAGCGGTGCTGCCTTTAACGGTCAATTGGAGAGGAAACGCCGCGCTCACCCTTGTTCAGCACGCGGGCAAAATCATGGTGGTGGATACATCTGCATGTCCCAGTAGCACTTACACCGTTCGAATTTCGTAGCCGGCTTCCAGCAGTTGTGTAGCAAAGCTATGCCGACTCTCGGAGAAGAGCGAGGAGCTTTCCGGGAAGTCGCCGGTTGAATATGTGCGACGTAAAGATCTTCAGTGGATGATTAGCCTTTTAATCGAGCAGCTAGGCATCCATAGCTAGTTTTCAGCAAACATATGCTGTTTTTTTACGGACGTTTTGCAGTACACAGCCATTGATTCCCTTATTAAATCGAGATCGAGCCTGCCATAAGGTCGGCCTAGCTATATGCTGATGTTGTTGAAACTCAATTCTGTGCTGGCTGTAACAAGTTGTCGATATAAAATAAAGATTTACTCCAGCTAAAGCCAAGACAGGAAATACATGCTAAGTAGCGAAAAACCAGCAGCTACCAATGTACCAAGCATCGAGAAAGAACGTTTGCTCTCCTTGATTGAGTTCGCACAACAAGCAGCGCGTTTAAACACAAAAGCAGTTTCGCGAGTTGAGCAACATAACCTCTTCAAGCTATTTGAGCATGATTTAGCAGGGCTTCCTGGCATCAAACTAAACATCAATACAGGTGAAGGCGGAGATGAGATATGGCTGTCCGTATCGCGCTTATATGAAACAAAACCTGCGAGCATAAAAGATACCTACCTATTACCTTGGGTCGGCACTCAGGACAATCCTAACGTCGAGCCGACGCTTCACAATTCAATCTTAGGGCAAGCCCTGATTGACGCTGGTACGCATTGCTCTAAAGATGAGCTGTACCGGCGCGGAGCAGCAATGCCGGTGATAGACCCTAAAACGATATTCACGCTAGAAGATTATGAGCACAGGGATGCCATACGTGCTGCATTCAAGGAGTATGTTGCAGGCCCGTGGAAGCTCTGGGCGGAAGACGAAAAAATTAGGCGTAAAACCATACGCTTGTATGGCTTGCTGTTCACTCTTCAGCAGCAACTACAGGAAGGGATTGTTGAAGCGCCCGTCGAGGTTGTCTGGGGTGTCGGCATGGGAATATGGGCATCGAATGGCGCCACGGTTAGTTACCCTATTATTACAAGGCTTTGTGAAATCTCCCTCAATACGATGACTTCGGCCATTGAGGTTCGGCCGCGCGACCTCGACCCACGCTTGGAAACGGATTGGTATGCTTCGGTAGACAATCCTGGACTAGGCGCGCTGGAGAGAGCAGCCAAAGATTTCTTCGGAAAGGCGACACAAACGTTTTCGCCATTTGATTCAGCGACCTTCGAACCCTTGCTTCAGTCCGCAGTTACGAATCTGGATCCGAACGGCGTTTATTGGCCACAGCAAGTGTTGCCTGAAGACCGGTCTTTGCCCAAAGTCGAAAGCGCACTCAAGATTACGGATACTTGGGTATTGTTTGCTCGTCCTAGGACAAACAGTATTTACCTACAAGACCTGGATACATTTAAGAAGCGAATCGACGCCCTTGAAGATACGTCTTATCCGGGAGCAGTTGCTGCAGTCATCCAGGATCCGCCTGAAAACAACGATGATCCAGAAATCCCTAACTATCGTGGCTTATCTGCCGTGTTTGGTGGAGGCGGTTCCGGCTCAAATCAAAGTAATCGCTCTGAGAGCGCCGAAGATCTCTTTTTCCCAATGCCGTTTAACGACGAGCAGGTCCGTATTGTGCAACTCTTGGATGTGTCCGACGGCGTGGTCGTACAAGGCCCGCCAGGTACTGGCAAGACGCACACGATCGCCAATGTCATTTGCCATTACTTAGCGAATGGCAAGCGGGTGCTCGTCACATCGATGAAAGATCCGGCGCTCGCGGTATTGCAAGAAAAACTTCCTGAGGAAATCCGCCCTTTAGCGATTTCATTGCTAACGAGCGAAGCCGAGGGAATGAAACAGTTTGAACATGCGATTTCCAAGATTGCTTCTGAAGTCCAGCTTATCAATAAGGGAGAACTATCTGCAGAGATAAAAGAAATCGAGCGTCAAATCGACGCGCTGCATGGAAAGCTCGGGCTTATCGATCATAAGGTACGCGAATGGGCAACGAAAAATCTTTCCCGTATCGAATTGGATGGGGAGACAATCGAGCCTCAAGATGCGGCTAAGGAAGTCATTGATGCCGAAGAATCTTTCGCATGGATTCCAGATGAACTTGAAATCACGGCGGAATATGCTCCAAAGTTTTCTGACCAAGATATCATTAGCCTGCGTGAGGCGCGTCGTACTTTAGGCGCAGATATCGCCTACCTTGAAGCCGCACTACCTCAGCTTATCGAGTTTCCTGAGTCGCATCTCCTCCTCCAAGCACATCAAGATTTATCCAGATTTTCTCTATTATCCAAAGAAGTAGAGGCGGGCCAAGTTCCTGCTCTGGCGGATTCTGGACAGGAAACAATCGCTGCGGCACAAAAGCTTGAACAAGATGTCGCCCATCTTAGAAACCTGCGCAATGAAGTTAGTGCGGCAAACAGGGCTTGGGCCGGCGCGATGCGTGAGCGCGTTCGTAAGTCAGGTATTACCGATGTTCTCGATCTTTTTGAATCACTCGGGCGAGACCTTGGTGCAGCTGTTGAGCACCGCAAGGCATTTTTAGCTAAACCTGTTGCCCTTCCTTCCGGATTTGATATCAGTTCTGAGCTGGTAGAAGCCGTCAAAAATCTATCTGAAGGAAAGCGCCCGTTCGGATTAATCGGCTTAGTAGCTAAAGGCGAGGAGAGAAAGAAGCTTGACACAGTGCAAGTCGTCGGCGTGGCTCCAGCTAATGAAGCAGATTGGAAGCATGTACTTGAGTTCATCGGATTGCAAAAGCAGTTACGTGCAATGGCAGTGCGCTGGAATAGCATTGCGCCAGAACTTCTCGTCGAATCCCTTCCCGGTACCGAGCCGGAGCATGCGCTTCAGGCCCAAGCTCTTTTCGGCATTTACGAAAAGGTTAAAGCCGTCGTTTTCGCGGAAAGATCAATTACCAAGCAAGCACAGGCTGTTTTCCCTAGCTGGCACCATGCTCGTGACTTGGAAGATAAGCCATTGCTAATCGAGGAACTAGAAAAGATCATCCGTCATCATTTAACGAAACACCGACTTGCTTCAGTTTGGGCTATTAAGGAACGCTTCCAGCAGATTTTAAATCAGTGCAAAGGTCGTATCGTTGAAGATATTCGCTTGTTCTTGGCAAATGAACTGGGTAATCCCTCCGTACCCGACGCGCAAATGCAGGCACGCTGGTCCGGTCTGATGACAGAGCTGGCGAGAGTGCATGGCTTGTCTTCCGTATTGAGCGTGGTGACACAGGTAACGGAGTCAGTTGCTGCCTCAGGGGCGCCTAAATATGCTGTTTTTCTGCGCCAGCCTTTGACCGGAGCAACAGATAATCTATTACCTGACGATTGGCGTAAATGCTGGCGTTTGCGCCGCCTATCGTCCCACTTGGAGGCGATCGACGGTCAAGCGGAGCTGAAGTCTCTCGCCAAGAAGCGTCAAGAAGTCGAGCAAGATCTAGCTAAGGCGTATCAATACGTCGTCACGAAACGTACATGGTTAAAGCTTGCCGAGAATGCGACGCCCGGAATACGTAGCGCCCTGATGGCGTATTTAACTTCTATTCAAAAGATTGGCAAGGGAACGGGCAAACGCGCTATTCGTTATCGGCAAGACGCTCGTGCAGCAGCATCCCAGGCAAACTCAGCAGTTCCGTGCTGGATCATGCCTCACTATCGTGTCTACGAATCTTTACCGCCGGAATTGGGATGCTTTGATTTGGTTATCATCGATGAGGCCTCCCAATCTGACTTGTCTGCGTTACCGGCCCTCCTGCGTGCCAACAAAGTACTGATTGTCGGTGACGATAAACAGGTATCGCCGGAAGGCGTTGGCCTGGAAGAGGAAAAGATACGCAGTCTTATGAACCGATTCCTCGGTAATCAGGTGCCAACATATCGTTCGCAAATGTCCCCTGAGCGATCCATCTACGATCTCTTCAAAGTGGTATTTGCCAAATCAGCAGTAATGTTGAAAGAGCACTTTCGCTGCATTGGGCCGATCATTGAGTACTCCAAGCGCGAGTTCTACAACCACGAGCTTAAACCGTTGCGGTTGCCTAAATCCTCCGAGCGCTTGGATCCACCGCTTATCGACGTATTAATCCAAGATGGATTTCGCAAAGGCGATACGAATCAACCAGAGGCACAGTTTATCGTTGATGAAATCTGCAGAATCGTTGAAGACCCGGCGATGGAAAAAAGGACCATTGGTATGGTCTCGCTGCTTGCGGATAAGCAGGCATTGCTGGTCTGGGACATGTTGACCGAAAAGTTGGGGCCGGAACTGATGTCGCGCCATAAAGTCGCGTGTGGAGATGCGAGAACGTTCCAGGGAAAAGAACGCGACATCATGTTTTTATCCATGGTGGTATGCCCCTCAGAGAAGTTTGCAGCGTTGTCACGCGATACGTTTGCGCAGAGATTTAACGTAGCTGCATCACGGGCACGAGATCGAATGTATTTGGTCCGCTCGATTGAACTGGATCATTTAAGCGATGCAGACAAGTTGCGCCGAGGGCTTCTTTCTCATTTCCTTTCGCCTTTTGGTCAAGATGAAAATCGCGTCTCGAATCTACGTGAGCTATGTGAGTCGCCTTTTGAGCGAGAGGTATATGACATTTTGGTCGAGCGCGGCTTCCGTGTAACCCCGCAGGTGAAAGTGGGTGGGTTCTGGATCGATTTAGTCGTTGAGGGACATAATGACAACCGACTCGCAATTGAATGCGATGGCGATCAATATCATGGCCCAGACAAATGGGATGCAGATATGCGGCGCCAGCGCATACTTGAGCGCGCAGGCTGGGTGTTCTGGCGCTGCTTTGCCTCCACCTTTGTGCGCAGGCGTGACGCTATGGTGCAAGATCTTCTCAATACGTTGACCGCACGCGGCATCGAGCCAATCGGCGCTAAGAATGCGCCGCAAAGCGTTCATACTGAGCAACGTCAATTGACAACGTTGATATACGATCTGTAGTTGTTGGTGTTAATCGGATTGCCACGCTTGAAGCAAAATGAGAGGTTCCAGAGATGCTCAAGAAAATATTAGAAAAACGATGGGAGTCTAATAATGCACGAAATTATTTGTCCTCACTGTGAGACGGCTTTTAAAGTTGACGAGGCTGGCTATGCGGATATCTTGAAACAAGTTCGCGACAGTGAATTTGAGATGCAGTTACATGAGCGACTGGAGCTGGCCGAGAAGGAAAAGCAGAGCGCTGTTGAGCTCGCTAAAAGTAAGATTGCCAGTGAATTGCAAAAAGCTGCAGCACTCAAAGACAGTGAGATCCAGGAATTGAAAGCAAAGCTCGATGCCGGGGAGGTCGTGCGAAAGCTCGCCGTGACCGAGGCTTTAAGTGCCGTAGAAAAGGAGCGTGACGCACTGGCGAACGAACTTCAGCAGGCGAGACTCGAAAAGTTGGCAGCTTCCGAACTGGCCGAAGCAAAGCTTGCGAACGAGCTGCAAAAGACTGTCGCAATGAAGGACGCGGAGCTACAGGGGCTGAAGGCGAAGCTCGATGCAATTGAAGTTGCGAAGAAGCTTGCGATCACTGAGGCAGTCGGTGCGGTCGAGAAGCAGTGCGATGAACTGAGGGGTGGCCTTGAGAGGGCAGTATTAGAAAAACAGCTTGCCGAAAAATCGCTCAAAGAAAAGTACGAGACACAGATAAAAGATCGAGATGAGGCAATCGAGCGCCTCCGAGATATGAAGGCTCGTCTTTCCACGAAGATGATTGGCGAAACCCTTGAACAACATTGCGACACAGAGTTCAATCGCATTCGAGCGACTGCGTTTCCCAGGGCATATTTTGAGAAGGATAATGATGCCCGGACTGGTAGTAAAGGCGACTACATCTTTCGCGATTCAGATGACGCTGGTACTGAGATCGTCTCGATCATGTTTGAAATGAAGAACGAGGCGGATCATACTGCGACGAAGAACAAGAACGAGGATTTTTTGAAGGAGCTTGACAAGGACCGCACTGAGAAGGGGTGCGAATATGCAGTATTGCTTTCCAGCACATTGGGATCCTAAGCTTAGAATTCCACGTGGACAAGTTGTCGCGGCCGCTTCTATAGTGTCACCTAAATACTAGTGACTCCAGCGTAACTGGACTGGCCACAGTTAGGCCGCAAATGTAATCACACTGGCTCACCT
>JADMIO012779308.1_pt1 | contig 12153 bp, 24 predicted proteins | sample 8958161 | NCBI WGS metagenome assembly JADMIO01 (sample SAMN16585339, study PRJNA669376) | soil metagenome | isolation source: Crop rotation soil | place: USA: Cullars Rotation, Alabama | collected 2011 | reverse complement strand
CTTTCCCCGCGATGCCCACGCTGCAAGACGTGGGGAGACATCGACGCCGACCAGGCAGCGGGTCGCGTGTCTCTCGTGTGCTCCGAGTGCGGATGGCACGGCTACATCGACGGGAGGACGGCATGACGGACGCGACTGAACATCGCGTGGCTAACGGCCCGTATGAGCGCATCCACCACGAAATGAAGCGTCTCTGCGATCCTGGTATCCCACACGACCCCGAGGCCGACCACGGTGTGGGCGACCGGCTACTCCTGGACGCCGTTGTTCTCGCGTCCGAGCGGGCCTCTGACCCTTCGGATCGCTTCCGTCTCGGCATGATCGCTCGTCTTTACGAGCAGGCGAGGAAAGGATGGTGGTACGCATGACGGACGCGACTCAAGATCGCATGGCCGAGCTCCACGAGCGGGCGAAGGAGATCGCCAACCTCCGCGGAGATCTCTACTTCCCCAACTGCGACTGCGACTCCTGCAAGGAAGCCCGCGCCGACGCTGTACTCGAAGCTGGGATGCGATCGTGACTAGCGTGGCCAACATGTCAGAGGCCGCCCGCATCGGCATCATGGGCTCCGTGATGCTCCTGTGGATGTCGGCTATCGCCGGCTTGGAGTTCGTCGGCTCGTACATGGCGGACGATCTGGGCGGCTGGTGGATCCTTCCCGGCGTCTGTGCTCTCCTCGTCGCGCTCGTGCTCTGCCTCGCCGGCATCGCCGCAGGGGTCTACGTCATCTGGGTTCTGGTGTCGGCATGACGGACGCGACTGGCACTCGCGTGCGGATTCCCTGGGTGTGGATGGCCCGCAAGTTCGGCGTCATTCGGACGATCCGCTACTGGTTCAACGGCGAGTTCCGCCGCGGCTGGGCGGAATCGGAGGAGGAGTTCGCCATCTGGGATCAGGTCGCCGTATCGGGACTCCCCGAGTACGAGCAGGAGGCTGCCGTCGAGCGCATCAAGGCGGAGAGGAAGTCACGCAATGGCTGATCGCCACGCGAGTGTGAATAGTGTGGCCTACCCGATCGTCGCCGGGAAGTGCCCCGCGTGCGGCTATGGCCCCCTGTTCCTGGGCGCTGGCGGCTACGTGACCTGTTCGTGGATCAAGTGCCCCGAACCCGACGCGGCTACCAATCTGCTCGAAGGGAAGGCCACGCGATGACTGATCGCGTCCGCGAACTCTGGAATTGCGACCGCTGCGACCACGCAACGTACTTCGGCGCGTGCCCGCACTGCGGATACCCGAAGCCCGCTGGCCCCGCGAGTAGCAATCGCGTGCCGTGCGCCGATTGTGGCGCCGAAGGATTCCGCCTGACAGCCGGACTATGCGACGGCTGCTACACCCGAGCGCAAGATCCGGATGGAATCGCGCAACGCGAGGCGAACGCGATCCCCAATCGCCCAACGCCAGAGAGGATCGCCGAGGTCGAGGCCACGTTGGACGAGAAGGTACGCGAGCGGCTGATCGACGCCGAACGCGACCTGGCCGAAGGCCGCACCATCGATGGGCGCGATGTGACCCGTAATCGCGAGGCCGGCCTTCTCTCACACTGGAACCCCGCGGATGGGCCAGCCATCCCGAAGACCACGCTCATCGAGCACGCGCTCTACGGTCTGGGCTTCGAGGTGAGGCAGATGCGCGACACGCCGCTCGACAAGCTCGACGTGGCGGCTGCCCTCAAGCGCATCGAGGACGAGTGCGTGCGGATTGCCAAGGGCGAAGTCTCCGATATGGACATCATCGGATGACGCACGCGACTTCGCATCGCGTGGAGCGCGGCCCGGTCATCGCAGCCCTCATCTTTTACAAGCAAACCCCGGAACGCCTCTACCGCTGCGTCAAGAGCCTCGAAGGCTCCTGCGATGGCGTGGTGGCTCTCGATGGGCCATTCGCCGGCCTACAAGGTGAGCTGTGCTCTCCGATTGACAACTACGACGCGATTGACGAAGCGGCCACCGAAATCGGAGTCACATTCGACATCTTCGAGTGCGACATGGCGTGGCGAGGGGAGCCCGAGAAGCGCACAGCCGCAGCCCGCGCCGCATACAATCTGCGTGTTGTTCTAGATGGCGAAATGCCTTGGCTGTTGGTCTTGGACTCCGACGAATGGATCACCACACCCATAGATTGGACCAATGTGCTACCTTACGCGCATGGCACCGCCCGCATCAACGCTTACCGTGGCGACACTCCGGCGCCGGGTGAAGGCGGCGACGGCGCGAAGATGGTACGCCTCTTCCCGAACACTCCGACCCTCCTCTGGGGTCCGGCCCACTACGACGTGCGGGATCTAAGCATGAAGAAGACCTACTCGGGGTGGGAGAAGGCGCTCACGAATACGGATGAGCCCTGCATGACCATCGGCCATGATCTCGGCGAGAAGGTCATCAAAGAGGAGTACGACGCCTATAACGATGGCCGGCGGCTTGCAGCCGAGGGCAAGATGATGCGCGTCACGGAGGACTACACGAACTCTGATCGCCTCGTCGTCAGGATGGACGCGGAGAGCGCGACGACGAATAAATGGGAGCCGGGCTTGATCGTGACGTTCCCGGGTGGCTTGGTGGGGATCAAGGCTGAGACTGGCTATGCCGAGGTGTACGAGGTGGTGCCGGTGGATGGGATCGAGGCTGTGGATATCAGGATGCGGCATGTGCCGGATGAGGATGCGAAGCAGAAGATCGAGGTGCGTGCTGCGGTGGAGATTCAGGAGCGTCAGATGCGTGAGGCACAGCTTGCTAGGCGGATGCAGAAGCGAGCGAAGAAGTGGGATCGGGGGCGGCGCTAGTGGTTGAGATCCCCTACTGGCGTTGTACGGAGTGCGGTCGGAAGATGGGGGAACCCGGCGCTCCGTTTCGTGTGCCGTATTCCCCTGATCCGAAGCGATGTCGTGATTGCTATGCCGAACGAAAGGACTCAGCATCCCAGTCGTAGGCTTCATCGACGCGGACGGCAAGCAGATCACGTTCGAGATGGTGCGAGCAGGCTTTGGCCGCTTCACCACCCGTGCCGGAGCGGCCATGCCGCGCCCCCTGCTCACGATGCTCTCCAAGCAGTATCGGGATACCGGCGCCCACTATGGGGACGAGGACGCCGTGAGCGTCACCCAGCTCATCGCTCCCGTCCAGCAGCAGCGCCTCTTGGAACGCCATGATGTCTATGTTGAGCCGCTGGACAATCTCTGGGCTGCGTGGGGAACATTGACCCATCTCATGCTAGAGGCTGGGGTTGCCGTGCCAGGCAACAGTGAACACACTCAGCAGAATTTTCCGGCAGAAGACGAAGACTGGTCTATCGCTGAGTTGAAATTGGTCCAAGACTTCGATGGGGTCAAACTCGGCGGCACCATCGACCTCCTCGAATACGAGTGCAACGAGGGCTTCACCGGGTTCCACGGCAAGGACTACAAGGTGACGAGTGCCTACGGCGTGAAGAAGATGATGAAGGGTGATCTCTACAAGGAGAACCCCGACTACTACTGGCAGGCCCAGCTCTACGCTCTCCTCGCCAAGCGTGCAGGCTACGCCCCGCTCGGCTCCTGGCAGATCGTCGCTATCTGCCGCGACTGGAACGAACGGATGCACGGCGCCCACTGTGGCCCCGTCGAAGTCATCGACGTACCACTCCTCGCCGAAGAGCGCGTACGCAACTTCTTGAAACAACGCCTCACCGTCTGGAAGGCGTCAGCGATGGCGGAAGACGGCGGGCTCCCCTCCTGCACAGACGCAGAGACGTGGAGCGGCCGGCGCTGCGCCAAATACTGCGCCGCTGCCCCGATGTGCTGGCAATTTCACCCAGAGAGGCAACTAGACATCGCATGAAAGTCACTCACAAGTTCATCATCAAGTCGAAGTGCCCCGTCGATGGAACCGAAGACTCTTACCGAGCCACCGTCACCCCCAAAAAGTTCGTCATGGTCGAAGAAATCCTTGATGTCGTAGCCGAAATCACAGGGACACCCATCTACCAGGAAGACATGACTCAGCAGCTTGCTGAAATGATCGAAGGGGAGGTAACCACCGTGGGACGACACTCTGGAGTAGTCACAACCGTCACCGCTAACGTGACGAAGCGCATCTACCTCGGAGGACCCATCAATGGATGCACAGATGAGGAGGCGTCTGGTTGGCGCGAAGCGGTCAAGCCCCTCATCGAATCCAAGGGGTGGACATGGGTAGACCCAATGGACAGGGATTACCGTGGTCGAGAGATGGAGCCCGGGATCGCAGCCGAGATTGTAGAGAAAGATAAGCAGGACATCGACACGGTTAGCATCGTCCTGATGAATTGTCCTAAGCCTAGCGTCGGCAGCTCGATGGAAGTCATGTATTCCTGGGAGCAGGGCAAGCATGTCGTCGTAGTTGTGCCGGAAGGGCACACGCCCTCGCCTTGGCTCGTCTACCACGCCAGCAAAGTGTTCTACGGATCCATCGCGGAAGCGGTCCAGTCGATCCTTTGACCCTCCTCATCTCTCTGTTTACCGGCCTAGTTATCGGGGCGGTAGCCGAACTCTTCGGTCTGCCCCCCGTCTCGCCGCCAACCCTGATCGGAGTCCTCGCTATCGGCGGGATGACGGTCGGCTACCAGGCGATGGCGAGGTGGATGTGATCCATTACCACGGCACTCCAATCACTCCGAAGGAGCGACTGTACGAACTGGCCGGCAGGAACTTCTGTACCTCGTACGCCCACCCACACCAAGTGAAGATCTGCCACGCCATCGGCCAGTCGAACATGCTGGACAACGGCGCCTTCACCGCCTGGACCCAAGGCAAGGATCCGAACTGGACTGACTGGCGTGACTGGGTGGAGCCCTGGCTGGATTATCAGACGAGCTGGGCGGTGCTGCCCGACTCCGTAGGCGGAGGTGAAAAAGAGAACGATGATCTCCTAGTCGAACACTCCTCGGTTCCACGCGGAGCGCCAGTGTGGCACCTACATGAACCTATCGCCAGGCTGGTGCGCCTCTGCTCAGAGTATGAGCGTGTGTGCTTCGGAAGTTCAGGATCCTACCGGAACGTTGGATCATCGGCTTGGCATCTCAGAGTATCCGAAGCCTTCAACGAGATCACGGACGCCGATGGAAAGGTGAGAGTGTGGATCCACATGTTGAGAGGCATGTCCCTCTCGGGCAGCCAGTACCCGTTCGCTTCGGTGGACTCTACTGACGTAGCTCGCAACCACAACCGGAATTACGGAAACGTCGTCAAGATGGCAGATAGGTGGGACAGAGTTCAATGCCCTGCGCGTTGGACACACCACCCATTGCCTACCCAACTCTTCCAGGAGGAACCATGTCCCGCATTGTAGGAGTCGTGGCGCTCGTCGGCTATATCCTGACGATCCTTGCCGCCAACTTTGCTATCGAACACTTCGGGTTTGTCTCTGTCGGGTTCGGCCTTCTCGCCCCGGCCGGCGTCTACTTCGTCGGCCTCTCCTTCACTCTCCGCGACATCACTCAGCGTGCCCTGGGACGCCTCCCAGTCATCGCGGCCATCCTCGTAGGCGCGGGCCTCAGTTACTTCATCTCTCCGGCGTTCGCCCTTGCGAGCGGGCTAGCGTTCCTCGCTTCGGAATCCGCTGATCTCGCCGTCTACACGCCGCTGGAGAAGCGTGGATGGATGACTGCTGTGGTCGCGTCGAACGTGGTAGGGGCCATCGTGGACTCTGCTCTCTTCCTGTGGCTCGCCTTCGGAAGCCTCGCCTTCCTTAAGGGTCAGGTCGTGGGCAAGCTCTGGATGACAGCACTGACCGTTGGACTGATCGTGACTTACCGGGCCTTCCGCTCTGCTCGTGCTGTGGAAGCCGAAGCGTAGGATGTACGAACACGTCACCGACATGCTGCTCCAAGACCATCCACATTTCGTGAGCGTGGGGGATAAGGCGTGGTACTGGGACATCTTGCATTCTGATCTTCTGCGTCTCGATGCCGCGGGCTACGTGATCGTGCAGAAGCCGGAGAATGGGTTGCCTGTGGTGCCTCCCGGCCAGATGACTGTGGACGATTATGCCACCGCGGAAGATTAGCCCTCGGGAAGCGGAGATGAGGTTCTGGTCTGTCCGAGCTGGATGCGAGACGACGATTCATCCTGACATCCAGACAGCGGTACAGACTGACCGTACCATCTGCGAGCGGGCGTGGGCTGCGGTGAAGGACAAGCAGAGCTGGCGCCCCGACCAGAAGCCGAAGGACAGGCTGCGAGATCCGAGCGCCTACTTCTTGGCGGTGGTGCGGAGTGAGACTAAGGCTGCGTGGGATCGGGAGGCATTGAAGAAGGCTTGGAAGCGGACGTGATTCGACCATGTTGCTACGAGACATTCGTGGGAACTAAATGGCGAGGAGGAAGCGTGTCACCCGAACCTCTCAGCACCGAGCCCTTGTCCGAGCCCATCGAGAGTTCTACCCCGACCTGCTCCTGCTCCAAGGAGGAGGCTGCGCTATATGTGGCCGTAGACCTGGCACGCGAAGACATGCCCTCGACCACGATCATAAAGCGATGCGCCTGCGGGGTGTCCTATGTTTTCGTTGCAACGCAGCTCTTCGATACTGGGTCACGCCCGAGTGGCTGCGATCAGCCGCCGACTACCTAGAGAATCCCCCCTTCAACGTATTGCAACAAACGTTACAAGACAAAGATCCGCCGGAGAATTTTTGAAAATGGCCGAACTCAGACACAACCTTACCCAAGGCGAGCTATGCGTCTTCTGCCTCGATGACGGCTGGCTCGAACTCCACGAGAAAGGGCTCGCACCCTGCGGGTTTTGTGAGGTGGGGCACCGGCTGCACCAGAAGCATGGTGGGCCTTGGAACTACAAGCTCCACGAGATCGCTAGCACACTCCTGAACGAATACGAGGATCAGTTGACAGTCGAAGAGCGCAAGGCGTGGCACAAGATCCAGGAGTCGCAGCGAGCCGCGCATGACCGGGGGAAGCAGCTCAACCTGGGATTTGGACCAAGACCTGATACAATGGGTAGCGACGACGACGGGCAAGCCCGTACATCCAGAAACGACAGAGACGAGGACTAGACCCATGAGCGTCACAACACGAAGGCACTGGTCTCACCGAGTCATCCACTTGGCAACCGGAAAGGTGCCCCCACCGCACGCCGTCAACTGTGTCGTCGCGTGGTGCCTCGCCGAGTCGGGGATCGCTCCGAACGATGGCGAACACGGGCCTGCATACAACCCGCTCTGCACGACGCTCAAGACTTCCCAGGTTGTTTCCCCCGACTGGAACAGTGTAGGCGTGAGGAACTATGGGACGCTCGAAGCGGGGATCGACGCGACTGTAGCAACGTTGCTACAGGATAACTTCCATGCGCTCCGCTTCATCCTCGGAAGCCCGAACGTGTCGGCCGGCGCGGTCGCTGATGTGATTGCGAAGAGCCAGTGGGGCACGGGCGACGTGATCTTTCGGGCACTAGATGCCTACCGGATGGACAAAGAATTCTACAACGAGCTGCCAGTGGGGTCAATGTGAAGCGACTACTCGTACTGATCGCGGTCTTCGTAGCGGGCGTCATCAACACTCCCGTCGCGGAAGCGAACCCGACATGCACCATCACGACACAGTTCTCCAGCACTCAGGCGACCGATGATGGAACTAACTGGATCGTACTCGTAGCGCCGAAGATGACGGCCTCCTGCACGAGCGCGTGGTACGTCACATTCACCGCCCAGTGTTTCGACGGCGGCGCGTGGGCTCAGTGTGTCACCAACCAGCTCTGTGTCCCGCCGAGTTGTACCACCGGGTGGACGGTGGGCTCATCGCACACCTACAACGAGACCACGGGCACGCCCGCAGGCTTCACCGGATACTGGGACAACGGGGATGGGCTTACGTCCTCGCGGCCGGTGTGTGCGTACAAGTGGAGGATCAGGGAGGCGTTTCGTCGCAAGAGCGATGACTTCCTGATTACGACTGCCCTCTCTCCCGATAGTACGGTGACGTGCTGATGGTTCCTGGCGAGCGGATCGTCAACCGAGCGCACAGCTTCCTCGGACTCCACGAGAATCCTCTCGGCTCGAACCGAGGCTTCTTCGTAGAGCAATGCCAGCACTCCACCTTCCTCGCCGGCACCGGCTGGCCGTGGTGTGCAGCCTTCATCTGCAAGGTGGCGAAGGACTGTGGCGTACCCCTCGCCTACAACAGCGCGGGGGCGCACGACCTCGCCAACCACCATCCGCCGATCAGCCTCGCGCTCGCACAGGCCGGCGATGTCGTGGACTTCAACATCGGAAGCGGACATACCGGCATCCTCCTCTCGCATGGCCCTCCCGGATTCGTCACCACGATTGACGGCAACTGGGGGGACAGGGTGACGCAAGTGCAGCATCCGGTGAACCTTGTTCGCAAGGTGTGGAGGATCCCGGGCGTGGATGGGACTCCCCATCCGAAGCGCAGGCGCAAGCCTATGTGGGTGATCGCTACGTCTGCATCTGGCACTAAGAGGCGGGTGATTCGCCGGTTTCCCCATCGCCGCGGCGTGCTCCGTTGGTTTCGCCACCACCGCCTACTCCAGAGTCTTCGGAGCGTCACGATCAGCCGGCGGAAGCGGCATGGCAAGTGACCCACTGGAATCGTTGCGCTGCCCGAAGGGTTGCAGCACGCGCTTCATCAACTACCTGACCTATGAGGACACTGATCTCCGCGTAGCTGAGAGCCGTACCGCCTGGGGTGGAACGGTGTGGGATCTCGGGTTTAGGTGTGGTGATTGTGGGTTGCGGTACGGCAGGATGGATGTTCCACAGAAGGTGAAGGACAAACTCGATGAGTTGCTTGAGGAGGTTGCTTCGGCTTTGGAAGATCTACTCGGTGCTGAGGATGACCGTCTGCTGCGTGAGGCTATCGACTCGCTGCCTCGGATGATCGAAGAGAATCGGTGATCTGCAAGATGAAGGTGTCGAAGAGTGACCGCGAACCCCCTATGCCGTGTGGCAGGCAGATGGTTCGAGTGGGAAGCACGATTCGTAAGGCGCTTCCGATCTGGCATTGTCCGAGCTGCGACCGTGGGATCCGCAAGTGAGCCAGGGTAAGGCGGAGCGACATATCGAAGACATCCGCGTGTGGACAGCCGAAGGGCGCTCTAACCGTTGGATGGCGAACGAGATCCACACCGATGAAGCCAGCATCCGCAGGGCCAAGCTACGCCACTCCATCGAGACTCCCAGACCGGAGGGAGCCAACCACATCCCGGGCGCGAAGGGCTCCGAGTGGGGGTACGGCGAGGCCCAACTCGTAGCCCCGGCCGGCGAGAGCAGCGAGAAGGTCGTAGCCCTCTTCGACCAGCACTACCCCTACCAGGACGACAAGGTTATCTCGTCTGCGATCAAGCTCATCAAGCGGGAGAAGCCCGACCGGGTAGTGATCGGCGGAGATGTCTGCGACTTCTTCCAGCTCTCCCGATTCAACGCCGGCTATGAACGGCTCGACACGCTCCAGTGGGAGATCGACCTGGCTAATGACTTCCGCAAGCGGGTGCGTGACGCCGCCCCTGACGCGGTGATAGATGAGGTGGAGGGTAACCATGACAACCGTATACGGTCGTACGTGGCGCGTCAGGGCCGCGCTCTGGCTAGCCTCAAAGCTCTTAGGCCGGAAGCTCTGTTCTGCTACGACGAGTTCGGGATCAACTTCCACCCCGGGTGTGGTTTTCTACTCCGACCTGACTTCCTTGTTAAACACGGCACGGTTGTATCAGCCATTCCTGGAGGGACAGCTCGAAACGAACTTCTCGGGAACATGGTCAGCGGGATCAGTGGACACGTACACCGAGCAGAGCAGGCCACTCGGGTTGCATATCGGACTCTCCAATGGTCAGTCTCGGGGTGCATGTGCAGGCTTACGCCGGATTACATCACGGGGAAGCCGAACTGGACGCAGGGGATCCTGATGGTTGAGATCAGCAACAAGTCTGGGGCGCACCATGTTACCCAGATCCCTATGTATGAAGGTAAACTACGGTATGGAGGTAAGGCGTACTAGTGGCACAGACGAAATGGCCGGAGCGTAGCTACCGGATGGCGATGGAACTGAAAGGCTCGATGTCTACACGAGAAGCGGAGAGAGAGACGGGGATTCCATACAACACGATTCGTGGATGGTGGAGTGGCCGTTGTGTCCCCGGGAGGCACCGTGGTCCCGCACCCGCTCCCCGGTCGCATTGCAAGCGCGGCCACGAGCTGACTCCAGAGAACACGCACATCAACAAGGTGCACGGCCGAAGGCAATGCTTGACATGCCGGCGCATCTCGCAGCGAGCCTATGTGTACCGGGAGAAGGGCAAGTACCACCCGGAGATCAACCCAGATCCAGAGCTACGACCCCTCAACAAGATGTGGCTCAAGGTGGATGACGTGCTTCCGCCCGTGCTTGAGATCGGCGACCTCAAGACCGAGATCCTCCCACAGCTTCACTTGAACGACCGGCGCATCCTGTTCCGGTGGCGCAAGGATGGTGGCTACGCCAGGTGGGACATGGTTGAGCGCATCTACATGGCTCTCGGCCTGGTGATGGAGTGGTACGACTTCGACGCCGTGTATGCGGCTGGAAACGGAGGGCCACAACAACATGGTGGTTGACACTGTTCTAGACGGAGCGAAGAGCGCCATCAACGGCAGCCGGCGAGATGCCTATGGCGCTTACAGCATCGAGGCTGAGAAGGTGGCGGTTGGGTGGTCGCACATCCTCGGTTTCGAGGTGCCTGCTCGGAAGGTGCCCCTCTGCATGATCTGGATGAAGGTGATCCGCGAGTCGAACCTGCATGGGCTCGACAACCTTGTGGACACCGCGGGCTACGCGGCCCTCACCCAGCAGATCATTAAGGAAGGGGGTGATTCCTAGTGATTCATCCCAAGGTCAAGGCATCTGTTTCTGCATCCGTCCTCATTGGTGCTGCCGCCGCCATCGCTTCCCAGTTCGGGTTCGATGTTCCGGCTGCGGTTCAGGGGGCGGTGGATACGCTCGTGGTCTTCGCGGCTGGCTACCTAGCTCCCGGCCGGGTGTCTGCGTAAGTACCCAATTGCACCTTTGGCAACAGGTGCGCTAGAATTGGGACTCGGGCCGGAGGGGGAACTGGGACACACGCCTGTCCCGCGCCCCCCTCCGGCCTGCCTATTATACGGGGTCATCCGCATAAGCCAACAAGATAGCGTCCTGTAGCTCTCGGGCGCTCACAGCATTGTAGGCTTGTGCAAATTGTTCCTCTTTAGTCCACCCCATGATGGCATCCCGCACATAGGGATCGACACGATTGGCGCGAAGGGACGATGCGAACGTCCTGCGGTAGTCGTGGTTGCGGATGTCTCGGCCATCAGCCAACCGCTTCATCCTTGCGTGGAGCGTACTCCGGGCGATTGGTCCTGAACTGGACCCGAAAACCCAGGGCGAAATCATTTTCGCACGTCGCAAAGATTTTCGCAACTCTGGGTGGATCGGCACGAGCCGGTACTTGTCACGCTTCCCGTGGACATGGAGGACGTTCTCCGAGAAGATGACATCGTTCCAGGTGAGACGACCCACCTCGATGTTCCGCAGCCCCGCGTAGCAGTAGACGCAAAAGAGGAGATGATCGGCCTCGCTGCGGATCCCCGCCTTGACTTCGCGGAGCACGCGGTTCGGGATCGTCCGCACGACCTTCTGCGGCATCGCCGGCAACTTGATCCTCCGGCATGGACTCTTCTCGATCAACTCCAACTCGTCTACCGCGTGGTTGTAGGCAGCTCGGAGCCAGGCGAGGGCGAGGCGCTGGCTGCTCGGAGCCCAGCCCGAGGAGAGGAGGAAGTTTCGGACATCCTCCCGGGTCGCCTCGGCCGGCGGGACGGTGAGGGAGTCTCGGAACTGGGAGACGATCCGGCGGTAGGTGGTGATGGTCTGGGGCTTCCGTTGGAGCAGTCGCATCTCGGCTAGGTACGCATCGAAAATGTCCATGTTTGCAGGCTACCTCCAGATTGGTCTTGGTCCATCCCCCTATTGGGGGATAGTCTAGCCTCTACCAGCAGTAGAGTTGACTTGGTTTGAATCCTGGTGCGGGATTCCGCCTAGTCAATAGTGTTCGGGGAGAGTCTAGCGTGCAGGTGCGGACGGTGCTATGATCGCCTCCGTGGATCCACGACAGCCGCATGGTCCGAAGCTCTGGCTCCAGACCGTGTTGGGGGCGA
>JADMIO012753017.1_pt1 | contig 12153 bp, 13 predicted proteins | sample 8958161 | NCBI WGS metagenome assembly JADMIO01 (sample SAMN16585339, study PRJNA669376) | soil metagenome | isolation source: Crop rotation soil | place: USA: Cullars Rotation, Alabama | collected 2011 | reverse complement strand
CTTTCCCCAGCACATACGACATTAATCGTGCCGATACCCAGGTTAGGCGCGCTGTCAATAACTATGACATCATAGTCATGAGCAACAGTTTCAATGGCCAGTCGGAGCATCAGGTGTGGATCGGTGGGCAGTTTACCTTCATCAAATTTGCCCATTAACTCAGTTTCAATACGGTGCAGAGCCAGACAGGAAGGAATAATGTCAAGCCCCGGCCAGCAAGTGGGCTTTATTGCATAAGTGACATCGTCCTTTTCCCCAAGATAGAAAGGCAGGAGAGTGTCTTCTGCATGAATATGAAGATCTGGTACCCATCCGTGATACATTGAGGCTGTTCCCTGGGGGTCGTTACCTTCCACGAGCAAAACACGTAGCCCCTTCAGAGCCAGATCCTGAGCAAGATGAACAGAAACTGAGGTTTTGTAAACGCCTCCTTTATGGGCAGCAACCCCGATCACCGGTGGAAATACGTCTTCAGCACGTCGCAATCGCGTACCAAACACATCACGCATATGATTAATTTGTTCAATTGTATAACCAACACGTTGCTCAACCCGTCCTCGAATTTCCATATCCGGGTGCGGTAGTCGCCCTGCTTTCTCGGCATCTCTGATAGCCTGAGAAGAAACCCCAACTAAATCCGCTGCTTCACCTATTCTCCAGCGCCGGGTTATTTTCCTCGCTTCCGGGCTGTCATCATTAAACTGTGCAATGGCGATAGCCTTCGTCATTTCATGACCAGCGTTTATGCACTGGTTAAGTGTTTCCATGAGTTTCATTCTGAACATCCTTTAATCATTGCTTTGCGTTTTTTTATTAAATCTTGCAATTTACTGCAAAGCAACAACAAAATCGCAAAGTCATCAAAAAACCGCAAAGTTGTTTAAAATAAGAGCAACACTACAAAAGGAGATAAGAAGAGCACATACCTCAGTCACTTATTATCACTAGCGCTCGCCGCAGCCGTGTAACCGAGCATAGCGAGCGAACTGGCGAGGAAGCAAAGAAGAACTGTTCTGTCAGATAGCTCTTACGCTCAGCGCAAGAAGAAATATCCACCGTGGGAAAAACTCCAGGTAGAGGTACACACGCGGATAGCCAATTCAGAGTAATAAACTGTGATAATCAACCCTCATCAATGATGACGAACTAACCCCCGATATCAAGTCACATGACGAAGGGAAAGAGAAGGAAATCAACTGTGACAAACTGCCCTCAAATTTGGCTTCCTTAAAAATTACAGTTCAAAAAGTATGAGAAAATCCATGCAGGCTGAAGGAAACAGCAAAACTGTGACAAATTACCCTCAGTAGGTCAGAACAAATGTGACGAACCACCCTCAAATCTGTGACAGATAACCCTCAGACTATCCTGTCGTCATGGAAGTGATATCGCGGAAGGAAAATACGATATGAGTCGTCTGGCGGCCTTTCTTTTTCTCAATGTATGAGAGGCGCATTGGAGTTCTGCTGTTGATCTCATTAACACAGACCTGCAGGAAGCGGCGGCGGAAGTCAGGCATACGCTGGTAACTTTGAGGCAGCTGGTAACGCTCTATGATCCAGTCGATTTTCAGAGAGACGATGCCTGAGCCATCCGGCTTACGATACTGACACAGGGATTCGTATAAACGCATGGCATACGGATTGGTGATTTCTTTTGTTTCACTAAGCCGAAACTGCGTAAACCGGTTCTGTAACCCGATAAAGAAGGGAATGAGATATGGGTTGATATGTACACTGTAAAGCCCTCTGGATGGACTGTGCGCACGTTTGATAAACCAAGGAAAAGATTCATAGCCTTTTTCATCGCCGGCATCCTCTTCAGGGCGATAAAAAACCACTTCCTTCCCCGCGAAACTCTTCAATGCCTGCCGTATATCCTTACTGGCTTCCGCAGAGGTCAATCCGAATATTTCAGCATATTTAGCAACATGGATCTCGCAGATACCGTCATGTTCCTGTAGGGTGCCATCAGATTTTCTGATCTGGTCAACGAACAGATACAGCATACGTTTTTGATCCCGGGAGAGACTATATGCCGCCTCAGTGAGGTCGTTTGACTGGACGATTCGCGGGCTATTTTTACGTTTCTTGTGATTGATAACCGCTGTTTCCGCCATGACAGATCCATGTGAAGTGTGACAAGTTTTTAGATTGTCACACTAAATAAAAAAGAGTCAATAAGCAGGGATAACTTTGTGAAAAAACAGCTTCTTCTGAGGGCAATTTGTCACAGGGTTAAGGGCAATTTGTCACAGACAGGACTGTCATTTGAGGGTGATTTGTCACACTGAAAGGGCAATTTGTCACAACACCTTCTCTAGAACCAGCATGGATAAAGGCCTACAAGGCGCTCTAAAAAAGAAGATCTAAAAACTATAAAAAAAATAATTATAAAAATATCCCCGTGGATAAGTGGATAACCCCAAGGGAAGTTTTTTCAGGCATCGTGTGTAAGCAGAATATATAAGTGCTGTTCCCTGGTGCTTCCTCGCTCACTCGACCGGGAGGGTTCGAGAAGGGGGGGCACCCCCCTTCGGCGTGCGCGGTCACGCGCACAGGGCGCAGCCCTGGTTAAAAACAAGGTTTATAAATATTGGTTTAAAAGCAGGTTAAAAGACAGGTTAGCGGTGGCCGAAAAACGGGCGGAAACCCTTGCAAATGCTGGATTTTCTGCCTGTGGACAGCCCCTCAAATGTCAATAGGTGCGCCCCTCATCTGTCAGCACTCTGCCCCTCAAGTGTCAAGGATCGCGCCCCTCATCTGTCAGTAGTCGCGCCCCTCAAGTGTCAATACCGCAGGGCACTTATCCCCAGGCTTGTCCACATCATCTGTGGGAAACTCGCGTAAAATCAGGCGTTTTCGCCGATTTGCGAGGCTGGCCAGCTCCACGTCGCCGGCCGAAATCGAGCCTGCCCCTCATCTGTCAACGCCGCGCCGGGTGAGTCGGCCCCTCAAGTGTCAACGTCCGCCCCTCATCTGTCAGTGAGGGCCAAGTTTTCCGCGAGGTATCCACAACGCCGGCGGCCGGCCGCGGTGTCTCGCACACGGCTTCGACGGCGTTTCTGGCGCGTTTGCAGGGCCATAGACGGCCGCCAGCCCAGCGGCGAGGGCAACCAGCCGAGGGCTTCGCCCTGTCGCTCGACTGCGGCGAGCACTACTGGCTGTAAAAGGACAGACCACATCATGGTTCTGTGTTCATTAGGTTGTTCTGTCCATTGCTGACATAATCCGCTCCACTTCAACGTAACACCGCACGAAGATTTCTATTGTTCCTGAAGGCATATTCAAATCGTTTTCGTTACCGCTTGCAGGCATCATGACAGAACACTACTTCCTATAAACGCTACACAGGCTCCTGAGATTAATAATGCGGATCTCTACGATAATGGGAGATTTTCCCGACTGTTTCGTTCGCTTCTCAGTGGATAACAGCCAGCTTCTCTGTTTAACAGACAAAAACAGCATATCCACTCAGTTCCACATTTCCATATAAAGGCCAAGGCATTTATTCTCAGGATAATTGTTTCAGCATCGCAACCGCATCAGACTCCGGCATCGCAAACTGCACCCGGTGCCGGGCAGCCACATCCAGCGCAAAAACCTTCGTGTAGACTTCCGTTGAACTGATGGACTTATGTCCCATCAGGCTTTGCAGAACTTTCAGCGGTATACCGGCATACAGCATGTGCATCGCATAGGAATGGCGGAACGTATGTGGTGTGACCGGAACAGAGAACGTCACACCGTCAGCAGCAGCGGCGGCAACCGCCTCCCCAATCCAGGTCCTGACCGTTCTGTCCGTCACTTCCCAGATCCGCGCTTTCTCTGTCCTTCCTGTGCGACGGTTACGCCGCTCCATGAGCTTATCGGGTCCACTCGCGAACGCAGAAAGGCCCACCCGAAGGTGAGCCAGTGTGATTACATTTGCGGCCTAACTGTGGCCAGTCCAGTTACGCTGGAGTCACTAGTATTTAGGTGACACTATAGAAGCGGCCGCGACAACTTGTCCACGTGGAATTCTAAGCTTAGGATCCCAATGTGCTGGAAAGGAGCCCTGACTCAGGTCCCCCGGCCGAGGAGAGTTAGCACGGCCTGGCATGCCACGAAGCACCACCGCGGCGTTCTCCATCACTCGAGAACAATCATTGAACCAGCAGGCGAAAGCGAGGGGATCAATGACCCCAAGCACGGTCCGGCTCACCTGAGGCGGGGCTTGGTTCTAATCGGCCATGGCCAAGGACAGTTCGAAGAGTGCCGTCCGAGCGGCTCCTGATCTGCACGTTATGGTCGGGATAATGCTCCTTATGGAAGCCGGCGCTCGCAATGGCGCTGAGCTCGAGGTCCGCAAATAGATAATTTTCGCCGTTGATGACGATGTCAAAACCACGAGAATTTGGAGTGTCAGTCATGTCCGAGGTCCGCTTGATCGTCGGTGTTTAGCTCTCTGCCAAGTAGGCGGCGGGGGGCCTAAGCGATCTGGTGAAGGTGGCGCACGGTCAAGAGATCGGTTTGGCGCGAGCTCTCCTTCTATCTCCCAGCCTCAGACAGGCGCGGTAACCGGAAATGTCGTCCGCTCAACGATTTCCCCATCAGTTAGGTCATGTCTCAACATAAAAAAATTTCTGCCATCCTCTTGAACTCAAAAATCTACACTCCCACCTCGTTTTCCGTTTCGGCCGGGGCACTCGCCGAACCTTTTGACATCGCTGATCTCACGAAGGAGAACTTGCATGCAATTCCGCCCGCTGCACGACCGTGTCGTCGTGCGCCGCATTAATGACGAGGAGAAAACCTCTGGCGGCATCATTCCAGTTCTCTGAACAGACGGGACGCCCAGCTTCGTTTCCCACATGCTTAACAGTGTTGCGCTGCGGTATTTGAAACCTCTTGGAACCTTGCCGTCGGTTCGCCTCGATGCCGAGCATGACGTGTGGGACGAATGGGTTTCTGTCCTGGGGCGAGAAAGATGCGATGCGCTTTGGCAGAATCCGAACGGCAATCGCAGCCCGGGTCAGTTTGTTCGAGCAGCAAGCTGGCAAAATAAGCTACCCGCCGGTCATGTGATCGACGGCGTTAAGCGGTTCTCTATAAGGCGCGCTTGCGGCAGTAGCGACTTATCGGCTTTGCACGGCGATGCGGGCTTCACGGGGACCGAGCTATCCGCACTCCTGGTTCGGCAGATTGGCACTCCGGTCGACTCTGAGAGCTGCTTCCTTGCGGCGGGGGGCGACAAAAGCAACGTTTTCCTTCTTGGAAACGGCTACAATGCCGTTGCGGTGCGGTACGATTCCGCAACCCGGGAGTGGTTGATCGAAAGCAGAGTCTGGCTACCGTGCAAGCGAGGCGACTATTTCTTCGCAAGACGCTAATTGGGTTCAACGCGACCTTATACCCAGGGGTGCCAAGTATTTGAGCCATACTGGCATACGACTTACCGAGTGCTAAAAAATCTTTGACCACCCTCTTGAACTCAAAAATTCTCGCTCCCACCTCGATTTATGTTTCGGCCGGGGGCACTGGCCGAACCTTTAGACATCGCTGATCTGTAAGGAGGACTTGCATCGACGATGCCCTCTAGGCCGAGCTTGGCGCAGTGGTGCAGCAGCGCTCGCCGGTGCCGTCGAAGGTGTGGCTCATCTGGATGCAGGGCTGCGTCGGTGAGTTCGACGACGCCAAGGTGCTCTGGCAGGGCGGTGACGTGCCAGCCGATCTTCTTTGAGCGCGTCCCTGATCGTTTCGATCGCCTGAGCGGTCACGCGCGCCCTTACGGGCCTGGATGACCAAGAGGGTGAAATTCCGCCCCTTGGTGACCATCAGGATAGAGCAATCGACCAGCACGTGAGCACCGTCACATCTCCGACCTTACGCACCAGGAAAGATGGCGGGACAAAGAGAGGAGCTTGCCATGCAAACGAATACCACGCGTACCGTCGTCCGGCTCATGCCTAACCCGATGGCCGCCTTGCCAAGTAACCGAGTGGTAGCGGTAACCCTGCCGTTTATCCGCGCCTTAGATGAGCAAATTGCTGCCGAACGTCGGGCCGATCGAGAGGATCCGGATGCGCTTGCCGGGCACGGTCGATACGGCGAAGCGTATTAGCTGAAGGGGCTATTTCGCGAGAGCGCCGGATGGTCTTGCCGCCGTCAAAGTAGCAGTGCCGCTGCTAGGGCGCCGGCGCACCGCACTGTCTCTGAAGTACTCCCAGCATCGCTTCTTGAACGGTCCTCTCCATCATCGCGGGCTGCGCGATCGATATCTCGGCTACCCAGTACGCAAGCTGTGCCATCGTCAGCTTCTCGCGCTGCAGACAAGCGTAGTAGTGCGCGGCGTTTTTCGGCGAGGAGAACAAGTTCATCGAATCCGCGGCGCCGGCCACGTATGCGGTTCTCATGCTCTCCTCCAGCTTTATCCACTGGGAGTATTGAATGTAGACGCCTACTTGGGCGAATGCCGGAAGGGCGATCAACGCAATCAGCAGGGCAACCAGCCTAGTCATGAATCAACCTTTCTGGAGGGCGAGGGGCAACGATGCCATTCCTCAAGATCGAAGACGAGTCTCCGGCTCGAGAAGCGCTTCACCCTAGGACCGGGCGCGCATAGTTGGGCCTGCCCCCCCCCCCGCGAGCCGCTCCATCACTGTGGCTGCAATCGCCGCATCGTCAGCGCTTAGTCGTGGAAGTGAGGTGAGCACGCGACGAGCCAAGGGCTCGCGCTTCAATTCGCCGCTTTGTCAGAGCCGCGCTTCGTTAATGCACGGCCGGTGGTTTGAACCTTCATGACGATGGTTTGTTAGCGAACGCGGTATGGCGCTGCGTGGGAAGAAGCAAATGCTGTTCTCGTGGTTTCCAGCAATAATGCTGGCGGTCGAGGCGGGTCACGTCATCAATGAGCGCCTTTTGAAGCTGGCGGCCGGGGGTGAGGGTGCGACGAGTGAGTGCCGGCTCATGCTGACCGAGAAAATCGACGCAGTATTCGAAGCTAGCTCAATCTTGGCTTCCGGAGGCGGCGTCACTGAGGTTATCGATAATTATCGCAGGCATGTTGCTGCAAATGCAGCAAGGCTTCAGCGCGCATAGATGTCGAACCATCGAACTCTCACTCGCGGATAACTCATGCGGTCCCTACTTCGAAAAGCGTGGTCGGCCATTACCCGACGCCAAACTGATGTTGTCGTCCACGATCCCGCGGCGTCGAAGCCTCACGACTTGGATGACGCGTATTTTGATCCGAAAATCCAAGCGCGTGTCGGAGCAACAATCTCGAAGGCCGTGAGGACGGAAATAACTTCCACCCAACCCACCGGGCGGACAAGTTGAGTTCTTCTGGTTATTAGGAAGCATTTCATCGAAAGCGGCGAGGGGATGCTCGACCGCGCGGCGGGGAATAACAGTCTGTGGTCTTGCTCGCGCGCATCGCATACAAAAGGCCCGGCTAGGAGCCGGGCCTTCATCGCGACCTGGTCGTTCCGCGCGTCAGCGCCCGGGAGCTTGAAATACTCTCGCGGCGCTATCCTTGAGTGGCTTTGAGGCGTCGAGCATCACCTTCTGACCGAGCGACGTCAGCTCCTTGCCTTGTCCCGTCAGGATCTCGATCTGCTTGCGCGTGTGCTCAGCCGTCATTTCGAGAAACTCCGAAGGCGTCTTCACGGTAAGAAGCTTCGTGGCGAACTCGAAGGCGGCGTTAGTGTTGACCCGCGCGTACTCAACGACCTTGGTATTGTACTCCACGGCACCTTGAACGGCTGTCGAATGAGCGCTCTGAATGGCGCCAGATGTGTCATTCGCTGCAGCGCTGACCTTTTCGTAGGCCGCCTTGGCTTGCCCAGTTCCTTTGTCGGCTAACTCACGAATCGCTTGCGACGCGTCCTTTGTAGCAGCTCGCGTTCCTACAGCATTTGCTGTGCCGGCTTGTTCGTTATTGCTCATGGAGCTCAGTCCCTGGGGCACGCTGTTGCGAAGTCCGGCGCGCTGCCCAGAGCGCTAGTCGGCCTCTCCACCGACGATGTTGTCGGCTCGCTTAGGGTTTGGTTGATCGTCTTACATGGGGCTGAAAAGCTGCAGCACAATGACGTCGATCTCAATTAACTGATGAGATCAATGGAGTCACCGCAGCGAACCGGACCTACGTGCAGATCTGTGTATCAAACCGCCAGGTCGACCCCGCCGACGCAGAATCCGCGGCAGGGCGTGAACTTAATCGCGTCCCGTTAGTTGAGGACTTGGCGGTGGACCGTCCGGATACCCAGTAGATGGGTAGAGGCTCTCCGCAAACTCAATCAGGACCATATGCAACAAAACATCGAGGCGAAGGCGAATGCCGCCTTTAAGAAAGAGCAGCGCGCTATCGAGGCCACAGAGGCTTGGAATGAATACGAGGCCAACAAGGCCCACGTTGATGCGAACATGATGCGTCTGCGGGCACTCCGGCTGGCGCGCGAGGCAGTGATCATCACGCCAGCTCCGAAGAAAAAGCGCGTCAGGAAGGCCGCATGATGGCTCCAATCAAGCCTTGTCCCTCGTGCAAAGAGCCGACTGAGCTGGTCCGCATCACGCCTATCGCCAATGCCGACCACGACAGCCGTGTTTATCAGTGCAGGGCGTGCGGCAATCTCCACACGGCCCTGGTTCTCACGTGAAACCGAGTACCTCGATCGAAGCGGTTGCGGACGGACTGAAGTGGAAGGTCGAAGTCGACGGTAAGACCGTGGCCAGCGGGGCTGCCAAAAGTATGCGAGAAGCTCAGAAGGCGGCTGATGAGTACGTGGCCGGGATTGATGAAAAGCCCGCTGCGGGACCGTGAAAGTCAGCCGATGGCCATATCAATACAGCTGTATGCGGCGGCTGAAGAGTATTGTCGGAACCTTATAGCTGCCGGCCGGTTCGCCTCAATTAACCCCAGAGGAATCATGGCCAAAGAAAAACATCTCAACGACCTGTTCTTGGATACGCTCAAGGACATCTACTTCGCGGAAAAGAAGATTCTGTCGGCCCTGCCGAAGATGGCCAAGGCGGCTCAGTCGCCAGCGTTGAAGGCCGCTTTCGAGAAACATCACGGCGAGACGGATGGGCAGATTGAGCGGCTCGAACAGGTGTTCGCGTCGATCGAACAGACCCCCAAGACCAAGACCTGCGATGCCATCATGGGCATCTTGGACGAAGGGAAGGAGATCATGGACGAGTACAAGGGCATGCCCGCCCTTGATGCTGGTCTTCTTGCGGCAGCTCAGGCCGTCGAGCACTACGAGATTTCCCGCTACGGCACCCTGAAGTGCTGGGCTGGTGAACTCGGCTACAAGGACGCGGTGAAGCTTCTCGATGCGACGTTGAAGGAAGAGAAGAACACCGACGCGTCGTTGACCAAGCTCGCTGAGAGCGAAGTCAACCTCCACGCCGAGACCGCCGAAGCGGCCTAAGTTACAGGCGGAAGAGGCCCCTCGCGGGGCCTTTTCCTCTTGTCGAGGATGGCGCGTGCGTCAAACAATTAGTAGTCCATGCCGCCCATACCACCGGCTGCCGCCTGACTCTTCTTTTGCGGCACTTCTGCGACCATCACCTCAGTGGTCACCATCAATCCGGCGACCGAAGCTGCGCCCTGGAGCGCCTGACGCACGACCTTGGCCGGATCGATGATGCCCTTGGAGAGCATGTTCACATACTCGCCATTCTGCGCATCGAAGCCGTAGGCGTACTGGTCCTTGTCGAGGATCTTGCCGACGATGACCGAGCCGTCCTCGCCCGCGTTGAGCGCGATCTGGCGCGCCGGAGCGGAGAGGGCCTTGCGCACGATCTCGACGCCGGTCTTCTGGTCGTCGTTCTGCGTGCGGATCTTCTTCAGCGACTCGACGGCACGCAGGAGCGCGACGCCGCCGCCCGGCAGGATGCCTTCCTCGACCGCGGCGCGGGTCGCATGCATCGCGTCATCGACGCGATCCTTGCGCTCCTTCACCTCGACCTCGGTCGCGCCGCCGACGCGGATCACCGCGACGCCGCCCGCGAGCTTGGCAAGACGCTCCTGCAGCTTCTCGCGGTCGTAGTCCGAGGTGGTCTCCTCGATCTGCGCCTTGATCTGCTGGATGCGCGCCTCGATGTCGGCCTTCTTGCCGGCGCCGTTGACGATCGTGGTGTTCTCCTTCTCGATCATGACCTTCTTGGCCTTGCCGAGCATGTTGATCGTCACGTTCTCAAGCTTGATGCCGAGGTCTTCCGAGATCGCCTGGCCGCCGGTCAGGACAGCGATGTCCTGCAGCATGGCCTTGCGGCGATCGCCGAAGCCCGGAGCCTTCACGGCCGCGACCTTGAGGCCGCCGCGCAGCTTGTTGACGACGAGCGTGGCGAGAGCCTCGCCCTCGACATCTTCCGCGATGATGACGAGCGGCTTGCCGGTCTGCACCACCGCCTCGAGCAGCGGGAGGAGCTCCTGGAGACCCGAGAGCTTCTTCTCGTTGATGAGGATGTAGGCGTCATCGAACTCCGTACGCATCTTGTCGGCGTTCGTGATGAAGTACGGCGAGATGTAGCCGCGGTCGAACTGCATGCCCTCGACGATGTCGAGCTCGGTCTCGAGGCTCTTGGCCTCTTCCACCGTGATCACGCCTTCATTGCCGACCTTCTGCATCGCCTTCGCGAGGAAGTCGCCGATTTCCTTGTCGCCGTTCGCCGAGATGGTGCCGACCTGGGCGATCTCTTCGTTCGACGTGACCTTCTTGGCGTTGGCCTTGAGGTGTTCGACGACAGCCTCGACCGCGAGGTCGATGCCGCGCTTGAGGTCCATCGGGTTCATGCCGGCGGCGACCGACTTGGCGCCTTCCTTCACGATCGCCTGCGCGAGCACAGTCGCGGTGGTGGTGCCGTCACCGGCAACGTCGGAGGTCTTGGAAGCGACCTCGCGCACCATCTGCGCGCCCATGTTCTCGAACTTGTCCTCGAGCTCGATCTCCTTGGCGACCGTCACACCGTCCTTGGTGATGCGCGGGGCACCGAAGCTCTTGTCGAGCACGACGTTGCGGCCCTTGGGGCCGAGCGTGACCTTCACGGCATTCGCCAGAATGTCGACGCCGCGCAGCATGCGATCGCGCGCGTCAACAGAGAATTTGACGTCTTTGGCAGCCATTGTGTGATGTTCCTATGCGGTTACGGGAGACGGCCTCAGGCGGCCTTCTTCTTCGCGACGGTGCCTTCGATGACACCCATGACGTCGGACTCCTTCATGATGAGGAGGTCCTGGCCGTCGATCTTCACCTCAGTGCCCGACCACTTGCCGAACAGGATGACGTCGCCGACCTTGAGGTCGATCGGGATGAGCTTGCCGCTCTCGTCGCGGCCACCGGGGCCAACAGCGACGATCTCGCCCTGTGAGGGCTTCTCTTTGGCGGTGTCGGGGATGATGACGCCGCCGGCAGTCTTCTCCTCGGCATCAATGCGTTTGACTGCGATCCGATCATGCAGGGGACGAAATTTCATAAGCCTCTCCCGGTTGCCGAACAGCCACGGCCCAAGTGCGAAGCGCGTGACGCGTCACGAAGAACGAATGGTTAGAGCCGAATTTGGCGGCTCGAGTTGATTGCCTTTGTTCGAATGCAGCAAGCGGGTGAGCTCGCTACGCAGGACCGTTGCATCCGAAAGTTCACCCTGGGACTCTGCATCCTCGAGCAGCTCGCGTTGCAGTTTTTGCGGCAGGGTGCTCCATCGCATGATTAACGCAACGCCAAGACTACGAAGAGTGTGCTCCTCGTCTGCCGCAAGCGTTATGTTGTTTGTCGTCACCGACGTTGCGCCATGAATTGTCTTGTCGTGGTGGTCGGCAACCCATTGGCGATTGTCGGAGAGTGTCGCCAAGCTGCGCTCGCGCCTGTCGAATGCGCGAGTGGGAGCATCCGCCCGAGGGGATCGGGTGCGATCATGGCTTGATCTTTCTGTCGAAGGGAAAAACGCACTAAGCGCAAACAAGTATATGGAGACAGGACTTCAGATTAACAGGGGCAGCACGCAATATTTATGATCGCGAATAGCACTTATCGACTTTGGGGCCGAAAGAGCGGCGAACCGCCGTGCTACATTAGGTACCAGGCAAGGCACGCACCGCCCGCAGCGAGTGAGCTTTCCAGCACAGTGGGATCCGAAGCTTGGAATTCACGTGACTTGAAGTCGCGGC
>JADMIO011667612.1_pt1 | contig 12154 bp, 9 predicted proteins | sample 8958161 | NCBI WGS metagenome assembly JADMIO01 (sample SAMN16585339, study PRJNA669376) | soil metagenome | isolation source: Crop rotation soil | place: USA: Cullars Rotation, Alabama | collected 2011 | reverse complement strand
CGGGTCAGCACCCCGACCGGCTTGCCGTCCTCGACCACCATGATCGCGTCCGACTTCTCGAGCTCGTGCCGGGCGACCGACACCGGCTCGCCCGCACCGACGAGCGGCAGCGAGGGCTCCATGTGCTTCTCGACCGGGTCGGTCAGGTGGGCCGAACCGTTGAACAGCGCCTCCAGCAGGGCGCGCTCGCTCACCGAACCAGCGACCTCCCCCGCCATGACGGGGGGCTCGGCACCGACCACGGGCATCTGCGACACCGAGTACTCGTGCAGGATCTCGATGGCGTCGCGGACGGTCTCGGTCGGGTGGGTGTGCACGAGGGCGGGCAGGTCGCCGGCCTTCTGGTGCAGCACCTCGCCGACGGTGGCCTGCCCCGCGCTGCGCATGAACCCGTAGGAGTTCATCCAGTCGTCGTTGAAGATCTTCGACATGTAGCCACGACCGCTGTCGGGCAGCAGCACCACCATGACCGCATCGGCCGGGAGGTCCTTGGCCGCACGCAAGGCCGCGACGACCGCCATGCCGCAGGAGCCACCGACGAGCAGGCCCTCCTCCTTGGCGAGGCGGCGGGTCATCTCGAACGAGTCAGCGTCGCTCACGGCGATCACGTCGTCGACCACCGACGGGTCGTACGCGGTCGGCCAGAAGTCCTCGCCGACACCCTCGACCAGGTAGGGGCGGCCGGTGCCGCCGGAGTAGACCGAACCCTCCGGGTCGGCGCCGATGACCCGCACGCGCCCGCTATCGCGGTCGGCCGAGGCCTCACGCAGGTAGCGGCCGGTGCCGGTGATGGTGCCGCCCGTGCCCACGCCGGCCACGAAGTGCGTGATGCGGCCGTCGGTGTCGTTCCAGATCTCGGGCCCGGTCGACTCGTAGTGCGAGGCGGGGCCGTTCTGGTTGGCGTACTGGTTCGGCTTCCACGCACCCTCGATCTCGCGGACGAGGCGGTCGGAGGTCTCGTAGTAGGAGTCGGGGTGGTCGGGGGCCACGGCCGTCGGGCACACCACGACCTCGGCGCCATACGCCTTGAGCACGTCGCGCTTGTCCTGGCTCACCTTGTCGGGGCACACGAACACGCACTTGTAGCCCTTGCGCTGCGCGACGAGGGCCAGCCCGACACCGGTGTTGCCCGAGGTCGGCTCGACGATGGTGCCGCCGGGCTTGAGCTCGCCGGACGCCTCCGCGGCCTCGATCATCTTCAGCGCGATGCGGTCCTTCACGGACCCGCCGGGGTTGAGGTACTCGACCTTCGCGAGAATGGTGGCCGAGATGCCCTCGGTGACCGAGTTGAGCTTGACCAGGGGCGTGTTCCCGACGAGGTCGGCGATGTGCTCTGCGTACTTCACCGCCTCATCCTCTCAGACGGTTGAGGGAGGCCGGACCACGCCTCGTGGGGCACCCTGAGGTCAGGCACGACGTTGGTGAGGGACAGTCGGTGAGGTCGACGGAGCGAGGAGGGCAGTGATGGGTCGGGCACGCAGGGCACGCAGGATCGCCGCCACCGCGGCATACGGCGGTGGCGGGCTCGCAGCAGGGATCGGCGCCCTCGGCGCGCTCGGCTACGGCGTCCTCAAGGTCGAGGCCCGGATCGCCCGACGGCTCGTCGGCCAGCCCTTCGACGGCGCACCCGACGACAACGGCACGTATGGCGCGGGGTTCGGCGAGCCGGTCGAGCTCATCGTGCTCGGCGACTCCTCCGCGGCGGGGATGGGCGCCGACACCCCCCACCAGACCGTCGGGGCGATCATCGCCAACGGCGTCTCGGCCCTCACCGGCCGCCCGGTACGCCTCACCAACACTGCCGTCGTCGGCTCCGAGTCGTCGGGGCTGGAGCTGCAGCTCGCCAACGCGCTCGACCGGGTCCCCCGACCCCACGTCGCCGTCATCATGATCGGCGCCAACGACGTCACCCACCGGATCGACAAGGCCATCGCGGTGCGCCACCTCGAGACGGTGGTGCGCTCGCTGCGCACGCTCGGCACCGAGGTCGTCGTCGGCACCTGCCCGGACCTCGGCACCATCGAGCCGATCCCCCAGCCGCTGCGCCTCATCGGCCGCCGCTGGTCGCGCGACCTCGCCGCCGCCCAGACCGTCGCGGTGGTCGAGGCCGGCGGGCGGACCGTGTCCCTCGGCGACCTGCTGGGGCCGGAGTTCTACGAGCGCCCCAAGGAGATGTTCAGCGCCGACCGCTTCCACCCGTCCCCGGCCGGGTACGCCCGCGCCGCGGCCGCCCTCCTGCCCAGCGTGTACGCCGCGCTCGGCGTGTGGTCCGGGGAGGGCGACGACGACCGGCTGCCCGACTCCCGGCGCGGCGAGGGCGTCGGCCCCGTCGCCGTCGCGGCCACGTATGCCGTGCGCGACCCCGGCACGGAGGTGAGCGCCACCCAGATCGCCGGCCAGGCCCGGGGCCCGCGTGGTCGCTGGGCCAAGCTGCTGCGACGCCCGCACGACCCCGTCCCCGACCGCCAGGACGACAGCCCCTCCCCCGACGGCACCCCGACCGGGACCGGCGACGTGCCGCCGTCGGGCGACGCGCCCTCCCCTGACGCGCCCGGCGAGAGCAAGGCCACACCGGGTGACCCGCGCCCGGACGAGGCCGCACGGCATACCATCGAGGCTGACTAAGCGACCGCTCACCCGGCGGTCGCCCTCGACGAGGAGGAACCCCCGTGACCGAAGCCGTCATCGTCTCCACCGCCCGCACGCCGATCGGCCGGGCGTTCAAGGGCTCGCTCAAGGAGATCCGCCCCGACGACCTGTCGGTGCAGGTCATCCGTGCCGCGCTGGCCAAGATCCCCGAGCTCGACCCGACCCTGGTCGAGGACCTCTACTGGGGCTGCGCCGAGCCGTCCGGCCGCCACGGCTCCAACATGGCGCGCGTCATCTCCGTGCTCGCCGGGTTCGACGGCCTGCCGGGCTCGACGATCAACCGGTTCTGCGCCTCCTCGGTGCAGACGACCCGCATGGCCTACCACGCGATCAAGGCCGGCGAGGGCGACATCTTCCTCTCCGGTGGCGTCGAGTGCGTCTCGCAGTACACCAACTGGGCCGGTGCGGGCGGCTCGGCGGGCGACGACCAGAACCCCGCGTTCAAGCCCGCGCAGGAGCGCAGCGAAGCCATCGCGAAGTCGAACGAGACTTGGACCGACCCCCGCGAGCAGGGCCTCGTCCCCGACGTCTACCTGTCCATGGGCCAGACCGCAGAGAACGTCGCGACCCTCAAGGGCATCAGCCGCGAGCGCCAGGACGAGTGGGGCGTCTCGTCGCAGAACCGTGCGGAGAAGGCCATCGCCGACGGGTTCTTCGAGCGCGAGATCGCCCCGGTCACGCTGCCCGACGGCACCGTCGTCAGCAAGGACGACGGTCCCCGCTCCGGCGTCACCCTCGAGGCGCTGCAGGGACTCAACCCCGTGTTCCGCGAGCAGGGCACCATCACGGCCGGCAACTGCTGCCCCCTCAACGACGGCGCCGCGGCGGTCGTCGTCATGAGCGACACCAGGGCCGCCGAGCTGGGGCTCACCCCCCTCGCCCGCGTCGTGTCGACCGGCGTCTCCGGCCTCTCGCCCGAGATCATGGGCCTCGGCCCCGTCGAGGCCTCGCGCCAGGCGCTGGCCCGGGCCGGCATGACCATCGGGGACATGGACCTCTACGAGATCAACGAGGCGTTCGCCGCGCAGGTGCTGCCCTCGGCGGACGAGCTGGGCATGGACTTCGACAAGCTCAACGTCCACGGTGGGGCCATCGCCCTCGGCCACCCGTTCGGGTCCACGGGCGCCCGCATCACGACGACCCTGCTCAACGGGTTGTCCGCGCGTGACGGCCAGTTCGGCCTCGAGACGATGTGCGTCGGTGGCGGCCAGGGCATGGCCATCATCTACGAGCGCCTCAGCTGAGGTCCGCCAGGAGGCCCCGGAGCCGCGACGACAGGTCGTCGGCTCCGGGGTCTCCTGCTGCGCAGGCATCGTGGACGAGGACTGTCAGCTGGTCCATCAGGGCGCCGGGTCCGAGGTCTGGCAGCAGCGGGGCGTCGTCACCCGCGAGGTCGTCGAGCAGGGCCCGCACCGTCGGGACACAACGAAGCGCGTGGTCCAACGGCAGCTGATGCCACCGTCGGACCACGCGCTGGAGTTGTGTCGAGACCTCCTGCGGGACAGGTGATCTCGGGGGCACAGCCGAATGCTAGTTGTTGCGAAGGCGACCGAGCAGCCGCAGGATCTCGAGGTACAGCCACACGAGCGTCACGATGAGCCCGTGCGCGAGCAGCCACGAGTACTTCTCCGGCGCACCGGCCGCGATGGCGCGGTCGATCGAGTCGAAGTCGACGGCCAGCATGGCGGAGGCGAGGCCGATGGCGAACAGCGAGATGCCGATGCCGAGCGGGCCGGAGCCGCCGATGCCGAACGCGGTGTTGGTGACGAGGGCGTAGACGAGGTTGATCAGCGCGAAGATCGCGTAGCCGATGACCGCCATGGTGACGATGCGGCGGAACTTCTCGGTGACCTTGATGATGCCGGTCTTGTAGGCGATGAGCATGCCCGCGAACACGGACAGCGTCGCCAGCACCGCCTGGGCGACGATCCCGCGGAACACCGGGGTGCCGGGCGCGTCGAAGGCCGTGGCGTAGACGTAGCTGATGGAGCCGACGAGCAGGCCCTCGAACACGGCATACGCGACGATGAGCGGGACGCTCACGGTCTTCCTGAACGCGATGACCAGGCCGAGCACCAGGGTGGCGACGATGCCACCGAGCAGCAGCGGCATCCCGATCGAGGGCGTGAGCTGCCAGGCGATCGCAGCCACGACCACGACGATGGCGAACAGGCCCGTCGTCTTCATGACGACGTCGTCGATGGTGAGGCGGCGCATCTGCGCCGGGCCGGCGGCCGGCTGGTTGTAGAGGTCCTGCAGCTGCTGGGGCGTCATCGGGCCCGCGCCTGCGGGGGCGCTCGGCTGCTGGGGCGCGCGGCCGAAGCCTGCGTAGCCCTGACGGGATTCCTTCTCGATCCGGTCGAACACCGGGTTGCTGGCCATGCGTTGCTCCTTGAGGGGCGTCGTGCGGCCCTGCGGTCGGCCGCTCACCCCAGACTACGCGTGGGACCCACCCCAGAGTTCCCGTGCAACGCCACCTGTGGGTGCGCCGGAGATTTCACCTGCCGGGTATGGCGCCGCGCGGCCGGCGCGGAGGACGCTGGAGGTGTGCGGATCGCGAGCTTCAACGTGGAGAACCTCTTCGATCGAGCCAGGCTCCTGGGCGGCGACGACTGGTCGACGCACCGCACCCTGCTGGAGAAGTACGCGCGCCTGACCCGGCTGCTGCAGCGGCCGACGTACACCGCGGACGACAAGGCGCTCATCGCCCTGCTGCTCGTCGACCTCGGCCTCGAGAAGTCCGACTCGGGGACCTACGTCACGCTCCGGCAGAACCGCGGACGGCTGCTCAGCCGGCCTCGCGCCGGCGGACTCACGGTGGTCGCCGAGGGACGCCGCGACTGGGTCGGCTGGCTGGAGCTGCGGACCCAGGCCGTCACCGAGCTCGCGACCCACCACACCGCGCTGGTGGTGCACGACCTGGCCGCGGACGTGCTGGGCGTGGTCGAGGCGGAGAGCCGCATCGCCCTGCAACGCTTCAACGTCGACCTGCTGCGCCCCGTCAGCGACCGCATCTACGGCCACGTCATGCTCATCGACGGCAACGACGACCGGGGCATCGACGTCGGCATCATGACGCGCGGGGACCACCCGATCGAAGGCATCGTCAGCCACGTCGACGACGCCGACCTCGCAGGCCCGATCTTCGGGCGGGACTGCCCGGAGTACTCCGTCAGCCTGCCCGGCGGTGGGCGGCTCCTCGTCCTGGTCAACCACTTCAAGTCCAAGGGGTACGGCAAGGCATCGGAGTCGGACACCCGCCGACGTCGGCAGGCCGAGCGCGTGGCGGAGATCTACCGGCAGCGACGGGCCGAGGGACACGAGCACGTGGTCGTCCTCGGCGACCTCAACGACTTCCCGGGCTCGGCTCCCCTGGCACCCCTGCTCGTCGGCACGTCGAGCGCTCCGTCGGACCTCAGGGACGTCTCGGCGCACCCCTCGTTCGACGACGGCGGCTACCCCGGCACGTACACGACCGGTCGGACGGCCAACAAGATCGACTACATCCTGTGCTCGCCGGCCGTCTTCACGTCGATCACGGCCGGTGGCATCTTCCGTAAGGGCGTCTGGACCGCCTCACGGCGCTGGGAGATGTACCCGACCCTGACCCGCGAGCAGGACGCCGCATCGGACCACGCGGCGCTGTGGGTGGACGTCGACCTCTGAGCGACCTCGGGGCCACGCGGCGCACGGGGTTGGTGCACTGGTGCCCCCGACGGGGGTCGAACCCGCACCTGTGGCGATTTTAAGTCGCCTGCCTCTGCCAGTTGGGCCACGGGGGCGGGCCCAGTATGCCGCGGCTCAGCGCCCCCGGGACGCGAGTCGCCGGGCGCCGCTGGCCTGCAGCTGGATGACCGCCCGCGTCACGACCGGGACGTACCGCAGGCCGCGCCACGTCACGTGCGCCATGGCCCCGACCGGGATGACGGCCTTGTTGGCCGCGAGCCCGTCGACGCCACGCCTGGCCGTGAGCTCGGCCGTGAGGAACCGCGGCTGCAGCATCCTGACCCGCGACCGGACGCTGCTGCCGCCGAAGCTCGCCGGCGCCTCGTACATCGAGTCGAGCAGCGGGGTGTCGACGAAACCGGGGCAGAGCACGCTGACCTGGATGCCCAGCGACGCGGCCTCGGCACGCAGGGCCGTCGAGAGCCCGACCACGGCGTGCTTGGTCGTCGTGTACGGCAGCATCGACGGTGCCGGGATGAGGCCGGCCAGTGAGGCGGTGTTGAGGATGTGGCCGCTGCGCTGCACGCGCATCACCTCGTAGGCCGCCGTGACGCCGTTGATGACGCCGCGCAGGTTGACGTCGATGGCCTTGTCCCAGTGCCGCTGGTCGAGCTCCTCGAGGAGGCCGCCCAGGCCGATGCCGGCGTTGTTGACCATCACGTCGAGGCGGCCGTGCTCGGCGACGACGTCCTGCACGACCTGCCGGACGGCGGCCGCGTCGGCCACGTCCAGGGCGACGGCGGAGCACCACGGACCGAGCTCGGCGGCCGTCGCCTCGGCTCCGGCGAGGTCGAGGTCGGCCAGCACGACGTGGCTGCCCCGACCGACGAGCTCCGCGGCGATGGCCTTGCCGATGCCGGAGGCGCCTCCGGTGACGATGCTGACCTTGGGCTGGAACGGCTTACGCATCAAGGGATTCCTTCGTGGGACGTCGGGCGGTTTCTGCTCTGACCGGCTCGAACACGGAGTCGTCCATCGTCCGTGTGCGCCACCAGTAGGCGATGGTCGAGCCGGGCCAGAGCGCGGTGTTGTGGCCGAACCGGTCGAGGTACCAGCTCTTGCAGCCGGTCGCCCAGACGGTGTGGCGCGACCTGCGGCGCATCTCCTCGGTGAAGGCGTCCTGCGCGGCCTCGGTCGTCACGCGCGCACCGCGATGGGCACGGTCGAGTCCCTGCAGGATGTAGCGGCTCGCGAACTCGGTCATCATGACGACCGAGCTGTGGCCGAGCCCGGTGTTGGGCCCGAGCAGGAGGTAGAGCTCGGGGAACCCGGCGACGGTGATGCCGAGGTGGCTGTGCGCGCCCTGCGACCACGCCTCGTCGAGGGTGCGACCCCCGAGCCCACGGATGCCCATGCGGTCGTAGCTGCCGGTGAGCGAGAACCCGGTGCCGAGGACGATCGCGTCCACCTCGTGCCGGGCTCCGCCCGCGGTGACGACCGCCTGCGGCTCGATCCGCTCGATGGGGTCGGTCACGAGGGTGACGTCGTCGCGGTCGAAGGCCGGCCAGTAGGTGCTGGAGAGCAGGATCCGCTTGCAGCCCAACGTGTAGTCGGGGGTGAGGGCGGCCCGGACCTGCGGGTCGCGCACCGACTTCGCGAGCTCCCGTCGCGCGATGCGCTCGGCCACCCGGGCGATGACGGGGAACCGCACGAACAACGGCGCCTGCGCCTCCATCCGCCAGTACGTGAGCCAGCGCACCGCCCGCTGCAGACCCGGGTGCCGACGGAAGGCCGTCTTGCGCCGGGCGCTCCACGGCAGGTCGCGCTTGGGGAGGGTCCACGCCGGGGTGCGCTGGAACACCGTGGTGTGCCCTGCCCGTGGCGCGAGCTCGGGCACGAGCTGCACGGAGCTGGCACCGGTGCCGACGACCGCGACGCGTCGGCCGTCCAGGTCGTCGCGCTCGGGCCACTGCGCCGTGTGCATGACCGCACCGGCGAAGTCGTCCAGGCCGGGGATGTCGGGACGGGCAGGCTCGTGCAGGGCACCGACCCCGAGGACGAGGGCGTCCGCGGTCCAGCGTCGCCCGTCCGCCGCGGTCAGCGCCCAGTGCTCCCGCTCTGTGTCGTACTCGGCCGCCACGAGGTCGGCGCCGAAGGTAATCCGGTCGCGCAGGCCGTACCGGTCGGCGACCCCGCGCAGGTAGCCCCAGATCTCGTCGGCCGTCGCGTAGTCGCGGCTCCAGTCCGGCTTCTGGTCGAAGGAGAAGCTGTACAGGCGGGACGGCACGTCGCAGGCACAGCCCGGGTAGCGGTTGTCGCGCCAGGTGCCGCCCACGTCGTCCGCCCGCTCGAGGACGGCGAAGTCCTCGCCGCGCTGGGCGAGCCGGACCGCCATACCGAGCCCTGAGAATCCGGTGCCGACGATGACGACCCGGTGGTGGGGAGTGGCCATGAAGGCAACTTACCATCAGTAAGTTACCGGCGGTAGCGGTAGGCTTCGGGGCGTGCCCACGTCCACCTCCTCCCGTCGAGCCCCCGCCTCTCGCACCGGGACCTCCGCACGGCCCACCCGGGTCCGGATGCCGCGCGCCCAGCGCGAGGAGCAGATCCTCACGGTCGCCGAGCTCGTGTTCGCCGAGAAGGGCTACTCCGCGACGACCATGGAGGACATCGCCGAGCGGGTCGGGGTCACCAAACCCCTGATCTACGAGTACTTCGGGTCCAAGGAGGGGCTGCTGTCGGCGTGCATCACCCGGGCCCGCACCCAGCTGCGCGAGGCGACCGAGTCCGCGTGGGAGTCCGTCGGCCCGACGGCCTCGCTCGAGGAGGTCTTCCGCGCCGGCATCCACGCGTTCTTCACCTTCATCGACGGCCACGCGACCGCGTTCGTGCTCATCCAGCAGGAGGGCGCCGTCGCCTCCCAGGCGAGCCCGCTCATCGAGTCCATCCGCGAGCAGCAGTCCGCGGCGACCGTGGCCGCCTTCCGGGCCGCCCCCTCCCTCGCGGGCGTCCCCGAGACCCTGCTCGAGGGGTATGCCGAGGTGGTCATCGGTGCGTGCGAGCGGCTGGCCGTGTGGCGGACCACCCGGCCCGACGTCGGGGTCGAGGACGCCACGGACATCGTCGTCTCGAGCGTGTGGGGCGGCCTGGCGGCCCTGGTGCCGTCGGCCGGGTGAGCCGGTCAGCAGCCGTTCGAGCCGGTCAGCGGCCGGGTGACTGCGAGACGGTCGTCCCGCGCAGCATGGGCCCTGCGAGCAACGTCGTGATGGCGGACGGCGCGCGCCCCGGGTCCAGCAGGGCACCCACGACGGCCTGCTCCTGGGTGGTGCCGGCCAGCCCTGCGTCGGGATCGGCCACCGCCGCCCCCGCCTGACCGGCGAACATCGACGGCAGGGCGGAGAACGACGGGTTGGAGGGGTAACCACCCACGTTGTCGGTGCCGTCGTCGAACTTCTTCCCCGGCACGGGACGGGCCTGGGACGTCCTCGGGTGCGGCAGGAGCCCACAGCTCGCCGGCCGATGCTCGCCCCAGCGCGGCTCCTCCCCCGGGGTGTACCCCGGACGCTGCGGCGCCACCTCCACCGTGATGTGGAACTGCGAGTCCCGGAACGCCTCGTCGATCCGCGGACGCCAGTCCACGAGGGCCTGCGTGAAGCACGGGTACTGCGGCGAGTACTTCGCCAGCACCGCCAACGTCGGCCGCTGCACCTGCCCCACCTGGATGATCCGACCCCCATTGGCCTCCAGGAAGTCCGACGCCTCGTTCGCGAACCCCGCCGTCCCCGCCAGGAACCCCGCCAACACATCCTTCTTCTGCACGATCGTCGTGTTCGTCGTCGCCAACGTCGACGCCGCCCGCACCAGATCCGGCGCCGCCACCGCATACGTGCTCGCCAGATCAGCCAACCCCGAGATGTCCGCCTTGATCACCGGCAGCTTCGGGTTGATCTCCTTGAAGTACGAATCCACCAGCACCAGGTTCTTGCCCAACGCCGTCCCCCGACCCTCCAACGCCGACGCCAACGCGTTCAACGTCGCCGACAACTTCTCCGGCTTCACCGCCCGCAACAACGGCAACAGGTCCGCGAACACCTTCTCCAGCTCGATCGCCACGCTCGACCGGTCCTGGCCGATGGTGTCGCCGTCGGCGATCGCGCGGCCCTTGCCGCCGGCGTCCGGCGACACGAGGTCGACGTACCGCTCACCGAACAAGGTCTTCGGGAGCAGCCGGGCGTGCACGTTGGCCGGCACGAGCTCGGCGAGCTCCGGCTGGAGCGCCAGCCCGAGGCGGGCGCCGTCCCCGGTGCTCTCGATCGAACGGACCTGCCCGACGATGACCCCCCGGATCTTCACGTCGGCGGCCGTCTGCAGCTGCGACCCGATGCGGTCGGTCTCGAGCGTGACCCGGACCACGGGGGTGAAGACCTGGGCGTATGACGCGACCGACAGGGACAGGAGGAGGCCGACGACGAGCAGGAAGGCGACTCCGTACGTCCTGTCGCTGAGGCGGGCGAGCCCACCGGTGGCGGGGCCGAGGGGCGAGCGCGGGGTGGTCGGCAGGCGGGCAGCGGAGAGCCGCCCGGGGTCTGCCAGAGCCGGGTCAGCCGGGTCAGCGACCGGTCGGGTGCGCTCGACGTCGACCGTCCTCACCACCCTTCGTTGCGTGATGTACGACACCGTGGCAACGAGCGGGGCGGGCAGAGGTTACGTCCGGTTTCGTCCGTTCCCGGCCTCGGCCACCGACAGGGCGATGCCGTCGAGGATGTCGTGCTCGGAGGTGACGACGCGGTCCACGCCCAGCTCGGCCGTGCGGCGCACGACCTCGCGCCAGACCAGGGCCCCGGCCCCGATCACGTCGACGCGCCCCGGGTGCATGAAGCCGAGAGCCGCGCGCTCCGCGCGGGTCATCGCGAGCAGCTCGTCGCAGGCGCGGAGCACCGCCGCGCTGGACAACGAGGCGAGGTGGATGCGGTCGGGCTGGTAGCTGGTGAGGCCCAGGGCATGGGCGGTCACGGTCGTCACGCTGCCGGCGAGCCCCACCAGGGTGGCGACCCCGTCGAGCTCGACCCGTTCCCGCGCCAGGTCGATCGCGGCGTCGACGTCCGCCGTCGCGGCCGCGACCTCGGCCGCGGTCGGCGGGTCGGAACGCAGGTGGCGCTCGGTGAGGCGCACACAGCCCACGTCGACCGACCGGGCGGACTCGACCGTGTCGTGACCGCGGACCAGCTCGGTCGAGCCGCCGCCGAGGTCGACCACGAGGTAGGGCCCCGGGATGCCCGCGGCGCGCAGGTCACCGGTGGCCCCGCGGAACGACAGGGCAGCCTCCTCGTCGCCCGAGATGACCTCCGGCGCGATGCCGTAGTGGGCGAAGGCCGTCCGGACACCGGCGACGAACTCGTCGGCGTTCGCGGCGTCCCGGGACGCCGAGGTCGCCACGAACCGCACGCGCTCGGCGCCGAGCTCCCGGCACTGGTCGGCGTACTCCTGCGCCATCGCCAGGGTCCGCTCCATCGCCTCGGGATCGATGCGACCGGTCCGGTCGACGCCGTACCCGAGCCGCACGACCTCCATCCTGCGCAGGACATCGGTGAGCGCACCGGTCGAGGGGTTGACGTCGGCGACGAGCAGGCGGATCGAGTTGGTGCCGCAGTCGACCGCCCCGACGCGGGTCACGCGCTCTGACCCTCGGAGGCGTGGGCTGCATCGGCGCCCTCAGCGGCGTCGGCTGCTCCGGTGCCGCCTGTGGAGTCGGTGGAGTCGGGGACGCACGAACCGCTGGCCCACCTTTCCAGCACATTGGGATCCTAAGCTTAGAATTCCACGTGGACAAGTTGTCGCG
>JADMIO011057207.1_pt1 | contig 12154 bp, 1 predicted proteins | sample 8958161 | NCBI WGS metagenome assembly JADMIO01 (sample SAMN16585339, study PRJNA669376) | soil metagenome | isolation source: Crop rotation soil | place: USA: Cullars Rotation, Alabama | collected 2011 | reverse complement strand
CAAATGAGTCATCATCTCTTTTTTTATCGACTAGGTTAACTCTTTTTTTGTCAATTGGGTAATCTCTTTTGTTGTCAGCTGGGTAATTTCTTTGTTGGTAAACCGGGTAACCTCTTTGTTGGTCAACTGGGAAATCTCTTTGCTGGTCAACTGGGTAACCTCTTTGTTGGTCAACTGGGAAATCTCTTTGTTGGTAAACTGGATAATTTCTTTGTTTGTCAACTGGACTATCTCTTTTTATATCAACTGGGTCATCTCTTTTTTTATTAAACGGGTCGTTTCTCTGTTTATCAACTGGATCATTTCTCTTTTTATCAGCTGGGTTATCTTTTTTATTTTGCTCCTGAGAATCCTCAACCGTGTTCTGAGTTTTGGAGGCATTAGAAAAAGTGTCAAAAAAGTCCGACTGTTTTGTTGATTTCTTTCCAGAAAGAGCAGGAGTCTTTCCATCCTTGTCAAAACCCTTATCGTTCATTCTTGCCCTCGTATTAGGGCTTTGCTGTCTCAGTTTGTTATTCTCAACAGATGACTCTAATGACTGAGCGCGAGCCGATGCCGGTCTGTTGTTCTTTAGTTGTGGTAGCTTTGTATTATCTTTTTGAGGGGAAGCCGAGTAATTCGGTTGATTGAATTGGGGAGGCATTTCTTGCTGAAATCGATAGGGATGATTTTTTTCAAAAGCAAAATTCCCTCTGCTTAAATCTTTATTATCGATTATTGATTGAACACTTTGATCTGTGATATTTTGTATAGGCCTTGCTCGTACTGGCGATCTGCCTATATTTTTGGGTTGCATTTGATCATTTTGGGAATAATTCTCTTCCCTGCTGGAATATTGCTGCTGCATTCAGTATTCTGGTTATGAGTCTGAGTTTATTTTATTTAATTTAAATTTAATGAGAGATCATTTAATTTCAAAGCTTGGAGATAAATTATGACAATTATCTTAACTTTGCTAACAGATGGGATTTAGATGAGGACGATGAAGAAGAAGTGTCTATATGGGTTAATTGATGCTCTTCCTGTTTTTCGGAATGGTATTTTTTGCTACTACCAGATCCAAATTTGAGTCGAATATAATTTCTTCTTCGATTATAAACTATCTTTAAAGCGCCATCCAAAAATCAGGTAAGTGAATGTTGAAAACTTCATCCCCCTTTCTCATAAGCATAGTTTAGATTGCTTTGATGGAGGCAGCATCCTGTGTTGAACTCTTTTATTAGTAATGATAGATAAACATCGCATTTGAGTAAAACTATCTAATTACCATACTTTTCCCTAGCTGAAGATACAAAAAAAATTCATAGCAAATTGATTTCAAAATTTGCCTTTAATTATATGTAACATCTGAAAGGCATTACCGGTATATTTTTCAAGGAATTTTCTATTCTGGCATATTTTGAGTCACTACATTGCACAATCTTTCAAAACTTGCTATGATAATCAAGGAAATTAAATAGGAATTTCTCTTATTATTATTGTTTACCATTCAATATAAAATGCTCCTTTCAAGTAGTTGATTTAACTCACTGATTCTGTAAGTTTGCATAATGAAAAACAATATGCTAACGCTAATAAATCTCGCAGTTATACCGGTAATACTTTGCTCTGAATTTTATGTGTTATGTGGTGGCCAAAATAGTGAGATATTTCTCTACAACTGATGAGATTAAAATTAATCTAATATCGATAACTACACAAATGAATACTAATGCAAACGAGACCGCAGCCTCAGAAAAAGATTACCTCCCAGAACGTGACAAACTATTTTCAGAATTATTTACACATGTCAATCATACTCAAAGCCTCGAAACTGAAAAGCCTCCTCAAGTGCATGACGAGGAACTTGGATTGACAGGAAAAATTTCGGGATATTTTAAACGTAATAGCCCTGACCGCAACACTAACCAACGTAAAGAAGCTAGTCACACCGAAACTGCTGCAGATGAGGAATTGATGTTGCTTCGTACGAGAGCTTCAAAATACTGGGCATGTATTACCATATTATTGGTAATTGCAAATTTCTTCCTTATTAATACGATCGTCTATCTACTCATGGTTCCAAGCTTAACCACAAGTATTTCTTGGCGGTTCTTATGTGCAGGGTTATTTCTTTTAGTTGCTATTGTCATAGTAAAAAGTTTAAAACTCTGTCTGCAGAGCTGGTCTCTTCTTCGCCAGGGTAAATATCTCGCCATTTATTTAATTTCTTTCATTATGGCACCGTTGTTTTCTGAAAGTTTCAACCTACTCTCATTTCTGCTTCTTCTATTGCAGGTATCCCAATAAATCATGAAATTAGTCAAATGAATTCTTTTAGATCGGGAGCTTTTTTGCATTCCTAAACTCTCTCAGTCCTCGAGGAACTTCATGGATAAAGATGATAAAAACATTTTTGAAGAACTCATTCTCTCAAATTCGTGAAAGAAAGACATCAAACAATGCTACCAATCAAAAAACACCCAGTGAAAGCTCATTTTTACCTCTTTAACAGTTGTAGACATAAATCAAACTATTTGCACTTTTTAAGTTGTATCTCAACCAATTTTTTCTCTTTCACCTTGCTTTTATAGCTAGCAAATCAATATGCATACGAATCATTATTATAAATCTCGTTTCTGAACCTCAAAGTTTCTCATACCTGTGTCAAGTGCAAACTGAATTGAAAGACACTTAGAATAATTTTCCAGTCTAAAAGTAATTTCCACAAATAATTAATAGGAAGTCCTTATTAGAGTTGGAGTTTCTCTAATGATCATATCAAAATAAATCTAATACGGTACCTAACATAAATTATCAGTTTATGATGCCAATTTATAAATATCTATCTTTGATATCAAATTTTTCTGAAAATCAATGGGAAACGCGGTTATCAAAGATTTTCTTCACAATAAAGAAGATACATCAGGTTATCTACCAAATTTCATTAACGCTGAGATATTTAACCATGCTCAGTACTTACATGATCGTTGGATTGCCCTTGGACCTGAAAAAGCTAAGGAGTATCTTCAAATGTTTGATTGGAACAATGTTCAGGCAACAGCCAACATAGAACAAATAGACGAGAACATTCAGAATCAAGAGTTTAAGGAAAAGCTTCTCGTTGGAATGCTTCCTAAGAATGTTTCTCCGGACTTGCTCAATCCGACCTTCTTTGAGGATGTTCAGGTATCTTTCTCGCCTGCAGAAACGTCACTGTTTAGAGATCATCAAAACCAGAGATTTTTAGTTCTGAACTATATATTCAGCATCCTACAGAAATTTAAGAAAAAAGATCAGAATATAATCAATATTCTTACAGCATCAGCCAAGAATGACCTCCCTAAGGCAGCTGAAATCGGAATCAAATCAGGTGTTCACTTAATAATTTCGCTTCTACGCGAGGTGTCAGAACATAACTCAAAGCTCAAAGATGAAACTTTGGACTTTTTGATCGATTTGTTTACAGAAGTTAAGCCACTAAGCTTATGGGGTATTAAACAAATTGACGTTGTCCTAGATAGTAGCCTACATAAAGTCTCAGATTATCTTGAAGAGGTTATTTTGTCAGAGAAAACTAGTCTTTTGAGCAAATGCAAGGCACTCAAAGTACTTTTCTCACTTGGACTGCTTCGTGGTTCACTGCCGAACTTGCTCTCAGTGGTGTCTTTGATTCGAAGATTAAAGCTTGAAGTCGATCTTTCTCATGAGTTAAAGCTGCTTAAGCTGGAGAATCCATCAGCTGGTTTCGACTTTGAGAATCGAGTACATTGTTTCACCAAAGTCTTCTTCTCAACGAATGTCAAACCAGATTCACAGGCGCCCGAAAAACCACCAAATATTACGATAACAAGCGATGGCAGCTACTTGTATGTGCATAGCGAAGTAGAAGGTTTGCTTAAGATTGGAACAGGCTATGGGTATACTATGCTTGGCAAAGTCTACAAGCACAAGAAAGAGTATCGTCTTAAGGAGAGAGGTACTCTCGCATACGTACAAGGCAAACTCTATTATCGTTCTGCTAAGGTCGCACCTGCTCCACTCATTGAAATCGATCCCGAGACATTCGAAGAAACAGGAAATCCAATTCTATTTGATTCTTTGGCACCAAATTCCCTCTTTGCTGAAATGACCAACCCAGAAATCGAATTTCCTGTTCTGGCTCCTGACGCAGACCAGAAACAGCAGAGTCAGAAAGACCAAGATGCTACATCTCCAACAAAAAATCCCACGAGTCCAACAAAAGTGACATCCAGTTTCGATAAAGAAAATGTCAAAACTGCAGCAAAAGGGGCTGCTACAAAACCTAGTGCGCAAAATAAAAGAGATATCAGGCTAATGAGGCCGGCTCAAAGATCTCCTATGTTCACTGAGGGAAGATATATCTACATCGTTTCTCAGTGGACAGTGAGTACGCGTGCTGGAAGAGCAAATGGAGCTGATTCAGATGACGAAGACGATGGTGAGGCACAAGAGGCCAAGCAAGCCCGTTTTGGTGTTGATATTTATGACCCTTTATCTGAATTTGAGCACGTTAGAAGCGTTGAGTTATGGGTTCCTAATTCAATCTCACAATCAAAGACTCCAGTGAGCCCGCTTTCAGTGAAAGCCCTCGATATGGCTAACTTTACAACAAATGGAACTCAACTTCTTATAGGAATGCCTAAGAACTGTGATGATGCTCCTAATGAGCAAAAATACAAGTATTTTAGTCTCGAAGATGGAAGGCTCATCAAATCTAATAGCAACAGTACAGCGAACCATTTTACAACTGTATGTTACGACATCTACAATAATAAGATTTGGTGTCTTAACGATACGAAAAGAAGCTTCGACACACTATCTTGTTTAAAAAATGCAAGTATTCCTGAGAATTTCACCTACCCTGAGGACAGCTCTTTCTTCCGTCCTTATGATAATCTGAGGATTATTGACATGGCGGCTGAGGATATTGCTGGCTTACAGCAGAAGCGAACTGAAGATACACTTAAAAAAGAAATGGTAGAGCATAATAAGGAAGAGATTCAACTGCTACTATCACTCGGTTTCCAAGTCACAAGAGCGAAGCAACAGGTAGATTTCCTATTGGAAGCAAAAGAAAAACAGAACTTCGAAATCCAGAACCGCTCTTACCAACTGTTCCTACTAGCAAACATTGCCAGACTTGCTGAAAGGTATGTGAACTTAGATTTTGCAGAGTCCACTGATCTTGCAACTCATATTCGGCGCCCCTACTGCATACACCTTATTGATAAAACCTTCGTCTATCTTGAGGAATTCTTAGATACATATAGTCGAACCTTCTTTTCTTCAAAAAATGAGGAGGAATCAAATGAAGAGGATAATGTTGATCAATGCTCGTTTTTGTGCACTCTGAGAATTCTAAAATATAACCTTGCTGCTCTTGAAAATTTCACTGATCATCTCACGAAACTGGGATTAAACATTATTAACGAAAATTTCGCTGAGAAACTCGAGAAATTGATCTGGAAGATTCTCGAGACGAAACCTCGTGCGAACAAAGAAAACGACGAGCTCAGACAGGCGATCTACCAAGAGGCTTTAGAAATCCTCAAGTATACGTTATCGATAATCTATCCAAAGATAGGAGGCATGCTCTCAGTGCTAAAAAAATGCGTTTTGGATCTCAAAGCGAAACTTAACAGAGATATTGCTGTTTCAATTCTCTTTTGGCTTCAATCTAAAGAACATATTTCAAAGCTTGTAACAGACGTTATCGAGTCAGCTGAAAGCCCGCAATTAGTACAGGAGCTTCAGCCTTTAGTTAATAGTGTAGTTAGTTGGGAAGTGCAGAATTTTGTGTCTTTCCTTCGCGAAATCAACGATTGGAGTAAGTTCCCAAAGTACGAAGCTGATGAGCTCATTAAAGTATCGATGAGCTTCTTGGTAAAATTGCAGAACGAGATTCTTTATCAACTCGGACAAAAGACCCAGGATAAAGCTTTGGATGTTGGGATTACTTCTGATTTGATAGGATCCTTAACAGAAACGTTGAGCAAGAATGCAATTTTGATCAACCTAGAGATCCAAGCGACTCTAACTCGTGTTGGTAGTTTGATAAACAAACACTATGACGCCTGGGATATCCAGCGCAAAGCGGAAGAAGATGCTCTTACAGCACAAGAAAAGCAGAAAAAAGCTGCTGAGTTCCGTAAAAAGAAAGACAAGAGACCGAAGAGCAAGGAAGAGCTTATCCAAGAGGCTAACTCTTCTCTTTGGAAGTTTGTGATTGAGCAATTCACTATCAAAACTCTCTTTTCACAGGCTCTTTCGTTACAGATCAATGCACTCTCCCTGCTATGCTCTAACTTTATGGCTGCTGCAAGAACTTTGAAGCATGTGTCTGCTTTGCTTACATCTTATAACAGTCTCTACGATCTTCGTAAACAACTCGATAAATCGGGTTATGAGAAACTTTCCAATCAAATTCTCGAAAAGGCTGAAATTTTCGAAAGTGAGCACCCGCCTGCAGCTAATGCGAAGAAAAAAGAGCAAATTTACATCCCTGGAGCCACACAGCTTCGTATAAGTTTCGATCCGAGGTGTGATCTCAAACAAAATTGCGACTATCTGCAATTTTTCAAAGATGATAAATTAAAAGAAAAAATTACTGAACAAATGAACAAGAGTGGAGACAAAAGCACGTTCCCGACGGAAGATATATATATCAAGGGTGATTCGTTCTGGTATAATTTCCATAGGGATAATTGCAGAAACACGCAATGGGGTTATAAATTTACAGTATATGCCTCAATTAATGACCAAATTGAGTCTGATTGGGTATCTGGTATCCATCGCACTATCAACTGGCTTGCAAGTAAGTGTGCTGCACAATTAATAAATGGTTCAGCGCTTCAGCAAGCCATGTTGGCTGACGAAGAGCAGAGATACAATGCTCTTCTCAATTCTAAACTGTTCTCAGGAGGTATGGAAAAATGCTACTTTAGTGGAGGAAAAGAAGGAGTGTGGAACCAGCTTGGAGATATCATTAATGACTTTGAAGCTGGCCATCTGTCAGAGTACCTCTCTGGTGAAATGACAGTTGAAGAAAAAAGTGAGGATGAGTTCTTAAATAGTATAATGGTTCCTGGTACTGATGCTCAGATGGATAAGACGCTTGATTTCATTCAGAAAATGTTCTCTAAGGAGACATTGTGGGGAAATTTGGGAGGTGATAACGGAGCACTGATTGTCCGAGCTGCTTATGCCGTAATTATAAAGCATGGGGGGCTCATTAACGACTTGCAGGATGCTACGCTTGAAATTGAGCTAGAGGAAACTCAAAAAGGGAAACTCTCTCCGAACCTCAAGAACCTCGTGAAAAGATGGGGAGCTGCGAGCAGAATGCGTCCATGGCTGGTGGAGAAGCGGAAAGATATCGACGATTTAGAGGAAAGACGAAAACAACTGCAATTCAGCACAAAAAAAGCCCCAAAGAAGGAACCACCAAAGGTTGAGCAACCAGTTGAAAAGAGTAAAAAGAAACTTATCAAACCAAAGCGTGGCAGACTAAAGGTCTCAAAAGAAGAGATAGAAGAAGAGTCAAAAGAAGAACGGATACTTATTGAAGAACCTAAGAATGAAGAGCCAATTAGTCACGGAATTATGGAGGTTCGTGATACTGAAGAAATTATTCGGCGAATGATCGATCAAATCGTTAAGAAAGCACAATTCTTATGCCAGCTTATCCCTGCGAAGCATTGGTCTCAGGATAAAACTGAGAAAAAGGAAAAGCAGCTCTTGTTCAGAGCCACAAGTAAGAAGGAAGATGAGGTTAATAAAGAAGAAGAGTGGAAGCGCCGCTTACAGCAATGGAAATCTGTGAGACAAGCAAAGCAAGTCTTTAAATCTTTAGAAGACGAGACTCAAGAGATTCATCAGAGCCTGACAACATCTGTCCTATTATGTCTCCAGTCAGCGGTTTCTCTCAGAAGACTGAGAAAGCAGGTGGAGAGTTCTTATCTAAGAGCGATCTGCAGAACAATTGGACTTAATGCGCTCACATCAATTCTTCTAGGTGCTCAGAGCTCAGTCTTCAGACAAGATGCTGTGGGTTGGCTCTGCAGCTCGCTTAGAGGAATGGAAAATAAACTCTACCACTTCACCGATAATCTTCAAGGTTGTGGACATTACCTGGAATCAACAGTAAATATGGCATTTAAAAACCTCATTATCGTGGTTGTAAAATCTATGGCGAAATCGAGTTCTCCAGATGAGATCAAATGTATGCTAGAAGCATTAAAATGGAAATATCACGGTGATGACCACGTCTTCCTTGCTGAAATCGATGTATTTAACATTCTGAGAGGCAATGATAGCCAAGCTCTGCTTCGATCTGCCTGGGGAAGAAGCATGAATGCTGCTAGAATGGGTGATGTTGATGCCGATTTGGTGAAGAAGCTTCTTAAACTCTTCGAGACCGTCACTATTTTGTGTGTTGGAAAGCTGAATTGGACCAAGCATGAGCCAGCGACAATTGTCTCAAAGAAAGATAAGCTTCCTTCTCTCGAGAGGCATGTATCAGCGATTGACGAATATTCAGTCGAAATCCTCATCAGACAAGCGTTTACTGTTTTATTTGGGGAACTTGAAACTGCAGACAAAGACTATCGATCCACTAAGGGTATTGACTGGACGGTCTATAATCGCGTCCTTAGGAAGAAACAATTTGAAGAGGAGAAAAAGAAAAAACAACAAACAACTGATATCAAGAAAGGCGCTACAGGCCCCCCTGCTTTGGTTGAAGTTGATGATGATGATGAAGATCCTTATGAAGATGAGTCTCTCCGCGTTCCTTTGATACAATCGGCAGCAGGCACATACCCAGCTGCACCTGATTTTAGCGATGATGAGCTTATTGAAGATTTAATTGAGGAAGAGAAAACCGGGTTCGAACGTCAGGAAGAAAATAAAGAGGTCAAAGCGGACGATAATGAAGAATTAACGCCTGCACAGAGAGAAAGCAAGAAAAAGAAGGAAATAATTGAAGAGTTGATGAGACAAGACGAGAAACATATCAAAGATTCGACCACTAAATTATATAATCCAGACTTCCTGTACAGAATTCTTGCGTTGATCTATAAATGTATTGCTATGGGCAATGATAGTGTCTCAATTGTTGTCGGCAACCCTAAGTATATCGCAATACTGCTTTCATTACTCAAACATGCTCCACCCAATCACCAAATACTGCTTTTGAAAATTATTTCTATTCTTTTCGAGACTCTCCCAGTGGAATTGTTCGCTGATTCAGCTCAAGAATTCTCAAAGTATGTCCAGCCTAGCGCTAGAGATTACATTGTTGCAAAACACGGTGAAGATGGAGAGACTAAGGTTGTCAACCACCTCCTCAACCTCCTGCTCCAAACTAGGAAGAAAGTCTTTGTAGACGGAACATATAACACTGGCATTTATGGAACTTCAACAGAGATGATTGATCTTCTCAGGACTCTTTTAAACCATCATCACTGGAGGAGTCTCCTCACTCAATGGATTACTTCTTCACTTCAGTCGAAAGATCCTTTGGTTCTGCAGGCTTCACTCTCAATCTTAGGAGGCGAAATCCATGGTCTTAGATTCGGAGGGCGAGTTGTAATCAACGCAATGAATAGCTATGAGCTCTTTGAAGATAATGTCCTTCTAAAGCAAGGCTGGGATGATACGCAAGAAGGAGCGACTATTCTTGGATTTACCTTAGATTACAAAGAAAAAATGTCACCTGAAGATAAGCTCAAACGTGACCAGTTGAGACCCGAGGAAAGAGCTAGATATAAGATCAAAAGCAGCATTGGCGCTATTCAGCACGGAAACAATCCAGTGTGTTTGATTTATTCTTCTGTGAACAAAGATACACAGAATTTCACGACTATCGAACTGAATAGTGTCAATCGTGCGACATCCATCGCGATAGATGGAGTCGCTTTCCCATTAGAAGCGTATGAATTGAACAAGAACATAGATACTCTCCTACCTATCTATGAATGGGCATTAAGCTCGGGACCAAAGAAACAATGTAAGGATCTGTATACGCAAACTCTGGCACTCAAATCTTTGAGTACTTTTACAAAGTCCGCTGAAAACTCTTTCCTTATCACTGAAAAGCACATTGACTTGGTGAAGAAAATTCTGACTTTCGCAAACAATCCAGTCGTCTCTAAGCAGATGATTAACCTTGAAATAAGCGAAGAAAAACTCTATCGATTATTGGAAAAGTGCAGCGAAACACCAATGTCTCTGGAAGAACTTCCTTTAATGTCAGCAATGACAAAAAACAACGAACTTGATATTATACTAGGCAAGGACCTCAAGTGTTTCAAATATACAATTTTAAGCGGATTTAACTTGGAAAAGATCACGAAATACTATGAAGTTATCATCGCATCCAATCCTGGAGAACTTGCTAATCGCTCAGATTTAACAGAATATTTACATGATAAAGCAGTTCTAATGAAACTTGAAGACATTACGGGTGAAAAGTATGCTTCCATAGTTTTGAATGCTAAACTCGTTATCACTGCAAACTTTGACATGGCGAAATTCGCAGAATACTATGAAAAGACTGCAGGCAGAAAGGATAAGAAAATCCCGAAAGATAATGAAGAAGTGAAGACAACAGATCAGATTATGATGGTTGAAGAGGAAGAAAAAACCTCGAAGAGTAGCAAAAGTGAGGCTAAATTCCCTAATTGCATGGTTTCTGTCAGTGAGAAGTCATTTGAAAAGTTACTGCAAGAGTATGAAAGGCAAAAAAATCTGGAACCTCTAAATGTCTTTGAGCAGAGAAGTGTGTTGAATGAACTCTTGGAATTCGGATTCCCGAAGGACATCTGTGAGAAATACCTGAGTGAAAACGCAAACAACCCCCTAGATACAATGATAGATGACATTGTTAAAATGATTGAGGATAGTAACGCTAGTAAACAAAAAGAGAGTAGTCAAAGTGGTTTTGGGTTATTTGGAAAGCTTTTCCAGGGAAAAATGCCTAGTTTATCCAAGCCGAAATCTTCTACTGCAAATGAGCAGACTCAAGATAAGGATCCAAAGAAAAATGAGCAGGAAGAGAAAAAAACTGGGGATGCTGAGATTCAAGTTAGCAAAGGAAAATCGAACCAGTCAGAAAAAGAAGGAGAAAAGAAGATAGGCGAAGCTCCTAAGCAAGAGGAGGAGAAAAAAGAAGGAGAAGCTGAGAGTGATGGAAAGAAGAAAGACGAGAAAGGAACTGATGATCAAACAGAAGCGGAGAAGGAACTGAAGTTAAAGATGCTAAAAGCTACTGAATTCACTGGAGGGCAGCCCAAACAGGAGAAAGATGAGCAGACCAAGAACGAAGAGAAGAGCAACGAAGAATCCAAATTGATCCCAGAAGTTGCCCAAGAATCCGAAAAGGAAGTTACTCGTCCAGGTCAAGAGATTGATTTTGATATTGAGAAGGAGGAACCGAACCCATGCTTCAGATGCAAGGGCGAGAGAGAGTTGCAAGATATTGCTGATGAGAAAAATAGGCTTTATGACGGGCTTATCGATTTTGAAGGAATGAATAAGATAGGAAGGCTAATTCTTTTCAAGCAATTGGCATACAATATCAGTATTTTCTACGCCCGCAGGATAATACTGAACCTCCTCGAAAATTGGTCAGAAGAAAGCAAGATTCCATTTATCTCAGACAACAGCTTATTCCCAGCGTTCTTCCGATTTATCAAACTGGTAACGACCGAAGGAATATTCTCTACCACAAATTTCTGCAACAATTCTCTAATTAACAAAGTCCGAAGAATCTTATCAAGTCTTCTGCTGAAAGAGAGCCAAGGAGCTTCACAATTCACTGAGACATTCTTCGATCAAGTTATTATCAATCCAATAACAGAAATTGAAAAACAGTACGGCATCAAATTCGATAATATAATGAAGGAACAGCAATCTGCTGCGAAAAAATCCGACAAGAAGAAATCTAAGGAGTCAGGAAAGAAGAAGAAGAAAAAATTAAAGATCAATCAAAAATACTACTCTGGAAGTCTTTCAAATGAAACAGAGATCGAGCAGTTCTCGCTTGACTATTCATTGTGGATGGCACAGATCTTGCTTCAAAGCAGCTCTGAATCCATAAGTAGGAAAGTTTATAGGTTAGACATTCTTTTTTCGTTGCTCGGTGTCATCC
>JADMIO011778410.1_pt1 | contig 12156 bp, 9 predicted proteins | sample 8958161 | NCBI WGS metagenome assembly JADMIO01 (sample SAMN16585339, study PRJNA669376) | soil metagenome | isolation source: Crop rotation soil | place: USA: Cullars Rotation, Alabama | collected 2011 | reverse complement strand
GGCCGCGACTTCAAGTCACGTGAATTCCAAGCTTCGGATCCCACTGTGCTGGAAAGCGTGCGTCGCTGCAGCTCGAGGAGCAGGCGATCGAGTTGGAGATGCAGCATCAGCAGCTGCAAGAGCAAGCCGCGGAGATGGAGGTTCAAGCCGAGGCCCTCCAGGCGCTCAACGACGAGTTGATCGCGCATTCGACCGAGCTCGAGCGACAGCGATCGCTCGCTCGGTCGGCGCAGGAGGCGGCCGAAACCGCCAATCAGGCGAAGAGTGACTTCCTCTCGACGATGAGCCACGAGCTTCGCACGCCGCTCAACGCGATCGGCGGCTACACACAGTTGCTGCAAGACGCCATCTACGGCCCCGTTTCATCGGTGCAGCTCGAAGCCCTCGGCCGAATTGAGCGGAGCCAGCGCCACCTGCTCGGCCTCATCAACGATGTGCTGAATCTCGCGCGCATCGAGACTGGGCGCGTCGAGTATTCGATCGAGGATGTCGACGTCGCCGACGTCGTGGCCGAGTTGGCCGCGATGATCGAGCCGCAGATGGAGGCGAAACATCTCTCGTATGACGTGAGTCTTCCGAAAGATCCGATCGCGGCTCGTGCCGACCGAGAGAAGCTCGTTCAGATTTTGCTCAACCTGCTGTCGAATGCCGTGAAGTTCACGGCAACTGGTGGCACCATCGGTCTTCGAGTGGGGCCTGGCATTGGAGTGCCCGATCGAGTGTTGATTGAAGTTTTCGACACGGGCCGAGGAATTCCGGAGGACAAACTCGAGGCGGTGTTCGAGCCATTCGTACAGGTGCGAGCGCGGGCTGCGCCGATGAACGAAGGCACGGGCCTCGGCCTCGCGATCAGCCGCAACCTCGCGCGAGGCATGGGTGGCGACCTGACGGCAACGAGCGAAGTGGCGAAGGGATCGTGTTTCGCGTTGACCCTTTTGCGGGCCTGAGTCCCATCGCGCCGATGCTACAAAACGTTCCAGTTCGGTGCCTCTGAGAGCGGTCGGCCGATCCTTTCGTGCGTACGCCGTGCCCTCGGTCCCTGCCTTTCGGAGCTTGGTGATGAAAGACGAATTGACGGAGCTGTTGAATCCCGAGTCGTTCCAATTGCTCGTCGAGCATGAGCTCGCGGTCGCGCGCCGCAACGGCCGCGTCGACACGCTGCTGGTGATCGACGTTGCCGGCTTGGACGCGGTCACCGACGAGTTCGGCCCTGCGGGCAGTGACGTCACGCTCCGCGCGATTGCGCGAGTGCTGCGGCGGACGGCGCGCGAATCCGACATCCTCGGGCGTCTTGGCGAGACGGCGTTTGCGGTGTTCGCGCTCGACTGCCTGGGCAACGCGCTCGGGACGCGTATCTCCGACGCAGTTTCGCGCGCGCCTGACAAGCTGACCGAAATGACGATTCGCCAGCTGTCGGTGGAGCTCAAGATCGGCATCACGCAAGTCCAGGCCGGGGAGACGTTCGAGATGCTCAGCCAGCGCGCGACGCCGTCGGCGCTCTACGCGGGTTTCGCCGGCGAGTCCATGCCGACCTACTCGGTGCACACGCCGAGGTTGGTCGCGTCGGCGGGATGATCGGCGGGGACGACCTGGATCACGATGGGCGATCGAGCGCGGAGCGGACAGCCCGCGCAAGATGCTCGGTGGAAAACGGCTTCTCGAGAAGGACTGTGTCAGCGTGCACGAGTCCGCGCCGCAGGATTTCATCATCGGTGTAGCCGGACATATAGAGCACTCTCGAGTCCGGCCAATAGGTGCGGATTAGCTCGCCCAGTCGACGCCCGTTCAATCCCGGCATGACGACGTCCGTCAACACGAGATCCACACGCTGGGCGCGCGCGTCCGCCGCCGCCACGACTTCGAACGCGGCGGAGGCGTCCCCGGCCTCCAAAACCGTGTAGCCGAGCCGCTGAAGCATTCGTCGAACGACTGCGCGCACGGCCTCTTCGTCTTCGACCAACAGGATGGTCTCGGTACCGCGCGGCGGCGGTTCATTCTGCGCGGAAGGCGCCTCCTCCGAAACGCCGTCCGACCGGGGCAGCAGCACGGTGAATCGACTGCCGGCGCCGACCGTGCTGTCGACATAGATATGACCACCAGACTGCTTTACGATTCCATAAACAGTCGCGAGGCCGAGGCCGGTGCCCTGGCCGACTGCTTTCGTCGTAAAGAACGGTTCGAAGATGTGCCCGACAATTTCCGAATCGATCCCCGTGCCCGTGTCTTCGACGAGGATCGCCGCGTAATCGCCGGGCTCTACGCCGGCTCGTTCGTGCGCGTTGTTTGCGTCGACCGTGAGATTGGCCGTGCGCAGCGTGAGTGTGCCTCCACGCGCCATCGCATCGCGGGCGTTGACCGCGAGGTTCATGAGCACTTGCTCGATCTGTCCCGGGTCCGCGTGCACCGTCCACAATGCCGGCGCCAGCTCGGTGTGCAGTGAGATATCCTCGCCGATGATGCGCCGCAGCATGCCGGCGGCTTCCGACACCGTCTGATTGATGTCCATTCGTCGCGGCTGCAGCACCTGCTTGCGGCTGAAGGCGAGCAACTGTCGCGTCAGTCCCGCGGCGCGCGCCGCGGCCGCTTCGATTTCTCGGAGGTCCGCAGTTGCGCTGGAGTCGGGCGGCAGCTCGCCGAGGACGATCTGCGTGTAGCTCGCGATGACCGTCAGCAGGTTGTTGAAGTCGTGCGCGACTCCACCCGCGAGTTGGCCGACCGCCTCCAGCTTCTGTGCCTGACGGAGCTGCTGTTCCAAGTGCCGGTTCTGTTCTTCGGCGCGTCGTCGCTTCGTGACATCGTGCGCGTTGAGCACGAAGCCGCGGACGGCGGGGTCTGCCACAAGGTTCTGTCCGACGCCGCTGAGGATCCGTCGCGACCCGTCCCGGTGTCGCACCGCGAATTCGGCCGCGGCGATGCCGCCGGGCCGCGCGGAGATGTCGCGGAACACCTCCTGGATGCGCGCCAGGTCGATCGGATCGATCAGATCGAAGCCCGAGCGGCCGACCAACTCCTCGGGAGAGTACCCGTACACGTCGAGACTCACCGGATTGGCATACTTGAAGTTCCCGAGCTCATCGTAGACGCAGATGAGCTCCGAGGAACGCTCCGTGAGAGCGCGAAATCGCGCTTCGCTCTCGCGAACCTGGCCTTCGACGCGGCGGCGCTCCGTGAGGTCCTGGTACTGGCTCACGAGGTACAGAGCGGTCTTGTCCGGGCCGCGCACGACCGAAGCGTCGAGTTGCACCCAGACAGGCGTCCCGTCCGCTCGAACGAGTCGCTTCTGCAGGCGATAGCTGTCGATCTCGCCGTCGAGCGCGCGACGAAGGCACTCCAGATTTTCGGCCAGGTCGTCGGGATACGTCAGCGACTGAAATGAGCGGCCAACCAAGTCCGTTTCGGGGTAGCCGAGCAATACCGCCAGGGCGTGATTGACCCGCATCCAACTGCCGTCGGGGTTCGTGATCGACGCCGCGATCGGGGACTGCTCGAAGGCGCTTTGAAAGACGTTCGCTCCGCTCATCGCGCTTGCCTCCGACGGTACACAACCGCCCATCTCGGCAACTGCCGACACGAGGGCCTATTCAACGATAATGCCCCCCTTCCGAACAAGGCGCCGAACGTGGACTCTTGTGATGCCCAGCCCGCGCCGAGGCCACCGAATGAAGACCCCGCTCACCCCCATCGACTTCGCGCGCCGCACGCGGTCGCTCTTCGGCGACCGCGAAGCGGTGATCGACGGCTCCCTCCGCCTGACATACGCGCAGTTCCTCGACCGCTGCGATAGGTGGTCTAACGTCTTACGAGGGCTCGGTGTCGCCGCCGGCGATCGCGTCGCGTACATCGTCCCGAACACACACGCCGCGCTCGAAGCGTTTTATGCCGTACCTCAGCTTCGAGCGACCGTGGTGCCGCTGAACTATCGGCTCCTGCCGGCCGACTGGGCGTACATGATCAACCACAGCGGCAGCCGGATCGTCTGCGTGCACGCCGACTATCTCGACCTCGTCGACGGCGTTCGCCACGAGCTGCCGGGCGTCGAGCACTTCGTCGCGCTCGAGGGAGGGGAAGGCCGCGCCGGCTGGCTCGATTACGAAACGCTCATCGCGGAGGCGTCGCCGGATTTTGATCGCCCCGAGATCGACGAAGACGATATTCTGTCGATCAACTACACGAGCGGAACGACCGCGCGGCCGAAGGGCGTGATGATCACGCATCGGAACGCCTACATGAATTGTGTCGGCATGCTGATCCATCACCCCATGGCGGCCGCCGACGAGCGATACCTGTGGACGCTACCCATGTTTCACGCGAACGGCTGGACGTTCGTGTGGACGGTGACGGCCGTCGGCGGCGCGCACGTTTGTCTTCGCAAGGTCGATCCTCTCGCGGTCTTCGACCTGGCACGTCGCGAGCGCATCACGATGCTGTGCGCCGCGCCGACGGTGCTCATCGGGATCGCGAACGCGCCGGACGCCGCGCGCGCCGGCGTTCCTCGCGGCGTCCGCGTCATGACAGCGGGCGCGCCGCCGGCCGCCTCCACCATCGAGCGCGTCGAGCAGGAGCTCGGCTGGACTGTGACGCAGATCTACGGACTCACCGAGACGTCGCCGGCCATCACCGTATGCGAGCAGCGCCCGGAGCACGTCGCGCTCGAGACGTCCGAGCGTTCGCGGATCAAGGCGCGCCAGGGCGTGGAGTTGATTACGTCGGGCGAGCTCCGCGTCGTCGACGACGCGGGCAACCCAGTGCCGCGCGATGGCATGACGGTCGGCGAGATCACCGTCCGCGGGAACGTCGTGATGGAAGGCTACTATCGCGATCTGGAGGCGACGGCCCGAGCGTTTCACGGGGGCTGGTTTCATTCCGGCGATGCCGCGGTCGTTCATCCTGACGGCTACGTCGAGATTCGCGATCGCTTGAAGGACGTGATCATCAGCGGCGGCGAGAACATCTCGTCGATCGAGGTCGAAGGTGTGCTGCTGCGGCATCCATCCGTGCTCGAGGTGGCGGTCGTCGGTCTTCCCAATGAGCAGTGGGGCGAAGCGCCGCATGCGTTCGTCGTGTGCAAATCTGGCGCGACGGTGGACGGCAACGAGTTGTGCACGTTTGCGCGAACACATCTTGCCGGTTTCAAGGTGCCGAAGGGCGTGACGTTCGTACCCGAGCTTCCCAAGACGGCGACGGGCAAGATTCAGAAATTCGTCTTGCGCGGCGGGCGGGCGGCCATCGCGACGCAGTGATGCGGCCCGTTCTCGAAGCATGCGGCAGCTTCCAGAAAAAAAATCAGAAAGCCTTCTTCGGCGCACGGTTCTCGAGATCGCGGCTGACTCAATTGAGCCGGGGTATCGGTCGCACCGACAGGCCGTCGGCGCGCGGTTGGATTCGTTCAAATTCGTCCAATTCGTGAACAACCCCGTTCCCAGTTTTCGTGGCGCACAGCCAGGTGACGCAACGCCGCACGCTAGGAACAGGGTGTTCACGAATCGGACGAATGAAACGAATCCAACCGTGGGCATCGACACCTCCTCGCCGCCACGCCGCTGATTTTCGGTGTCGTTTTCGAAACGCTTCGGATAGCGGCGGACTCCATTTTCCTAAGCTTCCCTAATTCGGCTCAATCGGAGCGGAGCGACCGCAGTGGTTCGATCCGCGATCCGCGCCACGCCGGAATCAACGTCGCAACCATCGCCGCCGATCCCAGCGCCACGATACCCGCCACAAACGACGATGGGTCTACCGGCGCAACGCCGAAGAGGAAGTGGGCGAGCGCGCGACCCGCGACGACTGCCGCCACTGTGCCGGCGAGCACGCCGATGCCGACGGCGACCGCCGTCGCGCGCATCAACAACCACACGACGCTGCGCGGCTCGGCGCCCAGCGCGATGCGAACTCCGATCTCCGTAGTTCGCCGGCTGACACCGAATGCGACCGCCCCGTACAACCCGACGGCAGAGATGCCCAGTGCAAGAACGCTGAAGACGCCGAGCAATGTCGCGCCGAAACGCTGTGGCATGAGCACGGCGTCGACCTGGTCGCTCACCCGACGAATACGCAGCACCGGCACTGTGGCGTTGAGCTCCCGAGCCAACGCATTCATTTCGACGAGAGTGCGCGATGGATCGATCGACCGCACGACGATCGTCGCGCGTCCGCCGGGGTCCTGCTCGATGGCGGTGTAGGCCCCGAGCGCCGCGCCGTCGCCGAGCGTCGCGTATTTGAGATTTGGAACGACGCCGACGACCGTGTACGTGTCGTCCCCGAACAAATTGAGCTGCTTGCCGAGTGGTGATTCGTTGGGCCAGAACGCGTCAGCGGTCGCCTGGTTAATGACGACAACGGCGGTGCTCTGCGGCGTGTCGGCCACCGAAATGTCCCGTCCGGCGAGAACGCGAATGCCGAGCGTCTCGAAGAAGCGCGGCGTCGCACCCATGAGCGCGACGTTCATCGTCTTATCCGATTTCGCGGCGACGCGCCTACCGTCCTGTATGCCGGCGATTCGTCCCGGCCCTTCACTCAGCGGAATCTCGAATGTTGGTTGCAGCGGAACGTGGGTGCCGATGGCGGCGGAGCGAACCCCCGAGAGGCGCGAGGCTCTTGCCAGAACATCGGCGTAGAGCGATCGCGTTCGATCCAGCGAGAACGACAACAGGCGCGGATGCACATCCATTGCGAGGAGCGGGTGAGGGTCGAACCCGAGGTTCGTCCGCCACCCGGCCTGGACGCTACGAAGCAACAGCGACGCGCTCACCAGGAGGACCAGCGAAATCGCCACCTGGACGACGACGAGCGATCCGCGTGGAGCGCCATGCGTCGCCCGATATCCCCCGGCGCGAAGCGTCGTCATTGCATCCTGTCGAGCCGCCTGCCATGCCGGCCCCAGCCCAAAGAACACCGACGTAGCGATCGAAAGCGCGATCGTGAACGCGAGCACCTGCCCCGTGAGTCCGAGACTCACGTGATCGAGCGCCACACCTCCCGGCAGCGTGAATTGGCCGAGCATCCGGATCGTCAGCCACGCCACGACGAGACCGGCGAATCCTCCGAGCAGCGACAGCAGCAGATTTTCCACCACCAGTTGGCGGGCGAGTCTCGCCGCTCCGGCACCCAGCGCGGACCGGACGCCCAGCTCGCGCGATCGCTCGCCGCCGCGAATAAGTAGAAGGTTGGCGACGTTCACGCAGGCGAGCAGGAAGGTCAGCAAGACGGTGCCGACCGTGATGCGAACGAACCGCACGAGCCCCTGCCGATCTTTGATCGTTGCCGCACGCGAGATCTCCAACAGGGTCAGCGGATTCGGAACGATTTGTCGCGCATTCCGCCGCGGCGGCGGATTGTCGGCGCGCACCGCAGCCAGTGCGGCGTTCAGCTCATGCTGCGCATCGACGAGCGATGCGCCGGGAGCAAGTCGACCGATCGGGTACATGAGCGGCACGACGCGATTCCGCCACAGATCAGACTTCGCAAACATTCCTCCCACCGGTAGAAGCGTATTCGTCGCCATGGGTACCCAGACGTCAATGGCGTCGGAAAGGTTCGTCCCGTGAAAACCGCGCGGCCCCACGCCAACGATGGTGAACGGGCTCACCCCGAGATTCACGCGCTGGCCAACGACATTCGCACCACGAAACCGCTGCTCCCAGTACGCGTGGCTGATGACCACGAGCGGCGATGTTTCATCCCCGCGTCCGATGAACCGGCCTACTGCGGGCTTGATCCCGAGAACATCGAAGTAGTTCGGTGACACGAGGCCCGCGCGCGCCTCGTGGGACCACTCGTGTGTCTGGAGTCCAATCGTAAAGGGAGCGAGCGCCGCGATGCCGCTGAGCCGACGCACCCGTGCCGCGATGTCCTGGACTTCCGGGTACGACGATCGCTCGTACGGTTGCTGGGCACTCGACGCTTGATAGATCGCGACGAGTCGATCCGGATTCGGCACGCCGATCGGCCGAAGCAACACGGCGTGAATGAGACTGAACACCGCGGTGTTTGCCCCAATGCCGAGCGCGAGAGTCGCCACGACGCTGGCGACAAATCCCGGGCGTCGCCGAAACGACCGAAGCGCGAACTTCGCATCCTGCCACACGCTCTCGACGATCGCGCCAGTGCGCTGCTCTGCGGCGGCTTCGCGCCACGCATCGACTCCGCCGAGCTCCGAGAAGGCGCGCCGCCGCGCGTCCCTCGGCGACATTCCGCGTGCGACATACGAACGTTCGGCGCACTCGAGGTGATACGCGATCTCGTCGCGCGTCTCGCGGTCCGCCGCGGAACGCCGCAACATCGATCTGAGTCGATACCGGAGCCCTAAGAGTCTCGACATCGCGCACCTCAGACGGTTTTGAGAATCAGCTCGATCGCGCTCGCCGCGAGTCGCCACTCGTCACGCTCTTTGGCGAGCTGCTTGAGACCAGAGCGTGTGATGACGTAAAAGCGCGCGCGCCGATTATTGTCGGTCGTCCGCCACTCGCTCGTGATCCATCCGCGCTGTTGGAGTCGCTCGAGGGCGGGGTAGAGTGTTCCCTGATTGACGGAGAACACACCGCGTGAGATTTGACTGATGCGGTCGCAGATGCCCCAGCCGTGGGCCGGCTCGAGGGACAGCGTTTTGAGCACGAGCATCTCGAGGGTGCCTGGGACGAGCTGCGCGCGCGGCTGGTCGGTCATGCATCGCTCCACTGGCTTGGCCAGTGGATGATAACAGACACTCTACTGGCTAAACAAGTGGAACGGTTGAGGGTTGAGGGTCGAGGGCTGAGACACCCTGTCCCGCGCGTTCTCGTCGATGAGAGTCCGCCTAGTCAGACTCGACCCTCGACCCTCGACTCTCGAGGCGTTACGGCGCGCGATATGACAGCGCCATGACCGCATAGGCCGTGGCCGCGTCGCTCATGAATTTCCCGATGTCCGTGGCGGGATCGCGCTGCTTGTTCAGCGACGACGCAGCCCACATCCCCGTCTCGCGATCCTGATGCGCGCTCAGCCAGTCCAGTCCTCGCCGCACGCGTGAGTCCGTCGACGGAAGTCCCGCGCGCTGAAGCGCGAGCACCACGAGGCCCGTCGCGTAGCCGTCGCTCGCATCGGGCAGCGTCGTGCCGTCGCGGCGCGTCCACGTTGCGAACGAGGCAATCGACCATCCACCATCGGGCCGCTGGTTGCGGGTCAGCGTATCCACGATCGCGTCGCGTTGCCGCGCGTCGAGCACCTCGGGCAGATAACTCGACGCCCACAGCACCATGACTTTGCTGAACACGGACGCGGTGTCAGCACCACGCTTCAAGTAGTCACGCAGCGCCGCAACGCGTTCGGCGACGTCAGGCGCTGACGCATATCCACCGGGCGCGCCGCCGACGGCGATCGCGGCGAGTGCGGCGCCATAATACGGCGACGCCACGCCCTCCCACGGCTCGAGGCGGAAGTTGAGCCACGCCCACGCGCCTTTGAGATCGCCCGTGCGAAACTGCAGCGGCCAAAGATTCGTCAACGCCTGCCGAGCGTCGGCGCTGAGTGCGCCTGCTGCTGCGTCGCGCTGAGAGAGGATCAGCGCATTCAAGACCGCCTCGGTGCCGCGCGACTCACTCGTCTTCGGAAGTCCGACGGTTTGGTCGGGGTAAAATGGCTCGACCTCGCTCCAGAGCCGAACGCGCTTCACGACGTTCTCGATCACGCGGCGCTCGGCATCCATCGGTTCGCGCTCGGCCAACGCCGCGCGCAACACAGGGCGCGACAGCGCGAACGGAACCGCCGTGTGGCATGAGATGCACGATGTTCCGCGATCGCGCGCCGCGGTCCGCCACCCGAGCCACCACGTCGCGCGGCCGTCGAGATATGATGCTGCAGCGCGTGCGTCCCACGCGGCCGGCGTCGTCTGCCATCGTCGGGCGCCGACGAGCGCAGCAACCGCTACGAGTGGTGTGACGACGAACATCGTGGCGCGCGTGTTCATGGCAACTCCATCGGTGGGCGGTGAACGAATACGCTGCGGCGCAGTGAGGAGCCCGTCACTCTCCGAAGCGGACGCGCCTCGTGTCCTGCTCTTGTCCGGTGCGCTGAATTAGAGATCCATAAAGCTCGGGTCGGCGCGCCCGAAGCCATCGCCGCCCTGACGACGTCGGAAGAATCGACGCGTCCAAGTCCGCGACGACCATGTCGTCACCCGCGGCTCGCGTTTCGGCGACGATTTCCCCATACGGGTCGAGCACCATTGCGTTCCCGGTGCGAATCTCGTCGTCATCCGGGCCGACGCCGTTGCTGAACAGCAGGAACATACCGTTGTCGTGCGCGCGGCTCGGCAGCCAGCGCATCAACCACCCCCGCCCCTTCGGTCCGCACAACTCGGCCTCGGTCGCCGCCGGGTCTTCGTGGCGGCGCGCCCAGATCGCGGGATCCACCGGCTTCATGCCGCGCGGGCTGATCGAGTTGCAACCGCCCGTCTGGTGCGGCGCAAGCAGAATCTCGGCGCCGAGGAGCGCGGCGGCGCGCGCGTTCTCGACGATGTTGTTGTCGTAGCAGATCAAAACTCCCACGCGGCAGCCGTGTGGCGTGTCGAACACGGTGTACTGGTCTCCGGCGGAGATGCACTCGTGCTCGAACGCGTGCAGCTTGCGGTGCACCGCCCAGCGGCCATCGGGCATCGCAACGACGTACGAGTTGTGCAACCGCCCGTCGTCGGCGCGCTCGATGAGTCCGGCGCCGATAGTCATCGCGTGCTCGCGCGACAGGTGAAGCAGCTCCTGCGTGGAGGGACCATCGGGAACCGGCTCGGCGAGCGCTTCGACGCCGTCGCGCGTGAGCTTGCGCACGTGCCAGTAGCCAGTGAGACACATCTCTGGGAACGCGATGATCGCCACACCCGCGCCGGCAGCCGCGGTCACGAAATGCTGAACGCGTCCGAGATTGTATGCCTTGTTACCAGGCGCGTGCTGAAATTGCACTGTCGCCACGCGGATGTCACGCATGACCAGCTTCGCCCCCATCGCGGTCATCAGCTGCTAGTTCGGTCATTACTCCTCGGGCGCCGGTGAGCAGACAAGATAGCGCCGCTTTCGAACCAGCCACGCATCGGCATGATGACCGCCCGGCCGCGTCGCGAGAGCAGTCGCTGGATCGCGTCCCTCCGGCGGCCATTCGCCACTGCCGCTCGTTTTCGCATCACGTCGTGCCATCCCACTCCCACGTGCCGGCCGCTCGACCCTCGACCCTCAACCCTCAACCCTCGACCCTCGACCCTCACAGCCGCGGCCAATACTCCGCTGCATAGGCGACCCGTCGTAGCGCCGCGGCATCCCACGTCGCGTGCGGAAGCGAGACGAATCCGCTGCCCGGCACGCGCGAGAATCGCTTCAGCCAGGCGGCGGCGAATCCGCGTTCATCCGTCGCCAAGACGTCGAGGCCCGACGTCGATTCGGTGGCCATCGCGCTCAACCACCAGCCCGAGAGTCCCCACGCGGCGCCGAGCGCTGTTGGCGACGCGGTGTAGCGGTCGAACGGGTCGACGATGAGTGATACGCCAAGCACTGCGAGTGTTCCGCCGCCGGCACCGAACGTCGACAGGGGTCGTTGTCCCGCGGAGTCGGGGAGCCAATACCGTGGCGGTAGTCCGGGCCAAATGATCTTTCCGCCCGCGTTCAAGTAGCGACGCAGGAGAACCGTGTCGGCGGATGTTGCCGCGACCGAACGCGGTGCGTGGTCGATGGCAAAGGCGACGACGCTCGGACCTCCATCGCTGATCTGTCGCTCCATCCATCGCACCAACGCTGTTGCATCAAGGATCTCATATCCACGAGTGCGCATGTAGTCGCGAATCGCGGTCTGGCCGCCAATGAGACCCCACGGCGCCGCGAGGCTATCCCAGAACACCGCCCGCGCCAGCGATCGCCGGGACTCGCGCAGCGCATAGAGATAGCCGTCGTCGCATCCGACGAAGAGCATCCCGTCGGCGACCGTGGGGCTCGAGAGCACCGGCGCCGGAAGGGTTGCGCTCCAACGCTCCGCTCCGGTCGTGACATCGAGCGCACGGATCACGCCGACGCCGACACCGGCGTACTCTCCATCGGCGACGTAGACGATCCCGCGCGCGATCGTTGGCGATGCCCACACGGTATGCCCTTTCCAGCACATTGGGATCCTAAGCTTAGAATTCCACGTGGACAAGTTGTCGCG